>Ga0315902_10008623_pt1 | contig 13787 bp, 10 predicted proteins | sample LakEriMetagenome_9_FD_203523 | JGI IMG/M metagenome (GOLD analysis project Ga0315902, IMG submission 203523) | Freshwater fungal communities from buoy surface, Lake Erie, Ohio, United States - Buoy 12 MA117 | ecosystem: Environmental > Aquatic > Freshwater > Lake > Lake biofilm | place: USA... | reverse complement strand
TGGTGGTACTGCTCCAGCACCGCCTGCAGCCGCACGCCGGCCACAAAGCGGTGCACCGGCAGGCGGTGGAAGGTGTCGCCCTCGCTGGCGGTGAGCCGCAGGGCATCGTCGAGGCTGAGGTCGGGGTCGGCGACGCTGAATTTCTCGGCGTTGCGCAGATCGGCGGGACGCAGCTCGATCCAGGCCCCCTTGTGCTGCACCAGGGGGCTGCGCTTGGCCTGCAGGCGCTCCAGGTCGCGCAGGGTGAGCGTCACCCCGCCGATCATGAACTCCCAGGTCATCACCAGCGTTTCGCCGAGGGTGAAACCGCGCGACTTGTCGGGCAGTTCGGCCTGGATCGACAGCCCCAGGCGGCTGGCCAGGCCACCCGCCAGGCTGGGCGGCAGGATCACGCCCACGCCCACGTCGCGCAGCTGGGTGGCGGCGGTGCGCACCAGCACGAAGGCCTCGGCCGGGGTGAGCTGCATCGCCTCGGGGGTGGTGGAATCCAGGCCCCGCTCGATCGGCTCAAACACGGTGAGGGCCCGCCCCAGGCCCTCCAGCAGCAGTTCGCTGGGCTGGGGCACGGCCACCTCGCCCAGCTGCAGGGTGCGGTCGCCGGCGCTCCAGGCCACGGAGGCGGGCACCCGCAGGCTGGGATCGGCCTCGGCCTGCAGGCTGAAGCGCAGCTCCCACAGCTCCTCCCCTTCGGCGGGGGTGAACAGCTCCAGGCAGGCCCGGGCAGGCGCCACCCGTCCGGCCACGGCCTCGCGCCAGTGGTGGGTGGCGATGATCAGCCGTTCAAGGTCTTCCTCCTCGAGGTGCAGCTGGCCGCTGCCCTTGCCCAGGGCCTTCTGCCAGGCCAGCAGCAGCGGATCGAGGCCCTCGCCCTCCGGTTTGAAGCCCGCCCGCAGCTGGCCGTCGAGCAGGGCCTCCAGCAGGCTGGCCACCCGCAGTCGGCCGCTGCCCGGGCGGCGGCAGGCCAGGGCGGGATCGCCCTCCGGCCCGGCAGCGAGGGCGCAGGTGGCCACCTGGGGGATGCCGATCGCCAGTTCCTCCAGGCGGTGGCGGTCGCCCTCGCGGTTGAGCAGGGGCAGCCAGCGGGCGATGCCGTCTTCGATCTGGGGCAGCCAGCGCCCCCGGGCGATCAGGCTCAGGGCCCAGCGCTGCAGGTGGGTCCACCAGCGCAGGTCGTCGGCCATGTCCGGGTGGCCGGCCGCCAGGGGCAGGCCGCTCAGCCACTCGGCGGCGCTGCCCGGATCGAGGGCCCAGCCCTCCACCTGCCAGGGCCACCATTCCAGCTGCCTGGGGATCGGTTCGCCGGCCTGCAGGGGCAGGCCGCTCCAGCCCTTGGCGCCGGCGCTGCTGCGGCCGCGGCTGGCCTGGGTGCGGCTGGGCAGGGTGAGGGTGGCGCGGGCGGGCCGCAGGGCCTCGCTCCAGTAGCCGTTGTCATCCAGCCAGTCGGCGACTTCGTCGGTGGTGAGGGCGAAGGGATGGTCGGGGGCCTCGTGGCCGGGCTGCACCGGACTGGCCACCTTCCAGGTGTCCGCCCAGAGGAACAGGCGACCGCCCGCCCCTTCAGGGGGAAACAGCCAGGTGGCGTGCAGCAGGCTCATCCCAGGGTCATCAGGGCCGGCGGGCCGACAGGTCGCCGGGGGCGACCGGGCGGGATCTGTGCCGAAGCAGCTGCAGTGACAGGTGCAGCAGCAGGGCGGCGCCGACCAGCGGCAACCAGGCACGAATGAGCCCCATCATCACAGTTGGCGCAACCGCCAGCAGGGCGGCCGGCCAACCCTGGCCCGCCGGCCAGGGGCCGATGGTGGGCAGCCCCAGGCTGTGGATGCCGCAGACGGCCCCCACCAGGCCGGCCTGCAGGTGGCTGTCATCGGGGTCGACCCGCTGCAGATGGAAGGCCAGCAGGCCGTAGAACAGGCCGCAGCCGCCGGCGCGCAGGGCCGCTTCCAGCCCCAGGGGCAGGCCGAGCAGCAGGGCGGTGAGCCCGGCGCCCAGGGCCCAGGCGATCGACTGCAGCCGCAGCTGCTGGCGGGATGGCGGTGCAGGGAGCTGGCTCACGCGGCGGCCCCGGGGCGTTATGGAGCTGTTGCTGGGCGATCATGCCCTGCGCAGGCCCGTTGCCGTGTTCATGAGTCCGGGACCGTTGCGGCCGCCTGAGCGCACCCTGCACCTGCACGCCGGACCCCACAAGACCGCCAGCACGTACCTGCAGGCCCGGCTGCACGCCAACCGGCCCGACCTGGAGCGGCTGGGTCTGCGCTATCCCACCCCCTGGCGGGAGCACTCCCACCGCCACCTGGCCCGGGCCCTGCAGGCCGGCCGCTTCGAGGCACTGGAGCGGCTGCTCGGGCAGCAGCGGCGCTGGAGCGGCGATCTGCTGCTCAGCGCCGAGCACTTCGCGCCCCTGATCCGCGATCCCCGGGCCCTGGCGGGGCTGCGCCAGCACTGCTCCGCCCAGGGGTTCGATCTGCATGTGATCAGCTTTGTGCGCCCCCAGGCCGACCTGCTCAATTCCCTCTACGCCCACGGCCTGGGCCGGCTCTACGGCGCCCCCAGCTTCCGGGCCTATGTGCGGGCGCAGCTGGAGGGCCGCCGCCTGCGCGGGCCGGTGCGGCGGCGCTGGATCCATCAGGCGCCCCAGCTGCTCGACTTCGAGCGGCGCTTCGCTGCCCCGCTGGCGGCCGAGGGGCTGCACCAGAGCTATCTGCCCTTCCGGCCGCGCCGGCAGGATCCCTTCGCCCAGCTGCTGGACCTGCTGGAGCTGCCGCCGCCGCCGGCGGGCTGGCGGGCCGCGCCGGCCGAGCAGGCCAACGAACAGCTGGGGCGGCGCGGGCTGGGGCTGGCCTATCTGCTCAACGGCGAGCTCGACCGGTTGCCTGTGCGCCGCAACCAGCTGATCGCCGGCCATGGCCTCAACCGGCTGGTGGAGCAGCTCCGCCAGCTGGCGCGCCAGCGGGGCTGGGTGGCCGAGCGCTTCGACGGCTGGCAGGGGCGGCTGCCGGCCCTGTTGCAGCAGCGATTCGGGGCCAGCAACGAGCGTTTTGCCCAGCGGGTGTGGGGGCAGGACTGGGCGGAGATGTTCCCCCCGGGCCAGTCCGGCCTGGCCGGCGCCTCCGGCCAGGGATTGGTGCTGGATCAGCAGCTGCGCGACGAGGCCCGCGAGCTGTTCCTGACCTACCGCCGGCGCCTGCCCCGCCACCTGCGCTGAGCGATCAGGCCGGGCGGTGGGCCGGGGGTCTGCCTGATGCCAGGCGTGCCGATGTCAGGCGGCGGCGGAGGCGGCGGCTGGTGCGGAAGGCGGCGGCTACGCCCAAGATCGGCAGGGGGCCGGGAGCGGAATAGATGGTTGAACTGCCGCCATTATAACCCTGCAGCCTGGCGGCCGCGAAGATCCCTTCACCATCAATGTCAATGGGCTCGTTGAAGGAACTGAAATTCAGATTGCTGCCCGTGATGATGAATGAAATGGTGTCGTAATGATCCAGGCGATCGCTGTTTGGACCGCCTTCCAATGGAAGGTTAAGAAGAAAATCGAGGCCCGTGATACCATTCGCCATGTTAATATTGTCAGAATCGTAGGTGAAGTCTTGATTCACGCAATTGGACTCTGGAATCGTGCCTGCACAAACGGAGCTAATCGTGGAACCTGTGACAAGATTGAACGCCACTGAGCTAATGAAGGCTTCCGAGGCCTTGGTGAGATTGGCGTCAAGAGTAAGAATTACGGAATTGGTTGTATTAGAGTTTTTAATGACGGCCTCCAACCAGCTATTGGTGCCGGTATTGGGGTTTTCGCCCAAGGTTAAGGAAGGATCGTTGTTCGCGTTGCTCTTGTCAAATCGCGTATCTTTGAAAAGAAATGTTAGTGAGTCATCGCCTAATATTGCTATTGAGTGGGCTGGTGGTGCTATTGCCAGTAGAACGGCGCTGCCTGCGGCGCAGCAGCTGCACTTCAGGATCAGTCTTCGCAAAAAGACGGGTTCAAGTTGAAGTGATGGCAACATTTTTTTGCGGAGATATCGGACCTCTTATGTCTAGAAGAAAAGTCGCCTGACATTCGGCTTTCGCTGAAGCGTTGTGGCGGCGCACGGGCGCCAATTCAGCTGGCTGCAAAGTGGGGCAAAGGCCATCGGCAGCGCCCTGCTCCGCCCCTTGGGCGATCATGGAGCGCAAGCGCACCACCTGATCCCATGGCCGCCGTTCCTCCCTCTTGCCCCCGGACCGGCGCCGAGATCCGTGCGGCCTTCCTGTCTTTCTACGAGCAGCGCGGCCACAGGCCGATGGCCAGTGCCTCCCTGGTGCCGGATGACCCCACGGTGCTGCTCACGATCGCCGGAATGCTGCCGTTCAAGCCGGTGTTTCTGGGGCAGCAGCAGCGGCCGGCGCCGCGGGCCACCAGCAGCCAGAAGTGCATCCGCACCAACGACATCGAGAACGTGGGCCGCACGGCGCGGCATCACACGTTCTTTGAGATGCTCGGCAACTTCTCCTTCGGCGACTACTTCAAGGAGCAGGCGATCCAGTGGGCCTGGGAACTCTCCACCGAGGTGTTCGGGCTTTCCCCGAAGAATCTGGTGGTGAGTGTGTTCCGTGAGGACGACGAAGCTGAAGCGATCTGGCGCGATGGGGTGGGCGTGAATCCCAAGCGCATCATCCGCATGGATGAGGCCGACAACTTCTGGGCCTCCGGCCCCACCGGCCCCTGTGGTCCCTGCTCGGAGATCTACTACGACTTCAAGCCCGAACGCGGCGACGACGGCATCGATCTCGAGGACGACGCGCGTTTCATCGAGTTCTACAACCTGGTGTTCATGCAGTACAACCGCGACGCCGAGGGCACCCTCACGCCGCTGGCCAACCGCAACATCGACACCGGCATGGGCCTGGAGCGCATGGCCCAGATCCTGCAGGCGGTGCCCAACAACTACGAAACCGACCTGATCTACCCGCTGATCGAAACGGCGGCGGGCCTGGCCGGCGTGCAGTACCACGCCCTCGATGAGAAGGGCAAAACGTCGCTGAAGGTGATCGGCGACCACTCCCGCGCCATCACCCAGCTGATCTGCGACGGCGTCACCGCCAGCAACCTGGGCCGCGGCTACATCCTGCGCCGGCTGCTGCGCCGCGTGGTGCGCCACGGCCGCCTGCTCGGTATCGACAAGCCCTTCCTCATGGCGATGGGCGAGGCCTCGATCACCCTGATGCAGGACGCCTATCCCCAGCTCGTGGAGCGCCGCGACGTGATCCTGGCGGAGCTGCAGCGCGAGGAAGCCCGCTTCCTGGAAACCCTGGAGCGCGGCGAGAAGCTGCTGGCGGAGGTGCTGGCGGCGAAGCCCAAGCAGATCTCAGGCGACCAGGCCTTCGAGCTCTACGACACCTACGGCTTCCCGCTGGAGCTCACCGAGGAGATCGCCGAGGAGCACGGCCTCACGGTGGACACCGCCGGTTTTGAGGCGGCGATGGAGGCGCAGCGCCAGCGGGCCAAGGCCGCGGCGGTGAGCATCGACCTCACCCTGCAGGAGGCCATTGACCAGGTGGCCTCCGCCGCCCAAGCCACCGCCTTCAAGGGCTACGAAGCCCTGGAGCACCCCAGTTGCGTGCTGGCCCTGGTGGTGAACGGCGAGCCGGCGGAGCGGGCCAGTGCCGGTGATCAGGTGCAGCTGGTGCTCGATGTCACGCCCTTCTACGGCGAGGGCGGCGGCCAGGTGGGTGATCGGGGCGTGCTGCTGGGCGGTGGCGACCAGACCAGCGTGGATGCGGGCGTGATCGTGAGCATTGCAGGTGTGTCGCGCAACCGTTCGGTGTTCGTTCACAGCGGCCAGATCGAGTGCGGCAGCGTGGCGGTGGGCGACCTGCTCACCGCCCGGGTGGATGCGGCCTGCCGGCGCCGCGCCCAGGCCAACCACACGGCCACCCACCTGCTGCAGGCGGCCCTCAAGCAGGTGGTGGATCCGGGCATCGGCCAGGCCGGCTCGCTGGTGGATTTCGATCGCCTGCGCTTCGACTTCCACTGCCCCCGGGCCGTGACCCCGGAGGAGCTCGAGCAGATCGAGGCGCTGATCAACGGCTGGATCTCTGAGGCCCACCGCCTCGAGGTGGCGGAGATGGCGATCGAGCAGGCCAAGGCCGCCGGTGCCGTGGCGATGTTCGGCGAGAAGTACGCCGATGTGGTGCGGGTGGTGGATGTGCCCGGTGTGTCGATGGAGCTGTGCGGCGGCACCCACGTGGCCAACACCGCCGAGATCGGCGTGTTCAAGATCGTGGCCGAGAGCGGCGTGGCCGCCGGCATCCGCCGCATCGAGGCGGTGGCCGGCCCTGCCGTGCTGGCCTATCTGAAGGAGCGCGAGGCGGTGGTGAAGCCCCTGGCCGAGCGCTTCAAGGCCCAGCCCGGCGAGATCGTGGAGCGGGTGGCCCAGCTGGCCGATGAACTCAAGGCCAGTCAGAAAGCGCTGGCGGCTGCCCGAGGCGAGCTGGCGGCGGCCAAGGCGCAGGCGCTGGCGGCCCGGGCGGAAGGGGTGGGGGCTGGTCGGGATGGGGGGCCTTTCCAACTCCTGGTGGCCCGCCTGGATGGCGTGGATGGCGCCGGCCTGCAGGCCGCGGCCCAGGGCCTGGCCGATCAGCTCGGCGACGGGGCGGCGGTGGTGCTGGGCGGCCTGCCCGATCCGGCCGATCTGGCCAAGGTGATCCTGGTGGCGGCCTTCGGCAAGGCGGTGATCGTGGCCGGCCCAAAGGCCGGCACCTTCATCGGCGGCGTGGCGAAAGCCTGTGGCGGCGGTGGCGGCGGCCGGCCCAACATGGCCCAGGCGGGCGGCCGCGATGGCGCGGGGCTGGATGGGGCGCTGGAGCAGGCGCGGGAGCAGCTGATCAGCGCCCTGGCGGGCTGAACCCAGGCAAGGCCGGCTGCATGGGAGCTCGGCTGCTATCCCTCCGCCGGGCCGCCGCTGGTCACCGCCTGAAACAGCCTGCGCATCGTGCCGAGCAGACCTGTGTCCTGCTCCTCGCCGGTGCTCTCGTCCAGTTGCTCCAGCTCCTGCAGGCGGCGGTTCACCTGGTCGGCCAGCTGTTCCAGCAGCTCCGGCTGGGCCTCCAGCAGGGGTGCCAGGGCTTGCCGGTTGAGCTGCAGCAGGCGGCATTCCTCCAGGGCACGCACGGTGGCGCTGCGCGGTTGATCCAGCAGCAGGGTCATCTCGCCGAAGTGCTCGCCGGGGCCCAGCTGCCGCACCGACACCTGCCGTCCGGCACCAACGGCCTTGAGCACCTCCACCTGCCCCGCCAGCAGCTGGTAGAGGCAGTCACCGCTTTCCCCTTCGCGCACGATTGCCTCTCCGGGCCCAAAGCGCAGCACCCGCCCGGCTGCCGCCAGCAATCGGCGCTGGTCCTCGTGCATCATGCTGAACAGTTCGCTGCCTTCCAGGGCCCCATCTCCAGGCATGAGGGGCGCGGTGTCGGGTCGGCGTCGGGGCTGGAGTTCACGCACTGGGTAGGGGATGCTGCGGCCGGCGCGCTCCAGGGCGTACCAGATCTGCTCGAGCAGCTGGCTGCGAAGCTCCAGGAGGTTCATCTCCCGCTGCCAAACCTGCAGCTCATAGGTGATGGCGCTTTCGGCGAACTCCTTCACCCGCACCTGCGCGGGCGGTGAGCTGAGCACGAGCGGATGGCTCTGCAGCACACGCGCTAGCAGGCTTCGGGCCTTGGCAGGCGGGAAGTCGTAGTCGAGCCCCAATTCGAAGCGGTTGCTGTGGGCACCGCTGGCTGATCGGTTGGCGATCACCTCGGCGGTGATCTTGCTGTTGGGAATGATCAGGCGGTGTCCATCGAGGTTGCGCAGCTGGGTGTCACGCCAGGTGATCGTCTCCACCACGCCCTGCACCCCCTGGCCCAGGTCCAGCCAGTCGCCCACCGCGAAGTCGTCCCCCAGCTGCAGCTCCAGACCGGCGAAGAGGTCCTTGAGCGTTTCCTGGGCGGCGAAGCCCAGCACCGCGGTGAGCACCGCCGAGGTGGTGACCAGGCCCACGAGATCGAAGCGGGCCGATTCCCGCACCACCAGCACCGTGAGCAGCGCTCCCAGGCCGAGCATCAGCAGCTGCAGCAACAACTCCGGCGGGCGGCGCCACCAGCCCAGGCCGCCCGGCAGCTCCAGCCCCAGCCACAACCCCAGCCGCAGGGCGGCATAGCTGAGCAGCAGTTCGTCCGCCATCCCCAGCCAGCGCCGGTAGTCGGCGGGCAGGCCGAGCGCCTCGATCCAGGGCATCAGCGTCCAGCTGGCCAGCGCCAGCAGGGGCAGCCCCAGGGGGAGGCGCGGCAGGCGGCGGCGGTGCACCAGCAGCCGCAGCAGCCCAAGGGCGCTGAGGGCCAGCAGCGCGGGCAGTAACCGTTGCAGCAGGGCCATCGCCGCTCCGCAGCACGTCCAGTGGCTCCATGCTGGTGCCAGTCCACCAGCTCCGCCATGGCCCCTGCTCCCCCGTTGCCCCTGCCGCGGGCGTTGCTGCCGGCCCTGCTCGCGCTGCTGGCCGCTTCCGGCGGGCCCCTCCCCGTCCGGGCGCAGGTGCAGGTGCAGCTCCAGTGCACCGGCACCCTGCTCGAAACCCGGGGCAGCGCCGAGCTGAAGCGCGACACCCAGCGCCTGGCCGTGTCGCTGGGACTGGAGGCCGAGGCCGCCGATGCCGACGGGGCCCTGGCTGCCCTGCAGCGCAGGCTTGCGGCGGTGCGGCAGCGGCTGCTGGCCCTGGGGGTGCGGGAGCTGCGCGTCAGTTCGCCCAGCACCTGGCAGCGCTCCCCGGAACCGCGCAGTGCCGGGCCGCGGGTGGTGGCGACGCTGCAGGTGAGCGGTGAGCTGGCGCCGCAGCGGCTGCAGGAGTTCGTGCGCCAGGTGGGCGGCCTGGAGGGCGTGCGTCTCAATCCGGTGGCCGCCGAGGCCGATCCAGCCGCCATGCCCGCCGTGCGCGCCCGCCTGCTGCGGGAGGCCTATCAGGATGCGCTCGCCCAGGCACGGGAGCTCGCGGCCGCCGTGGGCCGCTCTGCCCTGCAGCCCCTGGATGTGCGGGTGGAGGGCCATGACCTGCGGCCGGTGGCGATGCGGGCGATGGCCGTGGATGCGGCGCCGTTCGATCCCGCCGAACTGCCGCAACCCACCGATCGGCTGGCCCTGCAGGTGCGCTTCTGCGCCAGATGAGTTGGGTCGTCACCGGCGATCGCGTCACAATGGTCCAGACCTGAGCCGGGAGAGCTGTGTTCTGCCAGCGTCCGCAGCCCCAAGCGCTCGCCCTGGCGGTGCTGGTCGCCGCCACTGCGCTGCCGCGCCCCCTGGCGGCGCAGCAGAGCCAGACGGCGGTGGTGCAGGAGATCCTGGATGGCAAGGAGCTGTTCATCGATCGCGAGCAGGCCCGTGTCAGGCAGCAGGCCCGCTCCCCCCAGCTGATTTCCACCGGCAGAAGCCGGGGCCAGCTGGCCTTTGACGGCGGTGCCGTGGGCCGGCTCAACCGCCAGTCCCAGCTGCGGCTGGGAAGCACCTGTTTCCTGCTCGATAAGGGCCAGGTGCTGGTGTCCGGCAAACAGGGCGGGTGCACCCGCTCGGCGCGGCTCAGCGTGCGCGGCACCAACTATGTGCTTGAGGTCACCGAGGCAGGGGATACCGAGATCTCCGTGCTGGAGGGGGAGGTGGAGGTGGAGGCCGGCCAGGAGGGGGAGGCGGGTTCCGCGACCCCGCCCACCACGCTGCAGGCGGGCCAGCGCCTGCGCATCTCACCGCAGGGGGTGGTGCTGGCGCTGCTGGCCCTCAGCAGCGGCGACTACACGCGGATCATCACCGGTCCGCTGTTCGAGGGCTTCCGGCTGCCCCTGCCCGCCCAGGCGGCCCTGGAGAGCTATCTGCGCTCCAACCTGCCCGCCGTGCCGATCCCGGCCCTGCCGGTGGCTCCGTCACTGCCCTCCTTCCGGGGCTTCGGCTTCGGCCTGTTCTGAGCCCCGCTGACGTGCCATGGGACGCCATCGCGTGCTGGTGCTGCTCTCCGGCTTGACGGCCGTGTGGGTGGGACTGTCGGCGGGTTGGCCCGGGCCGCGGCTGCGGGTGTGGGAGCGCAATCTCGACACCCAGCTGCTGCAACTGCGGGGAGCGCGGACCCCTCCGGCGCCGCTGGTGCTGGTGACGATCGATGACGCCACCCTCCAGCAGGGGGACTGGTTTGAGCAGACCGAGCCCGGCAGCGCCTCCATCCCGGCGTGGGCCCGCGGCATCGGCGTGCTGCCCTGGCCGCGCGCCGCCTACGGCCGGCTGGTGGAGACCCTGCTCCAGGCCGGTGCCGCGGCGGTGGCGATCAACGTGGTGTTCGAGGGGCCCAGTGGCCAGGGGCCGGCGGACGATGGGGCCCTGGTGGCGGTGCTGCGCCGTCATCAGGGGCGGATCGCCCTGGCGGCGGAGTGGCTGGAGCCCCACGACAGCCAGGGCGCGGGGGGGCTGGTGCTGGTGCGACCGGAGGCTCTCCAGGCCGCGCTGCCTGCCACGCTGCCCCTGGGGGTGACCAATGTCCTGCCGCCGCGGCCGGGCCAGTCGCTGCGGCACCCGGAGGCCTACCGGGCCGCCCTGGCCGGCCAGGGTGTCGACTCCCCTCCATCCCTGCCGCTGCGCCTGCTGCAGCTGGCCGGCCGCCGCAGCCGCCAGCCCGATGCAGCCCGGGAGCTGCACACCTATGGCCCGGAGGGTCACCTGCCCCGCATCCCCGCCTGGCAGGTGCTCGATCCCCAGCGCTGGGCGCGCCAGCCCCTGCGGCCGGCCGTGCGCGGTGCCCTGGTGCTCGTGGGACCTGTGGTGTCCCAGGGTGAGGCCGGCTACGGTCGCCCTTCGGCAGCCTCTCCGGCCTGGAGGTGCTCGGCACGGCGGTGGCCAATTCCCTCGAGGGCGATGGCCTGGCGCTCTGGCCTGCCGCTCCCTGGCCGCGGGCGCTGCTGGCTGCCGGCACTGTCGCCCTGGCCGCTCTGTTGGCCCTGGGCAGGTCCTCCCTGGGCTGGCGCCTTGCGGTGCTGACCGCGGCACTGGCCCTGCAGCTGCTGGCGGTGGGGCTGGCCCTCACCCAGGCCAACCGCTGGCTGCCGCTGCTGGCACCGGCCAGCGGACTGGTGATTCTGGGCCTGCTGGTGGGCGGCGATGCCTACCTGCGCGAGGGCAGAGAGCGGCGCCGCTTGCGGCGCACCTTCGAGCGCTACGTGGCACCCAGCGTGGTGGCCGAGATCCTGGCGGACCCCGCCGGGGCCCAGGGCATGCTGCGCGGGCGCGTGCGGGAGGTGACGGTGCTCTTCTCCGATCTGCAGGGCTTCACCGACCTCACCCGCCGCCGCAGTGCAGCCGGCGAGAGCGAGCTGCACGTGCGCCAGCTCAACACCTACCTCGGCGCCATGGTGGAGGTGATCAACGCCCATGGCGGCACCGTCGACAAGTTCATCGGCGATGCGGTGATGGCCGTGTTCGGTTCACCTGTGGGCCGCGGCGTGGAGCAGGAGGCCATGGCGGCGGTGCAGTGCGCCCTGGCGATGCGGGCCCGGCTCGAGCAGCTCAATGCCGCCTGGCGGCAGCAGGGGGTCGAGCCCCTGGCCAGTGGGGTGGGCCTGGCCTCCGGGCCGGTGCTGGCCGGCCAGATCGGCAGCCCCCAGCGGCTGGAGTTCACCGTGATCGGCGACACGGTGAACCTGGCCAGCCGCCTGGAGGCGCTCACCCGGCGCCTGGCCAGCCGCGTGTGCATCGATGCCGCCACCGCCCGGCTGCTCAGCGGTGACCGCCGCTTCGCCCTGCGCAGTTTCGGCAGGCATGAGATCAAGGGCCTCGAGGCCACGGAGGTGTTTGGGGTGGAGACGGCTGACCACTGCGCTGCTGGTATCCCAGCCAGCGAACCGCCAAGCTGAGGCCCAGGGCCATTCCCTCGCCCCTCCCCACCCCCATGCCGATCACCACCGGCTACGCCCTGTTCGCGCTGCTGGCGATGGGTCACTTCCTGGCGGATTTCGGCCTCCAGAGCGACCGGATGGCCGTGGAGAAATGCCCTGGCCGCGACGCGACCCTGCCCTGGCCCTGGTGGCTCACCGCCCATGCCGCCATCCATGGCTTGGTGGTGGCCCTGCTCACGGGCCTGCCGCTGCTGGGCCTGGCCGAGTGGCTGGCCCATGCCCTGATCGATCACCTCAAGTGTCGGGGCTGGTTTGGCCTGGGCACTGACCAGGGCCTGCACCTGCTCTGCAAGCTGGTGTGGGTGCTGCTCGTCAGCCGCTGACCTGAGCCTCAGCCCTGCAGGTAGGTGGTCTGGCGCAGGCTGGTTTCCAGGTGGTCCATCAGGCGGCGGGCATCGCCGATGGCCAGCTGCCCCTGGGCGATCGCCGTTTCGCTGGCCAAGCGCAGGCGCTCCAGCAGCAGCTGGGGGTTGTGCTCCATCGCCTGCAGCACCTCGGCGTTGGTGTCGCCGCGCACCACGTGATCCACCCGGTAGCCGCCGCCGGGGGCCAGGCGGATGTGCACCGCATCGGTGCTGCCGAACAGGTTGTGCAGGTTGCCCATCACCTCCTGGTAGGCGCCTGCCAGGAACAGCCCCACCCAGTAGGGCTCGCCGGCGCGCAGGGGGTGGAGCTCCAGCAGGCTCTTCACCTGGCCCCTCCCGGATCGCCCATCTGGATTGATGAAGCGGGCCAGCTTGCCGTCGGAATCGCAGGTGAGGTCAGCGAAGCTGCCCAGCCGGCTGGGGGCTTCATCCAGACGCTGCAGGGGCAGCACCGGGAACAGCTGGTCGATCGCCCAGGTGTCCGGTGCCGAGCGGAACACCGAGAGGTTGGCGTAGTAGGTGGAGGCCAGGGCGGCCGGCAGGGCCCGCAGCTCGTCGGGCACCGGGGCGTCGGCCGGCAACAGGGCCAGGCGCTCGGCGATGCCCTGGCAGCAGCCCCAGGTGAGCTGCTCGGCCAGGCCCCGCTCCGGCAGCCCCAGGTAGCCCAGGCGGAAGGCCGCCATGGCGTCGTCCTTGAACTTGAGGGCGTCGTTCCAGGCCTCCTGCAGCCGCTCCAGCCCCGCGCCGATCGCCGCGGCGTCCGTGGCGGGAATGGCGCTGATGGCGGCGTGGGTGTCGCGCAGGTTGCGCAGGATCAGGGCCTCCTCGCCGGCCGCTTCCGGCACCGCCCTGGGCAGGCCGCCGGCGCCGAGCACGTCAAACACCAGCACCGAGAAGTGGCTGGCGATCGCCCGGCCGCTCTCGCTCACCAGGGTGGGCACGGCGATGCCGGCGCCTTCGCAGCACTCGCGCACGGTGGCCACCACGTCGTTGGCGTAGTTCTGCAGGGAGTAGTTCTTGGAGGCGGCGGTGGCGGTGCGGCTGCCGTCGTAGTCGATGCCCAGGCCGCCGCCCACATCGAGGTAGCCCATCGGCGCCCCCAGACGGGTGAGCTCGGCGTAGATCTGCCCCGCCTCCTGCAGGGCGTCCTTGAGCACGGCGATGTCGTTGATCTGGCTGCCGATGTGGAAGTGCAGCAGCCGCAGTTCCCCCAGCAGATCGGCCTGGCGCAGGGCCTCCACCGTGGCCAGCAGGTCGGGCACCGACAGGCCGAACTTGGCCTTCTCCCCCACCGAGCTGCCCCAGCGGCCGGTGCTGCGGGTGGAGAGCTTGGCGCGGATGCCGATCAGCGGTGCCGCCCCCAGCGCCTGGCTGGCGGCGATGATCCGGCCCACCTCGTCGGCCTGCTCGATCACCACCACCGGCTGGCGGCCGAGGCGCCGGGCCAGGATCGCGGTTTCGATGTAGCGCTGGTCCTTGTAGCCGTTGCAGATC
>Ga0315902_10008622_pt1 | contig 13787 bp, 9 predicted proteins | sample LakEriMetagenome_9_FD_203523 | JGI IMG/M metagenome (GOLD analysis project Ga0315902, IMG submission 203523) | Freshwater fungal communities from buoy surface, Lake Erie, Ohio, United States - Buoy 12 MA117 | ecosystem: Environmental > Aquatic > Freshwater > Lake > Lake biofilm | place: USA... | reverse complement strand
CGACGGTGGATGCGGCGTCTGGTGGCGGTTCGTCCCACGCGTCACGGCGTTGGGCTTGAACGGATTTCACACAAGCCGAAGGCCGTGAGGCCTCGGGCGAACGACGGCGGATGTGGCGTCTGGTGGCGGTTCGTCCCACGCGTCACGGCTTTGGGCTTGGACAAACATTGGCGGAATGTTCTCATGGGACTTCGACCGAACTATCAAGCAGGAGTCATGATGATGTCGCGTTTCGTTCTTCACGTCGGGATCGCCATCTGCTCGCTGGCGGCCACGCCGGCTACGGCCCAGTCGTTCTCCAGTCAGACCATCGACGCGAAGTCGAACCTCTTCGGTGCAGGACGTTCCGGGAGTGCGCCTGATCCCGGCGGCAACGGCGGCGGCATTCTGCCGCCGGTCTTTTCGCTCACGCCTGGCGTGGGCCGGGTACTGGCGTTCACGAGCGTCACCGGGTCGGTCTCCTACAACAACGACGTCGGTGACCCGAACCGCGGCCAGTTCAACGGGCCCGACGGGGGGTTCGTCAACTATCCGCCGGCAAACACCGACGGCTTCAATACCAACATTAACTCCTACGACGGCATTTCGGGCCTGCAGCTCATCGAGCCGGTGAGCGCCAACCGTCGGGTGATGTTTCTGGCCGGCGTGTTTCTCGACGGAACCGTTCCGGCGGGTGTGGCACCGGCGCGGCTTGACTTCAGTTCGACGGCCCTCGGAACCGGCTTTACGAGCCTGTCGCCGCTCCTCAATCAGACCTTCTTCATCGGCGACGGCCTGACGGCGACCGGCAGCGGCCTGCAGCAGCAGTTCCATGTGCCCGACACCGCGACGCGGCTGTTTCTCGGCTTCATCGACGGGGCCGATTTCCAGGGCGATCCCACCTTCTATGGGAACAACGACGGCAGCTTCGTGGCCGCATTCTCGGCGGTTCCGGAGCCGGCAACGCTGGTACTTGGCATCGCGAGCCTACCGCTGGCGTTGCTCGCGGGCCGCCGGTTGCGACGGCCCCGCCGGGCCCTGCCGCCGCGTATTTAAAAGACGACCGTGCCCCGCATCATCCACAGGTCGGCGTCGGTGTGGCCGGCCGCGACCGCCGAGAGCGGGTTCCAGATGTGCTGGTAGCTGGGGATCAGCCGGATCGCCGGCGTGATCGCGTAGTCGTAGAACACCTCCATCCCCTGCTCGTTCTGCACGTTGATCGTGCCGCCGCTGTACGTCCGCACCTGGTTTTGGAGGTCGGGGCTGATGCCGTTCATGTACCAGCCGATGCCCGCGCTGTCGTAGGCCCGCGACTCAGCCAAGCCGCGGGCGAAGAGGGCCACGCTGCCGTCGCCGGTGATCGTGTTGGTGCGCTCTGGCGCCCAACCGGCGCGACCGAACACGCCGATGCCGCGGAGCGGCTGGCCGCTCTTGAGCTTGGCGGCCACCTCCCGCGGCCGGTCGGCCACGTAGAGATACTGCGAGGCGTTCGCGATCAGAAAGCAGCTGTCGTTGTAGTTGTTGATCGGCAAGCCGGCCGTGTCGGGGCTGCCGAGGAGGGCCCCGATGGCCTGCGGGATCTGCCCGGGCGCGAGCTTGCCGAACGGCCTCGCCAGGTCGAGCTGGTACTGATTCGACCAGTTGAAGGCCGGCGAGAACTGCCCCGGCAGACCGCCGATGTCGTACGACGCGACCGCCGTGAAGTAGAGGTTCACCCGGTCGAAGGCGTTCGTCGCCAGGTTCTGCGCGCGGCTGTTGGGATCGAGCACGCCGCCGGCGAAGGCGAGCTGCTTGGTCGGGGCCCAGACGCCGAGCACGGCCCAGGCGGTCGGGTTGTAGAAGTTGGTGGTGATCGGGTTCTTGTTGAATGCGAAGTTGGCAAAATAGAACTTGTAGCTGTCGCCGAACAACGTCTGGTCGGGAATGAAGACGTCGCTGATTTTCCCGACGATGAAGCTCGTGTGCTCGCTCAGGCCCTGCACGAGGAAGTATTCGCTCGGCAGCATCGTCGAAGAGGCGAGCGGATCGGGGAGGAGCAGGCCGGTGTACGTCGGGACGGTGGCGCCGGAGTTGAAGGTCTGCTCCGGATCGGCCCCGTAGCGGGCCTGCGTGGTGAAGTGGATCAGGCCGCCGTCCCACCAGCCCGCACGACCGGTGTCGATGTTGAGCGACATCTGCGTGTTCTGCACGAACCAGTCGCCCGGATCGAGGCCGCCCGACATCAGGTCCTGGTAGGCGCTCGTGGTGTAGACGTCGAAGAAGTAGCCATTGCGAGCGAGTTCCGTCCGTCGACCGCCCCAGTCGCCGCTGATCTGGGTGTTGTTCCAGATGCCTTGATTGGCGACCGTGCCTGGCAGGCCGAACACCGGCGCGTTGTTGAAGAACGGCAGCAGCACCGGGGCCGCGTTGGCGAGCGAGAGGTGCTCGGTATGAACGGGGCCCCACGGATCGGCCTGGCCGCGGCCGCGCGACGGCGCGGTGACCGTGGCCGTTGCCGCCTGCGGCTCGATGAGGTGGCCGAAGCCGTCGAAGTTGCCGCCCTGACCGAAGGCGGTGGACGTGACGGCGACCATGGTCACGGTGGCCAAGGCGATGGCGGCGGCAGAATGGCCGCGGCGAACGGTCCGAAGCATGGTTGCCCCTCACGAACGGTCGAAGCGGGAGTGATCCCGTCGTCGATTCGATCGGCATCGTCCGCAGGGTGGAGTGAGAAAGCCTGCGGGGAATACGGGTCGTGCGGCGAACCCTGGCAGACTTTGCGGGCCTCCATGTGGCTGGTCGTGTCAAACAGTATCGTCTTGATAAAGCCGACCGGCCGTGAGGCCGCGGGCTCGTCCGGCGCGCAGGCTCGGGGCTGCCCGTGCCCCGTCGCCGGACGTTCACCTCAGCCCTCCCGGTAATCCTGTTCGGCACGGCAGAGGCAGGACCGATCTGGCCTGAAGTAGCACAGGTTTTCAACCTGTGGCTGCCCGTCGCGGCGGCTCGGGGCTGCCCACACCCTCTCGCCGGACGCTCGCTTCGGTCATCCTGACCTTCGCTCGCTCGGAGGTGTCTGCGCTCTCGCCCTCCGGGCTTCGCTGGCCACCTACGCCGTCTCGAGGGCATGGGCAGCCCCTCGCGGTCGATGCAGTGCAAGCCCTTCCGCCTGCTGGAGCGTGCTGTAGTTGAGGAGAGCAGCCCGTCGGGGAGCACGCGCAAGAGTCGGGGAGCTTTGTGCCTCGCAGGCCTTGCTCGGTACCGTTGGGGGGGTGAACTCACAAAGCCCCCCAGCGATGAGCATGTCTCCCCGACGGGCGGCGGCCCTGAGCCCGACGCCGCTGATTGGCAGGCTCCCAGCGCCTCCGTTATCACTGCACACCTCCACACCCCGATTCCACGAGGCCCCCATGCTCGCCAACGCCAAGCAGCAAGCCGTCTACGACGCCATCGCCGCCGTCCTGCCCTGCCCGCTCGACGCCTCGAAGATCACGGTCGCGCCCGGCGTCTCGTATGTGAAGAGCCCCGTGAAGGCGCACGACTACGCGGCCGGCGTGATGGCGGCGTTTGGGTCGGTGGTGGAGCACCTCGGCACCGTCCGTGGGCTTCCGGCGCAGACCATGAAGCTCGACCGCCGACGCTGCGGCCTCCTGCTCAACGGGCTGCAACTCCACTTCCAGAACGGCTACACCACGATCATGGACAAGTGGGGCGTGAACCCCGACAACGGCACGTATCGCGCGAAAGACGGCAGGTACGTCACGATGATCGGCATCCACCCGCACCTCCGCGACCGGCTGCTCGTCTACCTCGACTGCACCAACACCGCCAAGGCGATCCAGGCGGCCGTCGAGAAGAAGACGGCGCAGGAACTCGAAGACGACGCGGTCGCGAAGAAACTGCCGCTGGGCATCGTGCGGACGCCCGAGGAGTGGACGGCGCATCCGATCGGCGCCGAGGTGCTCAAGCGGCCGATCATCGACTTCAACGGCTCCGGCTCCGAGAAGAAGTGGCTGCTCGGAAAGGCGAAGCACCGGCCGCTCGAGGGCGTGCGGGTGGTCGAACTCACGCACATGGTGGCGGGGCCCAACTGTGGCCGGCTGCTCGCGGAGCAGGGCGCCGACGTGATCAAGGTGCAGCCGCCGATCGGCGACTGGGTGCTCCCGATCTGGATGGACGGCAGCTGGGGCAAGAAGAACATCCTTCTCGACATCGGGAGCCGCCGCGGCAAGGCTCGCTTCCACGAGCTTCTCGCCACCGCAGACGTGTTGATCGACGGCCAGCGGCCGGGCGTGCTGAATGGCATGGGGCTCGACGACGCGGGCCTCGCGGCCATCAACCCCAACCTCGTGCGGGCCTCGCTCTCCTGCTTCCCCATCGGCACGGCCTGGGGAGAGCGGCCGGGCTTCGAGCAGATCGCGCAGGCCGTGAGCGGCACGATGCACGTCCACTCCCAAGGCATGGCGGCGTTGACCGTGGTGCCGGCATTGCTCAACGACTACCTCACCGGCTACCTCGTGGCGATCGGGGTGGTGGCCGCGCTCGCCGAGCGGGAGCAGAAAGGCGGCTACTACCACGTCGCCTCATCGCTGGCCCGCTGCTCGTCGCTTGCGCCGAGCCTGGCTGAGCCGCTCGAAGCCGAGCCCTACGAACCGGTCCGGATGAAGGACCTCGTGGAGCACGGCATCGACCAGCCGTCGCCGGTGGGCATCTTCACGCGGATCGCGCCGGCGGTGGAGTTCAGCCACACGCCCTCGCACGTGCATCGCCACCCGACCCTCATGAACTCCATGCCCGACACGACCGGCTGGGACGACGTGCCCGCGGCCGCGCCGCAGGTGCCGCACTTTCCATCGAAGCTCGCGCAGGAGGGCGCGATCTACGGCCTCGTGGAATGCTTCGGCATCGAAGACCGCTCCGACGGCGGTGGCATCATGAGCCTCTGCTCGAAGTCACTGATCGACTATGTGCTCGCCCATCGCAACGACTGACGAAACGCGACGAACGTCACCACCCCGAGAGACCATCCCATGGCCTTCGACATCAATGCCGAGCTTGCCAAGATCCTCACTCCCGTCGGGCTCGACACGAACCAGACCGGTGGCACGGTGACATTCACGGGCGAGGACCCGATCCTCCCCAGCCGCCACCGGCTCGGCGCGATCGTCGGCATGGCGATGATGGCGCCGGCCGTCGGCACACAGGTGCTCCACCGGATGCGCGGCGGCGCGGCGCAGGATCTCTCCGTCGACCTGCGGAAGGCGGTCTGCCACACGCATCCCTTCGTCGCCTTCCATCCCACCGTCGGCGGCTATCCCTATCAGATGCTGTTCGCCGATCCGCGGATCAACCCGATGCTCTTCGGCATGTTCCCCACCAAGGATGGCCGCTGGTATCTCCCCACCGCCGCCTACCCGCACATGGTGCCCGACTGGCTCGGGCTCCTGGGGTGTTCCCTCAACGAGCGGAGCGTGACCGAGGCGATCGCCAAGTGGAACGCCCAGGATCTCGAGGACGCCGCCGCCGACCGCGGCATGATCGGCTCGATCTGCCGCACGCCCGAAGAGTGGCTGGCGCACGAGCAGGGCGGGCTGCTCGCCCGCACGCCCATGATCGAGATCGTGAAGATCGGCGACAGTGCCCCCGAGATGCCCAAGTCTCTCGTCGCCGACCGGCCGCTCTCGGGCTTCCGCGTGGCGTCGTTCACGCACGTGATCGCGGGACAGGTCGTGGGGCGGACGCTCGCGGAGCACGGGGCGGAGATCCTGCATCTCACGCGGCCGGAGTTCGAATACGACGTCGGCTGGATCGACACCACGCCCGGCTTTCGATCGGCGTGGATGGACCTCACCAAGAAGGACTACGCCGCCAAGGGCCGCGAAATCCTCCGCGGTGCCGACGTGCTCGTGGAGAACTACCGCGGGCGGAAGCTTGCCAACCTCGGCTTCTCGGCGGAGGAGGTGGCGGCGCTGCGGCCGGGCATCATCTATGCCTCGATCCGTGCGTTCGGCTGGGAAGGGCCGTGGGCCCAGCGGGGCGGCTTCGACATGGATGCCAACTGCTGCACCGGCTACACGGTGCTCGAGGGGACCCGGGACAAGCCCGAACTGCCACCCACGAAGATCTTGAACGACTACGTGGCCGGCTACCTCACCGCGTGCGGCGTGCTCGCAGCGCTCAAGATGCGAGCCGAGCACGGCGGCAGCTACCACGTCCGCACGTCGCTCTCCCGCTTTTCAATGTGGTATTCCCAGCTCGGGCTCTTCGAGCGGCAGGAGGTGGCCCGGGGGCTCGCTGATCCGACGCACAAGCTGATTCCGCCGACGGGCGTCACGCTCGACACCGCCTTCGGCGACGTGAACAGGCTCGAGCCGGGGATCACGTTCTCCAAGACTCCCGGCCGCTGGGAGATCCCTGGCGAGAAGGCGATCGTGCCCCGCGGTTCGTCGAAGCTCGCGTGGCTCGGCTCCTGACAGGTTCCAATCGGACTTCACAGGCTCTGAACCACGCGGCGTTCACGTCGTCTCGTTGGGCTTGAGCCGTATCCCCTCGCTTCCGCTCGGGGCTTCCTGGCGCAGGGCCCGCGTGTTCCGGTTTCCAAAAAGCCCCGAGCGGCAGCGAGGGGTTCACGGCCGGAATCGCAACCAGGCCACAAGATCCTCGACTGATGCGGAACCATGGCCGGCGGAGGCGGCCGCGTGACCAAGCCCAACGCCGTGAGGTGACCCGCCACCAGGCGCTGCATCCAGTGTTGTTCGCGCGGCCGGTCGGCTTGCGCGCGGCGGATTCGTCCCAGCTTTTGCCCGATTCGTCCCACGGCGCGCCCGATTCGTCCCTGCTCTCGCCCGATTCGTCACTTTGTGGCTCAGCAGCCTTGTGCGGCTCTCACGCGGCGATGTAAACCGCGGCCTTCGTCCGACACCGCCCGGATGACCAAGCCCCCAATCTCGGAGTGATGACGATGATGACGCGATCCTGGCAGGCAACGAGGCGTTCCAGCACGGTGGCCCATACAAGCAGGATGCAGCGGATCGCCGAATCGACCATTAGCCGGCCACGTGGCCGCGGCCTCTCCCCGCAACGACTCTGCCCGATGGTCAGGCCCCTCCTCTCGCTGGCGTTGGCGACATGGTTTGCCGCGACGGCCTCGAGCCGTGTGGTGGCCGAGGTGCTGTACGGTTCGACGTATTACACCGCCCCCGTGGCCAGCAGTGAGTACAGCGAGCTCTACCCGGTCACCGCTCTCTTCGATAACGACCCGGACTCGCCATGGGTGATCGCCGGAGAGGCCGGAAACAATCCCCAAGGCCGGGAACAGGGCTGGGTCTCGTTCGTCCTCGACCAGACCTACAGCATCGAAGACATCCTGTTTGCCCCCCGTTCCCCGAGTGGTCAGCCGGATGGAATCGACACGCTCAAGGTCTGGATCGGGACCACGTCGTTCGGCGTGGATGTCACCAGCGGAGCGTCGACCTCCGCGTTCCTGTCGTCGCTGACAGGCCAAAATCCCACGTGGAGCCACTCGAACTTTACAAGTGACGCAGTGCAGACCTATCCGCTCGCTCAGCCGGTGACCGGTCGTTATGTGCTCGCCGAGTTCATCAACACGACCGATACGAATACCTTCCGAAACCTCGGTGGTCGTGAGTTGGTGGTCAATGCCGTCGCCGTCCCGGAGCCGACGGTCGGCGGCCTTGCCGCCGCAGCCGTCGCGATGGTCGCGCTCGTCCGGAGGACGCGTCGGCCCACGATGCTTTCGCGAGTTGCGGACGTCTGATAGTGACAGCCGCCAACGCCGTCAGAGTCGGCGTCGTCGCGCTGCCTTCACCAACATCCTCCAACAAGCCCCGAGCGGCAGCGAGGGGTCCACGGTCATAATCACAACCCGAGCACGACGTATGCCGATCGACGTCGCGCGGGTATCCACGAAGCACCCGCATGGCCCCCGGGCACCACGCGATTGTGGAATCGCGATTGGCCGTCGTATCGTCCTCGTTCAACGGTGCAGAAGGCTGAAGGGCGACGATCGTGCAGTCTTCGTGGCGGACGGAACTCTTCTCGTGGGGTGTGCTCGCCGCGATGTTTGCCGCGGCGGCATGGGCCTGGGGCCGTGTTCCCGACCAGATCCCCGTGCACTGGAACGCGGCCGGTGAGGTCGACGGCTACGGCGGGCGGTTCATGGGCCTGCTGCTGATCCCGCTCGTGACGCTGGGGATGCATCTGCTGTTCATGGTGCTGCCCGCGATCGACCCCTGCGGGACCAACTACGAGGGGTTTGCAAAGGTCTACGCGATCTTTCGCGCCGCGATCCTCACTTTCATGGGAGCCGTCTACGCGGCGACCACGCTCGTGGCCCTCGGGTACAGCGTCGACATGGCGAAGGTCATCACGGTCTCGCTGGGCCTGTTGTTCATGGGGCTCGGGAGCCTCCTTAGCGAGGTGCGACCCAATCGGTTCGTGGGCATCCGCACCCCGTGGACGCTGTCGAGCACGCGGTCCTGGACGAAGACGCACCGCCTGGGAGGCTGGCTCTTCGTGGCCAGTGGCGTCGCCACGCTCCTCTCTGGAGTCGTGCGGCCGAGGTGGGGCGTGTTCGTGATGCTGGGCACGATCCTGCCGAGCACGCTGGTCCTTGTGGCGTATTCCTCCGTCGTCTGGCGAAACGATCCCGACCGGACGGCATCGGGCTGCGACGCGGAGGGCGGCCAATTGACCGATCGGTCCCGCCCGTGATCCGCCGAGGACTTTTTTCGCCGCCGTGCGTCGTCCGTATCCTTCTTTCGAGCAGGTGTCTCCGCCGTTTTTCTTCCCCACGGGGCGAGGAGTCAGTGGCGGCGTTGGCCTGGCCACGAGGCAATCGGCCGGAGGCGATCATGGCAACGAGCCCACGCGGCATTGTGGTCTCCGTCATCTGCTTTTTGGCCCTCTGTCCCTTGGGCCATGTCGTCGCTCAAGGCCCGCTTCCGCCGAGTTTCATCGAGGCGATGCAGCGCGAGGGTCGAGATTCCCAAGTGCGTCATCAGATCGGGCAACTCGAGCCGCGGATTCGTGCGAGGCCGACCGATCCAGCCCCGCTCCTCGAACGGGCTGAACTCTACGGGAAACTCGGGGAGAAAGCGTCGGTGGTGGCCGATCTCGATGCCGCGATCCGGATCGCTCGCAACGATGTCGAGACGCTCGATCGCGCTGCAAGCATCATGGTGAGCGTCGATCCCGTCGCCGCAATCCTCTACTACGACCGCCTCCTGGAACGCTTGCCCGGAAACGTGACGGTGCTCGTGAACCGAGGGCGGGCTCACGGCATCACGGGTGACTTCGCGCGGGCGCGCGCCGATCTTGACGCGGCCCTCCGGAAGGATCCCCGCGATGCGCTCGCGCTCGCCTTGACGGGAAGCCTCTTGTTACAGGAGGCGAAACTTCGGGAGGCGATCGCGGCGTACGACCGCTCGATCGATAGTCAGCCGATGGCGTTCGCTTACTTCGATCGTGGGTTCTGCCACCAGGGCCTCGGTGACTACGCGGCAGCGGTGGCCGACTACACCGCCGCGCACGAGATGGATCGATCGAACATCGCCGTCATCTGCGAACGCGGTCAGGCGCATCAGCTCGGTGGCGCCTACCATCTCGCGGTGCGGGACTACGAGGAGTGCCGTGCCAAGACACCCGGCAACAACCTTGCCGCGCTGCAGCTGTCGTGGCTGCTCTCCACCTGCCCCGACGCCGGTGTCCGCGACGGTCGGCGGGCCCTCGACCTCGCCGCCGAGGTCTGCGATCCGGTGACCTGCCGCACCCCCGAGCCGCTCAACGCCCTGGCTGCGGCCTATGCGGAGCTGGGCGACTTCACCCGCGCCAAGAGGCTTCAGTCGCGGGCCGTCGCGATGAGTTCGTTCTCCGCACCGCTGCGGGAGGCCTCGGTTCTGCGGTTGAGGATGCTCGAGAGACGCGAGCCGGTGCGTGAGTCGGCTCCGCTGCGGATGGAGCCGCGGGCCGGCGACGGCTCGATTCATGCCGTGACCGTCGACGAGGCGATGTCGTTTCCCGCCGACGTGCTCGGCCTGGAGATGCTCGATGTCGAGTCTGTGCTCGAGACCTGCGTCTTGGCGCGGGCCGGGGCCACGATCCACAGCGTCCTCGGCGGACAGGTGCTCACCATCACGGCCGACTCGGTGAATGCGCTCGAGCCCCGGATGCGAGAACGGCGGGACGTGTTCGAGAAAGCCATTCGGCGACGCGGATTCGCCACGGTGGCGGAGGGCTATACCGCCACGCGGAAAGGCGATTGCGACAACTGGGAGCTCGGTGACAGCCGGGTGCTCGTCGAGCAGGATGGGTTCCGCGTCGCACTCTCGCAGGGCGCCATCCGACACCGGGCCGTCGTCGTCGAATCGGCAGTGGTGCTGAGGCACGATTCGAACACCGAGGTGCTTCTTCCAGGCGAGATCGTGGAGGGTGTGCTGACCTTCGTCACGTCCGCACGGGGTGGTGTGACGGGCATGGCCACGGAACGATGCACGCTCGTGCTCACGCCGGCGAAGGTGGAGGGCAAGGCATGGGCCGAGCCATTCGCCGGCCGGGCCATCGCCCGCCAGCGGTACGGAGAGCACCGGGAGGCGTTGGCTGATTTCGAGCGGAGCCTGAAATGCGAACAGCGGCCGGAGTTTGCGAGCCTCATGTCGTTGCTGCTGGCTGCCTCTTCGGACGAGGCCGTGCGCGATGGCCGGCGTGCCGTCGAGGCGGCCCTGCTGGCAAAGCGGCTCAGTGGTGATGATTTGCACAAGATCGTGCTGAGCGCTCTCGCCGTGTCCCATGCCGAGATCGGCGACTTTGAGACGGCGATCCGTTATCAGCGGCAGTTGATCAGCCGTGCCTCCGAAGAAGAGCGGGAGTTCCTCAAGGAGCAACTCGCGCTCCTCGAGGCGGGGCGGCCGTATCACGAACCAGCCTCGCCCTGACGGGTCGGTGGCGCTCGCCGGGCGGTGTGGGGCGCGTTCCGTGGAGGTGGTTGACGGCCGCGGCCGATAGCAGTACTATACATGCGTACATATTTGGCATGTTGGGAGGCTTTTGGCGATGGTGACCATTACGACCGGCGGGGAATTGCTCCTGAGGGAGCGGGCGAGGTCGGTGATTTCGACTGGCTTTCGGCCGCTCGATGCCCTGCTGCCGGCAGGAGGCGTGCGGCCCGGAAGCCTCGTCGAATGGCTGGCCGAGGGAGATGCGGGGCCCGGTGGCGGCGGGGCGGCGTCTCTGGCGTTTGCGGTGGCCTGCCGGCTGGCGGCGGCGAGTGGCGGCGAGGCGAGTGAGCAGGCCCGGCCGCGGACGATCGTGGTGGTCGATCGTACCGGCTGGTTTCATCCGCCGGCCGTGATGCCGTGGCTGGGCGACGAGCGGCGGCTCGTGGTGGCCCGGCCCTCGCGGGATGATGACGAGATCTGGACGATCGACCAGGCGCTTCGCTGCACGGGCGTGACAGCGGTGCTCGCATGGCCGCGGGCACGCGTTGGGCGTTCGATCGCCACTCGCGGTTCGCGGCCGGAGGGCTCGCTCCAGCAGTGGTCCACCGCCATGCGCCGCTGGCAGCTGGCTGCGGCGGCGAGCGGTGCCGTCGGGCTCTTCGTGCGGCCTCTAGCGACGCGAAGCGAGTCGTCGTGGGCGGAGACGCGGATTGCCGTGTCGCCGCTGCCTGGAGGCTCGCACCAGTCCGGCGGCACCTTCACGGAGCGGCGTTTGCGGCTCACGCTCGCTGGCGGCAGCTGGGCGGCTGTCGCCACGGATGGTCAGCACGCGACCGAGGTGACGCTCGACCTGGCGAGAGGGTGTGCCGGAGCGGCGCCGTGGGACGCGGGAACGCCGCCACGTTTTGCTGGAACAACGCGGCCTGCAGCGGTGGCGAGCGGAAGGAGCGGTGTCGCATGCCGCGCTTCCTGACGATCTGGCTGCCGCGGTGGCCGGTGCAGCGAAGGCTGCTTGCGAGGCCCGAGCTTCGCAGGGTGCCGGTGTTCGTCTGTCGCCGCGAACGGCGGGGGGCGATGACGGTGGTCTCGTGGGCATGGGCGGAGCCGCCGCCGGACGAGCGCCGCAAGCGGGTGGTGTCGGGCCGCAGTGGTCGCGTCGCCATTCCATCGGGCATGTCGCTGGCCGAGGCGATGGCCGTGCTCGCGATGGCGCATGGCTCGCGTGCGTGCCACGTCGCCGAGGTGGAGCCCGACGACCCGGCTGCCGATCGCGAGTCGCTCGAACGGCTCGCGCGGTGGTGTCGACGGTTTTCGCCGACGGTGGGCCTCGAGCAGGTGGCCGACGCCGCCCCCGAATGCCTGCAGCTCGATGTCACGGGCACGGCCGGCTTCTTCGGCGGCGAGGAGTCGCTCGCTCGCACGGTCGTGTGGACGCTCGCCGCCCGCGGCGTGCATGCGCGGGTTGCCATCGCCGACACGCCCGCCGCGGCCTGGGCCGCCGCCCACCACACCGACGCCGTCGCGCAACTGCTTCACAAGGCCGCGCCACTGGTCGTGCGGCGGGCCGTGGAAGGCTCATCGCACGGCGTCCGGCTGGCGTCGCGAAGGCATAGACGATGGGCCGTGGTGCCGCGTGGCGAGGCGGCGACACTGCTCGCCGATCTGCCGGTGTCGGCCCTGCGGATCGACGTGGCCACGGCCAGTGCGATCGCCGAGGTGGGGATCGACACGATCGGCGGCGCACTAGCGATCCCGGCCAGGAGCCTGGCGTCGCGGTTCCCTCCTCTGCTCTGCCGGCGGCTGTCGGAGTTTCGCGGCACGGTCGCCGAGCCTGTCATGCCTCCCGGCGGCGATGCCTTGCCGCAGGAGTCGCACTCCTTCGATTTCCCGATGCGGACGGCCGACCTCGACGAGCAGCAGCTCCTCGGCCTGATTGATGGCCTGCTTGGCCGCTGCGTCGCGCCGCTCGTCGCCCGCGGCGAGGGCGTGCTCGCCCTTCAGGTGCGGCTGGAGCATGCCGCACGAGTGGCGGCGGCGCCGACCGTGATCGATGTGGGACTGTTTCGGCCGACGGCGTCGCGGCAGCACCTCGTCGAACTCGTGAGGCTCCGGCTGGGGCGGCAGCGGCTGCCGGCGGAGATCGACGGGGTGGCCGTGGAGGTGATCGCGGCGGGGGCGGTGTCGTGTCGGCAGCGGCTCCTGTTCGGTGGCGGTGTCGGCGGGCTGGAGTCGTCAGATGCCGACGCGGAGGTGGCGATGCTGCTTGACCGGCTCGCCGGCAGGCTCGGCCGCGGGGCGGTGTGCGAACCGCAGGCGGTGGGCGATGCGCAGCCGGAGCATGCCTGGATCGCGGCGCCGCCCACTCGGCCACGGCAGCCGGCGGCGCGAGATGCCAGCCGTGCTCCCCGCGATCGCGTGAGCCGTTCGGGCGCCCGCGGCTATGCGGTGCCGCGGCCCGTGCCCGCCGGCCGGCGGCCGATCTGGATGCCGCCGCGGCCGGTGCCGCTCGACGGCCTCGAGGGCGAGGTGATGGCGGTGGCGCCCGACGGACCGCCCGTGAGGTTTCGGCTTGGTGACGTGCTGCATCGTGTGACGCACGCCTACGGTCCCGAGCGAATCGAGACGGCGTGGTGGCGGGGCCCGACCGTTCGCCGCGACTACTACGTGGTGGAAACGGATTCGGGAGAGCGGTTCTGGCTGTTTCGCCGGCTGAGGGACGGCGGCTGGTTTCTGCACGGGATGTTCGCATGAAGGGCTGCGCATGAAAGCCGACCAGTCTCCCGTAGCACAAGGTGTCAACCTGTGTGCCTTTCCGTTTCGCAACGCGCTCTGGGCTGCCCATGCCCATCGCCGGACGCTCGCTGGCTTTCGCGCCGT
>Ga0315902_10008614_pt1 | contig 13796 bp, 11 predicted proteins | sample LakEriMetagenome_9_FD_203523 | JGI IMG/M metagenome (GOLD analysis project Ga0315902, IMG submission 203523) | Freshwater fungal communities from buoy surface, Lake Erie, Ohio, United States - Buoy 12 MA117 | ecosystem: Environmental > Aquatic > Freshwater > Lake > Lake biofilm | place: USA... | reverse complement strand
AAAATGCATTGTAATGATGCGGTGGTGCTAAATGTAAATCAACGCGTAGCCGATACTACGTTATCGAATATTTTTATTTTGATAGATGGAAGTTGGCGTACACCCCCTTTATCGGAAGGACCCATCGGCGGCGTTATGCGGCGCTACCTGATCGGTCAATGGAAGAAAGACGGTATTCCAGTAGAGGAGTTGCCCATTACTCCCGAAGACCTGGCTCAGGCACAGGAAATCATTTTAACGAATGTGATGTCGGGTATTCGTTGGGTAAAAAGTCTGGGAAATAATCACTACACCGGTACGGCAGCAGCCCACCTTTACCATACCTATATACTCCCATTGTGGAATAAATAGCGGGCGTAAAGACGGCGTCGCTCAACCATTACTCCAAACAGTTGTTGTAACTCAAAATCTTTGCTTTTGAAAACTTCCCTGCGCATCATGTGGTTTCGTCGCGACCTGCGCTTATTCGATAATGCAGCGCTTTATGCTGCACTCTCCGGCACAGAGCCCGTTTTGCCTATTTTTATTTTTGATCGTCATATCCTGGATATGCTTGAAAACAAGCAAGACAGGCGCGTGGAATTTATTCACCGGGCACTCGAGACCATGCAAGAAATCCTGATAAAAAAGGGGAGTTCGCTGGAAGTATATCATGGTAACCCCATGGAAGTATTCCAGGCCCTGTTGAAAAAATACCAGGTCACGTCCGTCTACACCAACCATGATTATGAACCTTATGCGATGGAGCGGGACGAAGCGATCGGCTCCCTGCTTCAACAGCAGGGGATTGAGTTTCATACTTTTAAAGATCAGGTAATCTTTGAAAAAAGTGAAGTGGTGAAAGATGATGGATTACCGTATACGGTCTTCACACCCTATGCCAATAAATGGCGCGCAAAACTTCAGGTCACCGGTATACCTGCTTTCCCCGCTGAAAAAAAGTGGCAGCAATTCTATCAACAGGCGCCGGTAGCACTGCCCACTTTGCAAAAAATCGGATTTCAGCCTGTTGGCGACTCTTTTCCGCCATCCGTTCCTGCAGATGCGGTTATTCAACATTATCGCGAAAAACGTGATTTACCGGCTTTGCCCAATGGCACTTCCCACCTGGGTATTCACCTGCGATTCGGTACCATTAGCATTCGTCAACTGGCTACACGTGCCCAGCAATTGAGTGCTACTTACTTGAATGAGCTTATCTGGCGTGATTTTTATCACATGATCTTATTTCAGTTTCCGCGTGTAGGGAAGGGTCAGGCATTTAAAAAAGCCTATGACAGCATTCCCTGGCGGAACCGGGAGGATGAATTCAAGCGTTGGTGTGAAGGAACGACGGGCTACCCCATCGTAGATGCCGGTATGCGACAGTTGAATGCAACCGGCTATATGCACAATCGCGTGCGGATGATCGTGGCTTCTTTTTTAGCCAAGCACCTGCTGATCGACTGGCGTTGGGGGGAAGCCTATTTTGCCGCTCAACTCAATGATTTTGATCTGGCAGCCAATAATGGCGGTTGGCAATGGGCTGCAGGCAGCGGTTGTGATGCGGCTCCATACTTTCGGGTATTCAATCCTACTTTGCAGGCCCAGAAATTTGATCCGAAGCAAGCTTACATTCGTACATGGGTGCCTGAGTGGCAGGAGTTAACGTATCCGGCTCCCATGGTGCCGCATGATATTGCCCGCAAGCGAGCACTCGAAGTGTATGGAAAAGCCCTGAAAGGCGTTTAATCCCTTACAGGAAGAAAATGGGTAATGGATTGGGTTGTTGTTGAGCTCTTAAGCGGTTTTGTACATCCAGTAAGGTAGCAACTGCATTTTTTCCAACCTCGCCGGCATCGGTGCTGTAATCATTTACATATAACTCGATGTGTTTGCGCTGAACTTCTTCTTCCATTTCCTGCGCATGCAACTGTACATAGGAGCCTAATGCGGGCCAATGCAGGCGGGCATATTGCAAACTCATTTTGATAAAATCATTTACCCTTTGGTGGAGTGATGGGGGGAATGATCTTTTCATGGCAATGCCACCCAATGGTATCGGACAGTGAAGACTTTGCTCCCAATGACTGCCCAGGTCTTTCACCAGTTGAAGTCCCTTCGCAGCATAAGTGAATCTGTTCTCATGTATGATGACACCAGACCCCACACTGCCACTGAGGATGGCATCCTCTATTTCATGGAATACCTTGAAAGTTTTATTTTGAAAGGAAGGCATGGCATAACTCATCAAGAGATGCGCTGTAGTATGTTCTCCGGGAATAGCTACCGGGAGTAGACTCAATGCTTCAATGGATAGATGACTATTTTCCTTCGATGTGATCAGCAGCGGACCAACCCCCCTACCCATCGCACCACCACTATTCAGCATGCCATATTGCGGAAGAATATCAGCCAGCACACCATAACTGATTTTAGTTATATCCAATTTCCCTTCGAGGGCCCAGCGATTCAGGGTTTCTACATCTTCCAACACGGGTTCCCATTCGAAACCGGGGGTATCGATGAACCCATTTACCATGGCATCAAAGATGAAGGTATCATTGGGACAAGGAGAAAAGCCAATGGTTAGTTTCATTTGTTGGGTTTGGAAGAAAAGTCAAGCGGCTTGATGGCAATGCTGGTCAGCAGTTGAATGAGTGTTTGATTCACCTGTTCAATAGCAAGCGATATGTTCCAATTACTTTTGTTTCTTTCTCCAACGAGGTTGGAAATACCTCGCAGTTGTAAAAACGGAATTTGCAACAAACGACAGGCATAATGCAGTGCTGCGCCCTCCATACTTTCTATGAGGTGGGCAGGGTGTTTTTTTTGCAGCTCTTCCAACATCTTTTGGTCAGTGGTGATTTGGTTGACAGAAATACCGGTTGCTTGGGATAGACCAAGAAAAGAAAAAGCTGCCAGGTAGGGATTAGGAAGCAGACCTGCTTCATATGGTGGTGAATCGGAGGGCAGCAAAGCAAGCTCAGTCATATTCTTCCAGTTGCCATTTTCCCATACACCCATGTCGCCCGTTTCTTCAGTCGCTATCATGACAACTTCCCCCTGGGCGGGAGGATGGGTAAAGCTGCCGGCAATTCCAGCCTGAATGATTAGATCCGGTGATTGTGTAAGTGCCAGTCGGGTAATTTCAAAAGAGGCTGCAGTGAGTCCAACACCCGTGCAATGAAATTCGACCTGAAAAGTATCTGTCCCTTTACCATGAAAAAAATTCATGGCGGGTGTTATTTCTCCGGTAGTAGCCGCTACAACCAATATCTGCATAATGCAAAGTTCAGAAAAAAGCCTGAAACAGTCCTGTCTATATCTGTTGGTAATGATAAGCAATTCGTAACTTTGTATAAATATTCGATGGGAATGGTATATGTAACGCGTTTAGAGCATTTTAATGCAGCGCATAAGTTATTCAATCCGAACTGGTCAAGGGAAAAGAATGAGGCTGTTTTTGGTGCCTGTGCCAATGAGAACTGGCATGGCCATAATTACCAGTTATATGTAACTGTGAAGGGAGAACCTGATGCGGAGACGGGATTTGTGTATGATGTAAAAAAACTTAGTTCAATTATCAAGGAGCATATTACGCAACAGCTGGATCATAAAAACCTGAACCTGGATGTACCTTTCTTGCAGGGAAAACTGTGCAGTACGGAAAACCTGGCCATCGGTATTTGGAATCAACTGATGTTGCATCTGCCCAAAGAAGTGCAACTGCATTGCATTAAATTGTATGAGACGCCCCGGATTTATGTAGAATATTTCGGTTAATTGCTTATTTGAGGCCGGGAGCGAACAATTCAACTGATTATTCAGTTATCTATAGTATATGGCACAGCGTGTATCGGTTTATCGAAAAGAACATTTCAATGCTGCTCACCGCTTGTTCAATCCTGCCTGGTCGCCGGAGAAGAACAAGGCGGTATTCGGTTTATGCAGTCATGAAAACTTTCATGGGCACAATTATGAGTTAATTGTAAAAGTAACCGGTGCCATTGACCCGGATACCGGTTATGTGATTGATCTCAAGGTACTCAGTGATTTGGTGAAAGAAAGGGTCATTGATCGCTTTGATCACAAGAACCTTAACCTCGATACCAAAGAATTTGCTCAGTTGAATCCTACGGCAGAAAATATCGCTGTGGTGATCTACGATCTACTGAAGCCTAAACTGGGGGAGGCCTACGATCTGCACATTCGGTTGTATGAAACGGAAAGAAATTTCGTTGAATACCCGGTTGAATAAATACTTAAAAATACTGTTATGGCATACAAAAAAACCGAACACTATGATGAGTCAGTGACCACAGGTCTCATGACGCATTACAAATCTATTTTGGAATTACTCGGAGAAGATGCAGAAAGAGAGGGATTGATCAAAACCCCCGAGCGGATTGCCAAAGCCATGCAGTACCTCACCCAAGGCTACAGTATGAATCCCGTGGATATTCTGAATTCTGCCCGCTTTAAGGAAGAGGTAAATGAAATGGTCATTGTAAGGGATATTGAACTTTACTCTATGTGCGAACACCACATGGTACCCTTCTTTGGAAAAGCGCATATCGCCTACATACCCAATGGCTGGATAACCGGATTAAGTAAGTTGGCCAGGGTGGTGGATATTGTCTCCCGCCGACTTCAGGTACAGGAAAGACTGACCACGCAAGTACTAGATGCCATTCAGGAATCACTGAATCCTTTGGGAGTAGCCGTAGTGATAGAGGCCCAACACTTATGTATGATGATGCGCGGCGTTCAAAAACAAAACTCCATTACCACAACCTCCGCTTTCTGTGGGGAATTTGAGAAGGTAGCTACCCGTAGTGAATTCTTACGATTGATCAGTAAGCGCCGGGACTAACCATTCTCTTTTTTTTCCGACATTTGCTGCTACAGTTATTTCGACTGTAGCTTTTTTATTCTTATTAAGATGAAACACGCCTACATTTTTCCCGGACAGGGATCACAGTTCAGCGGTATGGGTAAGCAATTGTTTGATACGAATGCTACTGCCCGCAGCTATTTCGAGAAAGCCAATGAGATACTGGGTTTTGACATCACCCAGGTACTTTTTCATGGCACCGAAGAAGAACTCAGGCAGACCCGCATCACACAGCCTGCCATCTTTATTCATTCCGTGGCGGCATTTGCTTCTTTGACCAATCCCCAGCCGGATATGGTAGCGGGTCATTCACTGGGAGAGTTCTCTGCCCTGGTAGCCAATGGAACATTGCAATTTGAAGATGCGCTTCGGCTGGTAAGCATACGAGCTACCGCCATGCAGCAGGCATGTGAGCAAGCACCCTCATCTATGGCGGCAGTGCTGGCATTGGCAGATGATAAGGTAGAAGCGATCTGTAAGGAAGTACAGGAATCAACCGGTGAAATTGTTGTGCCGGCCAATTATAATTGTCCCGGTCAATTAGTGATCAGCGGATCGGTGCAGGGTGTGGCAACTGCCTGCGAACGTATGAAGGAAGCCGGAGCCAAGCGGGCACTGGTATTACCGGTGGGTGGTGCATTTCATTCTCCGCTGATGGCATCTGCGCGCGAGCAATTATCTGCAGCCATTGCCAATACAGCGTTTCAGACACCTGTTTGTCCTGTCTATCAAAATGTGGTGGCACAGGCGGTTTCCGATCCGGCACAGATCAGAACAAATCTGATTGAACAACTTACGGGAGCAGTTAAGTGGACGCAATGTGTTCAGGCGATGGTAGCGGCGGGTGCGAGCCACTTCACTGAATGTGGGCCCGGAAAAGTATTACAGGGTTTGGTGCAGAAAATCGAGAAAGAAGTATCGGTTGACGGCGTGAATTAGATGGTAAAATCAATGATGCCATTGACCCACTCGCCATCCAGCGTTGCATGATATTTTCTATAAAAGTGAAGGGCTGGTTCATTCCACTCCAGCACCTGCCATACCATACGTGGGAATCCTTTCTCTTTGGCTTCCAGCATAACCCTTTCAAATAAACGGGCGCCGATGCCTTTGCCACGATGTTCCTCCGTTACCAGAAAATCTTCGAGGTAGAGGCATTGTCCTTTCCAGGTACTGTACCGAATATAGTAGAGCGCGAATCCAATTACTTTTCCATCCAGTTCGGCAACAAAACCCCACCAGACAGGCTGTGCACCAAATCCACTTTCTTCAAAATGCTGAAGCGTGACCGTTACTTCGTCGGGTGCCCGTTCATAGATTGCTAGTTCTCGAATGAGCCCCAGCAAAGCAGGACAATCTTTTTTTTCTGCTCGCCGAATCAATATATCCATGGTTGGCAAAGTGTTGGATTAATTTCAGATCAAAGCCTGATCCAGGTCGGTTATGATATCCTGAATATTTTCTATACCCACGCTCATGCGTATCAATCCATCAGTGATCCCGTAAACTTTTCGTTCTGCCGGAGGGATACCAAAGTGACTCATACTGGCCGGATGTGATAGCAAGGTATCAGGTGTTCCGAAGGAAATTGCCCGGGTACAGAGTTGTAGCTGATTGATGAATTTTTTTCCCGCTTCCAATCCCGCCTTTAATTCAAAGCTGAGCATGGCACCCGGATGTTTCATTTGTTTAGTGCTGACTGCATAATCGGGGTGTGAGGTAAGTCCATTGTAATTCACATGCCCTACGGCTGGGTGTTGTTCCAGGAAATGTGCAACTTCCATTGCATTGTGGCAATGTCTGTCCATCCTCAGTTCCAGGGTTTTGAGTCCTTGTATCAGCAGGAAAGCATCGAAGGGATTGCTGTTGGCACCGAGGAGGGCGTACCATTTCCATGCCTTCGTCTTCATGAATTCTATGTCTTTACCCAGCAGAACTCCACCCATGGCACTTCCGTGGCCATTCAAAAATTTTGTAGTCGAGTGAACGACGAAGTCGGCACCATACAGGAAGGGTTGTTGCAAGTAAGGTGTGGCAAAGGTATTATCGACCGATACGGGAATATTTTTTTCCTGTGCAATAGCACAGATAGCTTCTATGTCGACACAGCGGATGGTTGGATTCGCAGGGGTTTCGAGATGCACCAATCGAATGGTTGCATCGGCCATAAGGGCTTCCCTCACCTGGTTCAAGTCACGCATGTCGATGAGTGTCGTTTTGATGCCACTGTCTTTCAATATTTTTTGCATCAATTCCTGTGTGCCACCATACAGTGAGAAGTGTGATAATACGGTGTCACCTGCTTGTAGCCGGCTGAGAAATAAAGTAGTTAATGCGCCCTGACCACTTGCATGCAGTAAGGCTTTTAATTCGAGCGGTGTATCATCATCGTGAACAATACCGAACGATTCCAGTGCGGCAATGATCTCTTCAGCAACGGTGAAGGTTGGGTTACCCCAGCGGCTGTAGATGCGGGTTTTATCTGCACCTGCGAAGCGTTCCATACCCTCTTCCGCTGAGGGAAAAGAAAAGGTTGAACTCGCATAAATGGGTGTGTTATGGGCAAAATCGGCATGCCGTTCTTTGCCGGTGTGCAGCACCAGCGAACTGATACTCGAGTATGGAAAAGCTTTTTTCATGTTTACGTTTGAAAGTGTCGCCGCATCAGTTAGGCGCCGTCATAAGCCCAGGTCACCCAGGTAGCTCCCCAGGTAAAACCGCCACCAAAAGCTGCGAATACCAGGTTATCTCCTTTCTTCAGTTGCTTCTCCCAATCCCACAGGCAAAGTGGAATGGTGGCAGCAGTTGTATTGCCATACTTCTGAATATTGATCATCACCTTTTCTTTGGGTAAGCCCATGCGATTGGCCGTTGCATCGATGATACGGAGGTTCGCTTGGTGCGGAACCAACCACTGAATATCATCGCCGGTAAGTCCGTTACGTTCGAGTAATTCTGCACTCACATCGGCCATGCCTTTTACTGCAAATTTGAACACAGGTTGACCATCTTGGTAGGCATAATGTTCTTTTGCCAAAACTGTTTCGATGCTGGCAGGTTTCAGGGAGCCACCTGCTTTCATATTCAGGTATTCCCTGCCGCTACCATCTGTTCTCAATACGCTGTCTTTTATGCCTATGCCCGGTTCTTCTGTTGGCTCCAGCAAAACAGCACCGGCACCATCGCCAAAGAGGATGCAGGTTGCGCGATCGGTATAATCTACGATGGAACTCATTTTATCTACCCCCACTACAATCACTTTGCTGTAACGTCCACTTTCAATGAACATGGTACCTGTTGTTAGAGCGAATAAAAATCCACTGCAGGCCGCGGCAAGATCAAAGCCCCAAGCATTTTTCGCACCAATTTTATCGCAGAGCAGGTTCGCAGTTGCAGGAAATACCATATCAGGCGTAACCGTGGCACAAATGATGCAGTCAATCTCCAGGGGAGACATATTTCTTTTTTTCAGTAATTCCTGTACAGCATGAACAGCCAGATCACTGCTCGCCTTACCGGGTTCACGAAGGATTCGTCGCTCTGAAATACCGGTTCTGGTCCGTATCCACTCATCATTGGTATCGACCATTTTCTCCAGATCAGAATTGGTCAGTTTTGTCTCTGGCACATAGCCACCGATTGCTGTTATGCTTGCTCTTTTTTGCATGTATTTCTCTTATAATTGGTGGACAAATATCCATCAATTTATGTTATGCCGGGCATCACTTAACCTACTGAGATCCATTCACCTTTGTTTTTCCCTTTCTGTCCGGCTGTTAAAGAAATGAAAAAAGCGAGGTATATACCCCGTCAATCCACCCGCTGTCTACCGGAGATACCCTTTTTTTAACTTATTTTTGAAGGGTATGATCGCTTTTCTCAGAGGAAAATTTACGCAAAAAACTCCTTCGCGGGTTTTGGTAGATGTGCAGGGGGTAGGATATGAACTCCAAATCAGCCTTCATACGTATTCTGCGATCAGTCAAATAAATGAAGGGCTGATTCACACTTATTTACACATTACTGAAAATGCACAAACATTATATGGCTTTCACCATACGGATGAGAAGGACATGTTTTTGCATTTGATCAGTGTTTCCGGTGTGGGGGCTTCGACGGCTCGAATGATGCTTTCGGGTATGGAACCAAGGGAGATAGCAACGGCCATCGTCAGCGGAAACACCCGCCAGCTGGAGAGCATCAAGGGCATAGGAAAGAAATCGGCCGAAAGACTGATTGTCGAGTTGAAAGACAAGCTGGGTAAACAATTCTCAGGCAGCACGCAGCCGGTTTCCGGGGTCTTATATTCAGTGGAAAACGATGCTGTGAATGCGCTGGTGGCATTGGGCATCGGTCGGGTAATGGCGGAGCAGGCAGTCAAAAAAACAAGGTCTACCCATGCAGGCGACGTGCCTTTGGAAGAATTAGTCAAATTATCGCTCAAATCGTTATAAATCATTCACTTCAAATCAGCTTTTCACCAATAAACTGTCCTCTATAGCGTTAATTCTACTTAACCAATTAGTTGGATTTGAAGCTCCGACTCGCTTATTTACCTGTTTTAGTGTTCCTGACTGCGACTGATCTCGCAGCTCAACGAAAAGACACGACCCGCTTTCCCATCAATGACAGGAGAGGAGATGGCTTCACTTTGCCCAGCCGTAACCCATTTGATTTAAGAGATACTTCCCTCATCAAGAAAAAAATCGAGTACGATCCGCGTACCCGACAGTACTATGTGCTGGAGAAGATTGGAAAGACCTATTACCGCAAACCGGCTGCCCTCAGCTTTGATGAATTCTGGAAGATCAGTGCCCGTGAATCGGAGGCTGCTTATTTCAAGAAGCGGGCCGATGCGCTGACGGCACTGAATAAAAAAACAAGCCGTCCGCCTTATCGGGTGTATGATAATCTGTTCGACAGAATTTTTGGTGTAGGAACGAATGGCTTGAAGGTAGATATTCGGCCCAATGGAGAAGTGAATGTGATGGCCGGCTACCAGGGTCAGAATGTGAATAATCCGACACTCCCGGAGAGGGCTCGAAGAAATGGGGGTTTCGATTTTGACATGAACCTGAAGCTAAATGTGAATGCCAGCATCGGAGACAAGCTTAAATTTCCCATCAACTACAACACCCTCTCTAATCTCGGTTTTGACAATCAGTTGAAACTTGATTACAAAGGAATGGATGATGAGATCATCAAAACGCTGGAGGCCGGTAACATAACTTTTCAGTCCCGCAGCACCCTCATACCCAGTGCTCAAAATCTTTTTGGTGCCAAAGCCAAATTACAATTTGGAAAAATATTTATCACGGGGGCCATTGCCAATCAACGTTCCATTCGACAGTCGGTAGCATTGCAGGGGGGCGCTGCTACGCAGAACTTCAATAAAAAGCTCGATGATTACGAGGAGAACAGGCACTTCTTATTGGGCGAGTATTTTAAAAACAATTACAACAAGGCAATGTCGAATCTGCCGGTCATACAGTCGCAGGTGCAGTTGCAACGGATTGAAGTTTGGGTAACCAATCGCACCGGTGCTACCACTGATGCACGCGATGTGGTGGGTCTGATGGATCTGGGTGAATCCCGTCCTTATAATACCAATATTCGATCCCTGTCTACCAGTGAGTTCACTAATAATGGAAACAATGATCTATATCCTGCCTTGGTAAATAATCCCACTTCGCGTAACCCGGCAGCTATTAATTCATTGCTTCTGGCACGCGGACTGCGTCCGGTGGAAGATTATGAAAAAACATTCGCCCGGAAACTGAATCCCTCCGAATATTATTTCAATTCCCAGGTTGGTTTTTTATCGTTGAATGTGCAGTTACAACCCGATGAAGTATTGGCGGTAGCATATCAGTATACTTACAATGGTCGGGTATTTCAGGTGGGTGAGTTCTCGCAGGATGTGGCACTCGACTCCACCCGCGGCGTTCAAAAAGTTTTGTTCCTGAAACTGCTGAAGGCAACCTCTCAACGCATCAACCTGCCTATCTGGACCTGGATGATGAAGAATGTGTACTCTTTGGATCTCTTTGGTTCCATACAACAGGAAGGCTTTCAACTCAACATCCTCTATGATGATCCGGGTGGTGGTATGAAGCGATACTTGCCGGAGGGCGCTCCCAATGTGACCGGCCGCCCACTGTTGAGTATTTTAAATTTGGATCGACTCAATGGTCGTAACGACCCACAGCCCGATGGTATTTTTGACTATGTAGATGGATATACCGTATTGCCGAGACAGGGACGCATCATCTTTCCGGTACTGGAGCCCTTTGGTCGGGATCTGGAACGACTGGCCTTCAGCGGACAGCCGGCTTCCGTCACAAGAAAATATGTCTACTACGCTTTGTATGATTCCATCAAAGCCATTGCTCAAACCTATGCAAACCTGAATCGCTATGTGATGCAGGGACAAGTTAGGGGAAGTGCCGGTGGATCTGAGATATCACTCAACACCTTCAATATACCCCCCGGTTCAGTAACGGTGACCGCGGGTGGTCAGCAACTGCGTGAGGGAACAGATTTCATCGTGGACTATAATCTTGGAACCGTTAAGATCATCAATCCGGGTATTCTCAGCTCCAACGTACCTGTCAGTGTAGGATTTGAAAACAATGCCGGCTTCGGCATGCAGCAGCGAAGTTTCACCGGACTCCGGGTTGATTACATAGCCAATAAGAAATTTTCACTCGGTGCTACAGCTGTGCGTTTGGCTGAGCGACCATTCTTTACAAAAACAATGTATGCGGAAGATCCGATACGCAACTCGATGTATGGTGTCGATCTGAGCTACAAAACAGACCTGCCCTGGCTGACCCGTCTGCTCGATAAATTACCCAACTATTCTACCAAGACGAAGTCGACGATGAATGCTTATGCAGAAGCTGCCATTCTGCGCCCTGGGCACCCGGCACAAATCGGAGCAGGTGATCAGGGACTTAGCTTCATTGATGATTTTGAAGGTACAAAGAACAGCATCGATTTGCGGTTTCCATTGGTATCATGGACCCTCGCTTCCACACCGCAGGGCAACCCATTGTTTCCGGAAAGTATTTTAACTGATTCCATTAATTATAATTTCAACCGGGCCAAATTAGCCTGGTACAACATCGAGCCGAACCTGCAGGATAAAAATAGTCCCGGTAACCCTTTGAGAAAAAATGTAGAGGAACTCAGTGATCCGCGGGTGCGTCAGGTATATACCAATGAATTGTTTCCGCAGCGCACGACCAATATTACCGATGTGCTCACCACGACCTTCGACATGGCTTTCTATCCAACCGAACGGTCACCCTATAATTTTGAATACCGACCTACGGAAATCGATGCCAACGGAAGACTCAGAAGACCTGCCAACAGATGGGGTGGTATTATGCGCGCCATCGATCAAACAGACTTTGAAACCAGTAACCTGGAATATGTTGAGTTCTGGACGCAAGACCCCTTTATCAAAAATCCGAATGGCAAAGGAGGAAAATTATTCATCAACCTGGGTAATGTCAGTGAAGATGTATTAAAAGATGGAAAGCGTTTCTATGAGAATGGTATGAACACGCCCAATATTCCAAGTGATGTCGATAGTTCTTCCACCTGGGGAAAGACGCCGGTGAATCCCATACAGATCACCCAGGCATTCAGCAATGATCCGGGTGACAGACCTTACCAGGACGTGGGTTTTGACGGCTTGGATGATGATGCAGAGCGAAGAAAGCGCTCGTATGTATTGCAACGATTGTCCAATACATTTGGCACCGGGGCGCCCATTTATCAACAGTTTCTGAAAGACCCTTCTAATGATAACTATGTATGGTATCGCGATGCCATTTTTGATCAGGCGGGTACCGGTATCTTGGGTCGGTATAAAAATTTCAACAACCAACAGGGGAATTCACCGATTGCCGGATCAGGTGGACAATTCACTTCAGCTGCTACCCTGTTTCCTGATAATGAAGATCTCAACCGCGACAATACACTCAATGAGACGGAAGCATACTATGAATATGAGATCAACCTTCAGCCTGGTATGAACGTAGGAAATACGCCTTACATCACCGACAGAAGAACCGTCTCTGTTAATTCTGCAGATGGTGTTACCAGAACGGAGAACTGGTATCTTTTCCGTGTTCCCATTCGTGGGTTCACCCGCCGGATCGGAAATATTCCTGATTACAAATCCATTCGTTTTATTCGCATGTACCTTACCGGTTTTGAGGATTCTGTTATCCTGCGATTTGCAACACTGAGTCTGGTGAGAAACCAATGGCGCCAATTTACCTACCAACTCGATACGACCGGAACTTACACGCCCATTGTGAACAATACGGGAACCGTTTTTAATACCCTGGCTGTTAACCTGGAAGAGAATTCAGCCCGGCAGCCGGTGAATTATATCATGCCACCCAATGTAGAGCGGATGCAATTGCTGAGTAACAATGGTGTGAACATTCAGCAAAATGAGCAAGCCATGAGTTTACAGGTACGCAACTTGTATACCGGTGATGCGCGAGCTGTTTTCAAAACATTCTCCTGGGATATCCGACAATTTGGAAAGCTGTCGATGTATATCCATGCAGAGTCGGTTACTGGACAACGACCGGTGCGGGACAGGGAACTGAATGCAGTGGTTCGAATCGGACAGGATTTCCTCAACAACTACTATGAGATTAAAATTCCACTCAAGGTCACTCCTCCCGGCAACTACGTGAAGGGACAGGAGGAAGTAGTATGGCCCGGACAAAATAACCTCGATATCATCTTACGCGAACTCATTAACCTAAAGCTACGGCGAAACACTTCCGGACAGCCGCTGAATAAGATTTATCGTCAAAGACTGGATAGCAATAAGGTGATTTCAATTTTAGGTAATCCCAACCTTGGAGCCATCAGTGGCATTCTCATCGGG
>Ga0315902_10008612_pt1 | contig 13799 bp, 15 predicted proteins | sample LakEriMetagenome_9_FD_203523 | JGI IMG/M metagenome (GOLD analysis project Ga0315902, IMG submission 203523) | Freshwater fungal communities from buoy surface, Lake Erie, Ohio, United States - Buoy 12 MA117 | ecosystem: Environmental > Aquatic > Freshwater > Lake > Lake biofilm | place: USA... | reverse complement strand
ATTGTGAAAATGCATTCGAAACACAGGCAATGTTGGAGATTTTTAACGAATTTTGTTTTCGTAAGAAATGCCTATCTTGCGGAATAGGTAAAAGTATACTTGGTAAATGAAATTGATACAAAAGATCACCTTTTTCTTTGAAATGCGCTCCTTTGGTGTTTGTTCCTGGTGGGCTCGTAAACTGGGGATCAACAGTTCGAAGGTGAGGCTTGGGTTCATATATGCATCATTTATTGCATTGGGTTCCCCGTTGATATTGTATCTGGCTATGGCTTGGATACTCGAGCATAAACATTATTTTAAACTTCAACGTGCCAGACGGAAAACGATCTGGGAATTGTAATGTTAAAGCATAGCTACAAAATTTTTAAAAAGATTTATTTCTTCGCTGCGCTGATGCTTGTTATAACAAGTGTCGGAACGGTTGGATACATGATCATCGAAGGTTGGGAAGCATTTGATTCCTTTTACATGACGATCATTACGATGTCAACTGTTGGTTTTGGGGAGGTGCACCCACTGTCGGATATTGGACGTCTATTTACTTCGATCTTGTTGATCTCATGTTTCGGGATTTTTGCATATACCGTCTCTTCACTGACAAGTTATATCGTTGGTGGAGAATACAAGTTAAACCTGCGTGATTACCGCGTGATGTTAAAAATGAAAAAAATGGAAAATTTTGTGATTATTTGTGGCTTCGGGAGAGTAGGAAAACAAGTTGCCCATGATCTGAAGTATACAGGACAAGCATTCGTAATTGTGGATCAGGACGAGTCAACGATCAGTGAAAACGAATTGAATAATGGATATATCTTCATTAAAGGAGATTCAACAAACGATGAAGTTCTTCACGCTGCAGGTATTCTGAAGGCCAGTGCAATCATTAGCTGTCTGCCCAAAGATGCTGACAATCTATACGTGGTGCTTGCTGCAAGAGAAAACAGGAAGGATATCTTAATCATTTCTCGTGCAACACAAACATCGGCTGTGACGAAATTGAAGATCGCAGGCTCTGATCATGTCATCATGCCCGACTCGATTGGCGGGAGTCACATGGCATCTCTGATTAGTAGTCCGGATGTTGTGGAATTCATTGAAGCTATAAAGCTGGAGGGGCATCGAGGAGCAAACATTGAGTCGATCTCATTCAATGAGTTACCCGAAGAGTTTCGGAATAAAACAATTGGCCAGTTGGAAGCGAAACGACTTACGGGGGTAACGATTATAGGTTTCAAAACACCTGAAGGTGAGTATATTATAAATCCTGATTACGAAATTGAAGTAGTTCCTCATTCAACCTTGTTTGTTCTTGGTTCCGCAGAACAAATTCAGAAATTGAATGCTTTATTTGGCTTGAATCATTGATATGAGAATACTTATTACAGGTTCAAACGGTCTGCTTGGTCAAAAGATAGTTCGACACTGCCTAGAGAATAAACATGTATTCCTGGCAACATCAAAAGGAGAGAATCGAAATCCAGACTGTCCACAACACCTGTTCCAAAGTATGGATATCATTGACCCTCATGAGATAGAAACAGTTATTAGCACATTTAAACCTACTCATGTGATCCATACTGCGGCGATAACCAATGTAGATCACTGCGAGTTGAATCCATTGGAATGCCAGACAGTAAACACGGCAGCGGTAGGCTATCTTTATGATATTTCAAAACGGTTCGGTGCTCATTTCCAGTTACTGTCAACAGATTTTGTTTTTGATGGACTTAAAGGAAATTACAAGGAATCAGATAAGGTAGGACCTTTAAGTGTTTATGCGTGTTCGAAGGTTGAAGCTGAAAACCTCCTTCTTAAAGAAAAGGAAGGAAATTGGTCAATAGTTCGAACGATCATTGTTTATGGAACAGGAAATAATCTTTCACGCTCCAATATTGTGGTTTGGGCAAAGAATGCTCTCAAAAAAGGACAGGAATTATCAATTGTTGATGATCAGTTTAGAGCTCCAACCTGGGCAGATGATCTTGCATGGGCATGTTTGGAGATCTGTAGAAGAAATAAAGTAGGGATCTTCCATATTTGCGGTCCAGAAACAATGTCGATCTATGAACTTGTTTGCAGGATCGCAAAACATTATGGTTTATCAATAGACAATGTCAAAAGGTCGTCTAGTAAATCACTTAATCAGCCTGCTAAACGCCCTCCAAGAACAGGGTTTGATCTTTCGCATGCTCGTACTGAACTGGGTTATGATCCAAAAACCATTGAACAAACACTGGATCTGATATAAGAATTAGAGTTAAATTAAAAAATAGTATATTCGTCATTAATTAAAAAACAAGATGTATGGCAAGTAGCGTTTGGCGCAAAAAACCAATGAGTGCGTTCGAAGCGGACATGAAGAAAAGTGAATTGAAGCGTGTTCTTGGAAAATGGAGTTTAACAGCAATTGGAGTAGGTGCAATTATTGGAGGTGGAATATTCGTTTTAACGGGTACAGGGGCATATTATCATGCTGGTCCTGCTTTAGCTTTATCTTTCGTTATTGCAGGAATTGCCTGTGTATTTGCTGCGTTGTGTTACTCTGAATTTGCTTCTGTGTTGCCGGTTGAAGGTTCGGCTTATGCCTATGCTTATGGGACTATTGGCGAAATTTTAGCGTGGATTATTGGTTGGGGGCTCGTATTGGAATATGCTATGGGATCAATGACCGTTGCGGTTTCTTGGTCAGGATACTTCAATAAGTTACTCAAAATGTTTGGTATCGTGCTACCGGATTGGCTAACTACGGACCCAGCAAGCTACACAGGTACAGGTTTCTCTATGAATTTGCCAGCTTTTTTAATTGTATTATTAGTTGTTGGAATACTTGTGAGGGGTACAAAGGGCGCTGCAAAAGCCAATAATTTCATAGTAATTCTAAAAGTTGCAGCTGTTTTGTTTGTTATTATTGCAGGTTTATTTTTTATAAATACGGCAAATTGGTCACCATTTATCCCTGATGTCAAGAAAATAGCCCTTGATAACGGGGTGACTGAGGCCTATGGTATATCCGGTGTTATCTCAGGTGCAGCAGCAATTTTCTTTGCGTATGTTGGTTTTGATGCAGTGTCGACGCAAGCAGGGGAGGCAATAAATCCTAAAAAAGACGTGCCTTTTGCGATAGTCGTCTCATTATTGATCTGTACAGCCCTTTATATACTTGTTTCCTTGGTTTTAACAGGTATGATGAATTACCAAGACTTCAATCCTAAAGGTGCATATCCGGATGCTATAAAAGCACCGGTTGCTTACGCATTTGATATCGCAGGTCAAAAATGGGCAAGTTACATTATTACGATTGCCGCGACTGTTGGATTAATCTCTGTCTTGATGGTAATGATCATGGGTCAATCACGTATTTTCCTTGGGATGTCGAAAGACGGGTTACTTCCAAAAGTGTTCTCTCGAATAAATCCAATATCAGGGACACCTCAACGTAATTTATATATCCTTGGAGTCGTAATTGCAGTTGTTGCGGCATTTACTCCCATCAATAAGTTAGCGGACATGACTAGTTTCGGTACACTATTCGCTTTCTTGATGGTATGTATTGCTGTTTGGGTGTTACGTGTAAAACAACCCGATCTGCCAAGATCGTTTAGAGTACCAGCATTGCCTGTAATTGCTGTATTAGGCATTTTGATTAATATTTATTTAATGTGGAATCTTAGCGTCGATGCCCAGTTATTATCGTTAAGTTGGCTCGCGTTAGGAATAGTTATTTACTTTTTATATAGCCGCAGAAAAAGTAATTTGAATCATTATAATTTGGATGCTGCTATAACTCATCATGACGAGGGGTTAAACGAAGAATCAACAAAAGATTAAAAAATCTAAACGATATATGGTCCGGCTTCATTGAGGCTGGACTTTGTTTTAATATGGAAAACTCGTTTAAAAGAACTCTGGGTCTGCTTGACGCGACAAGTATCGTAGCCGGTTCGATGATCGGATCAGGTATTTTCATTGTGACTTCGCCAATGATGCGGGATATAGGTTCCGCTGGTTGGTTGATCGTTTTGTGGCTGCTAACAGGACTAATTACCGTTTTTGCTGCTTTGAGTTATGGTGAGTTGGCTGGTATGATGCCAAATGCCGGAGGTCAGTACGTTTATATTCAAAGAGCATATGGAAGGATGATGTCTTTCCTATATGGCTGGACCGTTTTTACGGTTATCCAGACCGGGGTAATTGCAGCAGTTGCGGTAGCCTTTGCGAAGTATACTTCAGTCTTTTTTCCAGAGTTGAACAATGTGTTCATGTCGGTGACAGGAACGCTGGATATCACCTTTGCTCAATTATTGGCTATTTTTAGTATTATAGTCTTGACCTTTTTGAATTCTCAAGGTGTTCAAAATGGTAAGATGATTCAGTTAATATTTACGTCTGCTAAGCTTTTTGCACTTTTTGCTCTCATTGTTCTCGGTCTGGCAATTGGATTGAAATCAGACACGATAGCACTGAATTTTCAAGATATGTGGACCGCTACGAAAACTACAGTTTCTGAAAGTGGTATTGTAACTGTCGTTCCATTGACTGGCTTTGCGCTGATGGGAGCATTGGGAGCGACGATCATAAATTCCTTATTCTCATCGGATGCATGGAATAACGTAACATTTATTGCTGGAGAGATAAAGGATCCTAAAAAGAATATTCCCAGAAGCCTTTTTCTGGGTACACTTATCGTGACCATCATTTATATTCTTGCCAATTTCGCCTATCTGGCTTTGTTACCGATCAATGGTTCGCCCGAGGCAACAGAAGCGATTGGACAAGGCATCATGTTTTCTTCGAACGATCGAGTTGGCGCTGGTGCAGCTTCTGTTATTTTTGGCGGTCTTGGTTTGAGTATAATGGCTGTACTGATCATGATCTCCACATTTGGTTGTAACAATGGTTTAGTCCTTGCGGGTTCAAGACTTTTCTATGCAATGTCCAAAGATGGTCTATTCTTCAGGAAAGCAGGAGAACTTAATAGTAAGAGTGTTCCTGGGATTGCATTATGGATTCAATGTTTATGGGCCTCAATACTTTGCCTTTCAGGAAAATATAGTGACTTACTGGTATATTCAACATTTGCCTCATTACTTTTCTACATACTGACAATTGCTGGGATTTTTGTTCTTCGGCGTAAAGAACCTGAAGCGGAGAGACCCTACAAGGCTTTCGGTTATCCGATAGTTCCTGCATTGTATATTCTGATCACTGCTGCTATCTGTGTAGATCTGTTGATCTATGACATGAAGAATGCAGGAATAGGATTGCTGATCGTTTTACTTGGTATTCCTGTTTACCTTATTTTCATGAGAAATGATCGATGAAAGGTCAGGTTTTGTGTCCATTCGCAATAGAAGAGGAGTTTTTGTTTTTCTCATGTTAGCCCTTGCATTTGTATTTATTCCACGAATTCTGATGTCACTGCGACCGGATCCCTCGATCGAGTTAAAGGCCGAGGAAGTCCGTGAGTTGAGAAACGAATCTGCCAGGCAACTGAAGAAATTTGACAATCGATTTAAAAAGAAGCAACCTAGAAAATATAGCCTCCCCATTACCCGCTTCGATCCAAATACATATACTAAAGCGGATTGGATGAAACTGGGATTAAGCTCGAAGCAGGCGGATGTTGTTTTGTCCTTCGCGAAGAGAAGGATTCGTTCAAATGAAGAACTTTCCCGAATCTTTGTAATTCCGGAAGAACTTTTCGAATTGATCAAAGATTCAACTTATTATCCTGAAAAGGTCTCGGCAGTCATGAGTTCAAATGTTCCAATGAAGACCTCAAAGTCAATTACCATTAATATCAATGTGGCAGATCAGATTGAATTGGAGAAGATACCCGGAGTAGGACCTTTTTATGCGAAGAATATCCTGAAATACCGCGAACGCTTGGGTGGATTTGTAAAGAAAGAACAGCTCCTTGAGGTTTGGAAAATGGATGTCGAAAAATATAATGCCATAGAAATGTTCGTCGAAGTGCAAGGGAATCAAGTAAGAAAAATAACATTGAACACTGCAACGGCGGAAGAACTAAAATCACACCCCTATCTAAATTGGAATATTGCAAATTCGATCGTTAAGATCAGGGTTAAAAAAGGAAAATTCACTACCATTGACGATATACGAGAATCAGTATTAATTGACGAGGAGCTATTTGAAAAAATAAAACCCTATTTATCTTTGTGACATGACTTTAGAACAACGTTTGAAGAGCACGATACGTGATGTGCCGGATTTCCCGAAAGAAGGGATCATTTTTAAGGATATTTCTACCATAATGCTTGATTCGCAGCTATCTTCAGATGTCCTGGATCATCTGGTCAATGAATACAGAAATTCGGGAATCGAAGCAGTTGCAGGGATCGAAAGCCGAGGGTTTCTTTTTGGGTTCCCTTTAGCAATGCGTCTCGGGGTACCTTTTATATTGATCCGAAAGGAAGGTAAGTTACCGTATAAAAAGATCAGCTACGCGTATGAATTGGAATATGGAAGGGCTACTATAGAAATGCATACCGATGCATTAAAGGAAGGACAGAAAGTATTGATCCATGATGACCTTTTGGCTACGGGCGGTTCTGCAGAAGCAGCCGCAATGCTGATAAAGAAGTGCGGAGGTGAGGTGGCAGGTTTCAATTTCCTGGTTTCACTGGATTTTCTTGGTGGAGAAGATAAATTGAAACAGCATTCCAAGAATATTACTAATTTAGTCCGCTTTTGAAAACAAAAATTGCTTAAGCATTAATCAGATTGTGATGAATTTCGAACAGAACGAAAACCAGAAAATGATCGCGCAAATGGTGCGTGATTTCGCGGAGAAAGAGATCAGACCAAACATGAAAAAGTGGGATGATGAGGAGATCTTTCCGGTTGATACCATGAAGAAAATGGGGGAGCTGGGTCTTTTAGGTATCTATATCCCGGAGGAATACGGAGGTTCAGGTTTCGGATATTTTGAATACGCAACGGCTCTGATGGAATTGGGTCGTGTATGTGGAGGAATTGGATTAAGCGTTGCTGCGCACAATTCGCTTTGTACGGGCCACATCTATTACCATGGTACCGAGGAGCAGAAGAAAAAGTACCTCCCCAAACTTGCTTCAGGGGAATGGATTGGTGCATGGGGGCTTACAGAACCGAATACCGGATCAGATGCTATGCGCATGAAGACCACCGCTGTCAAAGATGGAGAGTACTGGGTGATCAATGGTGCGAAGAACTGGATCACGCATGGTCTTTCGGGGGATGTGGCAGTAGTTTTAGTTAGAACTGGCGACTTGTTAGATAGCAACGGAATTACGGCATTCATTGTTGAAAAAGGCACGCCAGGATTCTCTGCGGTGAAGATCAAGGAGAAATTTGGTGTTCGTGCGAGTGAGACGGCTGAATTGATCTTTGATAACGTTCGGTTACATGATAGTCAGGTTATTGGTCAGGTCGGTCATGGATTCAAACAGGCTATGCAGATTCTGGATGGTGGACGAATCTCGATTGCCGCTCTGAGTTGCGGTGTTGCCAGGGGCGCGTATGAATCAGCCGTTAAATACGCGAAGGAGCGCGAGCAGTTTGGACAGTCTATTTCAAATTTCCAAGCAATTGCGTTTAAACTTGCAGATATGGCTACTCAGGTCGAAGCTGCAGAAATGCTGACTTTCCAGGCTGCATTTCTTAAGAATAATAAGATGACATTGACAAAACAAGGTGCTTATGCAAAATATTACGCCAGTGAAGTTGCTGTTAAATGTGGGAATGAAGCCATGCAGATCATGGGTGGATATGGTTACACGAAAGAGTATCCGGCAGAGAAATTCTTACGCGATGCTCGCCTTATGACAATTGGTGAAGGGACATCTGAAATTCAGAAATTAGTTATTTCCAGAGAAATTTTGAAATAAGTATTGTGAATAAATTATTTAATTGTATCTTCGCAACCCATTAAGAAAAAAATTAATTGAATAAGATATGCTAATTATTCCGGTAAAAGAAGGAGAAAACATCGAAAGAGCTCTTAAGAAGTACAAGAAGAAGTATGACAAGACAAATGTCATGAAAGAATTGCGTAGCCGTAAGGAATTTGAAAAGCCTTCTATTACTAAGCGTCAGGGGAAAATTAAAGCAGCTTATGTTCAGAAATTGCGTTCTGCAGAAATGTAGTAACAATTTTTAATAAGATACGTTAAGGAGCTATATGGCTCCTTTTTTTTTGTTGGATGATTTTGTGCGGTACCTGCAGATCGAAAAGAGGTACTCCGACCATACTGTTCTTGCATATCAGCAAGATGTTGCGCAGTTCATCGAATTTGGTGAGTTCAAGAAATCCGAAGAGATCCGTGAAGTGAATGCTATGCTAATCCGTTCCTGGATGGTTCACTTGATCGAAAAAACTGTTGGGAACAGATCTGTGAATAGGAAGCTGTCTTCATTACGCACATTTTTCAAATGGCTTAAAAAGGAGAATGTTGTCGATGTAAATCCGATGACGCGGGTGAACGGACCAAAGAATTCAAAACGACTACCCAGCTTCGCGAAAGAGTCAGAGTTGAAACTGGAACGGCTTGATCAATTATTTACCGATGATTTTGATGGTGTCAGGGATAGACTGATGTTTGAAGTATTGTATCAGACGGGTGTTCGTCTCAGTGAACTGATCGGACTCAAGGAGGTTGATGTCAACGTGGAAACGATCAAGGTACTGGGGAAACGCAATAAGGAACGATTGATCCCGATAACGCGTGAGCTGTTTTCATTGATAATGCATTACCGGAAATTCAAGCAGGCAATGCAGCTCGATTCGTATTATTTGTTCGTGTTAAATAATGGGAATAAACTCTATCCAAAGTTTGTATATAGAAAAATTAATAGCTATCTTGGTGAGGTGACGAGTTTGGATAAATGCAGTCCCCACGTTCTTCGACATACATTCGCAACCCACATGTTGAACAATGGAGCAGGTCTTGAAACGCTCAAAGATATTCTGGGGCACGCGAATTTGTCGGCAACGCAGGTCTATACCCATAATTCGTTCGCTAAATTGACAAATATTTATTCACAGGCCCATCCCCGAGGCCGCAAAAAAATTTAGACATGGAAATTCAAGTGCACTCCATTCATTTCAAGGCAGATCAGAAGCTGATCAATTTCATCAACGAGAAAGTGAATAAACTTGAACTGTTTTTTGATAATATCATTGCTTGTGAAGTCTATTTAAGGCTTGACAAGAATCATGTGAACGAGAATAAAATCTCAGAAGTTAAATTGCTCATTCCGGGAAAGACCTTGATTGCCAAGAAGCAATGCAAGACGTTTGAGGAAGCTACCGATCAGGCTGCAGAGGCATTGAGGAAACAAGTCAAGAAACACAAAGAGAAAGTGGCTTAAAATTTATAAAATCAATTAGATAGGGGGAGGAGTAAATACCTCCCCTGTTTTTTTTCAAAAAAAAATCAAAAAACTATTGTTTTAACAGAATTCTTTCATAGATTTGCAAACCCAAAACGGGAGAAACACTTTAAGAAGTTCTTTCATTATTGAAATACCAACAATGTGCCGATGTAGCTCAGCTGGCTAGAGCAGCTGATTTGTAATCAGCAGGTCGGGGGTTCGAGTCCCTCCATCGGCTCAAAAGTGTTGGGGAGATACTCAAGCGGCCAACGAGGACAGACTGTAAATCTGTTGGTTTTTACCTTCGAAGGTTCGAATCCTTCTCTCCCCACAGGATATTATTTAAGCGGGAGTAGCTCAGTTGGTAGAGCGTCAGCCTTCCAAGCTGAGGGTCGCGAGTTCGAATCTCGTCTCCCGCTCAATTTTGAAAGAAGAAGCCGGTGTAGCTCAGGGGTAGAGCGCTTCCTTGGTAAGGAAGAGGTCACGAGTTCAAATCTCGTCATTGGCTCACTGCGGCACTTGTTTCACTCAGGTATGGGTGAAATTTTGTATATTATATAAAGTTTGTTTTTTTATTAACTAGTAACAAATAGAACAATGGCTAAGGAAAATTTTGATCGTTCCAAACCACACGTGAACATCGGGACTATTGGTCACGTCGATCACGGTAAAACAACCCTAACAGCAGCAATCTCTAGCGTTTTGGCTAGCAAAGGTTTGGCTGCAGTTCGTGATTTCTCTTCAATCGACAACGCTCCTGAGGAAAAAGAACGAGGTATTACAATTAACACATCTCACATTGAGTATGAAACAGTAGCACGTCACTACGCTCACGTTGACTGTCCAGGTCACGCGGATTACGTAAAGAACATGGTTACTGGTGCTGCTCAAATGGATGGTGCTATCCTTGTAGTTGCTGCTACAGATGGACCAATGCCGCAAACTCGCGAGCACATTCTTTTGGGCAAGCAGGTTGGCGTTCCTCGTTTGGTTGTATTCATGAATAAAGTGGATATGGTTGACGATCCAGAATTGTTGGAGCTTGTTGAAATGGAAGTGCGTGAACTTCTTTCTTTCTACAGCTATGATGGTGACAATGCACCGGTTATTCAAGGTTCTGCACTTGGTGCTTTGAACGGTGAGCCGAAGTGGGTTGCTACAGTTGAAGCATTGATGGATGCGGTAGATACATATATCGAACTTCCTCCGCGTGATGTTGATAAGTCATTCTTGATGCCGGTTGAGGATGTATTTACGATTACAGGTCGTGGAACAGTAGCAACAGGTCGTATCGAGACTGGTGTGATCAATTCCGGAGATCCGGTTGAGATCCTTGGAATGGGTGATCTTAAACTGACTTCAACGGTTACAGGAGTTGAGATGTTCCGTAAGATACTTGATAGAGGTGAGGCTGGTGATAACGTCGGTTTGTTGCTTCGTGGTATTGAAAAGTCTCAGATCAAGCGTGGTATGGTTATCTGTAAGCCAGGTTCTGTTAAGCCGCATACAGATTTCAAAGCAGAGATCTACGTATTGAAGAAAGAAGAAGGTGGACGTCACACGCCGTTCCACAATAAATACCGCCCTCAGTTCTACTTCCGTACGACTGATGTAACCGGAGAAATCTTCTTGACAGATGGACGTGAAATGGTAATGCCAGGTGACAACGTAACAATCAATGTTAAGTTGATCGTTCCCGTAGCAATGGACAAGGGTCTGCGTTTCGCTATCCGTGAAGGAGGTAGAACAGTAGGTGCTGGTCAGGTTACAGAGATCATTTCTTAAGATCTAAGAACATAATTAATATTAAAGGGGAGTTCGCTCCCCTTTTTACACGGGTGTAGCTCAGCTGGTAGAGTAGTGGTCTCCAAAACCATTGGTCGTGGGTTCGAATCCTACCGCCCGTGCAAAATTGCTGAAAGGTGTCAAAAATTAGAGAATATTTTCGCGAAACAGTGAACGAAATGGTTCACAACGTTTCTTGGCCTACTTGGAAAGAATTGCAAAGCAATACGATCATTGTGGTTGTGGCTTCTGTCATTATCGCGGTAATCATTTTTGCAATGGATTTTGGTTTTGGTATAACAGGAGATTCAAAATCTTTCTGGAAAGGAGCTATGGGCTTTATCTACGGATTGTTTTAATGTAGGCTTAATGGGAGAGATTAAAAAACGTTGGTACGTTGTTCGCGCCGTAAGCGGTAAAGAGAAGAAAGTTAAGGAATACCTTGACCTTGAAATCGCACGCCTTAAGTTGAACGATTATGTGGATCAGGTGCTGATTCCAACTGAAAAGGTCTTTCAGATTCGAAACGGTAAAAAAGTGAGCAAAGAAAGAGCTTATCTTCCTGGCTATGTTTTGATTGAGGCAGCTTTGGTTGGGGAAGTTCCTCACGTTATCAAGAGTATTCCGAACGTTATCGGTTTCCTTGGGACTGAAAAGGGAGGAGATCCGGTTCCAATGCGTCTTTCAGAAGTCAATAGAATTCTTGGTAAAGTAGATGAGCTTTCCGAAACGGAAGAAGAAATGAAAATCCCATTTGTTGTGGGAGAATCGGTGAAAGTGATCGATGGTCCGTTCAACAATTTCAGTGGTGTGGTCGATGAGATCAACGAAGACAAGAAAAAGCTGAAAGTAATGGTGAAGATCTTCGGAAGAAAGAACCTACTCGAGCTTAGCTACATGCAGGTAGAGAAGGAAATATAATGCATATTAACCGTAGGAGTGAGGAAAACGATTAAAGCTTCCCGTGATTACTCATGTTTGACTACATAATTTAAATACAATGGCTAAAGAAGTAGCAGCGTTGATCAAATTACAGATCAAAGGTGGTGCAGCCAATCCAGCTCCTCCAGTTGGTCCCGCGCTTGGTGCGAAAGGGGTTAACATCATGGAATTTTGCAAGCAGTTCAATGCTCGTACGCAAGATAGACCTGGAAAGGTAACACCTGTTGTTATCACTGTTTACGGTGATAAATCATTTGATTTTGTACTAAAAACTCCACCGGCAGCAGTTCAAATTATCGAACACACCAAGATTAAGAAAGGATCATCAGAACCGAACAAATCCAAAGTTGGATCGATGACCTGGGATCAGGTTCGTACGATAGCTGAAGACAAGTTACCGGACCTTAATTGTTTCACTGTGGATGCAGCCATGTCAATGGTAGCTGGAACAGCCCGAAGCATGGGAGTTACTGTAAAAGGTGGTGAAGCACCTAAAACCAAATAATCTTTTTTGTTATGGGAAGAGTATCTAAGAAAAGAAAAGAGGTCTTGGCTAAATTTGATTTAGCAAAGCCTTACTCCTTGACAGAAGCATGTGATTTGGTGAAAGGAATTTCCACTACTAAATTCGATGCCTCTGTTGACATCAGTGTACGTTTGGGTGTTGACCCTCGTAAAGCAAACCAAATGGTGAGAGGAACTGTAGCATTGCCTCACGGAACAGGAAAGGATGTACGTGTGCTTGTACTATGTACTCCTGACAAGGAAGCTGAAGCGAAAGCATCAGGTGCTGACCACGTTGGTTTGGACGACTACATTGACAAAATCAAAGGTGGATGGACTGATATCGACGTGATTATTACAATGCCGTCTGTAATGGGTAAAGTGGGTGCTTTGGGTCGTATTTTGGGACCGAGAGGACTTATGCCAAACCCGAAGACCGGTACTGTAACGATGGAAGTTGGTAAAGCAGTAGAAGAAGTGAAAGCTGGTAAGATTGATTTCAAAGTTGACAAGTACGGTATCGTGCACTCATCAGTGGGTAAGGTGAGCTTTGAAGGAGGGAAAATTCGTGAGAATGCGAACGAATTGATCCAACAACTTATAAAGTTGAAGCCTTCTGCAGCGAAAGGAACGTATATCAAGAGTATTTACTTGAGTTCTACAATGAGCCCTGGTATCCAGGTGGATACGAAGTCTGTTGTTGCTTAAAACTTACTAAAATGACAAGAGAAGAAAAAGCAAAGTACATTGATGACTTAGCAGCCGAACTAAAGGAGGCTAATGTTTTCTATTTGGCAGACACAGCGGAATTGACAGTTGATGTGATCAACAACCTTCGTAGAAGATGTTTCCAGTCTAACATCCGTATGCGCGTAGTGAAGAACACCTTGCTTGAAAAAGCAATGGATCGCGTAGAGGGAAAAGACTTCGGAGGATTGAGAGGAACTCTTGCGGGAGCTACTTCAATCATGTTCAGCGAGGTAGGAAATGCTCCGGCAAAATTGATCGAAGATTTCCGTAAGAAAAATGCAAAGCCGATCCTGAAAGGTGCTTATATCGATGAGGCTGTATTCGTTGGTGACAACCAGTTGAGTACACTTGTATCGTTGAAGAGCCGTGAAGAACTTATCGGTGATATCATTGGATTACTTCAAAGTCCTGCTAAGAACGTTGTTTCTGGACTTACTGGT
>Ga0315902_10008611_pt1 | contig 13799 bp, 9 predicted proteins | sample LakEriMetagenome_9_FD_203523 | JGI IMG/M metagenome (GOLD analysis project Ga0315902, IMG submission 203523) | Freshwater fungal communities from buoy surface, Lake Erie, Ohio, United States - Buoy 12 MA117 | ecosystem: Environmental > Aquatic > Freshwater > Lake > Lake biofilm | place: USA... | reverse complement strand
TATTATTGAATGATCAGAATTCAATTTCGATGTTAGGAATAGACAAACCATATCATCTGGATAATGCTTATCATCTTGAATTAGTTGATGTTCAAAAATTCAAAGAAGATATACTTTTACACTATTTCATTCAATAGCACTTAGATTACCCTAATCATTAAAGCTGCATCGGGATTTCCATCAATAAAATTTCTGCTTCCTTTGTTAACGCCTTCAATTCGAATTGATCAAAGTCAGTAATGCCTAATGCATCTCTTTCGTTTAATGTTTGCCCTGCAAGTTCAAAGCTGCCGTATAACACAAATGCATACATGCCATTGCCTGCTTTTTTCACATTGTAATTTGTCTTAAAATCAAGATCAAATTTACCAATATGAAACCAAGCGTCTTGATGAATCCACACACCTGCATCGTCTGGATTCGGAGAAAGTATTTGTTGTAAAGTATTAATTCTATTTGCAGGTTCTAATGTAATTTGATCATAACGTGGTGTTACGTCCTTTTTATTTGGTATCACCCAAATTTGTAAAAATTTAACTGGCTTATCCTTATTATGGTTCATCTCACTATGTTTAACACCAGTACCAGCACTCATTACTTGAATGTCGCCGTGTTTAATAACAGTTTGATTACCCATACTATCCTCGTGCGCTAAATCACCTTCTAATGGAATAGAAATGATTTCCATATTGTCGTGAGGATGCAATCCAAAACCCATACCAGCAGCTACAAAATCATCATTCAATACACGCAATACACCAAAGTGTATTTTTTCTGGATTGTAATAACTAGCAAAGCTAAAACTGTGTTTGCTATGTAACCAACCATGGTTGGCATCGCCTCTTGAACCTGCGGTATGTAAAACTGTTTGCATATAAAAGTTTTCAATGTTTGAACATCAAAATTAAGCATTTTCTAGGATAAAAACCAAGGCACCGGTAATAAATCCAATCAAGGCAACCCAACTAATATTTTTTAGATACCAAAAAAAGTCAATTTTTTCGATACCCATTACTGCCACCCCAGCTGCAGAGCCAATGATTAAAACCGACCCCCCTGTTCCAGCGGTATAAGCTAAAAATTCCCAAAAATAATGGTCTGTCGGGTAGATATCCAAACTGTACATACTTTGTAAAGCGGCTACCAACGGTACATTATCCAAAACTGAGGACAATAAGCCTATCAGTATTGCAATGAACTTAATATTACCAATCGTTTGGTCTAAATAGGTGGCGGCATCTTTTAGTAATCCCACTTGTTCTAATGCAGCAATACTCATTAGGATACCAAAAAAGAAAAGTATACTAGGCGTATCTATTTTACGAATCGCGTGGTTAACAGAAAGATTTCCTTTCTCCTCTATATCTTTTTTACTATGTAATAATTCAGTCAATACCCACATGATTCCTAAACTTAATAACATGCCCATATAGGGTGGTAAATGTGTAATCGTTTTGAAAACGGGGACAAATAAAAGACAGGCGATACCTATGAAAAAAACCAAATTACGATCGAATGCACTTGAAAGTGCATTTAAATTCATTTCGCTTTTTTCGAATAAATCTATCTTCCCTTTGATTCGATAATTAATAATAAGTGTAGGCACTACCATACAAGTTAAACTTGCTAAAAATGTTTCTTTTATAATATTTAATGGCGTGACTTGCTGGCCAATCCATAACATAGTCGTGGTGACATCACCTATTGGACTCCATGCTCCACCTGCATTTGAGGAGATGATCACTAAACCCAATAATTGCCATTTTACCTGTTTTTCTTTCACTAATTTATTGATGATGGATATCATCACTATGGTACTTGTTAAATTATCAAGGACAGCTGAAAGAAAAAATGTAATGATTGAAATGGTCCAGATAAATTTTGTCTTATTGGTAGTTTTAATCTTTTCGGTGATATTTTGAAATCCATCGTGCGCATCTATCAGTTCGACAATCGTCATAGCACCTAAAAGGAAAAAAACAATTTCAGCAATACTACTTAGGTGATGTCCAAGCGATTCCAACGATACATCTTTAGACGTAGGATTTAAAACTAAAATCGTCCAACAAAGTACCGCTGTAATCAATGCTATAGCTGCTTTGTTAATATGGATAGCATGTTCTAAAGTGATTAAAAGATATCCAAGAATAAATGTAACTAACAATAATAGGACCATAAAAAGGGTATTTAAACAAGCCATAATATTTATAAAAATTATAAATATTAACTATAAACAAAACCATATTGATATGCTTATGTCAGGCTGTGTAAATTAACCAAATATGGCTAATTTTGCATTAATTATAGCAAAAACATAGAAAAGGTCCCCTTTTCCGGGATGCACTGAAACAAATGGAAAAAATAAACATATCGAGATCACTTTATAAACTTTTCCGTCTTTTAAGATTAGATGGGAAAGAAATTACAGCCTTGTATTTACTATCAATTCTTTCGGGGTTGATCCAACTCTCATTGCCATTGGGTATTCAGGCCATCATCAATTTTGCCATTGTTGCTACGGGCAGAAAACAACTTCCAGCATCTATGTGGGTATTGATTCTTTTGGTTGTTTTAGGTGTGCTATTTACAGGGATGTTGAAAATTAATCAAATGAAGATTGTAGAGAAAATGCAACAAAAGATTTTCACCAGATTCTCTTTTGAATTTTCATACAGAATTCCAAAGCTCAATGTAATATCCATTGACCAATACCATTTACCTGAATTGGTAAATCGTTTTTTTGATATACCTACTTTACAAAAAAGTTTGGCTAAATTATTACTCGATATTCCAACTGCAGTTATTCAGTTATGTTTTGGATTAATCTTATTGGCATTTTATAATTCAGTATTTATTGTATTTGGTATAATTCTTCTTGTGGTATTGTACTTGATATTATATGTCTCTTCTCCAAAAGGATTTGAAGCGTCATTAGAAGAAAGTAATTATAAATATGATCTTGGAGGATGGGTACAAGAAATAGCAAGAGGCATAAAAACTTTTAAGTTTTTCAATTCATTCAATCTGCATTTAGAAAAGACAAATCATTTATTAGAGGGCTATTTACATGCAAGAAATAGACATTTCCAAATTTTAAAATTACAATACTGGTCATTGGTTGTTTTTAAAATACTTATCACAGCTGCTATGTTGATTGTGGGTGGTATTTTATTAATTCGTCAGCAAATAAATATTGGACAATTTATTGCAGCCGAAATCATTATTTTAACCATCATGAATGCGGTTGAAAAATTAATTGTAAGCTTAGAAACTGTTTATGATCTATTGACTAGTGTAGAAAAAATAAATAAAATTACAGAAAAGCCAATAGACGAAGAGGGCAGTTACGAATTTGTTAAAAAACAAGGCATTGAAATTGAAGCCAAAAATTTAAGTTTCGGGTTTGAGAAAAATGATATCCTTCAAAATATTAGTTTTCACATCAAGCCTGGGCAAAAAGTAGCCATAACAGGTGATGGTGATTCTGGTAAAACAGTTTTATTGAGAATGCTTACTGGTGTGTTCCAAGATTTTGAAGGGGACTTAAGTTTTGACCAAGTTCCTATCAATAACTATAACTTAAATACCTTAAGAAATAATATTGGCATCTATATGCAAAAGCAAGATATCTTCTCTGCAAGTTTATGGGAGAATATCACGCTAGGTAATGCCAATATCAAAGAACAAGATGTTTTAGACACATTCAAAATAGTTGGATTAGAAAGCTTTTATAAAAGCTTAAATAAAGGTTTTGATACCCATTTAGAACCAACAGGAAAACAGCTTAGCTCTTCTAATGTTCAAAAGCTGCTTATTGCTAGGTCTTTACTGAATCAACCAGCGTTATTGTTATTGGATGAACCAATGAAGCTATTTGCTGCCGATGATAAACAATATCTGCAGAATTATTTGTTTGGCCTTAAAGATGTAACGATCATTTTTACAACAAATGACCCATCCCTAATCTCTAAATCTGAGATGGTGATTCACCTTGAAAAAGGTTTGATCAAATCTATTCAAAACAAAAATGCTTCAAATTAGTATAGTATGAAAAAAGTGCTTGATAATATTGACGAAGAAACTGGCAAAAAATACTCTGCATATAATTCAATTTATAGTGTAGATATTGAAAGCAGAATTAAGAATATTTTCTGGGGATTATTTTTTGTATTGGTGTTTATTTTATTTGTGCCTTGGACTCAGAATATCAATACCTCTGGTATTGTCACAACACAGTTTCAAGAACAAAGACCACAACAAATTAATAGTATCATTCCTGGTAAAATTATTAAATGGTGGGTGAAAGAGGGTGATTTTGTTCAAAAAGGAGATACTATTGTTGAATTAGCAGATACCAAAGATGATTATTTGGATCCTAGATTGATTGAAAGAACAAACGATCAGTTAATTGCTAAAAAACAAAAGGTGGATTTTTATGATTCTAAAATCACCAATATTAAAGGACAGATAGTTGCCATTGAAGAAGGCTTCAAGTTAAAGGAATCTGCTATTAGAAATAAAATACAACAATTAGAAAGAAAGATTTTAATTGACAGTGCTGAATTATCTGCTGCTAAAATTGATTTAGAAGTGGGTACCAATCAATATAATCGTGCAGGGAAAATGTTGAACGATGGCATTATCTCTTTAGTAGATTATGAAAGAAGAACACAAAGCTTTAATAAGGCAAAAGCAGGATTTCAAGAAAAGCAACAAAAATTCTTAAATACAAAACAAGATGTATTAATTGCTAGAATCGAGTTGAACACACTTAAGCAAGACGTGAATGATAAACTATTTAAGCTAAAGGGAGATATTGCTAACTCTAATACCGAAAAGAGTACTGTAATTGCTGAGGTAGCAAAAAATGAAAATGAATTAAGTAATTATCGTATTCGTGGAGGTCAAAAATGGTTAGTTGCTCCGCAGACCGGACAAATCATTAAAGCAAAAAAAGCAGGTATCAATGAGATTGTGAAAGAAGGAGAGATGATTGTAGAAATTGTACCAAATAGTTTCAAATATGCTGTAGAATTATTTGTAAAACCAATGGACTTGGCACTAATCAATAAAGGCCAAGATGTACGTTTACAATTTGATGGTTACCCAGCTATTGTATTCTCTGGATGGCCAAATTCTAGTTATGGTACATTTGCAGGAAAAATTAGCGCGATTGAAACCAATAGAAATGAAAATGGTCAGTTTAGAGTATTGATTATTCCAGATATGACAGAAAAGAATTGGCCATCCAATTTAAAAATTGGAACTGGCGCTCAAGGATTCGCTTTACTTAATGATGTACCAATTTGGTATGAATTATGGCGTCAATTGAATGGATTCCCTCCTGATTTTTATACCCTTGAAGTAAAAGGAAAAGATATAAAAGCAAATGAAAAGAAATAAACTGCTCTTATTTCAAGTCCTTTTATTGGTGTCCAATGTATTGTTTAGCCAAAATACATTGAGCATTAGCAATACATTTGAATTAATCAATCAATACCACCCTATTGCCAAGCAAGCAGGACTTAAAATTGACCTTTCAAAAGCAAGTCTTTTAAGTACTAGGGGCGCTTTTGATCCAGCATTTTATGTTGCAAATGATCAGAAAACCTTTGATGGTAAAAACTACTTTTTCTACTCTAATCCAGAATTAAAAATACCAACCTGGTATGGTATTGAAATTAAGGGAGGATTGGAAAATAATTATGGAGATAGATTAAGTGGCGAAAATACCTTTGGCAAAAGTAGTTATGTAGGTATCTCAATCCCACTATTAAAGGACTTGATCATTGATAAAAGAAGGTCAGACTTGGCTCAAAGTAAAATTTTGGTGAATTTAACCCAAGCCGAAAGACAATTAGTTGTGAATGATTTGTATCTAGATGGTGCAAGTTCATTTTGGTCTTGGACTTATGCTTATCAAAAACAAAAGTTATTTACCGAAGTTTTAGACAAGACAAAGAATAGACTTGAATTTATTAAGCAATCTTATCAAGCAGGAGACCGAGCTGCAATTGATACTGTGGAAGGGGTAGTACAATATCAAAATATACTCAACCTACAGACACAAGCTATAGCAGACCTTATTGAAGAACAAAGTAAACTTAGTAACTTCTTATGGGATCAGAATGAGCTCCCTTATGAATTAACGGACAAGATTCAACCAGATAGTAGTTGGATGATGGCAGATATAGATGCATTTGCTGTACCTACTTTACTTAGTGTCATTGAAGAGGCGAACCAAATACATCCAAAACTTAAAATGTTGGATTTCAAGTCGGATATATTACAAATTGATAAGTTGTACAAAACTCAAAATTTATTACCTACCCTTAGAGTCAATTATAATTTTTTAAATAAAGGATATGAATTCTCAAATCCTTTGAATAGCGGATTGTATCAAAATAATTACAAAGCTGGTGTACAATTTGGATTACCATTATTTTTAAGGCAAGCAAGAGGTGATTTAAAACAAGCTAAGATAAAAATTGACCAACAGAATTTAGAAATAGGACAAACCAGACTTGAAATTGAAAATAAAATTAAAACCTATTATGCTGCTTTAAGTGCATTCAGGAATCAATATAAGATCAATTTAAAGAGTGTTGAAAATACAAAGCGTTTATTAGACGTTGAATTAGAAAGATTCGAAATTGGAGAGAGTAGTCTCTTTTTAGTCAACAATAGAGAAATAAAATATATAGAGGTAGTTTTAAAAGGCTATGAACTCAAAACGAAATTCTTTAAAACACTAATCGCACTGAATTGGGCTAAAGGAAGTATTCTTTAATTGATTCAACTTTATATTCTACTGCATCCTCCCATCTTATCATCGCATTGATACATTTAAATTTCTTGAAATTCGGTAAGTCTTGAACGTACAATGCTTTGGGTAAAATAACACCCTCCTCTATTAATTTTGCGCGTTGTGTGCCTTCTAATAATGGTGCAGCTGGCGTAAACCAATGCACCCCATCACAAAAAACGATATTGGTATAAGAACAGTCTTTGATCAATCCTCCTTCATGCATTAGCACCTCGTCCTGGCCAGACTTAATAAGCGCTTCATTGATCCAATCTCTATTCGAAAATTTATAATCGTAAGATTGTCCCTTTATATCTACTAAGGCGAAATTTTGAATTTGCTTATATTGATATGGCGTAAATACTGATTGAAAATTCCCATGAAGATCATAAGAGATTCTAAGTTTAAACAAGCCATCTACAGGTAATACTAATTGGTGCACAATAGATGCTAATTCAATGCTATGACTAGATGCACCAAAAGCCTGCAGAGTTTTATTGACCCTTAATTGATGAAACCCTAGGTTTTCAGCAATACCGTCTTTAAAGCGGATACTCTCAAAAAACTGGGACATATACTTTGTTTATCATTTCTTGGTATTCAGATGCCATATCACTTTGAAAAGTAATTCCGCCGCCACTATGGTAAACATTGTCTGCAGCTAAATAACGAATTAATACACAACTATCTAAATTAACTCCGTCAAAATAGCCGGCAATACCTGTATAATAACCTCTGTCAGTTCCTTCAATTGAAGCAATCAATTCGGCTGTTTTCTTTTTGGGTGCACCCGATACCGATCCTGCTGGTAATAAATCATATAGTATGCTACCAATCCTAGATGCATAATCTTTTGGCAACTCCCCTTCAATGGACGAACTCACTTGACCAATCAATCCCTTTTGAGTTGGTATTTCTTCGTAATACCTAAAATTTGTCACCCTCACTTTGGAAGCTACCCTACTTAAATCATTTCTTAATAAATCTACAATGGTAGCATGTTCTGCATATTCTTTAGGATCATTAAGTAGCAATTCTTTTGCGTTCGGTAAACTTGCATCAATGGTTCCTTTCATGGGGAATGTGGCTATCTTCCCATTTTCTATTTGTACAAAGGTTTCAGGTGAAAAGGCAATGAACTGCTCTTTTAGCCAAATCACATATTTAGATTTTGCGTAATCAAAGCAACTTTGAAAATCTAGCTTATTTTGGACCGGCGTTGGGATGGTTAAATTCATCAAAAAACTATCCCCTTTTTGTAATGCGTCCATTACTTGATTATACTTGTTCTGGTATGCTGTAATTTCAATTGGATGCTTTGTCAATAAATCATCTGACTTTAAATTCACATTCGAATTTGTAAAACTTGAATCATTTGTTTCTGAAAAAAAATGATCTTTTTTTGTGGAATTTGTTATTGTCTTTTTTACAGAACTAGTCTTCGTGAATTTAAACTGAAAAGAATCGGGGCAATCTTCAACAAGCCAAGCCAGCGGTTTTTTTTGTTCAAAATCAATGAGAAAAACAAAGGGCTTTTTATGATGCCCCCATTGATTTAATTGTTCAACAAAGTCCATTTATAAGGTATTATAGTATTGTACTAATGCTTTTAAATGTGCTTCGTTCTTTAAATTTAATTTTTGATCATCCATATATTTTGCAATGGCCTCTTTTTTATCTTGAAACAATACTATCAAACTAGATTTATCTTTTTTAATTCGAGTCATCGTGCCATCCTTTAATAAGTAGATATTTTCATAGGTGGCAAATTCTTTATAGCGTTCACCTGACATATCGTTATTACGTTCCTGAATTGCTTTATAAACAGATTTAAGCAAGCTAGCTTTACCGTTTAATAAGATTTGATAAAATGAGATTCTATTTTGATTGTCAATTGGCGGGAATCCACATTGAAATATTTTTGACTGACTAGCATTATCTTCTTCATAAGTAATTTCCGAAGCCATTCCTTTTCCAAGAAAACCCTCTTGACCATTGGATGCAATAAAATTAACTTCATGTTCTAACAGATTAATTCTTGCTTTCACATCATTATACACCCTGCCATCTTTTAAAGTAATTTTAGCTAATTGATATTCTGTTTGATCATACACAGATCCGTTAATGCCTTCGTAAATATTAACAAAGGCTTGGCCATTCACATCACTTAAGAAAATTTGTTGTCCCCATTTGCTAGTCGTTGAAATTGAATTTCTTTGAGCAAAGCTAAAAGTGGCAAGAAAAAAAGAGAAACAGGTAAATAAGATTTTCATAAGATTGCTATTATACCTTAAAGTTACTATAGGTACATAAAAAAACAAGACCCCGAGGGGTCTTGTTTCAAAATATTACCTAAAATATAATTATTGCTTAGGATTTCTAGTTGGAGCAGATCCTGCTGCAGCTGGATTGTATGCCAACTCATTGTCTGGTACATCCCAATAGTCTAAGAAACCATATACGATTGTAGCATTTGTACTAACCGCACCAGTCACTGATACTACTGTAGTTCCAGTACGAGACTTGTCAGGAGCAATGATATCCCAACGACGCGCATCATAGAAAGATAAGCCTTTGAATGCTAACGCAATTCTACGCTCTCTTCTTAACTGCTCATAAGCAGCTGCTTGAGTTAAACCAGTACCTAATGGTGCTAATCCAGCACCTTGGTATGTTCTAACAGCATCTATAGATTCAGCACCTTTGTCAATTTGTCCAGTCATAATCAAAGCTTCCGCCTTCATTAATTCGTTTTCTTCGTAAGTACCTGCTAAAGTAATTTCATTTGCACCAATTACGTTATTTGCCCAAGTAATAACACCTGCAGCACCGTTACCACCATATTTCAAGCTATAACGTGTATTGAAAGAGTTACCACGATCAGAGTTGAATAAACCTACTGAAGCCAAAGTGATTACGTTATTATCTCTACGCTTATCACCTGCAACGAATTCCTGAACCCAACGCTCACTTAACTTGTAAGTATTTGTTGAACCAGTAGGAGCTGCTTGACCAATTTTATCAGCAACACTGATACCAGTACCTAAGAAATCACCATTCGCATCTGAACGTCCAGTAAAGATTAAATCAGTCGCTCTTACACCGTCATTTGCTAAAGTCAAAATTGCACTCCATTGAGAAGCAGACATACTTGATCTCATAGTGTTCACAAGAATGTTACGCGCTTTCATGGTATTGATATTACGTCTCCACATATCGATGGTCAAGACGCCGCCTTTACCTTTTTGTAAAAAAGTAGGAATTAATCTTCCTAAAGTAGCTGAATAATCAGTTGCAGAACTTGCAGCAGATAAAGCAGTTACTGCTTTATCAAAATTTGAATTTGCTTCTGTGATGATCGCTTCCTTAGTTACATAGTTACCATTTGTTGTTGCTTCAGATGTTGCAGCATTTTGGATTAAACCAGCATAATAAGTAGAACCGATTCTGCTATATGCATACCCTTTCCACCAATAAGCCCAAGCTTGGAAAGTTGCTTTTTTAGTAGCAGCACCTGTACCAGTGAATGTAGTTTTATCTACAGTCGCAAGGATTTCATTTGCAGCAGCAATCATATTGTACATATAAGCCCACTCATAAAAAGTAGTATTACTTCCGCCTTGAGCATTGTTATTAGCCGCTCTCAGCAATGCATACTGTGTATTTGGCTGACTAGGATTCACAACAACTGTTCCGTTGTCTAAAGTCACTCTATTAGGACAACCAATTTGATTCATGAACGCGTTCGCTGCTTCCGCACCAACTACGTCACCCATCAATTCGTGAAAGCCCATAGCGCCTGGCCAAAAACGACCATAAACACCATCTGAATACTTAAGGTTATGGAAACCATTTAAGTAAATTGTTCCTTGAGCAAATGGATATAATCCATTCTCATTTTGAGCACTCGCCGGAGTTGGCGAGTTTACGTTGGTAATATCAAGATCTTTCTTACAAGCTGTAAAGCTTAAAGTAATCCCTAATAATCCAACCAAAATTTTATTATTCTTCATTACTATAAATTTAAAAAATTAAGGTTTAAAATCCTAAGTTCAAGCCTATTGTGTAAGCTTTCGTGTTAGGAATAGTATTGTGATCTAAACCACGATCAAACGCTGAGTTAGTAGCATAGTTAACTTCCGGATCCATACCAGTGTATGGAGTGAAGGTTAACAAGTTACGACCAGAAACAACCAATTGTAAGCGATTTGTAAATTTGATTTTTGTCAATTTTGCAATATCAACTCCAAAAGAAAGGTTTCTTAAACGCCAGAAAGAAGCATCTTCATAATAGTAGTTCTTTGTTCCGTTCGCTGCACCACCTGCATAAATACTTCTGTAGAACGCAGTGTAAGCTTGTGTTTCACCATTAATAGTAATAGGCTGATCGTAATCAGAGTGAATACCATCACGGTACATCCACTGCTTAGTTTGGTTGTACAAATTATTACCGTAAACCCAATCCCATTGCATATTGAATGTGAAGATGCCTTTGTACTGTAAGTTGTTGATAAAGCTCATATTGAACTTAGGGTTAGGATCACCTAGGCTAGATTGACCAGGTAATGTCACCGCTTGTTTGGTTGCTTTATTCACAACCCAGCCATTGCTGGCTACTTCAAAATTGCCTCTTTGTGCTTCAGGAATAAATGGCAAACCAGTTAAAGGATTTAATTCCGTTAATGATCTCATCATTTTGAAACCAAAGAACTGACCAATTTTATACCCTTGTTGTAATGTGATACCCACACTACCTGCAGAAGATATTAAAATAACTGGAGGTCCTTTTACATAAGCAATCTCAGAAGCTTGATTCGCATAATTGGTGATGAAATCCCAACTCCAATCTTTTCCAGAGTAAACATTTAAGTTTAAAGAAGCTTGTAAACCACTTGATTTCAATCCAAATGCGTTATCTAGTTTTCCACCCACACCTGTAGAAGGTGCAGCGTCTACACTATAGATAGCGTTATCTGTATTTCTGCTCCAATAAGTAGCAGAGATATTTGCAGTTTTAAACCACTCACCTTTACCAAGTGTAAAAGTTAAATCGGTACCAATTTCAGTCTCTTTAGATAACTCCACCGATAAGTTTGGATTTGGGTTGGTAGTAGGGAAAGTAAATACACTAGCACCACCTAAATTCTGAGCACCTAAAATTGTGAAACGTTGGAAGGCACCTGGTTGGATACCTGCCTCACCATAACCAGCTCTAAACTTCACTTCAGATAAAATGTTGGAGATTTTTAAATCCTGCCAGAATTTTAAGTTAGATAAAGTAAAGAAGAAGTCTCCTCTTGGGAAGGTTTGTGCAGTCGCACCAGAACCAAATGCAGATGAGAAGTCACTTCTAACACCTACAGAGAAACCTGTAAAGTTAGAGAACTCAAATCTTTGGTTAGCTAAGAATCCATATGTTACAAATGGCTCTATATAGTCTCTTACAATTCTGTAGTTAGCAGCTTGAGCCATGTTCCATGGTGCATAACCAGGACCGTCAAAAGCAGCAGCTCTGAAAGATCTGAATTGATTACGACGGTAATCAAATGCAGCTGTTGTGAAAGTCTTTAATGGGATATTGATATTGAAATCCTTTTCAAAATCGGTACGGAAGTTCACAGTACCAATAAAGTTTTGGAAAGTAGTTCTATCAACGTAGTTATCAATCTCACCAGTTGTGAATGCAGTAGGAGCAGGAGACCAGTTATAAGTATAACGGTTTTGTAATACTCTGTTCTTGTTACCCCACTGCTCATCATAAGTATAAGTTGTGTTGTTGTTGTTATAGTTCAATGCATATTTTGCATCAAATTCTAAGAACTTAGGCAACTTATAGTTTAAGTTAAAGTTTTGGATTACATCCACAGTTGCAATATTAGTACGAGACTCATCATTTGAAGCAAAAGGGTTAGAGTGGTTCACCCCACCTGCTGCACCAAAATAAGTTGCATATTTACCATCTGTATTTTTTTGGTCAAAAGGAACAAATGGACGTGCATTGTTAATTGCAAATACAAAACTACGACCATCTTGATCATTCATTGTATTCTTAGTGTAGATCAATTGTGTTGTTGAAGTAAACTTTAATCCTTTCGCAACTTCAAATCCTATTTTAGAAGTTAAGTTAGAACGAGAGAATGCACCATTGTTGATGAAGTTTGAATTCTGTTGGTTATTAGATGCAGAGAATAAGAAATCAACTTTATCTTTTGCACCAGAGACAGTTACTGAATTATTCAAAGCATATCCTTGTTGTAAGAACATCTTGTAATGGTCGATGTACTGTAAGTTCTTGTTGTAAGGTTTGTTTTGGAAACTATTCACGTTTAATGCATCGTAAACAACGTCACCGTTGTAAACTAATGTAGAAGGATCTAAAGACATGATTGCTCCAGAACCAGTTAATACGTTATTGTTTGCATCAGTTCTGAATGCGTGGTTTTTAGCTTTAGATAAACCACCAATATTTAATAATTCATTGGTTGTAGCGCTTGAGCTAAATTCAATATTTAACTTACCAGCTTTACCTTTTTTAGTAAACAATTGGATAACACCATTCGCACCTTGCGCACCATATAAAGATGCAGCAGCAGCACCTTGTACTACCTCTACTCTTTCGATGATGTTTACGTCAATAGAGTTTAAACTTGTACCACGTGCTTCAATACCATCGATCAAGATCATTGGAGATGTTCCACCTTGTACAGAGTTAATACCTCTTAATAAGATTTGTAAAGGACGACCAGGGCTACCATTGGTACTGCTAATTTGAGCACCAGCAATTTGACCAACTAATTGTTGACCAACATCACCTGTAGGAACTTTAACTTGGCTAGAAAGGTTTACAGATTCAACTGCAACCCCTAACTTTTTCTTACTTGTTGCAGCACCAACACCCGTAACAACTACCTCGCTCAAAGCCTTCACATCAGAAGTCAAAACGATTGTTAAGTTAGTATTGCTAGCAGATACTTGCTTGCTTTCAAAGCCTAAA
>Ga0315902_10008607_pt1 | contig 13802 bp, 8 predicted proteins | sample LakEriMetagenome_9_FD_203523 | JGI IMG/M metagenome (GOLD analysis project Ga0315902, IMG submission 203523) | Freshwater fungal communities from buoy surface, Lake Erie, Ohio, United States - Buoy 12 MA117 | ecosystem: Environmental > Aquatic > Freshwater > Lake > Lake biofilm | place: USA... | reverse complement strand
CGATATGGTCATCATGCCCACGGCGCAGGCGAATGCAACGAGTTTTCATAAAGAGTCAATTTAACCGCAGAGGCGCAGAGGTAGCAGAGAGACTGCACTTAAAAGAATCTATCCTGAATATCATCCGTACGCCCCAACAAACTTTCAACCTTCAACTTTCAACCCACAATGCATCCTCGCCAGCTCATCCTTTTATTTGCAATTGTATCCACCGCCGGCTGCCACTTCAAAAACAAACAAGCCGACCTCATCCTGCACAACGCCACCATTTACACGGTCGACGATGAGTTTAACACCTATGAGGCAATCGCAATTAAGGACGGGAAAATACTGGCACTGGGCACAGAGAGAGAAATACTCAATGAGTATGATGCACCGCAAGTAATCGATTGCGGGAAGAAGTTCATCTACCCCGGCTTCATAGACGGTCATTGTCATTTCCTCGGCTATGGCCGCACATTGCAAGAGGTTAACCTCGACAGCACGCAATCGTTTGCAGAAGTTATTGAACGCGTAAAGTCTTTCCGTCCATCCAATTCGCGCGGCTGGATTATCGGTCGCGGGTGGGATCAAAACGATTGGGTAGATCAATCCTTTCCTTCCCGTGCAATTCTTGACAGCCTCTACCCTACTATGCCTGTAGCGCTCCAGCGAATTGATGGCCATGCCATGCTCGTCAATGGTGAAGCCCTGCGCAGAGCAGGAATTAATGCGGCAACAACAATAAACGGAGGTGATATCGATTTCACGAAAGGCATTCTGATCGATAACGCCATGAATTTGATTACCGATGTCTTACCCGAATACAGTCGTGAAGACGACGTCGCAGCTCTTATGGCCGCGCAGAATCGCTGTTTTGCAGCCGGTCTCACTACAGTGGATGATGCAGGTCTGATGAAATCGGACATCGACCTTATGAAGCAATTGCAGGCCGAAGGGAAGCTCAAAATGCGCATCTATGCCATGCTCGCCGATGACTCAGTCAACTATGCGCACTACATGAAGGCAGGCATCGACACCACCGACCGCCTAACCGTGCGTGCCTTTAAGTTTTTTGCCGATGGTGCTTTGGGTTCACGCGGCGCGTGCCTGCTTGCACCCTACGACGATGTGCTCCCATACAGTTACGGACTGATGCTTCGCGAGCCCTTGCACTTCCGACGGAAGGCCTACGATTTGCGTCAAGCCGGATTCCAGATGTGCACCCACGCCATTGGAGATAGTGCCAACCGTGTAATGCTCGACATTTACGGCGAAGTCGTTGGCGATTCGGCCGACCATCGCTGGCGCATTGAGCACGCGCAGGTGGTGCACCAAAATGACTTAGCCAAATTCGCCAAATACCACGTCATACCAAGCGTTCAACCCACGCACGCCACGAGCGATATGCCATGGGCCCCGCAGCGTTTGGGGCGCAGCCGCGTGATGCGTGCTTACACGTACCGCGAATTGAAAGAGCAGAATGGCATGTTGGCCCTTGGAACCGACTTTCCCGTTGAGGGCATTTCGCCCATCAATACATTTTATGCAGCTATTGCTCGAAAAGACTTAAAAGGTCAGCCTGCAGAAGGATTTCAAAAAGAAAATGCTCTTACTCGCGAAGATGCACTCCGCGGAATAACCATCTGGCCCGCCATTGCCAACTTCGAGGAGCATAAAAAAGGCTCGCTCGAAATAGGGAAAGTTGCCGACCTGGTCGTATTAGATCAAGACATCCTGAAATGCAAGGAAGAATCTTTGCCTTCCTCACAAATACTAATCACCTTGGTTGCCGGAGAAACCGTTTTTAAACGCTGACCTATCGCAAAAGCAATATAGCTCCCATATACGTTTTCTCATATCCACGAACCGTCTTCAAGTCGAGCATGTAGTTATAGGCATCGCAGATAGCGTAATATCCATTCTCACGCACATCACCTTGCCAAACCTCATTTCTGTCGAGCGACTCGAATATGATAGTCCCCCATCGGTCAAACACAATCAAACGGTAATAGGTTAACGGATCGCCATCTATTACGGGTATGAAAACATCATTCACTCCATCAGCGTCAGGTGTAAAAGAGTTCGGTATATGAACAATCAAATCAGGGCTAAAGTCGAGCGATTTGTAAGTTGTATCTACACACCCGTGCACATCCTTAACTGCCAGTCGAATCGAGTAATTACCGGACTCATAGAATCGGTGCGAAAAATTGGGAACTTCCGCAACAAAGCCATCCGAGATAACATAGTTCCACTCGACAACATTCGAAGAGGATTGATTGATTATATCCACCTCGTCTTCGTAATAAGTAGGAGTTTCATCAGACAGTATAAAGTTCGCTATGGGATCGGGGTGAACTATCACGTAATTATCTACAACGAAGGAACTCGAACATCCAAAATTGGTTGTTACATTGACCGTAGCATCAAACGTTCCCGGACTGGAAGCCACAAATGATGTGGAAGGAGAGTTAAACGATAACCCATTGGAAAAATTCCACTGTGTGTTCTGCACATTCTGCGGAGCTTGAGCCAATGGCAAACAGCCAATCGCGACGGTATCACCGATGCAATAATTGAGATCCGTCGGAAGCACTTCTAATGTCGGCAAATCATATATATCAACCAGCTCAGTGGCATACCCTTCACATCCCGCATCGGAATATTGATAGACCTCAAACTGAACCGAATTCATTGAAGTTGGAATCACCAAAACAGAATCCAGATCTATTCCATTAGCGACGCCATCAATAAACCACGTTGTAAGCAAAACCTCATCCTGAGGTGCACTCGAAATCAACGCCGCTTGAATGGTATCACCCGCACAAATCGAAGGCGCAACAATCGATAGCTGCGGCGTAGGATAAATCGTCACATGCACTGAGTCGGTCCCCTCACACCCTTCGTAACTCCAGACATGGACACCGACATCAAAGGTACCCGCATCGTTAAATGTCCAGGAAACCTCAGGTGTTGTACCCATCGATTGACCATCCGTATACCATGCATATTGAACCACTGTGCCTTGTGATATGGTAGGGTTGGAAGTAAATACCAAAGGATCAAATTGACATATAGACGAGTAATTGATGCTTGCATCGGGAGTTGGGTGAACCATCACCGAGTCTGCCACAAGAACATTACAACCAAAATTGGATGTAGCTTCGATTTCAAAAGCGAAATAACCGGATTCATCCAAATCAACAAACGCAGGATCAGGTATATTCTGCATTTCTCCGGTTTCAAAATGCCACACAAACGATGTCACATCACCTCCATTTACAAACGAATTGTTTTCGAGCTGTAAATAGGCGTCCTCGCACTGCAATCCATAATCAATATCTACAATAGGATCCGGTTGCAGAACAACTTCACCGAATGACCTGCTCAAGCACTCTGTATTAAAGACTACCTCATATAAAACTTCGTACGTGTTAGGAACGGTTTCATCGCCTAAGGCCTGAATCGGTATGAAGTAGTCACTCTCGAGTGCTGCTTGCTGATTAGGCATATAACTGATGTAAAACAACCCAGATGTATCCGCCACCATATCATATAGCATGATCGTATCAGCGTCATTGCAGGTAACTACTTCCGGTGTAATCCATTCAATTGCCAGAGTATCCAACACGGTGAACGGCACCTGAAGTGTGTCAGGACAGCCAATGGAATCCGTATAGATATAATCCATGAAATAGTCCCCCGGATTAAAATCAACACCATTCAATTCATTCACATTCGAGCCTTCATATTGAAAAATACCGTTCGTATTATTTGGGAAATCCGGTAATACTACATTGTTGAAATTCTCGCAGAAAAGACTATCCCAGGAAGGTATCGAAGGAACAAATGCATATAGTTCCACGACCTCCAACTCACCTTCCACGAAACAACCTTGATCATAAGCAATCCATGGCAGATGGAGAATAGAATCCGGAAATACGGTGTACTGGACAGGTCCGGTTTCCAGTATTTGAGAAGGGGCATCCACCCATGTAATGCTATCCAGGGGAGCAAAGTCCACTTCCAGCGAAGAGTTCTCACAAATGGCAACTGAATCAGGTATGGGAGGAATCAACTGAAATACATCCAACAATGTTTGGTCCTGAAACGGACAACCTATAATGGTGTAATCGACACTATAAAGTCCGGGCTCGTGCACATCAATCGATGATGTGGTAGCGCCTGTGCTCCAAGAGTAAGTTGCCTGGTATAAATCTCGTCCGAGCGTTAGTGTATCGCCGTAACAAATGGTTGTATCACCCACCAAGAGCATCAAATCTGTGGAATCAACCACGTGAATCACCTCAGAGTACACATCAAAGGTTCCGGCAAAGGCATTGGTAGCTGTCAGCGTTACCAGATAATCGCCCGACGCTGGAAATATGTGAAGGGGGCTATAAACATTGGAGGTCGCATTATCGTGCCCGAAGTCCCACTCGTACTCCATCTGCAAACCAACGGTGGAATAATTCGTGAAATTGACAGTATCCAATGTACACACTTGATCATATTGGAAATAAGCTTCGACAGCCGCCGGATTAAAAGGAATACAATTGGGGTTTGTGTTCAGTGCTACTGAGAAGTTAAAACACAAGGAGCCCGTTGCATTCTCAGGATAACTTACTTCGACGTAAAAATCTCCCGTGGTCGAATCGACACATGCAATCGTATTGCTGATATACGAACTTTGTGCGCACTCAGTGCCGGCAATCAACGTTGGGCATGAATTACCATAAAACACACGGTAGTCGATATCGCCCGGCAAGCCGTAATTGGCCAGTCCGGATAAATCAGGTTGAAAGCCCACATCGACCACATCAGGACCATTGTAGTTAAACTTATACCACGTAGAGGATCGTCCGCCGGGGCCTTCCATACAATCGATGTTTTCAGGCAAATCCCAGAAAGGATCTACGTTGGTGTGGCAATCGATAATAGTGCATACAGGAAAGACTCCCGTTGTTGTTGATTGCGTTGCAACTGCATCGGAGCATTCATCACCGGGGTAATCGGCCACAGGCAAGCGATTCCATCGAATTCGCACATCAATCTGACCATTGAGTGCTTCGAATAATTCAGGGGGAACAGGATTAAAATCGCGCGGATGGAAACGATCGACCACAATATAAAACCTTCTTTTTGTTAGGCTATCGCAAGGATCACCCTGCACATTAAAGTCGATTGCCCCTGCCCGTCCGCAGTTTCCCCAATACACGTTGTGCGCCTGCAAAATCAACCCATCGGTCAAGGTAGAATCTATCAACGTTGGAGACGATCCTGTGATAGTCGACCAGGGAACCTCGCCCGACACATCCGTTGAATAGACATGGAAGGTATTGGCATATTCATCAGCAGATAAATTGCGAACTTCAACCGTTGCGGTTCCATTACCCTGCACAACAAATGTGTACCATAAGTTTCTCCTCAATATTTCCTGCTCGAACAATGGTTCATCTGTGTAATAAACAGGCTCGGATACTGCACCGTAAATAGAATCAGTATAAGTTCCAATGCAGCCGATAGCAGGATCGGACGGAAATGCACCTGTGGTGCAGTAGAAAAAGTCGTTGCTGGGACTCAGGTTCGGATTGGTAGGATGCACGTCTCCCACTCTGCCATCGTGAAAAGTACCATCCGATGGCACTAAATCAAAATCATACGCACGTTCGGCAAAATCAAAACGCGAGTAATCCACGGGACTCACGTCAATGATAGGCGTAGCATTAATGCAATCCTGCAGCGTATCGGCAAATACCAACAACGAATACGTGCCAGCCGGCAAACTGCACACTTCGAAGTCATTAAATCCGACGCTGCACGGAATTACCGGCTGAGCGGTTAGCAATTGCAATGAATCATTGGTTGTTACATCGAGCTCATATAACAATTTTCGGAAGCCTCGGATATTTCGAATTCGGAGAAAATAATCATCGTCAGTTGTGAAGACATAATAAGCTACCTTATCCAAAGGAGGCTCATTCTCACACACAAATATTTCATCATTGACAACCGACTGATAAGTGCTATCCTTGAAGTACTCAGTGCATAGTACATACTCTGTAAACGGACTTGGAAAATCGGGTGTCAGAACATTGGTATATGTAATGGTGTTGGGCGATACGCATGCCAAACCAGGGCGGTAGTAATACGGTCCGGGCGATGCAGTGGTATCCAATTGAATAGTTATAAGACTCCCGTAATTCATGCTCGCAAGACCCGTTGGCTGTACCCCACAACCGTTATAACCGGCGTGGTAAGCGCTTTCTCTGAAGTCGTAGTTATTATCGTATCCCTGCCCATAACCATAGGAAACAATAGTATACCAACCGGGAGGCAGAGACTCACACTCTATTCTTTCAAACAAGCTGCTACAATATTCAGGCTGCGTCATCACGATACTCAAGCCGTCAATTCCTACTTGTGATACCTGACCGGAAAAAAACAAGAACGGCACACCGCCCACATCAAGATCATTCGAAATCTCCGTAATCGTAATTTCCGCTGTTTGACTGAGGTAAAACTCGCGATAGATAAGTTTGGTGCGACCGCAAGGTTCAATTCCATCAATCACAGCGGGGTTTTCTCGACAGCTAAATGTATCAGGCTCACTCACATGAGTTAAGCCTGTTGCAAGGAGGTCGCCCATGTTGTCGGGCGCCGCAGGATTCCAAAACTGGGTAACATCCTTCCTGAATTCAAAGGTCGGTTGCAAAACTGCTCCTACATCGCTACTATCGCCATATTGCGCCAGTGTATAGGTGCCAGGGGTAACGCAGTACTTCTGCAAATTGTATAGTCGTGGTAAAGGCTCCCACCAATAGCAATTATAAAATCGATCATTAAACAAATTACACCCCATTTGAGGATCTAGTCCTGTAACCTCATCGGGCCAGTTATATACTCCTTGCGCTTGCGCCAATGCATCGATGTCACCCTCGTAAAGCACGGAATTGCTCGCAATATCGAGCGGGAAGTTTTGGTAATTGTAATTTCGAACAATCAGCATTCCACTATCCGGAAGTGCATCGTTATCGGCATCTCCAATTTCAATTGTTCGATAAACAGCCCTGTCGGTAGTTGGCCAGCACACAATCGTGTCGGGTAAAACGGTTGTCTCACAAGTGAGCTCAGCCAAGTCAGCGCTATACACGACATTCTCCTGTAGCGCATTACCATTATTGATTTCATCCACATCGCCGGCGGCAGACATACCATACTCAAAAATGGCGGGCTCTACAAAAGCCACTGTAATATCATGTCGACGACCGAACTGTGAGGAAACGCAATCGTAAGGATTACTGTTGAGCAAGCTCCTTCCCATGATCTGAAGGGTGTACTCACCGGGTGGCAAACACGTCACATAGCACAACCCCGAGCCATTGAAGGGGCCTTCGTAAAAAACATCGGCAGGTAATTGAAAGCTATTGCAATTGTTGTTCGGCGCTTGGGTGAAAACTCGCAAATACATCGAGTGATTGTAGGTTACTCCGGGACACGCCTGGCAGGAAGTTCCGGAAGTGACAATCAGGCTAGACTCCTGTGTGAGATTCAGGGTAAACCAATTCGTTAAATCATACGTCACATTATTAATACCCGTATACCCTGCCGCCGGAATAACGTTATTACACACAGGCAGCGTTTCGCTCATTTGCGAGGAACAGGAGAAATAATCGAAAAGTGAAATAGCCGTTCCCGGCATAGGCGTAGAAGTGACCGTTCCAAAATCGTTACCCGCACTCCAGGCGGCTTCTGTAGGAACCGGTTCCACTGTTTCTCCTTCACCCAAATGCTTCAGATACACATTGGAAATATTGGAATAATCACGTCTACCGATAATCTGCATCACATAGGTAGTATTGGCTTCCAGCAAACAGGGAATATTCGTGTATTCACCCGGTTGGTGAAAGCCCCTGCTATTCGAATAAATAGCGATCGCCGGATTAAAGCTTGCCAGGGTCAGAGGAGCTTCAAAAATGCGCACCGCTACCTGATCAGTATAATTACCTCCTGCAAATAACTGTACCGAGTAACTAAACAAATCGATATGACTATCGGTCTGAAAAGTCACCCAATAAGACTTGCTGTAATTCAAATAATCAGCACCTATTCCCGGAAAATATTCATCATCGGTTTGCAGGCTCAAACATGGCCAGTCCAGCACAATTTGATTACCCGCTGTAATAACGCCGGCATCATCGGGAATAGCCATGTTATCATTTACATCCGCGGTTGGCGTTGGTACTATTTCCAACTGAGGGTTCACATTTATAGATAATGGCAGCGAACCACATATCTGGATATAATACGTACCGGCCGTCAAACACTCATTCGTACTCGTTGCACCCACTGCTCCATCCGTAAAAAAACCCAGATCTGAGCTCAATGGAATTGTGGCTGTTTCACGGTAAACATAGAATCCAAGACTGGTGGAGGATACGTCAAGACCACTCAACGCCATGCTTATACTTACTTGACGAGTTGTCGCAATCGTGAACGTAAACCATACACTTTTTTGAAAAATCGGGTTGGCAATGTACTCTCCGGGTTCAAGGTTCGCATTGTCGAGAGCCACAGCCGTGCCACTGTAATTTCCCAAACCAAAACCTGCAGAAGGAATGGTAATCGTTTGAGCAGCAGACCAATTATTATTGGCTTGGCTCAAAAGCAACTTGCTTGGGCTCAACAACAAAATGAGCAAGGCTATAGGGATAGCCCAATTGAAACGAAGCGACACGATTTCTATAGACGGTTAATTAATATAGCTCAAAACACATGATACAGCGACAAATATACAGAAATTTACAAATTACATAATGCTCTTGAGAAACAATCGAGGGTTGTGATAAACATATCAATAAGCCCCTTAATTTGCACTCCTTGTATGATTTCAACCGTAAAACATTGCTGGATTGACAACGAAAAAGCGTTCGACGCAATGATTAGTCAATTGCAGATATGTGGTCAACTCACCATCGATACAGAGTATGACAGTTTCAAAAGAAGCTATGGTTTCAAGGCCCTGCTAATTCAACTATTTGACGGCAAAACGGTTTACATCGTTGATCCACTGAGTGGAGTTAACTTAAAGCCTCTTTGGACCATTTTCGAAGACGATAACATCGAAAAAATGCTCTATTCAGGGAGTGAAGACATCGCCTTGCTGAAAGCCATGGGGTGCTCCATTCGTAATGTGTTCGACGTGCAAATTGCCGCAACACTTTGTAATCATCCTGCGCGAAACCTAGGCGGACTTATAGAATCGGAAACGGGAATAGCACTCGATAAAAGCCAGCAACAATCAGACTGGAGCAAAAGACCTTTATCAGAAGCGCAACTTAGTTATGCGGCTAACGATGTTATCTATTTGCCGCAAATCGCCAATAAATTGGTAGAACTAGTAGCAAATCGTGGATTACTATTCATACTCCAGATAGAAAACAAGGCGTTGGAATCCATCGAAGAACGCTCGCACATTCCTAAACTAAAACCCTATCACTTCCGCTTACACAGTGATGCCTTTTGCGAATCATTGCTTCAGCTTTTGCAATGGCGCGATCGCACAGCCAAAGACTTTGATGTTCCCCCTGTGCATATCGTTGACCTCATTCCACTTGAAAAAGCCTTGCAATTCAAAAGTGATTTCCTTAGGTCCGGAGAATTCCATGGATTTCATCACAAGGTCAAGAAGAACACAGAGCTAAGGGAAGAAGTGGAAGAAATAATAAGGGCTTATGACCCCAATAATCTCGAACGAAAGCGCGAGCGAAGGACTCGGCCGATGTCCTACTCCAAAGAAGAAACGGAACAAATCATTCAATCCAAATGCGTCCCTTTCAAACAGATAGCAGTGGAACGATACGGTGAGCTAACCGGCGAGTATCTGGTGAGAGGCTTAAAAAAACTCGTCACAACTCCCGAACCGGACGTGAGCGAACTGAAACCCTATCAGCTTCAACTTTACACTTGCATGAAAGAAGGCCGCGACTGGCCGTGGAGTTGAGGAAGGATCAACTCCTTTATATTTGAATCCTTCAGGTCTGCATCCACACAAGTAGAAGCACCGCCAAACAGTTATTATGATTAAGGAAACGGAAATACCTGAACCTACCAGGGAAGAAGTATGGCGGGTGTACAACCAAAAAATCGAACAGAGCCAAATTACGGTAGCTATTGCCGCAGCTGTTCTTCAGTCATTCTGGTATATATGCGACTATATTCTGATGCCTGATGAACGTCTCAATCTGTTCCTTTGGCGTATATCGGTGCTTCTCATTCCAATCGTTGTTTGCATATTTAGAAAACCCTTAAGGCTTAGCCCTTCCTCATGCCTTTTTTTCTCGGGTACGCTAACCGCGTTGATGATTTCAGTGGTTATGTGCAGAGCGTCGGAAAGCGCATTCCAAATCTATGTTGTGGGATATTGCTTGCTCTTCATAGCCGCAGGAACATTAGCCAATCTGGAACAGAAACACTCTATTCTTTTTCCACTCATTTCGGTGGTCTTTAATTTCGCACTCTACTACTTGTGGAGTCCGCTTGAATTCGGACGTTTTCTAACCGGTGCCATCGTGCCCATCTATTCGTGCGCTACTATCGGCTATCTCATGATAGAAGGACGAAAGACCATGCAACTAAAAGAGATCCGCTCACGCATGGAAATTGATCGCTCACGGAAAATCATTGAGGCACAAAAGAATAAGCTGAATGAGGAATTGGACAACTTTGTATACAGCGTTTCGCACGACCTACGCAGTCCGTTGCTCTCCGTAAAAGGCATTCTTTCCTTGATATTATCTACCGAAAAGATGAATGAAGGTACCGAGAAATATATGCGAATGGCGCAGGGTAGCATAGACAGACTCGACAATACCATTCAAGACATTCTAGAATATTCACGTAACTCACGCCTCGACGTCCATAACGAACATTTTGATTTGCGTCCTGTCGTGCAGCACATTTTTGACGACATTCAGTTTGTCTCCGACAACCCCATGCAGTTCGAAATCGATATCAAAGGAAATACTATAGTCTACTCAGATCAAACACGCTTGAGTACAATCATTAAAAATCTCGCTTCGAATGCGGCTAAGTATAGAAATGTATCGGCAGAAAAATGTCTTATACGATTCGAAATGCACCATTCAGAAGAAATGTTTCATTTCAAAGTAATCGACAACGGAATAGGAATTCCACAAAGCGAACAGGAGAAAGTCTTCCAGATGTTTTATAGGTTGTCTACAGACCGAATGGGAACCGGACTTGGGCTCTTTATTGTGCATGAATTAACGCGTAAGCTCAAGGGTGAAATAAAATTAGAGTCAAGCGTCGGAAAAGGAACAAGCGTTGAGATTTCTATACCCCTGGTGAAGCAGATTGATTGAATAGGACTTACAATTTAAAACAACCTTGCGGCATGGCGTTTTCTCTTAAACACATAGCGATAATTATCGATGACTACGACCGAGCCATCGATTACTACACCCGTCAATTAGGCTTTCATCTGACCGAAGACACTCACCTTTCAGAAACCAAACGTTGGGTGCTGGTAACCCCACCCGGCAGTGAATGCTCGCTCTTACTTGCCAAAGCAGCCAATGATGAACAAAAGCACCACATTGGCAACCAAACCGGAGGCAGGGTTTTTCTTTTTCTGCATACCGATAACTTCGATGATTACTATGTGCTCTTATTGAAAAATCGGGTCGAAATCGTGCGTGAACCATCCATCGAACCACATGGTAAAGTGGCTGTCTTCAAAGACCTCTATGGCAATCTCTGGGATCTAATTCAGCAAGGATATCAATCATAATGTCTAGAACGTAAATTCAAGTGTAATTACTTTGCACCACCATGAACCATGCTCGATACAATCCACAAGTAGACGATTTCTTCGCTCGAGGCTGTGGGCGATGCGCATTGTTTGAAACACCGCAATGCCGGGTGCATCAATGGCAAGAAGAGATGCAAACGCTGCGCGACATCCTGCTCGATGCCGGCCTCACCGAGGAGCGCAAATGGGGCAACCCGTGCTATACACTGAACGGCAAGAACGTGGTGATGATGGGCGCGCTCAAAGAATTTTGCTCCATCGGATTCTTCAAAGGCTCACTGCTCAACGACCCTAAAAAAATGCTGATAGCAGCTGGCGAAAACACGCAAGCCTCTCGTCAGTTGCGATATACCTCCACACGCGACATCACAAAACAGAAGAAACAGATTGCGGCATTCGTTGCAGAAGCCATTGCGCTGGAGCAAGCCGGAAAAAAAGTGGCCTTCAAGCCTGTAAGTGAATTCCCAATGCCCGAAGAACTTCAACAGAAATTCAAGGATTCGCCCACACTCGAAAAAGCCTTTTATGCGCTTACGCCCGGTCGTCAGCGCGGATACCTCCTCCACTTTGCTGAGCCGAAGCAATCCAAAACACGGGAAGCACGCATCGAGAAATACACAGACCACATCTTACGCGGCGAAGGATTGCATGACTCGTACAAGAAAACGAAATAGAGTGCCATTCCGCTTCAGTCATCTTTTCTTATGAGCTATACTTGCATCGCGACACGCATAGAGCAATCGCGAGCCATTTCATGACATACAAAACAGAACAAGAACAATTTTGGGCCGGAAGTTTCGGCGTTGATTATATCGAACGCAATAAGAGCGCGGAGTTTCTTGCCTCTAATCTCAACTTCTTTTCAAAAGCGCTGCACCAGGTCGGCAGACCTGACTCCCTTATTGAATTCGGTGCCAACATCGGGATGAACCTGCGTGCCATCCGACTGCTCTTCCCCACCATCACAACGAAGGCCATCGAGATCAATCCAACCGCCGCCGCCGAACTCAAGTCATGGATGGGAGAAGACAACGTGTTCGAAGGTTCCATTTTCGATTACACGCCATCTCAACAAGTGGATGTAGCCCTTATCAAAGGCGTGCTCATTCACATCAACCCCGATATGCTGCAAACGGTTTACGAAAAACTATACACCGCAAGCAAGAAGTACATTCTCATCTGCGAATATTATAATCCGTCGCCGGTTACCATCCCCTATCGTGGGCACAACGACCGTCTCTTCAAGCGCGACTTCGCCGGCGAGATGCTCGAGAAATACCCCGACTTACACTTGATCGATTACGGCTTCTGCTACAAGCGCGACGTGGCTTTTCCGCAGGATGATGTGACGTGGTTTCTCCTCAGCAAATAGGGACTGGGGACTGAATACTGGGGACTGGGGACTGGAAAGATGAAGGCTAAGTAGTTTTGAGTTTGGATTGACTCGTTCGAATCATTGCGGTGAGAATTTTCAATAATGAAAGCCCATTATGATGCAAGGTTTGATGAGCTTCTTTCGTGAGAAGTCCACTATCATGCAGTAGATTTAACCAATACAGACATTCATTACACTCTTTCCTTGCTATCGATAGTTTATTGATAAAATCCGGACGGCTTTGAGCATACTTTGCCTCACTATAAAGCGCGCCAACGGCTGTTCCTGAACGCAACAACTGCCCCCCAAGCTCATACTCCCTTTGGTTCTTCAGCTCCGTATATGTGGCAATTATTGAAAGTGCAAATGCATACGACAACTTTTCAAAATCTGTTTTCATGTTTCAAATTTTGCACCCCCATAAAATCCATTGCTTTGCCAACACGGAATATTATTCCCATCTCATAAATACATCCCTACTCGTCGCTTGCAATGAACCCATATAATATTCTTCTAAACCTATAACTTCCCCCCCCTTTAAGTCCCCAGTCCCCAGTCCCCAGTCCCCAGTCCCCAGTCCCCAGTCCCCAGTCCCCAGTCCCCAGTCCCCAG
>Ga0315902_10008605_pt1 | contig 13803 bp, 9 predicted proteins | sample LakEriMetagenome_9_FD_203523 | JGI IMG/M metagenome (GOLD analysis project Ga0315902, IMG submission 203523) | Freshwater fungal communities from buoy surface, Lake Erie, Ohio, United States - Buoy 12 MA117 | ecosystem: Environmental > Aquatic > Freshwater > Lake > Lake biofilm | place: USA... | reverse complement strand
GGCGGCGGCGGCGAGTTGCACGAAGCCCTGGGCGTAGCTGGCGATCTTCGAGGCGTAGAGCGCCTGCCGCACCTGGTCGATGAACTCGGCCGGCCGGTCGTGGCTGGCGAGGTCGGGCCCTTTCAGCACGCCGCTGGCACGGACGCGTTCCGATTTCAGCGCCGACAGGCACCGCGCGTAGACCGCCTCGGTGACCAGCGTGCTCGGCACGCCGAGGTCGAGGGCCAGCTGGCTCATCCACTTGCCCGTCCCCTTGGCGCCGGCCTTGTCGAGGATCAGGTCCACGAGATAGCCGCCCGTGTCGGGGTCCTTCGCGGTGAAGATGTCGCGGGTGATCTCGATCAGGTAGCTGTCGAGGTCGCCCCGGTTCCACTCGGCGAACACCTGCGCAAGTTCGGGATTCGTGAGGCCGGCGCCGTGCTTGAGCAGCCAGTAGGCCTCGCAGATGAGCTGCATGTCGCCGTACTCGATGCCGTTGTGCACCATCTTCACGTAGTTGCCGGCGCCACGCGGCCCCACCCAATCGCAGCAGGGGATGTCGCCCTTGGGGCCCACCTTCGCGGCGATGGCCTGGAAGATCGGCTTCACGAGCGGCCAGGCGGCCGGTGAACCGCCGGGCATCAGGCTGGGGCCCTTGAGGGCGCCCTCCTCGCCTCCGGAGACTCCCGTGCCGATGTAGAGCAGCCCCGCGGCCTCGACCTCGCGGGTGCGGCGGTCGGTGTCGGAGGGCAGCGTGTTCCCACCGTCGATGAGCACGTCGCCTTTGGAGAGCAGGGGGGTGAGCGTCTTGATGAGGTCATCGACGGCCGGCCCAGCCTTGACCATCATCATCACCTTGCGCGGCGGTTTCAGGGCCGCGACGAGATCCGGCAGCGTGTGGCAGCCGACGACGTTGGGGAGTTTGCCGCGGCCCGACGTGAAGGCGTCGGTGACACTCGTGGTGCGGTTGTAGACGGCGATGGAGGAGCCGCGGCTGGCGATGTTGAGGGCGAGGTTTTCGCCCATGACTGCCAAGCCGATCAGTCCGATGTCGCACGTCGCCTGCTGGGTCATGCTCGAAGAACTCCGGGGATCTGGACCGCCCGCTCGACCGCGGGGGAAAGGTGGGAAAGCGCTGCCGGTGCCGCAGACTATATCGGCACGGGCGGCCGCCGACCAAAGCCCGGCCGCGGCGCCCGGAGAAGGAACGGATTGAAGCCCGGGGCCTCCATTGGCCGATTCCTAGGCGTGACCGGTAGGACCACGATTCGCGGCACCACCGGCAGCGTCTCTGCGACGCGCACAACTTGACCAAGCAGCCCAATCTGCCGTAGCGTAAATCTCGAAACACGGCTCCGTAGCCAAGTGGCTAAGGCAGCGGATTGCAAATCCGCCATCGTCGGTTCGACTCCGACCGGAGCCTCTCAACAGAAGACCCTCGCGAAGTGCCCGAATGGTCGGGCTTCGCGGGGGTTTTTTGTTTTTGTCAGACACTGGCCGGGCGGTGCCCGTACACTTCCCGCGTTATGAGCAAGCCGGCGGCAGAGACATTCGGACGCAGGGTGGCTGCGGAAGCCTTTGGCACGTTCGCCCTGGTTTTCGCCGGCACGGGCGCGATCGTCGTCAACGACGCGAGCGGCGGGACGATCACCCACGTCGGCGTCGCGATCACGTTCGGGCTGATCGTGCTGGCCATGATCTACGCGCTCGGCGACGTGTCGGGATGCCACCTCAATCCGGCCGTCACGCTGGGCTTCTTCGTCGCCCGCCGCCTCGCCGGGCGGATGGTGGTTCCCTACATCCTCGCCCAGTGTGCGGGGGCGGTCGGCGCCAGCCTCGTGCTGCGGTCGATGTTTCCCGCGAGCCTCACGCTCGGCGTCACGGAGCCGAGCGGTGCAGCCCTGCAGTCGTTCATGATGGAGTTTCTGCTGACGCTGATCCTGATGTTCGTGATCTTGAGCGTGTCGGTCGGCGCCAAGGAGAAGGGATTGATCGCGGGCGTGGCGATCGGCGCCGTGATCGCGCTCGAGGCGATGTTCGCGGGCCCGGTCAGCGGCGCGTCGATGAATCCCGCCCGGTCGTTGGCGCCGGCGCTCGTGGCGATGCGGCTCGAACACCTCTGGTTGTATGTCGTCGCGCCGATCGTGGGCGCCATGGCCGGCGTGGCCGTGTGCCGGTGCGTGCAACCGGCCGGCTGCTGTGGTGGAGTCGCGGATGGAGGCTGCCCGTGAATCGCGTGCTTTTCGTGTGCGTGGAGAACTCGAACCGCAGCCAGATGGCCGAGGCGTTCGCCCGCATCCACGGGGCCGGGCGGGTGGAACGGCTCGCCACGTTGCCGTCCGTGCCATGAGGAGACGCCGATGACCGTGAAAGACTTCTGCCGTGCGCTCGAGGCCCATCCCGGCATGAAGATGCACTGGATGCTGCCGGACAACTCGTTCGTCCCCGCGCACTATCACATCACCGAGGTCGGCAGGGTCCGCAAGGACTTCATCGACTGCGGCGGCACCGTCCGCTCGACGGCGGCCTGCGTGCTGCAGGTCTGGGTCGCGCACGACGTCGACCACCGGCTCGAGACGGAGAAACTGGCGACGATCATGCGGGTCGCCGGCCCGCTGCTCGAGTCGGAAGACCTGCCCGTGGAGGTGGAGTACGAGGACGCGGTGATTTCCCAGTACCCGATCGGCGGCATGGAGGTCACGCCCTCCGGGCTGCTCTTCTATCTCGGCACGAAGCACACGGCCTGCCTGGCACCGGAGAAGTGCAAGGTGGACGGCACGAACTGCTGCTAGCCGCTCATGGCTCACGGTAGACTGGCGGGTCATGGAAAGCCAAGCTATTCCCGCAGAGTCGGCCCAGGCCTGCGGCACGTGCGCCTTCTGGCGGCCCGAAGCGGCCGCCGCCAGCGAGACCGGCTGGGGGCAGTGCCGCCGGATGCCGCCCATGCTGCCGACGATCCACGACGACAAGCTCGTGCACGTGGGCCTCTGGCCGCACACCGACAAGCGGGATTGGTGCGGCGAGTGGCGGCCGCAGGAGACGGCGACGGGCCTGCGCTCGTGAAGGCCGCGCGACCTGCTGCATGACGCCAGACCCGCTCGTCGTCGCTGCCACGCTCGCTTCGGCCGCGGCGGGATTCGTCAACTCGATCGCCGGTGGTGGCGGGCTCGTGTCGATCCCGATACTTCTCGCCCTCTTTCCACAGGCGGCACCGGCCACGCTCTTCGGCACCAACAAGGCGGCGATGGTCTGCGGCACGATCCAGGCCGCGGCGTCGTACGGTCGGCAGATTCGGCTGCCCTGGGGCATGCTCGTGCCCGCGCTGGCCGCAGCCGTGGCCGGCGGACTCGGGGGCGCGTGGCTGGTGACACTCGTGTCGAGCGACTGGCTGCGGCCGCTCCTGCCGGTGATGCTCGGCGCGGTCCTGCTCCACGCGCTGCTCGCCAACGGCGCCGGCCTCGTGCATGCCCCGCGGCACGCGGCCCGTCACGAGGCGGCACTCGGCACCGCGATCGCGGGCGGGCTGGGCCTGTACGACGGCTTCTTCGGGCCGGGCACGGGCAGTTTCCTCATCCACCTCTTCGTCCGCGTCCTCGGCTTCGACTTCCTGCACGCCGTCGCCTGCGCGAAGATTCTCAACGCCGCCACCAACCTCGGTGCGCTGGCGGCATTCGGCGCGACCGGCAACGTGTGGTGGGGGCTGGCGGTGCCGATGGCCGCGGCCAATGTCGTGGGCAGTTGGGCGGGATCCCGGCTCGCGCTCAAACACGGCGCGGGCTTCGTCCGGGCGGTGTTCATCGCGGTGGTCGCCGCTCTCGTGCTGAAGACGGCGTATGATGCGTACGGTGCGTGAGCGGCAGGAAGCGTTCATTTCCACGTGACCATCACGGTCTCGCCGGCCGGCGGGAACCCTCGTGACCTTTCATCCATGCCAAACGCACGCCACGATCCGCCGCAGCCGGTGCTCGTGAACGGGCGGTGGCGGCCCGCCGCCGTCGTCGACTCCTTTCGCGCCGTCGATCCGGCGACCGGTGCGACTCGCGATGACGTCTGGCCGGTGAGCGGCTGGGCCGACGTCGACGAGGCGCTCGACGCCGCGACTCACGCCGCGCGGGATCTCGCCCGGCTGCCCGTCGAGTCGCTCGCGCGGTTTCTGGATCGCTATGCCTTGCGGCTCGAGGCACGGGCCGAGGAGCTTGTCGCTACCGCTCAATCCGAGACGGGGCTCGCGGTCCGGCCGCGGCTGGCGGACGTCGAACTGCCGCGCACGCTCGACCAGTTGCGGCAGGCCGCCGCCGCCGCCCGCGAGCAGACCTGGCGAATGGCGATGATCGACACGGCCAAGAACGTACGCTCCATGGCCGTGGGCCTCGGGCCGGTGGCGGTGTTTCCGCCGGCCAATTTTCCGCTCGCCTACGGCGCCGTCACTGGCGGCGACTTCGCCGCGGCGATCGCCGCCGGGAATCCCGTGATCGCCAAGGCCCACCCCGGCTGCCCGTCCGTCTCACTGCTCGCGGCCCGCGAGGCGCACGAGGCCGTGCGTGAGGTCGGCCTGCCACCGGCCACGGTGCAACTGCTCCACGGCGTGTCGCCGGCCGACGGTGAGCGGCTGGTCGCCGACCCGCGGGTCGGAGCGACGGGCTTCACCGGCGGTCGCGAGGCGGGACAGAGACTGTTCGCCGCGGCCACTGCCGCCGGGCGCGTGATCTGGGTGGAGATGGGCAGCGTGAACCCCGTCGTGTTCCTGCCGGGGGCGCTCGCGGAGCGCGGTGCCGAGATCGCCGGCGAACTCACCGCCAGTGTCACCGGGTCGGCCGGCCAGTTCTGCACGAAGCCCGGGCTGGCGTTCTTCATCAACGACGCGGCCGGGGAGACGTTCGGGGCGGCGGTCGCGGCCGCGTTTGCCGGGATCGGCCCGCAGGTGCTCCTCGGGCCGACCGGCCGCGACCGGCTCCGGGCGGCGATCGGCCGGCTGCGATCGGCGGGCGCGCGACTGCGCGTCGGCGACGAGGCCGGCCCGGCCCCGGCCGCCGGCCCTTGCACGCACACGCCGACGCTGCTCGAGGTGACGGCCGCGGAGATGATCGCGGATCCCGCGGGGCTCGTCGTCGAGGCCTTCGGCAATGCGACCGTGCTCGTGCGTTGCGGGTCGCTCGCGGAGTTGTGCGACGCCGTTGACTGTGTGGGTGGCGCCCTCGGGGCGAGCGTCTATCTCGCCCACAGCGGTGCCGACGACGCGGCCTTCGCGGAGGTCGGCCCGCGGCTCGTCGCCCGCGCCGGCCGCGTGATCGAGAACCGGATGCCGACCGGCCTGGCCGTCGTGCCGGCGATGCAGCACGGCGGGCCGTGGCCATCGGCCGGGCCGCCGTTCTTTTCGGCCGTCGGTTTCCCCTGGACGATGCTCCGCTTCGCCCGCCGCGTCTGCTACGACGGCGTGTCGGCGTCGCGACTCCCCGAGGTGTTGCGCGACCCGCCCCCACTGGGCCGCCCCTGGCGGTTCATCGACGGCGGCTGGACCCGCGGCTGACCCGGACCTCGCTCACACAAGCCTCACGGTCGCGGCGGCGAGTCGGCCGCGAATCGACATCGTCGTGGCAGGCCGGGCGGCGGTACGATCCGGGCGATCGCCAGCCGTGCCTCCCGGGAGCCGACCATGACGGATGCCCAGCCGAAGCTCTTCGTGCTCGACACGAACGTCATCCTCCACGACAGCGGCTGCATCCGAAACTTCGCCGACAACGACGTCGCCGTGCCGATCACGGTGCTCGAGGAGCTCGACAAGTTCAAGCGCGGCAACGAGGACATCAACTTCCAGGCCCGCGAGTTCCTCCGCCGGCTCGACGCGCTCACCGGCGACGTGCTCGCCCCGGGCGGCTGCCCGCTGGGCGACGGGCTGGGATCGATTCGCGTGATCATCGGTGCCGGCGCCGACGACGGGCCGACCGTGCGCCGTTTGCGGGAGGCGCTCCTGCACGACGGTCCCGATCACCGCATCCTGCGGACGGCGGTGGCGTTGCAGGAGGAGCTGCGGCCCCGCCCGGTGATCCTCGTTTCCAAGGACACGAACCTGCGGATGAAGGCCAAGGCGGTCGGCCTGCCCGCCCAGGACTACACGAGCGACAAGGTCGAGAGTTTCGACAAGCTCTACACGGGCAAGCGGGTCGTGGACGGGGCTCCGGCCGAGGCCATCGCCCGGTTCTACGCCGATGGCGGTGCCGTGCCCGCCGACGAGCTGCCGTTCATCGAGCGGCCGTTGCCGAACGAGAACTTCATCCTCCGCGACGGCAGCCGGTCGGTGCTCGCCACCTATCGGGCGGCAGACCGTACGTTCGTGCGGGTCGAAAAGGCGGTCTGCTACGGCATCGCGCCCCGCAACGCCGAGCAATCGTTCGCCCTGCGGGCGCTGCTCAACGACGACGTGCGGCTGGTGACGCTCTCGGGAACCGCCGGCACGGGCAAGACGCTCTTGGCCCTGGCGGCGGCCCTGGAAGTGCGGCAGAAGTACCGCCAGATCCTCCTCGCACGGCCGGTGGTGCCGCTGTCGAATCGTGATCTCGGCTTCCTGCCGGGCGACGTGGGGGAGAAGCTCGACCCCTACATGCAGCCGCTCTACGACAACCTCACCGTGATCCGTCACCAGCTCGGCGAGGAGACGCACGCCGCCCAGCAGATCGTCAAGATGCGGGAGTCGGAGAAGCTGCTCGTCACGCCGCTGGCCTACATCCGCGGCCGCAGCCTGCAGCGGATCTTCTTCATCGTGGACGAAGCCCAGAACCTCACGCCGCACGAGGTGAAGACGATCATCACCCGGGCCGGCGAGGGGACGAAGATCGTGCTCACCGGAGACATTCGCCAGATCGACCAGCCCTACCTCGACTCGCTCTCCAACGGATTGAGCTACCTCATCAACCGCATGGTCGGGCAGCCGATCTACGCCCACGTGACCCTGGAGAAGGGGGAGCGGTCGGCCCTCGCCGACCTGGCCAGCGCCCTGCTATGAGGCTCCCGCAGGCGGGCCGCCGACGCCGGCCGAAGCCGGGATTGCCGGTTCGCGGCGCAGGCGTCAGGCTGGCGGCATGACATGCGCGACTGTCGTCACCGGGCCGGCCGTCGGGACGGGGCCGCCCCTCGCCCCCGGCGGCCACGTGGAGGTCGCGATCCTCGGCGCGGGCTTCGCCGGCCTATGCATGGCGATCAAGCTGCAGGCAGCCGGCCGCCCCGACTTCGTGATCTTCGAGAAGGCCGCGCGGCTCGGCGGCACCTGGCGTGACAACACCTATCCGGGCTGCGCCTGCGACGTCCCGGCGCATCTCTATTCCTACTCCTTCGCGCAGAACCCGCGCTGGTCGCGGACCTACGCCCCGCAGCCGGAAATCCTCGCCTACCTCGAGGACGTCGCCTCCCGGCACGATCTCCAGCGCCGCATCGCCTTCGAGACCCCGATCACGGATCTCGCCTGGGACGAGGCAGCGCGGCACTGGCGGCTGACCGCGGCCGACGGGCGCACGTTCACGGCCCGCATCGTGGTCTCGGCCGTCGGCGCGCTCCACGTGCCGGCCGTTCCCGCTGTGAACGGCATCGAGCGGTTCGCGGGCCCGGCCTTCCACTCGGCCCGCTGGCGGCACGATGTGAACCTCACGGGGCGGCATGTCGCCGTGATCGGCACCGGCGCCAGCGCCGTGCAGTTCATCCCCGAGATCGCGTCGCGCGTGGATCGGCTGACGGTCTATCAGCGCACGCCCCCGTGGGTGCTGCCGCGGCGCGACCGCCCTGTGCCGGCGCCGGCCCGCGTGCTCCTCGCCACGGTGCCGGGGCTCCTGCGGGCCTGGCGGGCCGTGCAGTATTGGCGGCGGGAGGCGATCGCCCTCGGCCTCGCCTACAAGCCCAAGCTCATGGGGCGGGGGCAGAAGCAGTCGGCCCGCTTCAAGGAACGCGTGATCGCCGACCCGGACCTGCGGCTCAAGCTCAACCCGTTCTACACGCTCGGCTGCAAGCGGATGCTGCTGTCGGACGACTTCTATGCCACGATGACGCGGCCCCACGTCGACCTGGTGACGACGCCGATCGCGGAGGTGCGTCCGCAGTCGATCGTCACGGCCGACGGGGTCGAGCGGCCCGCCGACGTGCTCATCTTCGGGACCGGGTTCAAGGCCTTCGACGCTTCGGCGGCGCTGCGGGTCGCGGGCCGCGGGGGGCGGTCGCTGGCGGACGAGTGGCGCGACGGGCCCGAGGCCTATCGCGGCGTCGCCGTGCACGGCTACCCGAACCACTTCCTGCTCGTCGGCCCCAACAGCGGCCTCGGGCACAACTCGATCGTGTTCATGATCGAGGCCCAGGTGCGATACGTGCTGCAGTGCCTGCGGTGGATCGACGAGCGGCGGCTGGAGGTGGTCGAGGTGCGGGCCGACGTGCAGCGGGCCTACAACGAGGCGCTCCAGAAACGGTTCGCGCGCACGGTGTGGCGGAGCACGCCGGGCAGCGCCTGGCAGCTGCCGTGCTCGAGCTGGTACGCGCCCGGCGACGGCAAGAACACAGCCCTCTGGCCGGGGCTCTCGGCCGGCTACTGGCTGGCGATGCGCCGCGCGGAGATCGCGGACTACGCGCCCACGACGGAAGTCGACGCCGGCTCGGGCGGGGCCGCCTGATCGCCTCCGGCACGTGGCTCGAAGAGGCGGAACGAGAGGACGAGCAGCAGCGGCACCTGCACCAGCGTGATCACGGTGGAGAAAAGGATGCCGCCGAGGATCACGGCGCCGAGGCCGCGGTAGAGTTCGCTGCCCGCGCCCGGAAAGATCACCAGGGGCAGCAGGCCGAGCACGGTCGTGAAGGTCGTCATGAAGATCGGGCGAATGCGGCTGCGGACCGCCTCCAGCGTGGCCTCCACGGGGTCCTGCCCGGCCCGCGTCAGCTGCAGCGCCCGCTCGACGATCAGGATCGGGTTGTTCACCACGGTGCCCACGAGGATCACGAATCCGAGCATCGTGAGCACGTCGAGCGGCTGATAGATGCCGTAGGCGGCGCCGATGCGGTTGAGGATCCCCACACCGAGCAGGCCGCCCACGCTGCCCAACGGCAGCGAGGCGATGATCACCGCCGGGTGGACCCAGGATTCGAAGAGGGCGGCCATCAGCAGGTAGGTGATCACACCGGCGATGAGGAGATTGAACCACAGCGACTGCCACGTGCTCCGCAGCTTGTCGGTGGTGCCGCCGAGCGTGATCCGGTAGCCGCCGTTCAGTTCGCCGGCCGCTTCCAGCGGGTCGATCACCCGCCGCTGGATCCGATCCTGCGCATCCTCGAGCGGCATCTTGGTCGGCGGGCTGACCTGCACCGTGATCGCCCGCTCCCGCTCGCGATGCAGGATCTGCTCGGGCCCGCTGGAGAACTCGCGAACTTCCGCCACGCTCTCCAGCGGCACGAGCTGGCCGCCGGGCGTGACGACGGGCAGGTTCCGCAGGTCCTGGGTCCGCTGGACGAACCGGTCGGCGCCCTTGATGACGAGGTCGATGCGATCGTTGTCGAGAAAGTAGTCGGTCGCATAGCCGCCGTCGACGAGGCAGTCGACCATGTACCCGAGCTGGCGGGCGTCGAGCTGCATGTCGGCGGCCTGCTCGAACTTCGGCACCAGCTGCACCTCGGGGCTCGAGAGGTCGAGCGAGGGTTTCGGCAAGGCCTGGCTGCCGGGCACGGCCTCGGGCATGCCGGCCATGACCTTCTGGCCGAGTTGCACGAGTTTCACCAGATCCGGCCCGGTGATCTCGACATCGACGGTGCGTCCGGAGCCGAGTCCCTGCTCGAAGAGGCTCGATTGCTTGACGACGGTGAGTGTCCCGGGCAGTCCCGTCGTCGCCTTGCGGATCAGCGGCACGACGGCGGCGGCGTCGAGCGGTTCGAGGGCCCGGGCGCCGACGAAGATGCTGCGGCCGCGGGAGAGCACGAAGAAGGCGTCGGCCAGGATCGGGCCGTCCAGCGCGGCCGCCTCCGGGGTGCCCGGATCGACGTCCCAGTACGGCAGCAGCCGATCGCCGGCGATCGAACCGAGGGCGAGCATCTCGTCGATGTTGTAGCCGGGAGGCGGGAGCATGATGCCGAACACGAGGTTGCGGTTGCCTTCCGGGAGGTACTCCACCTTCGGCAGCAGCGCCCACGTGGCCAGCACCGCGAGGCCGAAGATGGCGACCGATGCGAGCACGGGCCGCACGGTGCCGGCCATGAGGCGGCGGTTGATGCCGATGACGCCGGCCACGAACCCGCTGCCGATCCGCCGGAGCAGGTCACCGGCTCCGGCAGGGCCGCCCGTGGCGACCGCCGCCGCCTCGCGGGCCCCCGTGCCGCGGAGGAGAAGGGCTGCGGCGGTCGGCACCATCAGTCCCGAGACCGCCAGCGACAGCCCCACGGCGGCACTGATGGCCAGCGCGATGTCGCCGAAGAGTTGCCCGGCTTCACCGCGGACGAAGAGCACCGGCAGAAAGACCGCGACGTTGGTCAGCGTGCTGGCCACGATCGCCCCCCACACCTCCGTCGTGCCGCGAACCGCGGCGGTCCGCGGATCCTCGCCGGACTGCCAGCGGACGAAGATGTTCTCCAGCACGACCACGGAATTGTCGATCAGCATGCCGACCGCGAAAGCGATACCCGCCAGACTGATCACGTTCAGCGTGCGGTCGAACGCGGCCAGGGCGAGAAACGTGCCCATCACGCTCACCGGGATGGAGAGGGCGACGATGAGCGTCGACCGCACGTTCCGCAGGAAGATCAGGAGCGTGCCGAGGGTCAGGAGGCCGCCGACGAGAATGTTGTCGTTGACCAGGCCGATCGCGGAGTCGATGTAGGTCGTCTCGTCATAGATCAGCGTCAGGCCCAGGCCCCTGGCCGCGAGCCGGGCGTCGATGTCCGCCACCACCGCCCGCAGCCGCTGCATCGTCTCCAGGACGTTCTTGTCCTTCTCGCGTGTGACGCGGATCGCGATGTTGCGGGCCCCGAACCGGCGGACGAGGCCATCGGGCTTCTTCTTGCCGAGCGCGACGTGGGCCACGTCGCGGACATAGACCGGCTTGCCGTCGCGCCGGGCGACGATCACGCCCGCCACCTGCTCCGGCGAACGGAACTGCCCCAACGTGCGGATCAGATAGCGGCGTTTTCCCTCCCACAGGTCGCCCCCGGAGGTGTCCTGGTTCTGGTTGGCGAGCGCGGTCCGCAGGTCGTCGATCGTCAGGCCGCGGGCGGCCAGCAGCTGCGGATCGACAATCACCTGCAGTTCATTGGCCCGCCCGCCGATCAGGTCGGCGTTCGCCACACCCTGGACCCGCTCCAGCTGGCTCTCGATCTCGTCCTCCGCCATGCGGCGCATCGATTCGACGTCGAGTTCGGGCGGGGCGATGCCGGCGAGTTCCGGGTGCGCGGCGGCCAGTTTCCGGAGCCGGTAGAGGGCCAGGTCGGGCGTGCGGGCGGAGAGCACACGGGCCAGTTTCGCAGCGTGTTCCGGATGTTCCTCTTGAGCCTGCCTGATCCGCTCCGGAGCGGGGGCTGCCTGGCCGAGAATCAGCCACGCCACGGGCCGGTCGTTCGCGCCGGTGGTGCGGAGCGAGGGACGGTCGGCATCGATGGGCCACTTGCGGATTTGCTGCAGGCGGGTGTTGATCTTGACGAGCGCCTCCGACATGTCGGTGCCGACCGGAAACTCCAGCTCGATCGACCCCTCGCCGTAACTGGAAGAGCTGGAGAGTTTGACGAGCCCCTCCACCGTTCGCAGTTGCTCTTCCAGCGCCTGCACGAGCTCCCGCTCGATCTCCTGGGGGCTGGCGCCGCGCCAGCCAACCTCGACCGTCGCAGTCGGGATTTGCACCTCCGGCGTGAGCTGCACCGGCATCGAGAGGATCGCGAGGATGCCGAACAGCGTGATCAGAATCACGCCCACGGCGACCTTCACGGGGCTGGCCACGCAGGCCGCGATCAGATTCATGGCGGCTCCTGCCGGCCGGGGCGTCAGTTGCGCGGCTGCTCGAACGCCACGGCCATGCCGGGCCGCAGGCGTTCGTTGCCGCGGACTACCACGAGTCGGCCGGGCTCGATGTCGCTGCGCACCTCGACATTGCCGCCGACGGCGGCGCCGAGTTCGACCGGCACCGCGCGCACCGTGCCTCCCGCCGGCGCGTTGGGGGCGCTCGCGCCGTCGACCACGAAGATGACGGGCGTGGGCCCGCCGAGCACGAGAGCGTCTTTGGGCACGACCTTGACGCTCGCCGCGCGTCCCACCGGCAGCCAGGCGCGGGCGAGCATGCCGCCGCGCAGCACCGGCGCTCCGTCGACGACCGTGTTCTCGAGCGCGATCTGCACGGGGAAACTGCGGCTGAGCACGTCGGCCTGCGGTACGATCCGCACGACTCGGCCGATCCACGTGTGATGGGGCGCGGCGTCGAACTCGAGACGGACGTCCACGCCGGCCTCCAGGCCGCCCACGGAGATCTCCGGCACCCGCACCTCGACCTCCACGGCGTCGAGTTCGGCAATCCGCGCCACCAGGCCGCCGCGGGCGATCCATTGCCCTTTCTCGGTGAATCGCTCGATCACCCAGCCGTCGAACGGAGCCCGGATCGTGTGCTTGGCCAATTGGTCGTCGATCCGCTCCACGGCCGCCTCCTGCACGGCAACGGCTGCGGCTGCCTGCGCGACCTGCTCGGCCCGCGGGCCGGCTTCGACAAGAGCCAGTGCGGCGCGACTCCCGCGGAGTTGGGCCTCGATCTGCTGGAGTTCCGTCTGCGCGTCCTGAAGTTCGTCGACGGTGCTCGTGCCCCGCTCGGCGAGTCGATTCAGTCTGGTCACCCGACTGCGGGCGTAGGCCAGCCGGGCCTCGAAGCCAGCCACCATCGCCCGCGACTGTTCGATCTCCTCGGGACGTGACCCGGCTCGGAGCTCGGCCAGCACCTGCCGCAGCCGTTGCAGTTCCGCCACGGCGCCCCCCCGTTCGATCTCCAGGAGGCCGCGGAGGAGTTCGGCCAGCGGCTGCCCCTCCGTGACTCGTTGTCCGTCGACAACTGGGAAATCGACGATGCGCCCGTCCACGGCACTTCCCACGTCGCTGACGCGGGCGGGCATGACGGTGCCGACGAATGACTGGCCGGCGCCCTGCTCGGCCATCGACACGCGGGCGACGACCACTGGTACGGCGGCCTGCTCCGCAGCGGATCGCCGGGGCAACGCCCCAGCGGCCACGGCGGCGATGCCGCAGGCCAGGAGCCGGGCCCGAAAACCGGAACGATGCGGACGTGGTTGGGCGAGACGAGCCGGCATGGCGGATGGCGGGCGGAGGAGGCGGGAGCGACCAGAATCTTTATACCCTCGTTTTCCGCCCGAAAGAGCCGTTTTTTGAGCCTCTTTTTTCAGCCGCTTGACGGTGCCGAACCCTTCCGTTAATTTTCCGTAGAGATGCGGCCGATCCCAGTGATTCGGAGATCGGTTCCCGCTTCGCCGCTCGTGACTCCTTCGAGCCGGCTGGTCCCGACCACCTTGGTGGCGGTATCGGTTGGCACGGTGGATGTCGTGGGTCGAGGCCCGGTCCGGATGGCCGTCAGTGTGGCCGCCGGGGCGAACCTCTGTCCATGACAGTCACGAGCCGCCGGTGTGGCGTGCACGGATGTGCGCGTCGCTTCGTCGGCTCGTTTCGTTCTTTGACAATTTGGTCGTGGTAATTGGCATCTTGAAAGAATGCCGAAGGGGAGCCGTCTCAAGCGGCTCTCTGGAAGCGTTCTCCCAAGGCTCAAGAGCCTTGTCGTGCGGTCGATCCGCAGGGCAGGGCTCCTGAAAAGAGCGAGAATCGTTATGCCA
>Ga0315902_10008603_pt1 | contig 13806 bp, 15 predicted proteins | sample LakEriMetagenome_9_FD_203523 | JGI IMG/M metagenome (GOLD analysis project Ga0315902, IMG submission 203523) | Freshwater fungal communities from buoy surface, Lake Erie, Ohio, United States - Buoy 12 MA117 | ecosystem: Environmental > Aquatic > Freshwater > Lake > Lake biofilm | place: USA... | reverse complement strand
TACGCCTGGTAGGCGGCGGCGCGGCGGGCCAGGAAGGCCTCCACCGGATCGTTGTCCTGCGAGCGGTCGCGCGCGTAGTCGTTGTCGACCTCGTGGTCATCCCAGATCACCAGCCAGGGGCAGGCCGCGTGCGCTGCCTGCAGCTGCGGGTCGCTGCGGTATTGCGCGTAGCGGTTGCGGTAGTCGGCCAGCGTGTAGGGCTCTCCGGCACTGTGATCGCGTACCCGGCCCTTGCCCCAGGAGCTCTCGTAAATGTAGTCACCCACATGCAGCACGAGGTCGAGCTCCTGCTCGGCCATGTCGCGGTAGGCGGCATAGAAGCCGTGCTCGTAGTGCTGGCATGACGCCACCGCCAGCCGCAGCCGCGTCTGCGCGTCGTCGGCAGCCGGCGCGGTGCGCGTGCGCCCGACCGCGCTCAGTGCATCACCGGCGCGAAAGCGATACCAGTAGGGCCGCCCCGGCGCTAGCCCGCGCGCCTGCACATGCACCGCATGCGCGAGCTGCGGCCCGGCGATGAATTCACCGCTGCCCGCGAGCTTGCGGAAGCCCTCATCTGCGGCGATCTCCCAGCGCACCGGCACCGCCGCCTCCGGCATGCCGCCGCCGTGGAGCGGATCGGGGGCCAGCCGCGTCCACAGCACCACGCTGTCCGGCTGCGGATAGCCCGAGGCCACGCCCAGCGTGAACGGGTTCTGCGTGAAGCGCGGCTGCGCGATGACGCGCGTGGCAGGCAGCAGCAGCGCGGCGGACAGCGCGGTGCCGTGGCGCAGGAACTGGCGGCGGGTGGTGTGCATGGGGCTGACTTTAACGCAATGGGGTGGTGCGGGGATGGACGATGTGGAAAAGGTGCGGTTGAAGATGAGGCTGGTATGGGTGTTACGGCTGGGGACTTAACAAAAATTAAGCAAAAAGATTTTGATGTTCATTGGCCTCATTTCTTAAATTAATCCATAAGTCGCGCCACAGTCTTGCCGGTTGCGGGCGGTGGGTGTGGTGGTTTTGCTCTTTCGGGCGGGCGGGGCTCATCACGTTGCTGGGCCATTGACGCGCACTAAATCATGGGTATGGAGAACCAATCATGGATCAGCAAATTGTTGCCGGGCTGTTCACGCTGGCGGGGGCTCTTTTGGGCGGGTTGATTACCCTGGCCACTGTGCGCCTCGATCGTCGATGGGGGCGGGCCAAGAAGAACATTGCTGATCTTTGCCAGCAGGTTTCGGCTTTTTATCAACTGGAACAGCTTTACAAAGAGGAGGTGGCTACGCTTAGGGCCAACTCCGATGGTTCGAAACCTTCGGCTAAAACGGTCATGGAAGAGATGCGCGGCCGTGTCCAAGAGCTGGAGGGACAAGTCAGGCCAACGATGACGTCGAGAGCTGCGGACGAGATTCGCCGTCACTGGAATTGATCGAATGGATGAAGTGGGGGGCGCCCAATGCAATTTCCCCAACTGCCGGTCAGGGGTATTTTGCGCCAGCCACGGGCCTGACTGGTTGTCGAGCGTGATGCGTCTCAACCGCCATCACAACCTGCTGCATCCTCCTTGCGCTTGTGCCGGCCCATGAGCGTCAGCTACTTCGCTGCCTCGCGCAAATGGGTGCTCGTCTGGGGCTTCACGGCATTGTGGTGGTTCGGTGTCGGGCTCGGGACTGTGAGCGCCCTCTCGGATGGCGTGCAGGGCCCCGCCGGATATCCCGGGTGGTATCCATGGGCCGTATTGGGGCTGATGTGGTGCATCGGCGCGTGGCTCATCGCGTTCAGTGGCTGCCATCCCTGTACATCGGTCACCGTGCGGCGCGATGGTGTCATTGAGGGGCGGGTTACTTTTCCGTTTCGCGTCGTACGGCGCAGGTTCGAGCATCACGAGGTCACCCCTCCGCAACTGATCGCGCAATCCTGCGAGGATGGCGAGGCCTTCTTCCTGCTGCGGCTTCCGGTTCAGGTCGTGCCCGGGCATGACCTGGTGCTTGCGGAGGGGTCGCGGGAACATTGCCTCGCGGAACAAGCGGCCTTCCTCGCTGCGCTGGCCCGGCAGTCCGAGCACGCCGGTATCAATGCCTGAGGCCGTCTCCGCCCGGCCATGAGAAACTATCCCGTCTGCCTTTGTTGACGGAGTTGTCCGATGCCTTGCCTGCGTGTCCTGTCCGTGCTCGGCCTTTGCCTGGGGGTGATGCCCGCATTCGCGCAGATCACCCGCAGCGTGGATGAGCAGGGGCGCGTCACCTACAGCGACAAGCCCGCGCCCGGCAGCGCCGCGAAGGGTGCGCCGGCCGCAGGCACTGTGCCGGCGCCGGCGCGGCCGCCTCCGCAGAAACCCGGCACGCCGCTCGCGGTGCAGCCGAAGTATCACGTGCCGGGTGATCCGCTGGTCGCGAAGATGCACGAGAACGAGGAGCGCCGGCTGCGCGAGCGTATCGTCGCCGAGTGCTGGCGCGAACGGCGCGCAGATTGCACCGAGGAGTGGGTGATCCGCGAGCAGGTGATGGCCGAGCGGCGGGCGCAGCAGCAGAAGGCGCCCAAGCCGGCGCCGGTGGTGCGTGAGCCGCTGCCGCCGGATTTCTGCCAGCGCAATCCGCGCGTGGAGGCCTGCCAGCCGCACCGGCCGTTGCCGGATGTCGCGCAGCCCCCGGACAAGCCCGCCGTACCGCCGGCCGCAGAGAAGCCCGCCACGGCCCGGCCCGGGGTGCGACCGTGATGCCGGTGCTGCACGGCGTATCCGCGCTGTCTGACCCCGCATGCCGCTGACCGTCAACATTGTCGGTGCCGGCCGCCTCGGGCGCTGCCTGGGGCGGCTGCTTGCGGCATTACCCGACACCGAGGTGCAGGCAGTGGTCACGGCCCGTCCGCACAGCGCGGCGCAGGCGGTGGCCTTCATCGGCGCCGGCCGTGCCGGCAACGGGCTGGCGGGGCTGATGCCCGCCGATCTGTGGTTGCTGACCCCGCCCGATGCCGCCCTCGCGCCAGTGGCCGCCGAACTCGCCGCCGCGGCGGTGCTGCGGTCCGGCGATGTGGTTTGCCATTGCAGCGGGGCCTTGCCCTCGTCGCTGCTCGCGCCGCTGCGTGACGCTGGCGCGGAGGTGGCGAGCGTGCATCCGCTGAAGTCCTTCGCCGATCCCGCCGCGGCGGCAGCCACCTTCGCCGGCACCTGGTGCACCGCCGAGGGCGATGCCGCAGCGCTGCAGTGCCTGCAACCGCTGTTCGAGGCCCTGGGCGCGCGCGTGGTGCGCATCGAGGCCTCGGGCAAGACGCTGTATCACGCCGCCGCGGTGCTGATGTGCAACGACCTGGTCGCATTGATGGAGGCAGGGCTGCGCAGCGCCGAGGCGGCCGGCCTTGCGCGCGGCGCCGCGCAGGCAATGTTCGAGCCGCTGGTGCGCGAGACCCTCGACAACGTGTTCCGCCTCGGCCCCGCGCGCGCGCTGACCGGGCCGGTGGTGCGCGGCGATGCCGCGGTGGTCCTGGCCCAGCACGAGGCGCTGCAGGCCCTCGATCCACGCCTCGCCGGGGTCTATCGCGCCTTGGCCGTGATGGCGCTGGAACTTGCGCGGGCGCAGGGCTCGGCCCCCGCAGCGCTGGCTGCAGTGGATGCCGCGCTGAAAAAATAAACCAATAAAATCAATAACTTATAATTTTTCGGCATGGCGTGCTGGCCGGGGGTGGGCACGCCTGCTTGTTACAATCACGCCATGAATGCCCACGCCTGGCCCGCATCGGCCGATGACGCCACCCTGGAATCGATCCGCCGCCAGGTGCTGCGCGGCATCGCGCTCAACCGCGAACCCGGCTATCACTTCGCCGGCAATTTCCTGGACCTCTCATACGACCATGTCGGCACCGACCACGCGGCGCTGTCGGTGGATGTGGCGCCGCATTGCAGCGCCGATGACGGTCAGTTGAGCCTGTCGGGCTTTGCCATCCTCGCCGATCTCGCGATGGCGGGCGCGGTGCGCGCCGGCCTCGATCCGAAAACGCGGCTGGCCACGGTGACGATGAACCTGCAGTTCAGCGGCCTGCCCGGGCTCGGTCGCCTGCATGCACGCGGATTGATGCACGGCTTTGTCGCCGGCGCGGCCGGTCGCCAGGGCATGAGTGCGGTGGAGATCCGCAACGAGGCGGGTCTGGTGTGCCATGGCGCGGCCACCTTCATGGTGCTCAAGCCGCCCAAGGGCGTGGAGCTGCATCCGGTGCCGCACCGCCGCCGCGGCGACAATCCCACCCCGGAAATCCCCGGGGGCCGGCTGCGCCCCGATGAGAAGAAGGTGCTGGCCGCAGCCGAGGCCTCGATCGCACAGGTGCGCGGCCACGGCGGCAGCTTTGTCCGCCATTTCTGGGGCGTGCAGGCGAAACACACGCCGGGCGCGGCGCAGGCCACGGTGAAAAACGGTCCCCACATCGGCAACCGCGTCGGCCATGTGCAGGGCGGCATCCTGCTTGCCCTCGCCGCCGAGACTGCAGTGGCGGCGCTGACCCCGCAATGGCAGCTGACCGCGCTGTCGTCCTGGTACATCAGCCCCGGCGAGGGCCGCGCGCTGAACATCCGCGCGAAGGTGGTCCACCACGGCCGCCTGGTCGCGGTGGTGCGTACCGAGGTCACCGGCCGCGGCGCTGACGGCGCGCGGCGCAAGGTGTTCGAGCTGATGACCACCCACGCCTTTCGCGCGGAGTAGCCCCATGCCACTGCGCACGCTGTCGGGTCAGCATGCCGATGCGCGCAAGGGCCGCGGTGCCGGCGTCAATCCCGAGGGCCGTTTCGAGGCGCTCGAACGCGAGGCCTATGACGATGGCTGGGCGACTTTGGCGCAGGCCGGGGAACGCGCGCTGAAGACGGTGGTGACTGATGAGCCCGCCAGATCCATCCTCAGTCGCAACGACTCCCCGGATATTCCCTTCACCCAGTCGATCAATCCCTACCAGGGCTGCGAGCACGGCTGCATCTACTGCTACGCGCGTCCGAGCCACGCCTACCGCAACCTGTCGCCGGGTGTGGATTTCGAGACGCGCATCTTTGCCAAGGTCAACGCAGCGGCACTGCTGCGGCGTGAACTGTCGAGGCCGGGCTATCGCTGTGAGCTGATCGCGCTCGGCGCCAACACCGATCCCTACCAGCCGGCGGAGCGTGACCGGCGCATCACCCGCGGCATCCTCGAGGTCTGTGCCGAATTCAACCAGCCGGTGGGCATCGTCACCAAGAACGCACTGGTCGAGCGCGACATCGACCTGCTGGCGCCGATGGCGGCCCGGGGGCTCGCCGAGGTCTTCGTGTCGGTGACCACGCTCGACCCTGAACTGGCGCGGCGCATGGAGCCGCGCTGCAGCGCCCCGGCGCGGCGGCTGCAGGCGGTGCGCACGCTGGCGCAGGCGGGCATCCCGGTGGGGGTGATGGTGGCGCCGGTGGTGCCGGTTCTGAACGACCGCGAGATCGAGGCGCTGGTCGCCGCTGCGGCCGGACACGGGGCGCAGCGCGCGGCGTGGATACTGATGCGCCTGCCGCACGAGGTGAAGGGGCTGTTCCGCGACTGGCTCGAGCGCCACTACCCGCTCAAGGCCGCGCATGTGATGAGCCGCGTGCAGCAGCTGCGCGGCGGCCGCGACAACGACCCGAATTTCGGCACTCGCCTGCGCGGCGAAGGCGAGCTCGCGCAGCTGATCGGCCGCCGTTTCGACATCGCCTGCAAAAAGGCCGGCCTCAACCAGGCGCGGCGCGGCGAGGGCATGGTGCGCAATACGACCCTGTTCCGGGTGCCGGGATCGGCGGTGCAGGGGGCGCTGTTTTGAGGCGGCATGGGGTGCGGCTGCGGTACGGGTATGGTTCGCAGGGGCTGCAGGCGATGCCGGGCATCGCGGAATCAACGCGCCGCCGCGTTTGCGCTACGCTCGCAACCGGGGCGGTTTACGCTCAACGTGGTGGTCATGGCCGCCAGGGTTGTGATGTCCTGCAGGAACCGGAGGCGGCATGAAACAGGAAGTGGCGCTGTATGTGGATGAAGCCCTGGGCCGCTACGGCTTTCCGGACGGTCATCCCTGGGGACCGGACCGCCAGGATGCGTTCTGGCGCGAGGCCACTGCGCAGCAGCTCGATCGCGCGGTGCGGGTCTGCCCCTCGCGCGCGGCCACTGCGGCTGAAATCGGCCGCTTCCACGATGAGCAGCATGTCGGCCGCGTGCGCGAGCTCTCCGACCGCGGCCACGGCCTGATCGACCACGGCGACACACCTGCCTTCGCCGGGGTCTACGAAGCGTCGGCGCATGTGGTCGGCGCGGCACTCGAGGGCCTGCAGCTGATCATGGCCGGCGAGGTGCTGCGCAGCTTTCAGCCCATCGGGGGATTGCATCACGCCGCGCGCGACCGGGCCGCGGGCTTCTGCGTGTTCAACGACTGCGGCGTGGTCATCGACACGCTGCGCGCGCAATACGGTGTCCGGCGCGTGGCCTACGTGGACATCGATGTGCACCACGGCGACGGCCTCTATTACCCCTACGAATCCGATCCCGATTTCATCTACGCCGACATCCACGAGGACGGCCGCTTCCTGTATCCGGGCACCGGTGCCGCGAACGAGCGCGGCAGGGGCGCGGGGACGGGACTCAAGCTCAACCTGCCGCTGGAGCCGGCCTCGGGTGACCGCGAATTCATGGCAGCCTGGGAACAGGTCGAGGCGCACCTGCGCCAGCACCGTCCCGAGTTCATCCTGCTCCAGGCGGGCGCCGACAGCATCGCCGGCGACCCGCTCGCCCACCTGCAATACACGCCCCAGGCCCATGCCCACGCCGCACGCCGCCTGTGCGCGCTGGCCAATGAACTGTGCCAGGGACGGATCATGGGTTTCGGTGGCGGCGGCTACAACCGGCGCAACCTTGCGCTGGGCTGGTGCGGCGTGCTCGATGCCTTCATCCGCGGTTCGGAGTAGCCTGCCATGTCACTCAAGCTGAGCGTTCTCGACCAGTCACCGATCATCAGCGGCAGTTCGCCGCGCGAGGCGATCGAGCAGACCCTTCGCCTTGCGCAGCAGGCGGAGGCCTGGGGCTATCACCGCTACTGGTGCGCCGAGCACCATTCGATGATGGCGCTGGCCGATCCCTGCCCGGAAATCCTGATTACCCGCATCGCGTCGGTGACCTCGACCCTGCGCGTGGGCACCGGCGGGGTGCTGCTGCCCTACTACAGCCCGCTCAAGGTGGCTGAACAGTTTCGCATGCTCGAGGCGCTGTTCCCGGGGCGCATCGACCTCGGCATCGGCCGCGCACCCGGTGGCGACCAGACCACCGCGATGGCGATGGGCGAAGGCCGTTACCCTTCGGCCGACGATTTCCCCGACCAGGTGCGTTTTCTTGACGCCTACCTCAACGACGAGATCCCGGGCAATCATCCCTTCGCGCGGGTCAAGGCCCAGCCGATGGGTTCAGGCGCGCCGCAGATCTGGCTGCTCGGTTCCTCCGATTACAGTGGCGCGCTGGCGGCCGAGCTCGGCCAGCGTTTTGCCTTCGCCCATTTCATCAGTGCCCAGGGCGGTGACGGCGTGATGCGCGATTACCGGCAACGCTTCCAGCCCACGCCGCGCGAGCCACGGCCGCAGGCGATGGTCTGCGTGTTCGTGATCTGTGCCGAGACCCAGGCGCAGGCCGAATGGCTCGCGCAGAGCGTGGACCTGCGCCGTCTGAACATGGACTACGGCCGGAACCAGCCGGTGCCCACGCCGGAGGAGGCCGAGCGTTACCCCTACACCGAGGCCGACCGCGCGCGCATCCGCCATCACCGCCGGCGCGTCGTGCTCGGCACGCCCGACACCGTGCGCGAGCGCCTGCTCCAGCTGCAGGCCCGGTTTGACGCCGACGAGCTGATGGTGATCACCATCACCGGGGATTACGGCACGCGGCTGCGGTCCTACGAGCTGCTCGCCGACGCCTTCGCGCTGCAGCCCGCCTGAAACTGCGCGCCGCTTCAGGCGCTGCGGCTTGAGGTCCTCCTCATTTCAAGTCCGGCGGAATGTAAGCAGTTGTAAACGGCTGTCATCCGTTGCGTCAGCGGTGACGTTGATACCCTCAACCGGAACGCATGCCGTGCAACCGCGGCGCAGGCTCCGGTCCATGATGGATTCCATCCAGGCGGAGTCCACTCGACAACTGTGAGGAGAAAAGCATGAAGTCACTGATCACCGCAGTATGCTGCACGCTGTTCACGATGGCTGCCGCGCACGCCGCCGATCCCCAGGGCGAGGCCAAAAAGGGCGCGCCCGCAGCTGAGAAAAAGGCTGCGAACGCCACCGACAAGGCGGCCAAGGAGCCCACCGAAGCCCAGAAGAAACAGCAGGCGCGCATGAAGGACTGCAGCACCCGGGCCGAAGGCAAATCGGGCGAAGAGCGCAAGCAGTTCATGAGCAACTGCCTGAAGGGCGATGACGCGAGGGCGGCCACCGATACCAAGGGCAAGGACAGCAAGGCGGGTGGCGATGCCAAGGCGAAGGATGCCAAGGCGGCTGATGCCAAGCCTGGTGATGCCAAGGCCACCGACGCCAAGGCTGCCGACACCAAGGTCGCCGACCAGAAGAAAGCCCCGACCGAAGCGCAGCAGCGCCAGCAGCAGCGGATGAAGGACTGCGCGACCAAGGCCGAGGGCAAATCGGGCGAAGAGCGCAAGCAGTTCATGAGCAGCTGCCTGAAAGGCTGACCCCGGGAAGGGTTGACCGTTCTGAGCGTGGACACCTGCACGGGTTGACAGCCCCACGGGTTGACATCGCAACAGGTTGCAAGGCGGGGGGCGGTGGCCGCAGTTCTGAGGGCCCCCTGCCGCTGAAGGACGCGTAACAGGATCAGGCCCGGCGCGGCCCGCGCCGGGGCTGAAGTCCGGTTCCGGCCCACACCATGTCTACCGCCGCGAGGGGGTTGCCGACACCGGCAACCCCCTTTTTTTCCGGCGCCCTCGCCCGCACCTGAAAGCCAGGTCCAACCGAGGCGCCCATGACCCCCCCAACCGAAGACCACGGCGCCGCGCGCCGGCGCATGGCCGACGAAATCGCGCAGCAGCTGCGCGAGACCGTAGCCGAGACCGGCATCGCCGCCCTCGATCCACGGGTGATGGCGGCACTGCGCGGGGTCGCGCGCGAGTGCTTCGTGCCGCCGGCACAGGCGGCCGAGGCCTGCGCCAACCGGCCGCTCGACATCGGTCGCGGCCAGACCATCTCCCAGCCCTTCATCGTCGCGCTGATGACCCAGTTGCTCGATCTCCAGCCCGGCGACCGCGTGCTGGAAGTCGGCACCGGCTCGGGCTACCAGGCCGCAGTGCTGTGCGCGCTGGCGGGCGAGGTCTACAGCATCGAGATCGTCAGGCCGCTGGCACGCGCCGCGGCGCGTGCGCTACGCGCCGCCGGCTGCCGCAACCTGCACACCCGCAGCGCCGATGGCCATGGCGGCTGGCCGGAGGCGGCTCCCTTTGACGCGATCATCGTGACCGCGGCTGCGCGTGAAGTGCCGCAACCGCTGCTCGACCAGCTCGCCCCCGGTGGCCGGCTGGTGATTCCGCTGGGTACGCCCGGGGCGATGCAGACGCTCTACCGCTACGAGAAGGGCGCGCGGGAGGATGGACTGGGGGCGGTCAGCCGGCGCCGGGTGCTCGACGTGCGTTTCGTGCCCTTCACCCGGGCGGGCTGATCCCGAGCGTGCGTTCGAGCCAGGGTGCGGTGACCTCGTCGAAGATGCGCCGCCCGCTCCAGTCCGGCGAGCGGCCCATGTGGCCGCCCTCCGGGTTGATCCACACCGTGCTTTGCGGATAGCGCCCGGCAAGCAGTTCGACATCGGCAATCGGGATCTGGGAGTCGCGCGCGCCATTGATCAGCAGCATCGGCGCCGCAGCCTGCCCGATGATCCGCCGTGCCTGCAGCGAATGCGCGGGTGCGGCGGCGAGCAGTGCCGCCAGCGGGTCGGCGCAGGTATCCACGCCGAACAGGGCGGCGGTGGCGGGCAGATAATCGTAGAGGTATTCGCGCGACTGCAGCGAGGGCGCCAGCCACTGCGGCTGAAAATAATGGTGGATGGGGCCGCCATGCATCACCGTGCCGCGCAGCCGTGCGCGCTCCGTTACCGCGAGCAGCGCGGCCCAGTAGCCGCTCCAGCTGCGACCCTGGATGACCACGCGTCTGGCATCAAGGTCGCCGCGGCCAGCGACCCAGTCGAGCAGGGTGCTGAACATCGCTGCCGCATCCGGCCCCAGCGCGACCGGCGCCTCACCGGTGCCGGGCATGTCCACCGCGATCAGCGCGATGCCGCGCCTCAGATAGCCAGCGGCGAGCGCCATCACGTCTTCCTTGCGCGAATCGAGGCCGCTGATGCCGATTACCAGCGGCGCCGGGCGGTCGCTGCGCGGCACCCGCAGGTAGGCGGTGATGACTTCGTTGCCAAACGGTATGCGCAGCATCTCCAGCGGCGGGTCGATCAGCCGGCCGTGGTTGCGGAAGGCGGCCAGCGCGCGCGGATACACGGCACGCTTGAACGGCGTGTTTTCCACCGGCCAGCGCGCGAAATGGAATAGCCGCCAGGCGAGCCGGTAGGCCTCGCCGGCGGCGGCAGGATCGTCCTCGCGCAGCGCGTCGGCGCGGGCCAGGTGGATTTCGGCGCGGCCGGCCCAGGCCTGCGCCCAGTCGTCGCATCGGCGGGTGCCGACGGCTGCGAGTACCGCCTGTGTGTCCTCCAGCGGCACCCCGGCGATGGGCATCCGCTCGTGTTCGGTCCGCTGTAGCAGTTCGGCCTTGAGCTCGCCCAGTGGGCGGCAATCGACAAATTCGCGTTCGGCAGGCGGCTGATACCACATGGCGCGAGGGTCTCCGCTGGTGTCCGGGCGGCGCCCGGACTCGGCCGCAGCTTAGCCTGGCGACGGCACCAAAACAAAGCGCCGGGGTGCGCCCATGCACCGCGGCGTGGCGGCCGTGGCGGCGTTGCCGCGGCGTTACACCGCTGATGCGCCGGAAACAGCCGGGGCCGGGCGCATGGCACGGGGGTTGCTCAGGTATGCGCCAGGTTGCGATGAAGGCATGAATCCTGGAGGCTGGATCGGCTATGGGCTGGCTGCAGATGGTAGAGGGCTTGGCGGAGGGGCGAAACCTGTCGGAGCAGGAGGCTGAACTGCTGTTCTCGGCGGTGTTTGACGGCGGCATGCCGGAGCTGGAAATGGGCGCGCTGCTCGCCCTGCTCGAGCGCCGCCCGGTGAGCCACGGCGAGCTGCGGGGGGGCTGGTCAGCGCTGGCGAGCCGTGTCTGCCAGGCGCCGGTGCCGCAGCTGCAGTGGCGTCCGGTGCTGATGCCGGCCTATCCCGCCACGCGCGCCTGCCTGCACCTGGCGCCGCTGCTTGCGCTGAGCCTGCAGCGCCTGGGCATTCCGGTGCTGGTCCATGGCGCCCTCAGCGGTGAGGGCGGGGTGTCTGCGGCCTACCTTCTGCGCGAACTGGGGGTGATGCCGACCGCCAGCCTGATGCAGGCGCAGCAGATTCTGGCTGCGGGCAAGACTGCATTCGTGCCCACCGGCGCGCTGTCGCCGGCGCTGGCCCATCTGCTCGCCCTGCGCGTGCGCATCGGCGGCGGCGCGCTGGCTCGCCTGCTCGCGCGGCTGGCTGATCCCTTCGGCGGCGGCGCGCTGCAGTTGCTGCCGGTGCCTGACGCTGGCGAGGGCGGGCGCGTGCAGGAACTGCTGCTCGAGAATGGCGCGACAGCGCTGGTGTTCGATTCGGCGACGGCCGTCGATCCCGAGCGCAGGCCGGTGATGACGCTGTTGCGCGAGGGTCGCGTGCAGACCCTGTTCGAGGGCGAAGCCCATGCCCGCTGCGCGCATCCGCTGCCGGCTGCGCAGGACCTCAAGGGTACCGCGCGCTGGATACTCGGGGTGCTCGAGGGGCGCATTCCGATGCCCGCGCCGATCGTCAACCAGATCGCCTGTTGCCTCTACGGCAGCGGCTACGCCCAGGACCTCAACCAGGCCAAGGCCATCGCCGCGGTCGAGACCGGCAGCCTCGCAGCGGCCTGACGCCCGCGGCCGTGCCTGCCGGCTGCCGTGCTAAACTGCGCACCAGTTTTGCCCGCTGAGGGCGCGTTTAACCACTGCAGCACAATCGCGAGAGGAGTTTGTCGATGGGCGCCATATTCCAGTCCCTGGGACGTACCGTACTGGCCGGGTTCGTCATCCTGGCCTTGATCGTCATCGCCACCGGAGGTGCCGGCGCCCGCGCGGGTGACCACGCCTGGTGGGCCTTCGTCTTCCGCTGGCTGCACGTGCTCTGCGGCATCATGTGGATCGGCCTGCTCTACTACTTCAACTTCGTGCAGATCCCCTCGATGCCGAAGATTCCCGACGAGCAGAAGCCGGCAATCGGCAAGGTGATCGCCCCCACCGCGCTGTTCTGGTTCCGCTGGGCAGCACTCGCCACCGTGGTCACCGGCGTGGTTCTGGCCAGCATGTACCAGTACCTGGCCAAGGCGCTGCTGTTCAGCCAGGGCTTCGTGGCCATCGGCATCGGCATGTGGCTCGCGCTGATCATGGCCTTCAATGTCTGGTTCATCATCTGGCCCAACCAGAAAAAGGCGCTGGGTATCGTCCAGGTCGATGCTGATGCCAAGGCCAAGGCCGCGCGCATGGCGATGCTGACTTCGCGCTTCAACACCATGCTCTCGATCCCGATGCTGTTCTGCATGGTGGCCCAGCAGAACGGCGGCCTCTGAGCCGGTTCTGACGCCGCAAAAAACCCGGGCGCTGCCCGGGTTTTTTTGCGGCCGCAGGCAGCGGCGGCAAGGCGTTTCAGCGCGGTGGCGGTGCCCGTTCGAGGCCCTCGACCTTCGCGCCGGGGCCGATGCCGCGCTTGCGGAACCAGCCCTGGTTCATCTCCAGCGCGTAGCGCACCGGCTGCGTGGCGCTGTGCGGCTCGCGGGTGTGCGGCTGCATGTCCTCGATATTGACGATGAGGCCCGCCTCGTCGATGAAGGCCACTGACAGCGGAATGTGGGTATTCATCATCCACATGCCGTGGCGGGCGACGCTGGTGAACACGAACAGCATGCCGCGGTTCTCGGGCAGCATGCGCCGGTGCATCAGGCCCTGCATGCGGTGGGGCTCGGAGTGTGCCACCTCGGCACCGAGGGTGTGCTTGCCAATGCGCAACTCCATCACCGGCATCGGGTTTTGCGCGGGCGACTGGGCGAGTGCCATGCCGGCGCTGAAGCCCAGCAGGATCAGGGCGAGCCAGTGCCTCATGCCGTCTGTCCTGAAGTTGACGGGTCCCCCGCGATTGACGATGGCGGTGCGGCACGCACCAGCCAATGCGCGATCGCCAGCCGCAGTTCCGGCGCATCGCCGATGGCCTGCAGCAGTTCGATGCGCAGCCCGGGATGGCTGGCGCGGATGCCCTCGAGCAGCACGGGCACATCCTTTTTGAGGTGCCCTCCCTGCGCCATGAACAGCGGGGCCACGCGGATTTCGCGATGACCCTCCGCCACCAGGCCGTCGATCGCCTCGGGCAGAGCGGGTTGCTGGAACTCCAGGAAGGACAGTCGTACCGCGAGATCGGGGCGCATCCCTTCGACCAGGCCCGCGATGTCGCGGAAAGGTGCGGCCCACTCCGGGTCGCGCGCGCCGTGGGCGAAGAGCAGCAGCGCCGAACGTCGGATGCCGGGTGAGGCGGTCATGGCTGGACGGCCCGCCGGTTCGCAGTCATCGCTAGGTGCGACCGCTGCTGCCGAAGCCCCCAGCGCCGCGGCTGGAGGCCGAGAAATCGTCGACGATGTCGAATGCGACCTGCACCACCGGCAACACCACCAGTTGCGCGAGCCGCTCC
>Ga0315902_10008602_pt1 | contig 13807 bp, 16 predicted proteins | sample LakEriMetagenome_9_FD_203523 | JGI IMG/M metagenome (GOLD analysis project Ga0315902, IMG submission 203523) | Freshwater fungal communities from buoy surface, Lake Erie, Ohio, United States - Buoy 12 MA117 | ecosystem: Environmental > Aquatic > Freshwater > Lake > Lake biofilm | place: USA... | reverse complement strand
AGGTGTCGCTGACAAACTTAGCATACCGATGGAGATTCAGGGCGTTTCAGTGACGTTCAGTGAAGATGAGCGAATGAAGATTTTCAACGGTCTCAGAAAGCCGCAAGCAGAGGTCGCTGCTGCTCCGGCGCCCATGTCGCCAGCGCCAGCCGAACCCGACGCACAAACCGCCGCCGCAGCGGCGCAAGCAGCAGAAGCTGCCAGACGCGCGGGCACATCGGGCGGTATGAATGCGGGAGCTAATGGGGATTTGCCTGGCGCTCCAGCCAATAGTCCAGCCGCCCCGCCAGTCAAAGTAGCGGCAGCCAAATAAGTACACGCTAATCCCCCTTGCAATTTAGCGTGGTTTGTGCTTTTCCGTGAGCACGTTTAACGCGTCATTCCCGCGAAAGCGGGAATCCAGCTTAAAACATAGTTTTTATTTACGAGCTGGATGCCCGCCTGCACGGGCATGACGGTAATAATCATAAGGAACAACCATGCAAATCACTGAACTTGAAACCCAAGGCCTGAAAACAAAACTGAAACTCGTCGTGCCCGCCGGCATCATCAACCAGCAGACTGAAACGGAGCTGAAAGCCGCTGGCGAGCGTGTGAAGATTCCTGGCTTCCGTCCGGGTTTTATTCCCATGAAGGTGCTTCAGCAGCGTTATGGCAAGGCCGTTCAGGGCGATGTGATTAAACAGGTGATCAACCAGACCACCGGTGACGCGCTGCGCGAGAAAAATATCCGCCCGGCACTCACCCCGCAGATTACTATCGAGGACTATAAAGAAGGCGGTGATCTTGTTTACACCATGGAGGTGGAGCGTTTTCCTGACCTGCCACAGGTGAAGTTCGATGGCATCACCCTCGACCGCCTGACCTATGACATCACCGATCAGGAGATCGACGAGGCCGCAAAGCGGATTGCAGAGCGTTCGCCCGAGCTGAAAGAGGCAAAAGAAGGCGCAAAAGCCGCTGACGGCGATGTTGTCTCGATCGACTTCAAAGGCATGATCGACGGTGTGGCGTTTGATGGCGGCACCGCGGAAGGTTTCAGGCTTGAGCTGGGCAGCAAGCAGTTTATTGATGGTTTTGAAGCGCAGCTGGTTGGTTGCAAAGCCGGCGATGATAAAATTGTCACCGTGACGTTCCCCAAAAATTATCCGGCCGAGAACCTCGCAGGCAAGGAAGCCAGCTTCGCTGTGAAACTGCATGCGATCTTCCACAAGGAAATTCCCCAGCTGGATGATGCGTTTGCTAAAGCGCGCGGTTTTGAAGATGCCAAGGCGCTGCGCAGCGCTATTTCCAGCCAGCTGGCAAAGGAATATGACGGCGTGGTGCGTAGCAAACTCAAAAAACAGCTCTTTGACCAGCTGGACGAAGCCCATGATTTTGAGCTGCCGGAAAGCATGGTGGAGCTGGAATTCAACTCCATCTGGGAACGCCTGCAGCAGGCCAAGCAGCAGGGCGATGAGTCACTGGAAGGCAAAAGCGACGATGAGCTGAAAGAAGAATATCGCGCGATTGCGCGCCGCCGTGTGAAACTGGGCATTCTGCTTGCGGATATCGGCCAGAAAAACAACCTGCAGATCAGCCGCGAGGAGCTTTCGCGCGCGGTGATGCAGCAGGCCAGCAACTTCCCGGGTCAGGAGCGGCAGGTGATCGAATTTTACCAGAAAAATCCGGAGCGCGTGGAAGACCTGCGCGGCCCCATTTTAGAAGAAAAATCCGTGGATCTCATCCTTTCCAAAGTCAGCTTCAATGATAAAAAAGTCGGCATTGACGAGCTGATGAAAGAGGACGCCGAAGAAGGCGCTTCCAGCAAAAAAGCCGCCAAAGCAAAGCCGGCTGCGAAGAAGAAAAAATCGGCAGAATAGCGCATCAGGTTGCACAGGTTTCGTAGGTTGCGAATGTCTCGTAGGTTAACCTGCGAAACCTGCTAAGCCTACGCAACCTACGAAACCTCACTGATGCCCACTAACACATAATTAACCTTTCGCCTCTACACAAAAGCTGTAGGGTTACCTATATACAAAAACAACAAGAGGCACTTATGGCTGATATACTGGATACTGTTGATAGCATGCTCGTTCCCATCGTGATTGAACAAACCGCGCGCGGCGAGCGCTCGTTTGATATTTATTCGCGCCTGCTGAAGGAGCGTATCATTTTTGCTATCGGCCCGGTGAATGACAACATGGCCTCGCTGATCTGCGCCCAGCTTCTGTTTTTAGAATCAGAAAATCCTGACAAGGAAATTTTCATGTACATCAACTCGCCGGGCGGGGTGGTGACATCGGGTCTTTCGATTTACGATACCATGCAATATATCCGCCCGAAAGTGGCGACGCTGTGCTTCGGTCAGGCTGCCTCGATGGGCTCGCTGCTGCTGTCGGCTGGTGAGCCGGGCATGCGCTACTCGCTGCCGAACTCGCGCATCATGATCCACCAGCCATCGGGCGGCTTCCAGGGCCAGGCAACCGATATCGAAATTCACGCGAAGGAAATCCTGAGCCTGAAGGCGCGCCTGAACCAGATTTATGTGAAGCATACCGGCCAGAAACTCTCGCATATTGAGAAAAATATGGAGCGCGATAACTTCATGACCGCCGAAGCCGCCAAGGAATTCGGCCTGATCGACCACATCATCGAAAAACGCGGCGCTGGCGAAGATGTTGATAAGAAACCAAAAAGTTAGAAAATAATCCGTTAACACATTAGTCATACCTAAACGTTACAATGAAGAGAAAGAAACTGAGGCAAACGTGACCAAAACTGGCAGCAGAGAATCCAAAAACACCCGCTACTGCAGCTTCTGCGGTAAAAGCGAACATGAGGTGCGCAAGCTGATTGCCGGCCCGACCGTGTTCATCTGCGATGAGTGCGTGGTGCTGTGCATGGACATCATCCGCGCTGCCGACAAAGGTGTGCTTGCCAAAGAAGGCGACGATATCGCCAAGCCCGCCGACATTGCCAAGGTGCTTGATGACTATGTGATTGGTCAGGAAAAAGCCAAGCGCATCCTGTCGGTCGCGGTGCATAACCACTACAAACGCATCTCGCTGCTTGAAAAGAACGCCGATGTTGAGCTGGCGAAATCCAACATCCTGCTCATCGGCCCCACCGGTTCGGGCAAAACCCTGCTGGCGCAGACGCTCGCGCGCATCCTTGATGTGCCGTTTACCATGGCCGATGCCACCACGCTCACCGAAGCCGGCTATGTGGGCGAAGACGTGGAAAACATTATTCTACGCCTGCTGCAGGCGGCGGACTATAACGTTGAGCGCGCGCAGCGCGGCATCGTTTACATTGACGAGGTGGACAAAATCTCGCGCAAATCCGACAACCCCTCCATCACCCGCGACGTCTCCGGCGAGGGCGTGCAGCAGGCGCTGCTGAAGCTGATGGAAGGCACGGTTGCGAGTGTTCCTCCGCAGGGTGGTCGCAAACATCCTCAGCAGGAATTCCTGCAGGTGGATACGGCGAATATTCTTTTCATTTGCGGCGGCGCGTTCTCGGGACTCGAGAAAATTATTTCTGCGCGCGGCAAAGGTACGGCGATTGGTTTCGGCGCGGATGTGCGCTCGAGCGAGAACCAGCGCATTGGCGATCTCTTCTCCAAAGTGGAGCCGGAAGACCTGCTCAAGTTCGGCCTGATTCCCGAGTTTGTTGGTCGTCTGCCGGTGATTGCAACGCTGACCGATCTCGACGAAGCGGCGCTGATTTCGATTCTCACGGAGCCGAAAAATGCGCTCATCAAGCAATATGCCAAGCTGTTTGAAATGGAAGGTGTGCGCCTGAAATTTTCGGATGATGCGCTCAAGGCAGTGGCGGCAAAAGCGATTAAACGCAAAACCGGCGCGCGCGGCCTTCGTGCGATTCTCGAGGGCATCCTGCTGGATCTGATGTATGACATTCCAAGCCAGGAAAACGTCGAAGAGGTGATCATCAACGCCGATGTGGTGGATAACGGCGCGGCACCGGTGATTGTTCACAGCGATGCAAAACAGAGCAGCAAAAAATCCAGCTGATCTTCTGTGAGCCCCTGTTTTTCTTGATTTTTTAGCGCCTCGATAATGTTCCGGTTTCGGAACGAAAGGGGCGCTAATCAAGGCTCAAAGCGCAGTTCCAAGCGTTTTTTTTTAGCAGGTGCGCAGATTTTCTTGTTTACAAGCCGTTTTTTTAGTGCTTGAACCAAACCGTTACTTGTATCTGAAACAGTGTGAGGAAGGTTTTCCGGGCACTGTACAAGTAGAAACTTAAACCAAAGCAACTAGGGAGTTTTTATGAACAAGAATGAGCTGATCGCCGAACTGGCTGACAAATGCGAAATGACCAAAGCACAAGCTGCTGATTGCGTTGATGCGTTCTGCGCGATCGTTTCCAAAGCCATGGCGAAAGGCGACGAAGTGCGCCTCGTTGGCTTCGGCACCTTCTGCACCGTGCACCGCAAAGCCACCGAAGGCCGCAACCCACGCACCGGCGCTGTGATCAAAATCGCTGCTGCGAACAAGCCGAAATTCAAGCCTGGCAAAGCGCTGGCTGAAATGGTGAACAAAGGCAGCAAAAAGAAGGCAGCCTAATGTCATCCCGAGCCTAGCCGAGGGATTTTTAAGATTCCTCCATTCGCTTCGCTCAGTCGGAATGACATCATGTAAAACGCCCGGCTTTGGTCGGGCGTTTTTTTATGCCTGTTTTTTAACGCTATCCAGCAGCCTGAAGAGAAAGGCATTGGCGACAATCGAGAGCATCGCTCCGGCAAGAATCAGGTTGTACAGCGCCTCTGACATCAGCCCCTTGGAAAGGGCAAGGCCGCCGAGGATGAACGAAAACTCGCCAATCTGCGCAAGGCTGATGGCGACCGTATAGCCAACGGCGCGGCTCTGGCGAAATAGCCGGATGATGCCATAGGCCACCACACTTTTGATGACGATAATGATGAAGAATGTTGCCAGCACCGCCATCGGCTCGTTTAGCAGCGTCATCGGCTTGAACAGCATGCCCACCGAGACAAAGAACAGCACCGAAAACGCATCGCGCATGGGGAGTGAGCTCTCGGCGGATTTCTGGCCAATCTCGCTTTCGCTCAGCATCATGCCGGCAAGAAACGCGCCCAGCGCCAGCGATGCATCAAACACCACAAACGCCACCCATGCAAAACCCAGCGCAATCGCCAGTGTGCCGAGCGTGCTAAGCTCGCTGGAGCGCATCTTGGCGATGGAAACCAGCAGCGAAGGCAGAAAGCGCCGCCCCACGACAAACATGAACAGGAAGAACCCGCCGATCTTAAACACCACCTCGGCAAAGGTGGCGAAAATGAGGGTAGGGGTAATCGCATCGCCGCGCGCCAGCACCTCCGCCACCACCGGCAGCATGACCAGCGCGAGCACCATCGCGATATCTTCAATAATCAGCCAGCTGACAGCGATTTTACCCGCCTCGGTGTCCAGCTGGCGGCGCTGCTCCAGGCTGCGTATCATGACAATGGTGCTGGCAACGGAAAGCGAAAAGCCGAAAATCGCTCCTTCCAGCAAGCCAAACCCAAGGTATAAGGCAAGAAGCGCGCCTATGGCAGTGGCGGCAAGCATCTGCCCCAGCGCGCCCGGCAGTGCCACACGCCGCGCCTTGAGGAGGTCGCTCACCGAAAAATGCAGCCCCACACCAAACATCAAAAGGATAATGCCGATTTCCGCCAGCTGCTTGGCCAGCGCCACATCTGCGACAAAGCCCGGGGTATTCGGCCCGATAGCCACCCCGGCAAGCAAATAGCCAAGAATCGCAGGCAGTTTCAGCTTGACCGCGATCATGCCAAACGCAAACGCCGCGACGATGCTGCCAATCAGCGTGTAAATGAGCGTGTATTCCATACACGCAAACTATAGCACAAAATGTTTAAACAGCGAGTTTGTTCAGCGCATCGCCGGTAATGCGCTGCACCGTCCATTCGCTCATGGGCGCTGCGCCGAGTGATTCATAAAAGTGGATGGCATCCTCGTTCCAATCCAGCACCCACCACTCCAGCCGGCCGCAGCCCTCGGCCAGTGCCTTTTGCGCGAGGTGGCGAAACATTGCCCGCGCAATGCCCTTGCGGCGAAAATCCGGGCGTACAAATAAATCTTCGATATAGATGCCGGGCTTCGCGAGGAAGGTGGAAAAATTATAAAAATAAAGCGCAAAGCCAGCGGGATTTCCATTCCACTCGGCCATCATGCAGCCTGCTTTTTTTTCGTCAAACAGCCATTTTTCGATCAGCTCGCGAGTGGCAAAGCACTCATGTGCCAGTTTTTCATAGGCTGCTAATTCGTGGATGTAGCTCACAATCAGCGGCGAATCGGTTCGAAGGGCAGGGCGGAGGGTGAGCATGGGATTACCGAATGAATCGTTTGAGAGCAACAGCTTTACCAGAACCGGATTTGAAGTAGTTCTCTAATTCACGTGCATGTTTTTCAGTTTCAACTGCTACATATGACCGCAGTGTCACAGGTGTATATCGTTGGGTGGATATGACTTCTTTGTTTTGATGTGAATCCACACGGCGACGTAAATCCGGCGTAGAGCCAACGTAGATATGACCATTGCTAAGTTCAAGAAAATAGACGTACCACATCTTAGCAGCCTCCCTGCGCTCTTTAAGAGCTTCGGGAGACACTCCTACGCCCAAGTTGCGGCTCTTCGGGTTATTTCATTGAATTGAATCTCTGCGAGGTGGCCTGCCACCCGAAGCCCGCAGGGCGTAGGGTGGCGGGAGTGACGGGACTCGAACCCGCGGCCTTCGCCGTGACAGGGCGACGCTCTAACCAACTGAGCTACACCCCCGCAAAGAAGTGTTATATTACTTAATGCAACCAGCCATCCTACGCCAAGGCTTCGGACGGCATCCTTCGGCCTAACGGGCTTCGGATGCCTGACTGGCGTCAGCCATCCGAAGCCCGTAAGGGCGAAGGATGGTGGGCGCTCACGGACTCGAACCGCGGACCCTCTCGGTGTAAACGAGATGCTCTAACCAACTGAGCTAAGCGCCCTCTGCTGACACCGTTATCAAATTCTACTATGCCTTGCTACAAATTCTGTTTTTCTGCGCTTCCGCTGCGCATGTACTTATCTGTACACTTACGCTGCGGTTCTCAAAAACCAGAATTTTCGCCGCGGCCTAGCGAATTTGATAACGGTGTCAGACGCGAGAGGGAGCTTCTAGCTTTTTTTTATGTGCAATGCAAGCACCTAAATCACAAAAAAAGCATTTGGCAAAACACACTGAGATTATGATGAATTCTCTTGGCAACACGTTGTTTAAAACGTATTATCCCGCGCATGCAAGATGTTGTAAATTCCTACTTCCCCATTCTCGTCTTTTTTGGCATCGCCATTGGCCTTGCTGTCGTGATGGTGTTCCTGCCCATGCTGATCGGCCGGCAGAAGCCTGATAGCGAGAAACTCTCTGCTTATGAGTGTGGCTTTGAAGCGTTCGGGGATGCGCGCGGCAAGTTTGATGTGCGTTTTTATCTGGTCGCCATTTTATTTATCATCTTTGACCTTGAGGTCGCATTTTTATTCCCGTGGGCAATCTCGCTGGATGAGATCGGGGTGTTTGGTTTCTGGTCGATGATGGCGTTTCTTTTCGTGCTCACGGTCGGTTTTATTTATGAGTGGAAGAAGGGGGCGCTGGAATGGGAGTGATTAAGGCATTAGGCACTAGGCATTGGGGATTAGGGAGATAACGACGACCATGAAACATTCTGCTCTAATGCCTAATCCCCAATCCCCAATCCCTAATCAGGTGGTGAATGAATTCAACGACAAGGGCTTTGTGGTTGCCAAGCTCGACCATCTGGTGAACTGGGCGCGCTCGGGCAGCCTGTGGCCGATGACCTTTGGTCTTGCGTGCTGCGCGGTGGAGATGATGCAGGCGGCGGCAAGTCGCTACGATATGGATCGCTTCGGCGTCGTGTTCCGTCCCAGCCCAAGGCAGGCGGATGTGATGATTGTGGCCGGCACGCTGTGTAACAAAATGGCGCCGGCGCTGCGTAAAGTCTATGACCAGATGGCCGAGCCGCGCTATGTGATTTCCATGGGCTCTTGCGCCAATGGCGGCGGCTATTACCATTATTCTTATTCCGTGGTGCGTGGCTGCGACCGCATTGTGCCGGTGGATGTCTATGTTCCGGGCTGCCCACCCACCGCCGAGGCACTGATGTATGGCATCCTTCAGCTGCAAAAGAAAATCCGCCGTAAGGGGACGATCATACGATGAGTAATCCCGCCGAATTGCTTCAATATCTGCAATCCACTTATCCTTCGCATATTTTGAAAGCGGAGCTTGTTAATGGCGAGATGGTGCTCTACGGCGAACGCGTGCATATCACCGCGCTACTGGAATTCCTGCGCGATAACCCGCATACGCTGTGCAAGCAGCTGATGGATATCGCTGGTGTTGACTATCCTGAGCGTGAGCAACGTTTTGAAGTGGTGTACCAGCTGCTGAGCCTGAAACATAATTTCCGCATCCGCGTGAAGGTGGCAGCCGACGAGCTGACGCCGGTGCCGTCTGTTGTCTCGGTGTTTTCGGCTGCTGGCTGGTTTGAGCGCGAGGCGTGGGATATGTATGGCATTTTGTTTGATGGCAACCCCGACCTGCGCCGCATCCTCACCGATTATGGCTTTGATGGCCACCCGCAGCGCAAGGATTTCCCTCTCACTGGCTATGTTGAGCTGCGCTATGACGAGGCGCAGAAGCGCGTGGTGTATGAGCCGGTGAAGCTCAATCAGGCTTATCGTTCGTTTGATTTTCTTTCTCCTTGGGAGGGCGGTGATTATGTGCTGCCGGGGGATGAGAAAAAAACGGGTTGAGTGTTATCCCGGCGTAGGCCGGGATCCACGTTTAACATTATCGATGACTCAGTTTCTTATGCGTTATTTTCATGGCTAATAAAAAATACAACGCTATTGGCTGGCATGGATCCCGGCCTTCGCCGGGATGACTCAATGAAAAAACCAAACTCCAAACTCCAGCCACCCTACGCAATCCGCCCAGCGCGCCTCGAGGATTTTGAGGAGATTTACGATATCTTCTGCCAGATTCTTGATGAAGGCATGACCTATTCCTACACCCGCGAGGAGATGACGCCGGAGCGCTCGCTTGCTTACTGGATGACTGCGCCGGATACGCATTGCTATGTGGCGGATGTCAAAGGGAAGGTGGCAGGCATCGCCACCATCCGCCGCAACCGCACCGGCCGCGCTGAGCATGTCGCCAATGCTTCCTTCATCGTGCATCCCGAATTTCGTGGCATGGGCATTGCGACCGCCCTTGGCAAGCACGCGCTGAAGACCGCAAAAAAACTTGGCTATCAGGCGATGCAGTTTAATTTTGTCGTCAGCACCAACGAGGTCGCCGTCAAGCTGTGGCAATCGCTCGGCATGGAGATTGTCGGCACGCTGCCAAAGGGCTTCCGCCATGCTAAAAAAGGTTATGTCGATGTGTATGTGATGCACCAATTTTTGTAATGACGGTGGCAGTGTCGGTGGCGGTGGTGGTCTAAAGGAAAATATACTGTGGTACAAAACTATCGTGATTTGGATGTATGGAAAATGGCTGTTGACTTGGTAGAGAAGATCTATTTTGTCACCGAAGATTACCCGAAAAAAGAGCAGTATCGACTTGTAGATCAGCTGTGTCGTGCGGTCGTTTCAGTACCATCGAATATTGCCGAAGGCAGCAAACGACACACCACACGCGAATACATCAGATTTATTGGTATTGCGCAAGGATCACTCGCAGAAGTTGAAACGCAAATCATTATCAGCGAGCGTTTGCGTTATGTTTCTCATGAAGTATTGCAAGATATATTGCAACGAACGCAGCTTCTGGGAAAGAAACTCCATGCGCTCAGCAATGCGCTTGAAAAGAAACTTGGCTATGATACTAATTGATCAGGTAAATTTTTTTAGCACCGTCACTGCCACCGTCACAGCCACTAACTATGACCCAGCCCACCGTCGACCTCAAAAACCTTACACTTAATTTTGGCCCGCAGCACCCCGCCGCGCATGGTGTGCTGCGCCTGGTGCTGGAGATGGATGGTGAGGTAGTGGAGCGCGCCGATCCTCATATTGGCCTGCTGCATCGTGGCACCGAAAAGCTGATCGAGCATAAAACTTATTTGCAGGCGCTGCCTTACTTTGACCGGCTGGATTATGTCTCGCCGATGTGTCAGGAGCACTGCTTCTCGCTGGCGGTGGAAAAGCTGCTGGGCTGTGAGATTCCTGAGCGCGCAAAATATATCCGCGTCATGTTCTGCGAGCTGACGCGCATCCTCAACCATATTCTGAACGTCACCACGCAAGCGCTTGATGTTGGCGCGATGACGCCGCTCTTATGGATGTTCGAAGAGCGCGAGAAAATGCTCGAATTTTATGAGCGCGCCTCGGGCGCACGGTTCCACTCCGCCTATATTCGTCCGGGCGGCGTGCATCAGGATATTCCCGCCGGCCTGACCGATGATATCGCGAAGTTTGTTCAGGGCTTTTACAAAATTATTGATGATGTGGACGACCTGCTCACCGAAAACCGCATCTTCAAACAGCGCATGGTGGATATTGGCGTGGTGTCTGCCAAGGAAGCGATGGATTGGGGCTTTTCGGGGCCGATGCTGCGCGGCTCAGGCATTGCGTGGGATTTGCGCAAAAGCCAGCCTTATGAAATCTATGATCGTTTGGATTTTGATGTGCCCATCGGTAAAAATGGCGATTGCTGGGATCGCTACCTTATCCGTATGGAAGAGATGCGCCAGTCGCTGAAAATCATTGAGCAGTGCCTGAATCAGATGCCGTCTGGCCCGGTGGTGACCGATGATCCGAAGATTGCCCCGCCTAAGCGCGGCCTGATGAAGCAATCGATGGAAGGCCTGATTCATCACTTCAAACTTTACACTGAGGGTTACCATGTTCCCGCCGGCGAGACCTACACGGCTGTGGAAGCGCCTAAAGGTGAGTTTGGTGTGTATGTGGTGGCGGATGGCTCGAACAAGCCGTATCGCTGCAAGATTCGTGCTCCGGGATTTGCCCACCTGCAGGCAATGGAGTTTATGAGCAAAGGCCACATGCTCGCGGATGTCACCGCGATCATCGGCACGATGGATATCGTGTTCGGGGAGATCGATCGATGAGGCTCGTACTGCTGGCTTTGCTGCTGGTTTGTGGCCTGACATCTGCCGTTGCTGCACAACCGCTGCCCCAAGGTAGTGAAGCTTCCGCCGCGCCTGCGCCGCCGAACCCTGCGGCTATCATGCCACCAGCACTCACCGCGCCCGCAGCTTCTGCTGCGCCTGCCGCAAATCCTTCGCCGCTGAGCAATATATTTCCCACATTGCCGCCATCTGCGCCATGTAAACCCGGCGATCTGTGGGGCTATTACCGGCTAGAAAAACTCTATGAACAACCTGCCGGCGGTGAGAGCGCTGATTTTCGCGCAGCGCCGCTACAGTTCTTTCATTTTGCTGCCAATGGCACTTACCGCCCTCTCAAGCTGGCACAAAGAATGAGCGACAGGAAAGCTTTCTACGAAAGCTTTAATCGCAAAGAGGGTGACCCGCTTACGCAGTATGCGGTGCATGAAGGCTTTGTGTATTTTTATAATGAAGGGCAGCACATCGATACCATGGCATGTTTTATTGTTGCGAATGATGTTGGCGAATTTAAAAAAGGACGATTGCTGCTGATGCCCCCTGCGCCGCAGGACGGTCAGGAAGCGACCGCACGTGTTCTTCGAGTCTATCACAACTTCAACCGTCCGAGAGGACGCCCACCCCACGCAAAAAAAGCAACGCCATGACCGCAAAAATCAGCCATCACGCACCATCTGAACCAGATTTTTCCTTTACCCGCGAAAATTTCCGCCGGGCAGAGGAAATCATCGCCCGCTACCCGGCAGGTAAACAGCAAAGCGCTGTCATGCCGCTTTTGATGCTCGCACAGAAACAAAACCATAATTACCTGAGCAAACCGGCAATGGACTATGTCGCGTCTATTCTGGGAATGCCGCCAGTGCGCGTCTATGAGGTGGCATCGTTTTACACCATGTATAACCTCGAGCCGGTGGGTGAATTCATGATCGAGGTCTGCACGACCACACCCTGCTGGCTGCGCGGTTCCGATGCGATTATCGCGGCATGCGAAAAAAAGCTCGGCATCAAGATGGGGGGCACCACACCGGATGGCAGGTTTACGCTGAAAGAAGCCGAGTGCCTTGGCGCCTGCGTGAATGCGCCCATGTGTCAGATCGGCGAGCATTACTATGAAGATTTAACATCAGAGACGATGGGCAAGCTGATTGATCAGCTGATCCTTGGCTATGAACCAAAGCCGGGCCCACAAAGCGGCCGTAAATCAAGCGAACCGGCAGGAGACGAGTAAAATGTTAGCAGCACAGGATCGTATTTTCACCAACCTTTACGGCTTTGAAGACTGGCGCCTGAGCGGCGCGCGAGCACGCGGCGACTGGGATAACACCAAGGCGATTTTAAGCCATAGCCCCGAGGACATCATCGAGGCGGTCAAGGCTTCCGGCCTGCGCGGCCGCGGCGGCGCAGGGTTTGCCACCGGCATGAAATGGTCGTTCATGCCCAAGCAGTCCGATGGCCGGCCGAGCTATTTGGTGGTCAACGCCGATGAGGGCGAGCCGGGCACCTGCAAAGACCGCGATATGATGCGCCACGAGCCGCACAAGCTCATCGAGGGCTGCCTGATTGCCTGCTTTGCCATGCGTGCGGTGGCGGCTTATATTTACATTCGCGGCGAATTTGCCGAAGAGATCAAGCATGTGCAGCACGCCATTGATGAGGCCTATAACGCAGGCCTGATCGGCAAGAATGCCTGCGGCTCTGGCTTTGACTGCGATATTTTTGTGCATGAAGGCGCTGGCGCGTATATCTGCGGCGAGGAAACGGCGCTCATCGAGTCACTCGAAGGTAAAAAAGGCCAGCCGCGCCTTAAGCCGCCTTTCCCGGCGGCCTGCGGTGTGTGGGGGTGCCCGACCACGGTGAACAATGTGGAAACGATTGCCGTAGTGCCGACCATTCTCAGGCGCGGCCCTGCGTGGTTTGCTGGCATTGGCCGCCCCAACAACACCGGCACCAAAGTGTTCTGTATCTCTGGCCATGTGAACAAACCCTGCAATGTTGAAGAGGCAATGGGCATTCCCCTGAAGGAGCTGATTGAGCGCTATGCGGGTGGTGTTCGCGGCGGCTGGGACAACCTGCTGGCGATTATCCCCGGCGGCTCGTCCACACCGCTGATTCCCAAAGACATCTGCGAAACCGTGCTCATGGATTTTGATTCGCTGAAAGCCGCCAAAACCGGCCTTGGCACGGCGGGTGTGATTGTCATGGATCAATCGACTGATATTGTGAAGGCGATTGCCCGCCTATCGCAGTTTTATACCCATGAATCCTGCGGCCAGTGCACGCCCTGCCGCGAGGGCACGGGCTGGCTGTGGCGCATGATGGAGCGTATGGCGAAAGGCCAGGCGAAGATCGAAGAAATCGACCAGATGCTCGACGTGGCAGGGCGTATTGAAGGCCACACCATCTGCGCGCTGGGTGATGCTGCGGCGTGGCCAGTGCAAGGCCTCGTGCGACACTTCCGCCCGGAAATCGAGCGCAGGATTCATGAATATAGTGGTAAAAGGGCTGCATAGAGGAGACCATATGCACAACGTTAAATATGTCATTTACAAAGAAGGCGAGTATTTCGTGACTAAATGCCTTAACTTTGAGCTTTCAACCTTTGGTGAAACGCTCGATGAAGCGCAGAAAAACATGAAAGA
>Ga0315902_10008600_pt1 | contig 13809 bp, 9 predicted proteins | sample LakEriMetagenome_9_FD_203523 | JGI IMG/M metagenome (GOLD analysis project Ga0315902, IMG submission 203523) | Freshwater fungal communities from buoy surface, Lake Erie, Ohio, United States - Buoy 12 MA117 | ecosystem: Environmental > Aquatic > Freshwater > Lake > Lake biofilm | place: USA... | reverse complement strand
TTCTCCGTGAAGTTGTGAAAGTTGAAAAATTCCTTGTCGCCAGATCGAAATGTTGCACCTTCCACCAAAAGGTCCGACAACCTGTACTGCGCCGCCTCGCTGCTGCGCACACCGGCCGCCACCACCACCATCCAGGCCATGGCCTGCCACAACTTGAACTTCAACATCGACGCGGACTCCTGTTGAAAAGGCGCCCGGGCACATTGCTCGAATGGCCCATGGACGCAGTTCACAACGCCCCCGCCGGAAGACATCCGACGAGGCGAACACCCCGGAACCCACACGGCCCGGGCGATGATCTCGCTCTTCACATTTCGCTCCGCCTTCCCCACCACACGAAGCGCGGTGGAGCGACAGGCCGGAACGCACCAGACCCTTCCGACCTCACTCTGAGACCTGGAATGGGGACATGGATCCATCCCCGGCAACACTGCGGAGCGGCCAGGAAAGATCCACGAGGTACAGAATGCCCCCCCAATTCGTCCCCGGCGTCGGGCCATCACCGAATCCTCCCCCGGTTGGCTGGCTTATCAGCGGGTCAGTCTGTCGTTATTGGTTTGTTCCCATACATCGACACCTATGATCCAGCGTCGGAGTGCACTCATGGGGCTGAACGAGGGATTCAGACGGCGAACCGGCCAGTCAGACGTCAGCCCGCGCGACCGGCCCCCCTCGGGAGAATCGCAAAGGCCCCCATGGCGTAACCCGGAAGGCAGGATCCGCGTGGTACCTCGCTGGATCCCGGCGTCGCACCGAAGCGGTTTCGACCCACGGCCCGACCCACTATGATTTGACAAGCGAATCGTCCCCGCTTGTTCCGCAGCGATCCCGTGCTCTTCTACAACCCTGAAGACCCGCCACTGATCCCTCCCGAGGCTGACCGCGCCCTCCACCGCAGCCAATTGCTGCCGTCGGCAGTGCTGATCCTCGGCTCGGCCGCCTGGCTCGCCTCGGGCACGGGAGGACCTCACCCCCTGCTCCGCCTGCCCCTCGTGCTGCTGTTCGGGTTCGCTCTCGCCGTCTCGGTCGCCATCCCCATGTGGATCGGTGTCCTGTACGATCGCCAGGTCTCTTCCCGGGTGCTGGGAGCCCTGCGGGCCCTGGGAATCTGGTGCTGGTTCCAGGGATTGATTCTCGCCATCTCCCTCATCGTCTGCGGCCTCGTCCTCGATCGGTGCGGCGTCTGGCTCAATCGCGTGATCGATCCCCCCGCCAGCCCCTTCGGCGGTCCCTCCAACCCCCTCATCTGAGCGGCCCCCGGCATGGAACTCGCAGCCGAGATCGCCATCCTGGGAACGGGCTTCGGGGGCACCCTCACGGCTCTCCTGCTGCACCGCCAGGGCCGGCGGGTTGTGCTGATCGATCGGGGACGCCACCCCCGCTTTCTGATCGGCGAGTCGTCCACCCCCATCGCAGACCTGGTCTGGCAGCAGCTCTGCACCCGCTACCAACTCCCCCGCCTCGAAGCGCTCGCCAAGTGGGGCCCCTGGCAACGTGAATATCCCCAACTCGATTGCGGGCTGAAACGGGGTTTCAGCTACTACCGGCATCACCCCGATCGCCACTTCGAACCGAACGCCGACCACACCAACGAACTGCTGATCGCCGCCAGCAATCACGACGACAGTGCAGACACGCACTGGTATCGACCCGACTTCGACCAGTTCCTCGTCTCCGAGGCCCGCCGGGAGGCAATTGCCGTACTTGAGGAAACGACGCTCGACGCCATCACCGGGCGGGAACCCTGGCGGCTCACGGGACGTCACCTCGATGAACCCTTCGCGCTGACCGCCGAGTTCGTGATCGATGCGACGGGCGAAGGGAGTTTTCTCCCCCGGCACCTGGCACTCTCCCCACAGGTGGAATCGCTGCAAACACGCTCGCGTTCGGTGTATGGACACTTCACCGGCGTCGATCTGTGGGGACCGGAATACGTTCGCCGGGGTGGCCGGACGGCCGATCATCCCTTCGCCTGCGACGATGCCGCCCTGCATCATGTGATTGACGGTGGCTGGATGTATGTGCTGAGGTTTCGCTCGGGAGTCACCAGTGCCGGCTTCCTGCTGAACCTCGAACACCACGCCGATCGGGCCGCCTGGAGTGCCGAGTCCGAGTGGCAGTGGCTGCTCGCCCGTTATCCGTCGATTGGCCGACAGTTCTCACGGGCCGAGACCACCCCCCTGTGTGGGCCCCTGCGCAAGACCGGACGGGTGCAGCGCCGCTGGAGCCGGTGTGCCGACCGCGACTGGGCCCTGCTCCCCTTCACCGCCTATGGGCTCGACGCCCTGCACAGTACCGGCAACGCCCACACGCTGCGTGGCGTCGAACGCCTCGCCGACCTGCTGGGGACCCGCTGGGACCACCCCGACCTGGCCCCGGGGCTCGCCCACTATGACACGCAACTCTCCCGCGAGATCGATGTGCTCGACCAGGTGGTGGCCGGATGTTATCAGGCGTTTGCCGATTTTCGGCTCTTCTCGTCGTTCGCAATGCTCTACTTCGCCGGGGCGATCTTCAGCGAGGTCCGCCGGCGGCAGGGGAAGTCGGGGGTGCATGACGACTTTCTGCTGGCGAACGAACCCGACTACCGCAATCGCCTCGACCGGGGAGTGGCCGAACTGCGGCAAATCCTCTCCACGGGCACAGTCACAGCCCCAAGAGCCGAACAATTTCGTCAATTCATCGAACGCGAGATCGCGCCGTACAACATGGCCGGGCTGTGTGACCCGGCCCGGCACAACATGTATCCGTACCTCGACTGACCCGCTTTGGAATCGGGTTGCAGCCACGTGAGGTCGACCGTTTCGAGCCCGGGTGCGTCTCACAAACAGCGTTGAGGTCGAGGCGCTGGGGCTACTACACTCGCAACGCCCCGGAGGAGTCTCCGGGAGTGAACGGGAGCTTGCCGGGTCCATGGCACACAGCGTGAGCCAGGGGCCCATCTCTTCCGGGAACGATGTTTCGTCAGCGTGTGAACGGCGGGAGAGCGGGGGATGTCGGGAGACCTGGTCTGGCTGGTGCGGCATGGACAGAGCACTGCCAATGCGGGAGAACCGACCCGCGACTACAACACGATCCCACTCTCGTCACTGGGAGAACTGCAGGCCCGCGCGTTTGTCGCGCGGGTTCCCCATGCCCCCGACCGCATTGTTCATTCTTCATTTTTACGCTCGCGCCAGACCGCGCAGCCGCTGATCGATGCCCATCCTCAGGCCGACGTGCTGGAGCGCGACGTCCACGAATTCAGTTATCTGTGGTTCCCGGGCGACCGTGTGATCACCTGGCAAGAGCGGGTTCCGCTGGTGGAGGCGTACTGGGCCCGGCTCGATCCGCATCATCGTGAGGCGGGGCAGGGAGAGAACTACGTGGAACTGGTCGAGCGGGTGCGGTCGTTCCTGGCCGAGGCAGCCCGCTGGCCGGGCTTCAGTGTCGTCTTCAGCCACGAGCAGTTCATGCGGGGTGTGGCCCTGGCCGTCCTGACAGGAGGGCTGTCGGCCACACCCGAATCGATGCGCCAGTTCGTCACCTGGCGGAGGGGCTGGCCGGTACCCAATGTGTCGTGCCTGGCACTTCGCAATCTGCACGGGCAGTGGTGGGTTGCCGGCAGCGAATCGGCCTGAGTCCCTCGCGCCCGGTCGAAGCTTCGGTATGACCGTTGTCGCTGAGATGGCATTCCCGTTGCCCGCCGTTGAGTGGCGGGTCACCGAGTCACGATTCTGCGTTTGATCGCAACCGTTTTATCCCACCAGCCGGGTAACGTCGCGGAAGAGGACGAAGACCATCAGGCTGAGGATCATGGCGAGCCCGATCCAGGTGGCTGTGATCACCACCCGCTCATTGGGGGGTTTGCCACGGACCCATTCCCACAGCAGAAAGACGAAGTGGCCTCCGTCGAGCACCGGGATGGGCAGAAAGTTCAGCACCGCCAGGCTGACGCTGATCATGGCGAGAATTCTCAACAGGTCGCCATACCCTTCCCGGGCAAAGTGGAAGGTGGTTCCCGCGATGGCAATCGGCCCCCCCATCGCCTTGTGCGAGATGCGGCCGCTCAGGAGGCGGGGAATGGTGAGATACATCCCCGTCAGTTCGCTGTACATCTGGTCGATGCCCATGGAAAACGCTTCCCCCAGGTTGTCGGCCCGGGTCAGCACACGCCGGGGTGTGGGACGCAATCCCCGCATCGGGAAGTACCAGTCCGAACTCAGGACCGGGGTCAGCTCCACCCTGCGGGGTGTCGAACCATCGGCCGACTTCACCTCGAGTTCCACATCATGCCCAGGGTAGTTCTGCATCAGCAGGAAGGCACCGGGCCAGTTGAGGCGGTCATCTCCCAGTGAGACCTTCTCTTCGACCGCCGGAAACTCCTTGCCGTCCTCCTTCTTCTGGGGGACGATTTTCAGCGAGAGGATGTTGTCTCCCTCTTTGATTCCCCCTTCAGCCGCCGGGGTTCCCTCTTCAACAAACACAACCCGGTGCAGCACATGGTACGAGATTCCTGCCGAGGCAATCGCCAGCGGACAGTTGGGAATCGCATCGACAGGCCGCTCAATCCACTCGTCACGCGCCTCGGGAGTCAGCTTGACGACCACCGTTGTCGGCTTGCCGCCGTTGACCTCACGGCGGGCCGTGAAGGTGACCTCTTCACCAGCATGACTGGCACAGAAGTCGGGGAGCCGCAGGGGATCGATATCGCGGCCCACCTGCAGCGTTTCTTCCCCGGCTGAGACGGCGACGATGGTGTCTCCCTCGCGCAGCCGGTTTTCACCCTTCCCCTGGTCCGCCGGTCCACCGCGCTGGATCGAATGGATCTTGCCAATCGCCATCCGCAGTCCCAGCAGGCGGAACGGGTTGGGATCGACCGTGATCTCGGTCACGGCACCATCGGCCCCGGCGTCGGCCCGGCGAACCGCGATCTGGATCTGCTCGTCTCGATGCTGTGCCAGCAGTTGCTGGAAGTGGGTGAAGGACGTCAGGGGAACCCCCTCGACCGAGACCAGTTGATCGCCCGACAGAAAGGGGGGCTCGGCCCGCTCGGCGGCGAGTCCGGGAACCACCGGACGCTGCCTGGGGTCGGCCATGCGGGCGAGATTCAGCGACAACTCGGCATCGGTGTAGATCGTGGGAAACAGCTCATCGGTGTTCTGGGTGTTGCGTTGCGGCTCGACGTAGGTCTTGATCCGCTGCCCCCCCCGTTCAACCTCGATCTGGATCTGCTGCCCCTCGCTCGACAGGGCGACTTCCCGCTGCAGGGCGGTGAAGTCCAGCTTGTTGCCCGAGCGGTGCCCGATGCGCACCACCTTGTCGCCTGGCCGCAGTCCCCCCTGCCAGGCCGCCATCCCCGGCACGACATTCCCGATGACCGCCGGGTTTTCATGCACGGCGAGCATGAAGGAGAGAACGAAGAACAGCACGGCTGAGATCAGGTTCATGATCACCCCGGCCGAGATGATCGCCATCCGCTGCGGGACAGACTTCGCGGGGTACGACCGGGGATCGCGGGCAATCTGGTCGCTGGTCATTTGCGACGGATCGCCGTCATCCTGTCCCAGCATCTTCACGTAGCCCCCCAGGGGGAGCAGCGACAGGGCGTATTCGGTTTCGCCCCTGACGAATTTCAGCAGCAGTGGTCCAAATCCGATGCTGAACCGTTCCACCTTCACATCGCACCACTTGGCGACGGCGAAGTGACCCAGTTCATGGATGAAGATCACCAACCCCAGCCCCAGTGCCGTCAGCAGCACGCTGCCGATGTTGGAGAGTGAACCTAGGAATTCCATCGCGTCACCTCGTCCCGTGCCCAGCGGTCGAGGTGAACGAGGTCACCCAGCGACGGCCGTGCATCGAATGTGTGGTTATCCAGGACCGCGCGACACGCGCGGGGAATGTCGACGAACCGCAACTGCCCGGCGAGGAACAGTTCCACCGCACGCTCGTTCGCGGCGTTGAGCACCGCGCCGCACGTTCCCCCCCGCCGGGCGACTTCAAATCCCAGCGCGAGTGCAGGGAATGTTTCGAGGTCAGGGGGGTGAAAATCAAGCTGCATCGGTGTTCCCCAGTCAATTCGGGGGGCCGGCCCATCCAGGCGCTCGGGAAAAGTGAGGGCGTACTGGATGGGGAGCTTCATGTCGGGAGGGCCCAACTGGGCCACCACCGAGCCGTCAATGAATTCAACAAACGAATGGATGATCGACTGGGGGTGGACCACGACGTCGATCTGGTCGGCCCGCAGGTCGAACAGCCACCGCGCCTCGATCACCTCGAGCGCCTTGTTCATGAGGGTGGCCGAATCGATCGTGATTTTCGGCCCCATTTTCCAGTTGGGATGCTTGAGGGCCATCTCGGGGGTCACCCCTTCGAGTTGGGCCCGCGTCCAACCGCGGAATGGACCGCCGCTCGCGGTCAAGACAATCCGCCGTACTTCCTGGGGGCGCCCCGACTGCAGGGCCTGGAAAATCGCACTGTGCTCGCTGTCGACCGGCAACAGGGGGACTCCCCGGCTGCGGGCCAGGTCCATCACCAGTGGGCCGGCCACCACCAGGGTCTCTTTGTTCGCCAGGCAGACCCGCTTGCCCGCTTCGAGGGCCGCCCAGGTCCCCGCCAGACCGGCCGCACCGACGATGCTCGAAACGACCACGTCGACCTCGGGGTCGCTCGCCAGGCGGGCAACCGCGTCGGGCCCGAACAACAGTTCGGTCTTGGGGCAGAACGCATCGCGGTGCACGGTTTGCCGCAGCGACGCATCTTCCAGCACCGCATACCGGGGCGAAAACCGGCGTGACTGCTCGCCCAACGCCTGCCAGCTCTGGCGGGCTGCCACCCCGCGCAGGGCGAGTTGCCCGGGCAGCGCCCCGATCACCTCCAGGCAATTGGTGCCAATCGAACCGGTCGAACCCAGGACTGCAACACGCTGCATGGAGTGCTTGGCGACTTAGGACGTGCGACCTGCGGCCCATCCCTCCCTCAGGGGGGATCCGTCGCAGGTGAAAGTGATCCCAATCCGGTTGCCTGCGATGACCGTTTTGCGGTCACGCCTCCCGGAGTTGAATACTCACTCAGGCGAGTACTCATTCCCCGATGAAGGCCCCGAAAATGAGGGTTGCCCGAAGGCAATCCTGCATGCAGGGACGATTGAACAGTGTAGGAATTCCAGCCCATGGTCGCAAGACGGGGTTGCCTGTTGACCGACCATTGGACCGCCCGTACAGTGCCAGTATGAAAGACCCTGAATCGAAGCGTTCGCGAAAGCTGTTCTCCGGAAAGCCGGGAGGAACCCGGGGGCGTTCCGAACGTCCCCAGCCGAGTCATTGGTTCTGGACTCTGACCCTGCTGCTGGGTTTGATGCTCTTCTCGGGGGCGTGGCTGCAGCGCGAAGGAAACATCACCCGACTGAGCTACGACCAGTTCGAGAAGCGGATCCGCAGCCATCAGCTTTCGGCCGACAACATCCGCAATCTGGTCCTCAGTCGCGATCAGATCACGTTCCAGGTGACGGAAGGGAATCTGACCGATCCCCAGGGAATCACCCTGCGACAGTTTCGCGTCCCGTATTCGGGGGCGGGCGATCCCGAGCGTGACGGCCTGCGGCAACTGCTCGAAAAGGAAGGGATTGGCCTCTCGTACCCGGAGGCGACCCCCGAGTGGGTTGGCGTCCTGTACCCGTTGCTGCTCGCCCTCCCCCTGCTGGTCTTCTTTTTCATCGTGCTGAAACGGATGGGAGGTCCCGGCGGGGCGCTCTCATTCGGCCGCAGCCGGGGCCGGATGCTGGCCGAAGAAGATCTCGACGTCAAGTTTGACCAGGTTGCCGGGATCGACGAAGCGGTCGAAGAAGTTCGCGAAATCGTTGATTTCCTCAAGACTCCGGGCAAGTACCAATCCCTCGGGGGACGCATCCCCCGGGGCGTCCTGCTGGTCGGTCCGCCGGGGACCGGCAAGACGCTGCTGGCCAAGGCGATCGCCGGCGAGGCTGGAGTCCCGTTCTTCAGCCTTTCGGGGTCCGACTTCGTTGAGATGTTTGTCGGGGTGGGGGCGGCCCGCGTGCGCGACATGTTCCAGCAGGCCGGCTCCAAGGCCCCCAGCATCATCTTCATCGACGAGCTCGACGCCCTCGGCAAGGCCCGCGGCAGTGGCATGCCTGGCGGCCATGACGAACGCGAGCAGACCCTCAACGCCCTGCTGGTCGAAATGGATGGCTTTCCGACCGAACAGAGCGTGATCGTCATGGCGGCGACCAACCGCCCCGAGACCCTCGATCCCGCCCTGATGCGCCCCGGCCGCTTCGACCGCCACGTGCTGGTCGACCGCCCCGACGTCAAGGGACGTGAAGCGATCCTCAAGGTGCACATCCGCAAGATCAAGGCCGATGACGACATCGACCTCAAGCACCTCGCCCGTCTCACCCCCGGTTTCGTGGGAGCCGACCTCGCCAATCTCGTCAATGAGGCGGCCCTGCTCGCCGCACGCAAGAACCGCAGCCGCGTCTCGCGGGCCGAGTTCGAAGAGGCGATCGAGCGGGTCGTGGCTGGTCTCGAAAAGCAGACCCGCCTCATTCCCGAAGACGAAAAACGGCGAGTCGCCCTCCATGAGGCGGGACACGCCCTCGTCGCCTGCAGCCTCCCCGGGACCGACCCGGTTCACAAGATCTCCATCATTCCCCGGGGAATGGCGGCGCTCGGCTATACCCTGCAGCGCCCCAGCGAAGACCGGCACCTGCACACCCAGTCGGAACTGCAACATCGCATCTGCGTCCTGTTGGGGGGCATCGCGGCCGAAGAACTGATCTACCAGGAAACCTCCACCGGCGCCCAAAACGACCTCGAACGCGCCAGCGACATCGCACGGCGGATGGTGACCGAGTTCGGCATGAGCCCCCGCCTCGGGCGGGTCAACTTTCGCGACAGCGGCCGCAGCCCCTTCGCCATGCAGGGCTACGCCCCGGTCCCCGAGGTCATCCACAGCGAACAGACCCGCCGGGAAATCGACCTCGAGGTCAAGCGGATCATCGACGAAGCCGCCCATGCCGTGCAGGACCTGCTGCAGTCCCGCCGGGCCATCCTCGAACAACTCAGCCGTGAGCTGTTTGAGAAGGAAGTGATGGATGCCGAAGACCTGCGTCGAATCATCGACCAGCACACCACCGCTCCGCAATTGATGCCCGGCACGTCTCCCGGGGGAGTCGTCGCGACTGCTGTCATCACCGAGAGTGAGTCCCCCGCGGCTCCCTTCGATCGCCCGGCATAAGCCTGCCCCCGGACACGACGTCCCCCTCTTCCGCGCGAGGAGCCTTCGAACATGCCAACGCGTCGTCAGTGGCTCGCGACCGTCGGAGGGCTGGGGCTGGGGGGGCTGGGACTGCCGGTTGCGGGCCTGCCGTCGGCCATCGCCCAGGAACCGGTTGAGCCGATCAGCTTCGTGCATGCCGGCATCATCGACGCCTGGCGGGCGTATGGCGACCGGCTCTCCTTTGGCCGGGACCAGACCCTGGCCCTCGTCGATGATGGCTGTGACCTCGCACTGCCCGAGTGGTCGACCCCGGTGGACGGGGTTCCCAAGGTGCTCGTTTCTTATGACAGCGTGAGTGACGACGACGACCCCCGGCACGAAGGGAAGGGATACCACGGATCGACCATCGGCGTCCCGTCGTCACTGAACCACAAGGGTCGCCGGGGAGTCGCCTGGAACAACCAGGTGGCGGTGATCAGGGCCCTCGAGTGCTGCCACTGCCATGTCCGCGACAGTGTCTCACTGGCGAAGGGACTCGCGTGGATCGTGAAACATCATCGGCAACACCGCATCACCACGGTCAACCTGGCTCCGGTGGATGACCTGGCGCACGGAGAACCGGTTCCGACCGGGATCGACGCCCCGCTCAAGCAACTGCGTGAACTGGGAATCTGGGTCAGTGCCCCGACCGGCAACCACGACTTCCGCGACGGCATCTCATGGCCTGCCTGTCAGCCATTCTGCTTCGCCATCGGAGCGGTCAAGCCGGTCAGCCCCACCCCGGCGGCCGAGGCTGAGGTGGTCTACCTCGACCGGCACCGCAAGGTCGACCTGGTCGTTCCTGCTGCCGCGACATCCAGTTCCAACGCCCTCGTCTGTGGTGGCGCGATGTTGCTGCGTGAGGCGATTGAAATCCGGAAATTTGACTGGAAGCCCTGGGGCAACACCCTGCCCGAGGCGCAACTGGCGATCTTCCAGAAAACGGGCGTCCCGGTGCATGATCCGGGCACCGGCCTCACCTTCCGCCGACTCGACCTGAAGGCCGCCCTCGACTTCGTCTGGCAGTGATTCGCAAGAGGCACCTTGGGGGGCATTTCATCGTTCGCCAAAGTTGTCGAAGGAAGTCCGCCGGGATGCGAGGACACATCCCAAGTCCCCCGGGATCGCCTCCCGACTCCACCTCGGCTTCAGACGTTGGCCAATTGCCACTGCTCGTGGTGGGTGCGGATCAATGCAATCGCCGCTTCGGCATCGGGGACGCACTGGGGAATCCGCAGGTCACTTTCGTGGCACAATGGCGGGTCAAAGACCAGCATCGACTCGCGGGCCCATTCGATCAGGCCGGGCCACATCGGCCCCATCAGGATCAACGGCATGTCGGTGATGTGCCGGACTTGCAGCAGCTGCCAGATCATGGCCACTTCCAGAAGTGTTCCAATTCCCCCCGGAGCAACCAGGAAGGCGTCCGATGCCAGGACAAACTGGTGCAGACGGGTGAAAAAAGTCCGGTGCTGAAACATCTGCTGCACAAACGCGTTGGCCCCCTGCTCGAACGGCAGATCGACCCGAATCCCGATCGATTGCACACCCCCCCGCCCGGCAGCCCCCTCATTGGCCGCCTGCATCAACCCCGGCCCACCCCCGGTGACAATGTCACATCCCAGTTCGGCCAGGGCGTCGGCACAGCGCCTCGTCTCTTCATAGATCAACGAGCCTGGCTTCGTGCGGGCCGAACCAAAAATCGTCACCCGGTACCGTTCATCCCTGGTCGTTCGAATGCGGGTCAGATTGTTGACCACATCCCACAGTCCCAGGATGGACTCTCCCAGAATCTGCTCCACCGCTGCCTCATTGCTGAGGGGGACATTGGAGGTGGTCGACAGGGGGTGTGTGGAACTGTCATTCATGAGCGCGGCGCTGCGATCAGGGAAAAGACGAACGAGACATCAGGATTGTAGGCAGTCCCCACGATGGCTGTCAGCCAGGTCCCCTCAAGGCGAATCCCGCGGCCTCCTGCGATTGTCCATTTTCCCCGGCGTGACCCGATGATCGGGTTGGCATCGCCGTCGTGCTGCCGACTCGCGACTGCTCAATCGCCCAGGCAGACTCCCAGCGCGCGGGCGGTTCCCACAAGCCCCCCCTCGGTCGGGACTGTCTTCAGTCGGTCCACCGCCTCATCGAGCGAGACCGAACCGACATGACTGCCGAGAAACGAGACCATCCGCCCGAATTCTTTCCGCGCCACGAGTTCAACCGCTTCGGTCCCAAAAGCCGTACACAGCACCCGATCGAATGTGCCGGGCTGACCGCCGCGCTGCAGATGTCCCAGCACACAGCACCGCGATTCCTTCCCGGTCCGCTCCTGCAATTCGGCGGCAATCTGCGCGCCGATCCCTCCCAACCGGGCCTCTCCGGTTCCCGTCGTTTTGGCGCTGGTGACGAATTCTCCCCCCTTGAGCCGGGCCCCCTCGGCCGCCACGACAATCGTGTGGTGCTTCCCCTGCTTTTCGCGCTCGCGGATCTTGCGCACGATTGGCTCGTAGTCGAAGGGGATCTCGGGTATGAGGATCACATCGGCCCCCCCGGCGACCCCGGCATAGATCGCAATCCAGCCGGCGTACCGCCCCATCACCTCCAGCACCATCACGCGGTTGTGACTCTCTGCCGTCGTCTGCAACCGGTCAACGGCGTCAGTCGCACAGTCGACCGCCGACTCAAACCCGAAGGTGAAGATCGTGCCGGCGAGGTCATTGTCGATCGTCTTCGGGACCCCCACGATCGGCATGCCATGCCGGTGCAGTTGGCGGGCGATGCTCAGCGAGCCATCCCCCCCGATCGAAACCAGGGCGGAAAGCTGCAGCTTGTGAAATCCCGCCAGGGTGGCGTCCATCAACTCGCGCGGCAGATCGCGCGACTCGCCATGGCCCACCTTGGCCGAGAACTTCCCCCGGTTGGCTGTTCCCAGGATGGTCCCGCCGCGGGTCAGCAGCCCGTCGAGTTCGCGCACCACCAGCCGCCGTGTCTTCTGCGGCTCGAGCAGCCCCTCGTAACCCCCCACGATGCCTACCGCTTCCCAGCCCCGGCGGTTGGCCGCCTTGGCCACGGCTCGAATCACGGTATTCAATCCGGGGCAGTCCCCGCCGCCAGTCACGATTCCAATGCGCTGCGTCATCCGTCCGGTTCACCACGGCAGGAAATCGACCCACCCATCCCGGAGCAGCGGGCGCCCGGCGTCCGGACAGGTGCGGTCACGCCCCCGGGTTCGGTGCCGCAGCCAGAACATCGGAGGAACACCCGGCAGCGTACTTGTCGAAATTCGCGGTGAACAGCCCAGCCAGCCGACGGGCGGCCAGGTCGTAGGCGACCGGATCACTCCAGTTGTCGCGGGGCCACAGAACCTCGTCGGGAACTGCGGGACAACCGGTGATCACCTCAAACCCGAAGACCGGATCTGTCCGTCGCGGAGCCTGGGCCAGGCTGCCGTCATGGATCGCATCGAGGATCGCGCGGGTATGCCGCAACTTCAGCCGGCTTCCCGTCCCGTACGCCCCCCCCGTCCACCCGGTATTCACCAGCCAGACCCGGGCATCATGCCTGAGGATCTTCGCCGCGAGCAGGTCGGCATACTTCGCCGGGTGCCACACGAGAAACGGCCCACCAAAGCAGGGCGAGAAGGTGGCCGAGGGTTCCTTGACCCCCTCTTCTGTGCCGGCCACCTTCGCGGTGTAACCACTGATAAAGTGGTACATCGCCTGGGCGGGGGTCAGGGCCGAGACCGGCGGCAGCACGCCAAACGCGTCGCAGGTCAGAAAGACGACGTCGGTGGGATGCCCCGCCTGGCACGGCACACGGGCGTTGGGAATCGACTCGATCGGGTAGGCACCGCGGGTGTTCTCGGTAATGCTGGCATCGCTGAAGTCGACCCGGTGATCTTCCTGCACCACGACATTTTCGAGGATCGCACCAAACTTCAGAGCGTGGTAGATGTCGGGCTCGCTTTCGGCGGTGAGGTTGATCGCCTTCGCGTAACAACCCCCCTCGATGTTGAAGATGCCATCGTCACTCCAGCAATGCTCATCGTCACCAATCAGCAGCCGCTTCGGATCAGCCGAGAGAGTCGTCTTGCCCGTCCCCGACAGCCCGAACAGCAGCGACGACCGTCCCGTCTCACGGGCACAGGTTGCGGCACAGTGCATCGAGAGAATCCCCCGCTTGGGAGCGAGGTAATTCATGACGGTGAAGACCCCCTTCTTCATCTCACCGGCATATTCGGTCCCGAGAATCACCAGTTCGCCATCTTCGAATGACAGGTCGATGCTGGTCTTCGAGCCCATCCCGGCGGTCAACTGGTTCGCGGGGAACGAACCGGCGTTGTAGATCACGAAGTCGGGTTCGCCATAGTCACGCAACTCGTCCTTCTGCGGCCGGATCAACATTGTGTGCATGAACAGTGCGTGGTACGGACGCGAGCAGATCACCCGCACCTTCAGCCGGTACTTCGGATCCCAGCCGGCATAACCATCGAAACAATACAGCCGTTCGCGGGTGTTGAGGTAATCGCGGGCCCGCTCGCGGTTGATGGCAAACGTG
>Ga0315902_10008596_pt1 | contig 13812 bp, 15 predicted proteins | sample LakEriMetagenome_9_FD_203523 | JGI IMG/M metagenome (GOLD analysis project Ga0315902, IMG submission 203523) | Freshwater fungal communities from buoy surface, Lake Erie, Ohio, United States - Buoy 12 MA117 | ecosystem: Environmental > Aquatic > Freshwater > Lake > Lake biofilm | place: USA... | reverse complement strand
TTTAAAGTTCCCTTGGTTTTCATCGCCTGCGCTTGTGCCTGGGACACCCGATAACCAATCGGTTTTGCGAAACGCACTTCCGGCTTTCATCTGCCCATCTTCGCCCGGCGGATCGTCAAGAACGGTCTCAGGAACCTTCAGTTTTGGAGTATCCTTTCCGTATCAAAACCTTGCAGTCACCGATTATGCCACTTGTAGCTCGATCAATCCTGGAAGTATTACTTTCTTTGGGTATCCATCGGGAACAACCCAAAACGATCTCTTTGGTGCACTAGCTCCGGAGGTAAAGGGAGCAGGTGCTGTACCCGTTTTGGGGCAACCGTTGCGTAAGGCGTTTCGTATCGCTGACATTATCGACGGCACGAGCCGCACGATTCTTTTGTGCGAGGATGCTGGTCGTCCTGACTTTTGGATCGCGGGCAAACTCGATCCGACCCGCAAACTGAACGACGGGGGCTGGGGGCATCATGAGAACGACTATGGTCTTGACGGTGCCGTCAGTGGCACAAGAACCTCGCCCGGTAATTGCGTGATCAATTGCCACAATGACAACGAAACTTATTCGTTCCATGGGAGTGGAGCGATGCATGCAATGGCTGATGGTAGCGTTCAATTCACCAGTGCAAATATCTCTCCGCAAGTCTACGCCGCTCTCTTGACCGCTCGAGGCAATGGCTTGACGGCCGCTGAGGTCTCGCCATCGGCCACGGATGAGTAATCGGAAGAAAATCAACCATCATTTGTAATGGGCATGACGGTGCATAAGATAACCAATTTGCAGTTCGGAAGTTTCGTTTTGATCCTGCTTGTGGCGATGATTTCTGGATGCTCGAAAGGGAACCCAAAAACTGCAGCGGTCAAAGGGATGATCAAGACCAAGCAGGGGCAACCCTGCGGCAAGGCGTTGATCGTCTTTCATCCGTTGGAAAAGTCGCGGTTGAATGATCCTAAACCGGTCGCAACTGCCGAAGATTCTGGGGAGTTTGTCGTCAGGACCTTTACGATGGATGATGGTGCGGTTCCGGGAGAATATGGGGTCACCGTTGTTTGGCCCGGAGAAAACCAGGGCAATTCGGGGCTTTCACTGAGCGGTGAAGGCTCCTCGGGAGGTGCTGATCGCTTGGGAGGCAAGTATGGCAATCCCAAGGATCCGAAGATTAAAGTGACGATCCCAGCCAATGGTGATCTTAATATGAAGATTGAAATTGACGGGTAGTTTTCGCAGATGTACTTGAAGCATGCTTTTGAATGCACCGGTTCATCTTTTCATCATGTTTCATTCTTTGATTATTCACCGTTTGTTACATAACTGACCACCGATGAACTGATACTGTAGTAGGCATCGGTCGGGTTTCGTAAGTGGTCGAATCACGGAGGATTCTGATGGCCGTCGAAGCATTCAACGACTTTCGCGCAGTCTTTATCAGCGATCTACACGTGGGCTGGGACAAGGTTTCCGAGCTTCATTTACAGAGGTTTCTGAGAAACCTTCGAACGCGAAATCTCTACCTTGTTGGTGATGTTCTGGAGTGGATGTATAGGCCTACCGGAACTAGGAGAGTCTCTACACAGCGATTCTTAAATGAATTGCTCGAAGTGTCCAGGCGGGGAACGGTGATCCATTGGTTATCTGGGAATCACGATCCAGCAACGTACCGAGGGGGCCAGCATTCGGATTGGTTGTGCAGCGCTTTGCCGGAAGTTCGCATTAAGCCTCACGACCGTTACACAGCCAGTGATGGTCGCACCTACCTGATCGTTCACGGGGACATCTACGATTATTTCGCGCAGAGAGCTTGCGGTTGGAAACAGCGACTTGCAGAGACTCTCTATCCACTTTATTTAAAGCTCTTGGATTCTTCCAGCCGTTTCCGTTGGGTAAGAGCATTGCAGAAGTTCAAGAACCAAGATCCTCTTTTGGCAGATCATGCAAGAGCCTTTCGAGAATTGATGATGGAGTTAGCGCGATTGCACGATTGCGATGGTGTGATTTGCGGCCACATCCATGTGCCGGAATCGTGCACTGTCGGTTCGGTGGCTTATCTAAACTGCGGTGATTGGCTTGAGCACCGTAGCTATGTAGCGGAAACAGAATCAGGGCAGATCATGCTCATGAGATAGATGGTCAATCGGTGGTCAAGTTATTTGCTCGAACGTTAACAAGGTAGCTCTATGGCAACGATTGTTTACAGTGTCAACGGAGAAGGACGCGGTCATGCAACGCGGGTTCAGGCGATCGTCGAAATGCTAATCCCAAGGCATCGCTTTATCCTTCTGGCATCGGAGGATGCTTATGCACATTTTCGGGGCGAATACAATGACCATCCGAATGTGAAAGTATCTCCGATTCCAGGGTTGAAATTTAAGTACCATGGCGGAAAACTCTCCTATGTCCGATCCGTTCTTGGATCGGTGCCCTTTCTTTGGAATCTCCGTAGTTCCGTGCGAGCCATCGAGCGGTTGTTGTTGCGTGAGCAGCCTGATTTAGCAATTACCGATTTCGAACCGCTCTTACCAAGAGCCGCTACGCGACTTCAAGTACCCTGGCTGAGCCTCGATCACCAGCATTTTTTGAGCGTAAGCGACTTTGGATCTTTGCCGGCGCTGATGAGGTGGCAAAGCCGTTTTCTCCGATGTTCTATCGGGTTGTTCTATCGCGGTCAAATCGGTGAGGCGGTGAGTTCTTTTGCGCACTTGCCAGCTCGCAAGGGAAGCGAAGGGGTCGAGCGAATCGGAGTTCTCATCCGGCGAAAAATTCAATTGATGAAATCACGGGCTTCGAATTCTGGACATCTATTGGTGTATGTTCGAGGAGAAGCGCCCGATCGATTTTGGGACGCCCTTTCGAAAATTCAAAAGCCAGTCTATGTTTTCGGAAAATGCTTACCGCCTGTTTTGCAAAACATCGAGTACTTCGGTATCCAAAACGAAAAATTCATCCGTTACTTGGCTTCCTGCGACGCGTTGATAACCACTGCGGGCAATCAACTCGTGGGCGAAGCTTTCTATCTTGGTAAACCGGTACTGGCCATCCCTGAGCGAGGAAATTTCGAGCAGTGCGTAAACGGTTGGCTCGTTTCGCAATCCCAGGGTGGGTGGTCGGTTTCTTTTGATCAGATCACTCCTCATGTTCTTTCCCAATTCCTGCTTTCATTGCCACTCCTTCGACATCGTATCGATGGTATGAAATGGTCAGGAAACGAAGATGCAAAAGCCTTTATCGAAAGGCACCTTCCAGCAATACAGCAGGATGCAGGTTCGCAAGACAATACCTTTCAGAACGTGGCGTGAAATATGTTATTAGCTACCTTGCGTCGGATCCCGGGATTCCTTTTTGATTCCTACCAACTGCGTCGTGGTCAAACAGTTCTCCCGAGGTTGCTGACTTACACCGTCACCTTTCGATGCAATGCCCGTTGCATCATGTGTGACTCCTGGAAACTCCAAGGCCATAACGACCTGAAGATTGAGGAAATCGAAACAATCTTCAAGCAGTTGCCTCGCATGGATGGAGTCAGACTCACTGGCGGTGAACCCTTTGTTCGAAAGGATCTTCTTGAAATCACCGAATTGGCGGTTCGATATCTTCAACCGCTGGGAATTCACATTACAACAAACGGTTTCTTAACAGATAGGATTGTCGAGCTTTGCACTCAAAGAACGCGCAAGACACCGATGCAAATCATGGTGAGCCTCGATGGTCTTAAAGACAAACACAACGAAATTCGCGGCAGCAATGTCGCTTTCCATTCCGCGATGAAAACAATCGAGGAACTTGCAAAAATCAGGAAGAAAATGAATCTGGATCTGGCCGTCAATCAGACGATTGTCGACCAGGAAGGGATCGAACACTATGCGTTGCTCAAGGAGAAACTCAAGCCATTGGGTGTACGTCACCAGATGGTCATGGCCTATGACTCTAGCGCAACATACTCAATTGAACGGAACCAAGATTTGGCGCCAAAGCAAGCAGGCCAGTTCATGACCTTCGGAAAAATCGATGACTCCCATTTGAAGAATTTATTTGAGAGCGCCGAATCGGATATCAAGGAATTGCCATGGTGGGCTAGGCTCGCGAAGTCCTATTACCTCAAGGGGATCCAACAACGATTGCTCGGTGATCCAAATTCGACCACTTTCACCAACCCTGCATGCGTGGCTCTCAATTCGCATCTACGAATCTTTCCTAACGGCGATGTCCCTACATGCCAATTCAACAGCAACATCGTAGGGAATCTTCGCAAGGCACCTTTTGATGAAATATGGAAATCGGCGAATGCCATTGCCCAGCGGGAATGGGTCGGGAAATGTCCAGGTTGCTGGGCCGAATGCGAAGTCCTTCCGAGCGCGATCTATTCCTTGGACTTGATCAAGCCGCTTAGGGTTGCAAAGATTTGATGCCGCCGAAGGGATAGCGTCCGCCAACTACTGTAGCTCCTTGATTTGGTCAAAGCCAACGACTGTAAAACCGATTTCGTCATAGCGATCGGATTTTTTACTGGCCTCTTCGAGACTGCCACGTTCATGCAAGATACCAATGCTCTGATCTGGCATCAGAGCAAGATCGGAGTAGCCAGTGAAGTTGGGAGCTGGTTGCTTGGCATATCGGAAGAACCGCGTCCAGGTGCGACCGTCGTCCTGACTGAGCTTGAGCGTGCCGTCGGATCGGAACTCAGCATTAGCAGGGTTCGAAAAGAGGATGTTGCCCTTTTGGGTCTCCGGATTGACCGAATGGAACAGCAAGCTAGCTTGGCAACCACGGGGCTCGACAAGCTGTGACTCTAGCCATGTTTCCGTGAACGTCTGGCCACCATCCTTGCTAATCGAAACCACGCGATGGTTCTCCTGACCGTTTTGATTACGGCTGTTGAGCATCAAATCGCCGTTGCTCAATTCGACTACCGTGCACTCGGTCGTCCGTGGTCGAGTCGCACTGCCGCCGATATGCCACGTATCTCCATTGTCATCGGAATAGATCACATGCGAAACCATGTGCGTTTTCTTGGTGTTGTGCCTCGCAGGAATGACGATTCGCCCTTTGTAAGGATCGCTTCGCATGACGATCCCGTGGCAAGGGCCGGTGCCATACCACTGCCAATCCGACTCGTAAACCGAATCGGTGATCTTGCGAGCTTTAGACCAAGTCACGCCATCGTCATCGGAGTGCATGACGTAGACTTCTCGGGTCGTTCGATCTTTTTCCGACGGAATCCACTTGTTCCAGAGCCAAACCAGAAGGATTCGGCCCGAAGGTAACACCACCGGACACTGACACTTGCATGGGTTTTTGCCATCGTTGGCAAGTACCTGCAACGGTCCCCAGGTTCTCCCTCCATCGGTGGATCGTTTGAGTACGACATCCATGTCGTCTTCGTCTTTGTGCCCATGGACGCGTCCCTCACAAAAGGCCAGTACTGTGCCAGCGTTACTGACCGCCACAGTTGGACACCGATAGCAAGCGTAGCCTTCTGTGCCAGAAACATAAGCAACAGAATCCAGTTGAGGTGCCAGTTGCTGATCTTGCTTAGCCACGCAAGTTGGTGCAAGGCAAGCGATGGTCAAAAGCAAGAGGCTCACCACGTCGAGTTTGAGTCCGAATCGAGTGGGTATCATTGGGCTGGGGGAATGCCGGAACGAGGGTGATGAATTGGTAGGTTCTATCAAACCGATCATCATAATGGATCGATTCAAGCCGGATGTATAGCTTATCGTTGCGATCCGGTAGTTTTGGTGCTAGATTATTCGCCCATGAGCACTCCATCAAATTCAACCGAAACCAGCTTATTGAAGACCATTTGTGGGATTCAAACGCATGTTGATTTTGCCGACACCAAGGCCAATCTAGAGCGGATGCTCCAGTGGCTTGAGCATCAGGAAGTGCACAAGGCCGATTTGGTAGTCTTTCCTGAGTGCATGCTCAGCGGGTACTGTTTTGCGAGTTTAGACGAAGCTCGTCCCCATGCGCAGTCGATCCCTGGGCCGGCGACAGACGCGATCACCGAGGCTTGCAAGTCCAAGAACATGCATGTGGTCTTTGGGCTATTGGAGCTTGGTTCCAACGATTCGATTTACAACAGTTGCGTGCTTGTTGGTCCCACCGGTGTGGTTGCGACTTATCGAAAAGTCCACTTACCGTTCCTAGGTGTCGATCGATTCACCACACAGGGTGAGAATCTCTACCGCGCAGCGAATGCCGATCAGATGCGAGTCGGTATGCACATTTGCTACGACGGCTCTTTTCCCGAATCCTCGCGCTGTTTGGCGCTCGATGGAGCCGATCTGCTGGTCTTACCGACGAATTGGCCCCCAGGTGCAGACACCTTTGCCAAATATCTCCCAAATGCAAGGGCCCTTGAGAACAACGTCTACTTCATGAGCGTCAATCGGGTAGGGACCGAGCGAGGATTTCGATTCATCGGCAACAGTCGTATTTGCGATCCAAACGGAAACCCCATCGCAGATGCTCCTCATGAAAGCGAGCAAGTCCTCCGCGCGACGATCGATTGCAATAAGGCTAGGAATAAAAGACTCGTGCGGGTTCCCAAAGAGCATGTGATCGATCGATGGGCCGATCGACGTCCAGCTTACTATGAATCCATCGCAAAAGAGCACCATCTGGAGCGAAAGATCGATTAACTAACCCCAGGCCAGCTATTTTTGGTTCCTCAGGTATTTCAGTGGGTGAAAGATCGGTTTTTTCGTACTCAGCTTCGCGGTACTCGTACTCGTACTCGAAAACGCTTGAATCGATGCAAGGCGATCGCCTTTTTAAGGAAGATGGAACCTCAATATTTGGCCCGTTTGTCAACGACATCCCAATTCGTCTCTTCGAGTACGAGTACGAAAAGAACCAGTGGTATGATTTGCCAGCCACGATAATGTCGGACGGATCGCTATTTTTGGCAGTGGTAGACGATCGCAGGTGGCAAGTTCCACCACAAAATGCGGCTGGTTTCAACCGAGCGAAAATTCTCTCTGAGCAAACTTCGAAATCTCCGACCTGCCGCCAGCGGTAATCCGTGCAAATAAGCAAACGTCGAGAACTTGCCCTCGGGCGCGAGGGAATCGAGAATCGCCTCAAGAATTCTTCTTTGGAGATCCTCAGGGAAGACAGCCCACGGCAAGCCGCTGACAAGTGCATCGAGTTGCGAGATTTGTCGATGGTCGCACAGTGCCTTGAGTTCCGATGCGTCGGCTTGAACGATATCGGCCATCGGGAATCGTTGTTTCAAATGGGTCACGAATTGCGGATCAATTTCGACGGCAAAGAATCGGGTGCTCTGGCTGCATCGATCCAGGATGGCTTGGGTAAAGGGGCCAGTTCCGGGTCCGATTTCGGCGATAGCTGTGCAAGTTTTCCAATCGATCCGGTCGAGCATTTCCGCAGCCAGATATCTCGAACTTGGTGCAATGGCCCCTACGGCCGTTGGATGTTTGACAAATCCACTAAAAAACTTGATCCACTCTCCGTATGGCAAGGCTGGATTCTCCTTTGAGGACTGCTTTTGAATCGAGGAAACCAGGAACCTCGACGAAGTTCGTGACAATTGCCGATGGTTGTTATATGCTTTTTGGTCAGACGCAGGATTCAAGCACACCAAGAAAGGGAACTGAATGAGCAGTTCAGAGGGTTCGGGACCGACTTATCAAACGATGCGGGGGCGCGACTATCCGACCCTCAGGCAGTTTACTGTCTTCTTGGAAAATCGTGTTGGGCAGTTGCTCGATGTGGTTCGACGACTTGAGATCTCGGGAAATCGCATCTTGGGCTTTTCCATCAACGATTCTTCGGACTGCGCGCTGGTTCGATTTCTGTTGCGAAACCCTGAGACAGGTAGAGAAACGTTTGAACGAGCTGGATTGTCGGTCTTTGAGAGCGACTGCATTGGAGTGGAATTGCCCGAGTCTGGTCAGCCCTTCCAAGAGATCTGTCTTGCGTTGCTCCAGGCCGAGATCAACATCGTTCGAGCTTATCCTCTCCTGGGTCGCAGTTCCGGTGGTTCGGCGATTGCGATCTCGGTAGACAATCCAGAAGCTGCCTTGGATACCTTGGCCCAACGAGGTTTTCGCTTGCTTCACGAAGGGGATCTTCTCGACCCGGGCGAAGACTAATGGTGGACAAAAACCCGGCCTTCGGTACGGCAGTTTTGTCAAGTTTTGTCCGAAGGGTTGTTCTGGGTAGTTTATCGATCAGACTTGGTCGATGTTCTAAGCGTTCCGACGCAGTTTTGCGCCCTTGCGTTTACCGATCCCTGGATTTTGGTCTCCTTTGATCAATGATTATCCGAGCAAAGCGTCCCGGTTTTACATTGGTGGAATTGTTGGTGGTCATTGCGATCATCGGGGTGCTTGTCGGACTGCTTTTGCCGGCGGTCCAAGCGGCCCGGGAGGCCGCCCGACGCATGTCTTGCTCGAATAACCTTAAGCAAATCGGCTTGGCGATGATGAACTACGAGGCTGCTACCAAGCGGATTCCTCCGAGTGCCTGCATCATCCCCTCAATCTCGACGAATGCATCGTGGAGTATTCATGGACGGCTCTTCCCCTACTTGGAGCAGAACAATCTGGCCAATCAGGTCAATCTGAGCGTCAACTGGAGCAACTATCCGATACTGAATTATTACCGAGTGCCGACTTATGTCTGTCCGTCGGATCCACGCGGAGATATCCCGCGTGACACCGCAGCGACGGGAAGTACCACGGCGATGTTTCTCTATCCGACGACCTATGGATTTAATCTCGGAACTTGGTTTGTCTATGACCCTGTGAGCAACACGGGTGGAGATGGTGTTACCCATGCGAATTCATCGCTTAAATCAGCTTCGGTCACTGATGGACTGAGTCGAACATTGTGGTCGAGCGAAGTGCATGCCTGGCAGGCTTATACGCGCAATGCAGGTCCGCCGACGACTGCCATGCCCACGACGGTCGCCGAGGTTGCAGCGATTGCCGATTCGGGTCGCAAGGATCGGATTTTTCCCGATGGTACGGGGACAGGTCATTGTGAGTGGACCAACGGTCATGCGCATCACAGTGGATTTACGGTGACTTTGGGGCCCAATACGGTTGTGCCGTATGTCTTTAATGGGGTTCGGTACAACATCGATTACAACTCGCAGGCCGAAGGGCAAAGCACGACGCGACCATCCTATGCGGTGTTGACTTCGCGTAGCCACCATGGCGGGTTGGTAAACTCGTGTTTGATGGATGGGAGTGTGCAGTCGATGAGCAACAACATCGATGTGCAGGTCTGGCAGGCCTTGGGAACGCGGGCCAAGGCGGATCGATCGGAGGTAGACAATTAGCTCGCTTCGGGTTCGTCTTTCGAACGAACTTTCCGCATCCAGACGCTATTGCCTTTTTCGTTGTATCTGACTTCGCACATGAGCTCTCGGATCAGAAGGACGCCTCTGCCGCGGGGTTGGTCCAAGCGTTCCTCTTCGGTGGGATCTGCAACGTTTCGGTGATCGAAGCCTTGGCCTTGGTCGGTGATGGTCATTTCCGCAGACTCAGCGTCGACGATGTAGATCACATGGACTGTTTTCGAAGCATCCCGTTTGTTGCCGTGTTCGATGGCATTGACGACCGCTTCTTCTATTGCCATTTGGATGTGGAATACATCGCGACCTTCCCAGCCGGCAGACTCCAGGGCACTCATCAGTTCATCGATCGATGCATGCCCGGCGTCGAGGTCGCTCGGAATGGTCTTATCGCATTTCCACATCGGTGGTCGGCTGTTCATCAGCAACCTGTCCTCGGTAGGAGATCGCTAGAGTTTGAAAGCCGATAGGCCGCTGGCTTCGTCTTTGCGGATATCGAACACACGATCTAGGCGAGTGATTTTGAAGACTTCTCCGATTTCGGGCCTTAGGCAACAAAGTTTGAGTTGTCCGGCTGCGTCTTTGACTTTCTTGTTGAGCGAAATGAGCTTGTTCAGAGCCGCGCTAGACATGAACTCTACGGAGTCGAAGTTCAGCAGGAGCATGTTCTTTTTCTCGTTGATCACCAAGCCGGTGAGTTCATCGCCGAGTTGCTCGATCGTTGCCGAGTCCACAATTTTTTTATCTACGAAATGGACTACGTGAACGCCGCCATTGTCCATCACATTGATACGCCGATAGGTGGCCATCGAACATCCTTACTTTTTTGGAACAATTTGGAACAAAAAGGAACGGATCAAATAAACGCTTAAGTGAGGCGTTAAGGGTAAACCAAGCCCCTGATCCGATCAATTGATATTGTAGCTTAGGGACTAAGGTTTTTTGTGGGTTTTTTAGATTTTTGGAAGGGAGTATCCCAGGCAAATTCCCGCGACGATCGCAGAAATCCAAAAGATCATCACCGTATTGCCGAGCCTCCGCGACTTGAGCCTGGAAAACATGTAGTAGAACGAGTAGAGGATCGTAAGGGAGCAAAGCAGGCCTTCTTTGATCGACTCTTTGTAAGCGGTTGCTTGGATTGCAAATAAGGCAAATAGGGCGATCAAGCAAGCACCTCCGCCTGCCGAGAAGGCGATCACCGGTCCATAATTGGCCGATTGGAGTTTGGCGATCATCGGAACGCTCGACACATTACCGGATGTTTTTACGTCCATTTTCAGAAGGATGGCCGTCATCATAAACATCACTGCCAGGATGATTGCAGCCATGGTCCACCATGGCATCCCTGCTTTGAGAAGTCGATTTTCGGTTTCGACTTCTCGGGCCATCATCTCGGCGGCTTCCACGAGTCGTTTGTTGCCAAACTCTTTGACTTCCACCTCGAAGCCTTCGATTTTGGAGCCTGCTTCGAGGTTGTATCCACATCCGACGCAGATGGCCGTTCCGGGTGGGAGCGATCGGTCGCAGGAAGGGCAGAAGATTCCTTCGCGTTTCTTCAGGCCTGCGGAGTCCAGAAGCTTAGCCATCGCATCCTGGGATGCATTGCTGGCACTTGCTTTCGCCGCAGGCTTCGATGCAGCGGGCTTGGTCGCTGGGGCTGTTTTGGCCGGGGTTCCGACGGCGATGACGCTTTGGCATTTAGGGCACTTAACCCCTTTGCCGGCCATCGTTTCGGGGACGTTTAAAGCCACCCCGCATTGGCAAGTCACACGCAACGGCATCGGTTGGCCCTTTGACGAAAAGATCTAAAAATCCAGCTATCATTTTGGCCCACAATTCCTACAAAACAATGGGCAAAAGCCCGCATAGCCACGATTTTCCACAAGGAAAAAACCAGCTAGCTTTTCGTGGCACGCAAGTTGCTCCCTGGATATCAAAACGTTTTCGTATGCCTTTTTGGCGTATTCCCATCGTCGTTTGTTTAGCCTTTGGAGTTTTTGTAGATGGCTGCAACTAAAGAGAAGAGCAAGGTCAAATTGGTTCCACTTGGGGACCGAATCGTGGTTCAGCGGCAAGAGTCCCAAGAAAAAACCGTCGGTGGCATTTACTTGCCCGACAGCGCCAAGGATCGTCCAACCCGCGGCAAGGTGATCAGTGTCGGAGACGGACGTGTTTTGGAGAATGGCAGTCGTTCGCAACTTCAGGTCAAGGTTGGCGATCACGTCCTATTTACCAGCTATGCAGGCGAGTCGATCGAAATCGATGGCGAAGAGTACCTGCTGATGAACGAATCCGAAGTACTCGCAGTCCTCGGCTAACCCTAACTTAAACACCTTTCAATCGACGTTTTTGTCCGTTTGTAGCTCAAGCGTTGCTGCGGACCCAAAACGAAGAATTTCATCAAGGAGCATTCTTAGACTATGGCAAAAATCATTGCTTTTGATCAGGAAGCCCGCGAAGCGATCCGACGTGGTGTCGGTAAACTCGCTCGGGCAGTCAAGGTAACACTCGGACCACGCGGTCGGAATGTTATTTTGCAAAAGTCTTTCGGTAGCCCAACAGTGACCAAAGACGGTGTTACGGTCGCTAAGGAAATCGACCTCGAAGATGTTTACGAGAACATGGGCGCTCGCATGGTACGCGAAGTGGCCTCGAAGACCAGCGACGTTGCTGGCGATGGAACAACCACTGCCACGGTCATGGCCGAAGCGATTTTCAACGAAGGGCTCAAAGCGGTTGTTGCCGGTGTGAATCCGATTCAGATGAAGGCTGGTATCGAGCAAGCCGTTGCGGATATCACCGAGAAGCTCAAGAAGATGTCGATCAAGATCAAGGACAAGGCCGAGATGGCCAACGTCGCTTCGATCGCTGCGAACAACGACCGAGCTATCGGTAACTTGCTCGCAGATGCCATGGAACGTGTTGGCAAGGACGGTGTGGTAACGGTCGACGAAGGCAAGAGCCTCCATGACGAACTTGAATTCGTCGAAGGGATGCAATTTGACCGAGGTTACCTCTCGCCTTATTTCGTGTCCGATGCGACCACCATGGAATGCGTCCTCGAAGATGCTTACATCTTGGTCTTCGAAAAGAAAGTCGCGAACATCAAGGAAATTGTTCCCGTTCTCGAGCAAGTCGTCCAGCAGAGCAAGCCTCTGCTGATCATCGCTGAGGATGTCGAAGGCGAAGCATTGGCAACTTTGGTCATCAACCGACTTCGCGGAACGCTTCATGTCGCAGCCGTCAAGGCTCCTGGTTACGGCGATCGACGCAAGGCGATGATGGAAGACATCGGAATTCTTACCGGTGCGGTTCCTGTATTCGAGGCTTTGGGCAAGAAGCTAGATGCTTTGACCCTTTCGGATTTAGGTCGAGCCAAGAAGGTCATCATCGATAAGGACAACACCACGATTATCGAAGGTGCAGGCAAGGCAAGCGAGATCAAGGCTCGGATCGATCAGATTCGCCGCGAGATTGAAAACACCAGCAGCGACTACGATCGCGAGAAGCTCGAAGAGCGTCTGGCCAAGCTCGCCGGCGGCGTTGCCAAGGTCAACGTCGGTGCAGCCACCGAGAGCGAAATGAAGGAAAAGAAGGCCCGCGTCGAAGACGCTTTGCACGCAACCCGTGCAGCGATCGAAGAAGGCATTCTTCCTGGCGGTGGTGTGGCTTTGCTCCGAGCATCGACCCAAGTGACTCCTTCGGATTCCCTCTCGCAAGACGAGGTCACCGGCTACAACATTGTCTTGCGTGCATGCCGTGCACCATTGACCATGATTTCGGCCAATGCAGGCCAAGATGGCGGGATCGTCTGCTCGAAAGTTGCCGAAGCCAAAGGCAACATCGGTTACAACGCGTTGACCGGCGTCTATGAAGACTTGGTCAAGGCTGGTGTGATCGATCCGACCAAGGTGACTCGCACCGCACTTGCCAATGCTGCTTCGGTCTCAACATTGCTTTTGACCAGCGATGCACTCATTGCAGAGAAGCCAAAGGATGACAAGAAGGGTGGTCACTCGCACGACCACGACATGTACTAAGGCTTTATCTGATCAGCTAACCAACGAGAGTTAGGTTATCAAAACATCGAAGAAGCTCGGCATAATAGCCGAGCTTTTTTTGTTTGCATTTCGTTTAAAGTTCTGCATCAGCGTTCATGAGTGTGCATCAGCGGTTGGGTTTGATTCTTAATCAGCGAATATTGGTGTGTATCAGTGGTTCGAAAAACAGCCTATGCGCGCATTGCCCCTCTATCCCCCCGCCCTTTCTCCCCCGCCAAAGCCCGGTGGCGAAAGGGGGCCAAGCGGAGACAGGCTTCAGGTCTCAGGCCTCAGGGGAACAGCCAGAGTAGCCAGGCGAGATTGAGTGAACTATCTCCCATGAAGAAGATTGATTGCGCTGTGCCGCGCAGAATCAAAGCCCGACGCTCGCGCTCGTCGGCTAACAGAGCAAACGCTGAGCGGTTTTCTTCGAGCGCTGCATCAGCGTTCAT
>Ga0315902_10008593_pt1 | contig 13817 bp, 11 predicted proteins | sample LakEriMetagenome_9_FD_203523 | JGI IMG/M metagenome (GOLD analysis project Ga0315902, IMG submission 203523) | Freshwater fungal communities from buoy surface, Lake Erie, Ohio, United States - Buoy 12 MA117 | ecosystem: Environmental > Aquatic > Freshwater > Lake > Lake biofilm | place: USA... | reverse complement strand
TCGGTTCATTTTTAAACAACCCGATTCCAGTTTTATTCACTTCAATTTCAAAGACCCGTCCTTCAAGGGCGTAAGGTTGATAATCGCGGTTGTCGAAACGATAGGACCATGTAAGTCCGAAATATTGCTGTCGCGTTTCATCCCTCCAGAGATAGGTGGGATTAAGGCGAATGACCGTATCGTTTACATCAGTACGACGATAGTCGGCGGTGGTAGTGAAATACTGATAGAGCCCTTTTCTTCGCACCAACCGCACGAAGGCTGTGCGTTCGGTCCTGGCAGGTGTATCATCGAGCCTTATAAAATCCAGTTTGTTCCCCGTGGTATTGTAGGATGTTTCAGCCTGTTTGGAGTAAGCAAAACCGACAGTCAGCCCCAGGTCCATGCGCTTGTTGATGAATGGGCGGGAATAGGCAAGTCCGAATCGGTTCGTATAGCCGAAAATACCTTGAGCCTGTAGGATATCGTCGTTCCCACTCAGGTTTTCCTGGCGCACAACCAATCCGTAATTGGTCCTTGAAAAGTCTTTTCTGACCAACCATTCATTGAAATTCCGATCCGATATTTCAAAAATCGGGGACGGCCACAGATACCACCGCTCCGTCAGGTCAATATGAACCACGGTTTCGAGTCCTTGCCCGCGAAAGAATGTGATCTCTGCAAAATTGAATAGTCCGGTATTGATGAGGTTCTGGCGACTTCGTGCGCTGGCTTCTTCCAAAACGTAGCTTGGCAGTGTATCACCTTCGGTAAATGTGAGTTCACGACGCACAATCGCCTCCTTGGTGCGCTTGTTTCCCGTTATTATGATTTGCCGGATGTGTGAGGCCTGTAAGTTCAGACTATCGGATACGGTCTGGGCGGACAAATCCGATAGGGTGAGGATGAACAGTAGCAGGAGTAAACGAATGCCCACGCCACGAAATTGGTGAAATTGAATCGATGGGAGGGCTTGGGGTCTCAACTTACATGTTGAGGTAATTCATCAAGGCGTCGTATCGGTTCTGGAGGTCTTCCGAATGTTCGCTTTGGTGGAAAGAAGCCGTTACATTGTAATTGAGGCGGTAAAATGCTGCTAGAATTCTGCTAAGGTCCTGCTTGTCAATTTTCAAAGTGAGCTCGATTCGGGAAGGATCGGAGGCTGCCGAGATGCCTGCACTCAGAATGTGTGCTCCATCTGATTCGATGATTTGAGCGATGTGGCTCATGGAATAATCGTTGTAAGGCATCTCCAGCATGATGATACCTCCAGGCATATATACGCTTTTACTTTCAGCGAAATACGAAACGAGGTCGTTCACCGTCACCAGCCCAATGTATTCGTCGTGGTTACCCAATACGGGGATTAGGTCGAGTTTGTGTAACGAGGCAAGTCGGGTGAGATCGTAAACGTGCTGATTGTCGCGAACGAAAATCTTGTGCAATCGTGCACCCGAATCGGATATGCTGGATTTTGCCAGTTCCGTTTTTCCAATTTCGGACTTGTATACAAGTCCGATGTATTCCTTTCCGTTCAAGACGGGAAGTGCATTCACGCGCAGTTCCTCCATCCAGGCCAAGGCACGGCCGCAGGAATCGCCTGGTTTCAGGGACGGTATATTGTCGGCGAGAAGCTTAGATGCGAACATAACAGGTGGTTGAACGAACTGGGGTCAGAAAGGGTTGCGGGCAAACATAAGCGTATACATCCTGTTTGCAAGATTCCATGAACTTTTTTCTTCAACAGGCCACCCAACGCACTTTGTTTTCCGTGGTCTTGCTAATCTTGCATCGAAATGACCCGACTTAGCGTAAACATCAACAAAATAGCTACCCTGCGCAATGCCCGTGGAGGACAGATTCCCGATCCTGTACTGGCTGCAGTAAGAATTCAGGAGTATGGAGCGGATGGAATTACTGTTCACCCGCGACCCGACGGTCGGCATATTCGTTTTGAGGACGTAGTCGCACTTAAACAGGTTGTGCTCACAGAATTCAATATTGAAGGCTATCCTTCGGAATCGTTTATGAATCTGGTGTCTGATGTTCGGCCAGATCAGGTTACCTTGGTTCCCGACCCTCCGGATGCCCTGACTTCCAATGCGGGTTGGGATACGAAAAAACATGCTGGTTTTTTAAAGGAGATTGTAGCCCGTATCAAGTCAATAGGCTGTCGGGTGAGCATTTTTCTGGAACCTGATTTCCGCTTAATCGAATCTGCCGCCGCCACTGGAACCGACCGCATTGAGTTGTACACCGAATCGTACGCTGTTGGTTACCCGGTTAATCCTTACCAAGCTATTGAGCCCTTTGTTGCGGCTGCTCGTGCCGCACATGAATGTGGGCTGGGTGTGAATGCAGGTCACGATTTGAATCTGGATAACCTGGCTTACTTTGCACAGAACGTCCCTCACCTAGACGAGGTGAGTATAGGACATGCGCTAATCAGTGATGCGCTGTACTTGGGCCTTAAAGAGTCTATTGCCCGGTACAGGTCGTGCCTTCAACACGGACTCAATCAGTAAAGGCTTCGGGTTCTGATGGTGTTTTTTACTTTGCCAAGTTCAGCCATTACACGGCTGCTACTTTTTCTGTCGATATCCAGAACTACATAACCGATTTCCTCGTTTGTCTTCAGGTACTGGCCCAGGATATTCACCTTCATTCCTGAAAGTACACCGTTTATCTGCGACAACACGCCGGGCACATTCCTGTGAATATGAAGAATACGATGGGCATGTTGCACAATCGGAAGCGTTAACTCTGGAATGGTGAGTGACCCCCCTGTATTGCCGTGGCAGGTAAAGGCGATCATTTTTTCGGCGACATCGGCACCGATTGCCTCCTGTGCCTCAATGGTACTTCCTCCAATATGTGGAGTTAGGATGACATTCGGTAGACCCTGAAGTGGTGATGCGAACAGGTCTTTATTGCTCTTGGGTTCTTCCGGAAAAACATCCACCGCCAGTCCTCCGATCTGTTTGCGTTCAATAGCATCCTTCACAGCCCAGGTATCCATCACATCGCCCCGGCTCAAGTTGATCAGGACAGCCCCCGGTTTCATCTTTTTCAAGCGTTGCGCATTGATCAAGTTCTTGGTTTCAGGGCTGCCTGGAACATGGAGGGTGATGATATCAGACCGTTTTAATAACTCGTCGAGAGATCGACTGGCTCTTGCGTTACCCAGTGTCAATTTGTTCGCGATGTCATAAAAAATCACCTGCATTCCGAGCGATTCGGCCAAAACCGAAACTTGGCTGCCGATATGGCCATAGCCGACGATGCCCAGTGTTTTTCCTCTAACCTCGTAGCAATTGGTGCTCTCTTTCAGCCATTGTCCACGGTGCGCCCCTTCGCTTTTTTCGAAAACGCGTCGCATCAACATAATGCTCAATCCGATGACCAATTCGGCCACTGAGCGGGTATTTGAAAAAGGAGAATTAAAAACAGCAATTCCCTGTTGCCTTGCAACCGCTGCATCGATTTGATTCGTGCCAATGCAAAACGCCCCGATACCGATAAGCCGTTCAGCTTTTTTCAGGATATTGGCATTGAGTTGGGTCTTCGATCGGATACCGAGCAGATGCACCTTGCTTATGCGGTCCAGCAGTTCTTTTTCCGTCAGGGAGCCGGTGTGTGCTTCAATGTCGGTGAAACCTGCGGATTTGAGCATCGCTATGGCAGAGGGGTGTATGTTCTCCAACAGGAGGACCTTGACTTTATCTCTGGGAACAGAAGTCTGCATTCAACAAGATTAGGCTATACTCGCTGCTGCTTTCATCACAACACCCTGGTTTTTTGAACAAGGTTCCGTTAACCGCTGGGGTTGCCTTCCGAATTTTTATCTTTGTTCATACCCCTTTACCATGTCGACACTAATTCCTTCCAGGCGGTTTGTTACACTGGGCCAGTTCATCATTGAGCGTCAGGCTGACTTCCCGTACGCAAAGGGAGAATTATCGCGCTTGTTACGCGACATCGGTATCGCAGCCAAGCTTGTTAACCGTGAAGTGAATAAGGCTGGTCTGGCCGATATCCTTGGTGAACATGGGGAGACCAACGTTCAGGGAGAAGACCAGAAGAAATTGGACGTGTACGCCAACGAACAATTCATACGGGCATTGGGGGCCGGTGGTGAATGTATCGCTATTGCAAGTGAGGAAAACGAAGACTTGATTGAAATCAGTAGTTCAGTCTCGCAAAATGCCCGCTATGTTGTATGCATCGATCCCTTGGATGGCTCGTCCAACATTGACGTCAATGTCAGCATCGGAACAATCTTCTCCATTTACCGGAGGAGAAGCGAAGTGGATGGCTCGGCTCGTGTGGAGGATTTTTTGCAGAAGGGTACTGAGCAGGTTGCGGCTGGGTATGTAATTTACGGATCCAGCACCATGTTGGTTTATACCACAGGCCGTGGTGTTAACGGGTTCACACTCGATCCTTCAATCGGTGAGTTTTGCCTGTCACATCCCGATATGAAAATCCCGCAATCGGGTAAGATTTATAGTATCAACGAGGGGAATTATGCTCATTTTCCGGAGGGAGTGAAGGCATTTATTCGCTATTGCCAGGAGGAGGATACGTCAACGGGTCGTCCATACACGACACGCTACATCGGATCACTTGTCGCGGATTTTCACCGTAACATGATTAAGGGTGGAATTTATATTTACCCATCTACCGGAAAAGCGAAATCGGGGAAATTACGTTTACTGTATGAATGCAATCCGCTTGCCTTTATTATGGAGCAGGCCGGTGGATTGGCCTCCGATGGCAGGACACGGATTTTGGAACTTCAACCGGAATCCTTGCATCAGCGTACTCCTTTGTTCATTGGTTCACCCGAGTTGGTTAATACAGCCGAGGCGTATATGCGACAGGAGCAGGAAACGACTGCGTCTTAATGTTGGTGAGTTTATCCGTTTGTAAACGACTAATCGGAAGGTTGTTTTAAAAAATACCCCGAACTTTGCTTTGGGGAGGGCGGTGCGGTGGCCCCCTTAGTGACTGGAGAAGTTAACCTGGTCTCAGTTTTGAATCCATCCTCAAACTGGATTTCCTCTTTTTAGTATCGGAAAATATAAAACAGTTTATCCTGGCTTCCATCCACTCCAAAGAATTCATCATTCAGTCATCACATAAAATCAGACTTTTTCAATCTCCGCTTCCAGGCAAGACGAGGTATAACTCTATCATTCGCCCTTTGGATTTATAAGCATTGTGTTTCTTGTTTCCACAGACAATTCATTTGATCTGGGGCTTTTATTCCGTCAACTCGCATATCGTCAGCCAGGCCATCAATCCACACCCGATTTGAAGAGCATCTTCTTCAATATCGAATGTAGGGGTGTGTACGGATGAGGTGATTCCTTTGGATTCGTTCCGTGTTCCAAGTCTGTAAAAGCAAGCCTTGGTCTCGTGGGTGTAATAGGCGAAATCTTCGGCAGCCATCCAAATGTCGAGATCAGTTACATTTTCTGGTCCAAGGTATTCAACGGCACGGGTTCGGGCTTTCCCAGTGAGTTCCGAATCGTTTACCAGAACCGGATAGCCTTTTCTGATTTCAAACTCCAGGCGGCCACCCATGGATTCCACCAGTTGATGGGCCAATGTCGTCATGCGATCATGTGCAGATGATCTCCAGGACTCGCTGAGGGTACGGAAGGTGCCTTCGATGAGAACGTAATCAGGAATCACGTTCGTTGCACCATCAGCAATCACTTTTCCGAATGAGAGTACACTGGGGACGGTTGGATTTGCATTTCGGCTAACTACTTGCTGAAGGGCTATGATTAGGTGAGACGAGATCAGGACCGGATCGATATTCATGTGTGGCATCGCTCCGTGACCACCTTTGCCGATAACCTTTAGGTAGAGTTCATCGGTACTCGCCATGTATGTACCTGATCGGAAACCAACTTTTCCTGCCGGAATATGGGGCATTACGTGTTGGCCAAAAATACAATCGGGTGTAGGGTTTTTCAATACGCCCTCCTGTATCATCATTGATGCACCTCCGGGAAGTTTTTCCTCTGCCGGCTGAAAGATGAGCTTTACAGTTCCTTCAAATTGATCGCGTAGCCGATTAAGAATTGTTGCAGCACCAAGTAGTGAGGCTGTATGCGCATCGTGACCACAAGCATGCATCACGCCCGGATTCTGGCTCTTGTATGGTGCTGAGCCGAGTTCATGAATCGGTAAGGCATCCATGTCCGCTCGTAGCGCAACGACTTTTTTTCCGGGATTCGTTCCTTCTATGATTCCTACCACACCCGTACCTGCGATTCCTCCCGAGCATGAAATGCCTGTTTTTTTCAGAAACTCCGAAACATAAGCAGCTGTTTTATACTCATGAAATGAGAGCTCCGGATGCATGTGCAGGTGCCGTCGGTGTGCTACAACATCCAATTGAATGGTTGCGGCAAGTTCTTGAATGTGCTCCGGGCGAATCATAGAAGTTGAAGGTCAATTATTCTGTAGGTTGAATGTAGCTCTGGTCAATCGTCAGGTTAAAAATCTAGGCCAAGTGAGAAGTAGAATATCCGTTCCTGGATTGCACCATCATCAACTCCCCAAGCCCAATCTGCACGCAAAAAGTACCCTAGCACCCGACTACGAAAGCCGAAACCGTAACCGCCAACAATCGGCTCGATGTCCTTGGTCACAGTGATGCTGATCGGATTTCCAGGGTACTCTTTGCGAAAAAGTGCATTCGTGCGGCTGTATGGCGATGGCCCAGTCCATGCAGTTCCAATATCACCAAAACCGACGATTTGAAAATTGCGGACAAAGTCGGATCGGATCGGCTTGTTAACTAGTACTTGGAAGACGGGTATTCTGATTTCACTGTTTATCAGTGCAAAGCTGTTACCGTTCCGGATGTTCTGTACAAATCCCCTCAGATTGGTTGCAAGTGCTTGAAAGGAGTATTGTTGAGTCCGATCAATCTGAATCTCGGTATTGAAATTGTCCGTTGGCGTAAATGCGTTATCGGTGCTTCCCAAATAATAAATTAGTTTTTCATCCCCGAAAGAGGTGCTACCGGCAAAACGGTTCGCCCAGATCAACTGCTTGTAGATTTTCGTGTAGTGCCGGATATCTGCACCCAAAACGCCAAGAAACCCTCCGTCGAGTCTACGGAATCCTTCAGCGAATAATTTGAAGCGGGTGCCGTTGTAAAGGTTTAAACCTGTTGACAACGTATTGTCATACACATATTCGGTACGCATGGATATCCGGTTGGTGTATTGATTAGGTACAACCAGATTGAATGCATCAGTACTCAAGGCTACGACCCTGTCGTGGCGATAGGCAACCATTCCCCTGAGTGATGTAATGTCACTGAAAGGCCAGCGAACAGAATATTTCGCCTCATGGGTATGGACTTTCAGGAATGAGAAGGGAGTAAATTCTTCACGAGCCTGTCTGTAGAACGAAATTTGCTTGTCAAGACGATGACGTAGATTGTCGAATCCGACGTAGTATTCGTTTGAGTTCAGGTTTCCACTGAGACGAAGTCCTCCGACAAAGCGATAGTCATCTAAGAGGTCACTAATCCCGATTTTAAAGAGTGCATTCAGTCCAGGGGTGAAGTAAACGGCTCCTCCCGTAAAGGTCTGATACGTTTCATTGAGGAGATTGTTGTCAAGCTGTGTTAAAACATAACTGGGACCGAATGCTATTTCGTAATTGCGTTGTTTTGGCAATTGGTAAGCAACGGAGTCGGTGGTAGTGTTGGTTTTACGTTCAATAACAGAAAGCGTATCGTTTCCATACGAAGAATTTATCCTAATGATGTTCGATTCCGGTACACTAGGCTTGTTCGTGGTTTGATTGCGGGCTCCTGGCTTTTCTGTGAACTCGGATTGAAACAGGATACGAGGCCTGGGCGATTCCAAAGTGCTATCTGATTTCGCAAAGCTGCTATCCTTTTCAACTCCGTCCTGACTGGAGGTTGTTATCACTTTGCTGCCTTTTACCGATGGTGCGAATCCGGTTTCTGAACGGAGTTTGCGTGATAGGGTAGTGGGTCGTAAAGGATTAGAAGGTTCGGTTCCGGATTCAGCCGCATTTATGATCTGCAGGATGTACTTTTTGTCAGCCTTGCTCAGCAATCCGATTCTTGGCGACAAACGGGTCACATCCTGTTCAAGGAGGTTGAACGAAAAGTCAGTCATCGGTTTGCTCTCCACGATATATCTGTAGTGGATTGTCGTGTCGATGTATGCAATCGTGCTGTCGAGTCGGGCTTCGTAGCGGTTAACAATGCCGTTTTTATCACTCAAAAATCCGAAGTGTGCATCATCGATTTCCAACGGATAGGTCTCATTGATTCCCGCCGTCTGGGACAGCGGAATAAGCTTTGGTGATTTGTTCACGACATCAAGCAGGAAAAGATCTGTTGAAGCTGGGCGTTCCAAATCTGCTGATTGCCTCAGCGGTGTTGGTTTCAGGCTGTCAGCAGTTCGTGTCGAGCTGAATGCAATGTATCGGTCATCCAGCACATAGCGCGGATGTAAATCATCCCAACGGTCATCGGTTAGTCGGGTATAGGTCTTGGTTCGCGGACTGAATGTGAATAGATCGGATTGTCCTTTTTGTACTGCCGATAATACGAATTCGGTTCCTGCCGATGAGAATGAAAAGTCAAGGACCTTGTCAAAATAAAAGAACTTGGATGATTCCCGCTTGAACTTGTTGTCGGCCATGTGATAATCGAGCCAAAGTTTACCCTTGCGTTCACGGATAGAAGCAAGGTATTTCCCCGATGGATGCCAGGCGAGACTGGGAAAACTTAAATCCACGTCTTGCCTTACACTTCTGTATCCGCCTTTCGAAATGCGTTTTCGCTTGTTGGTGGATGTATTATACATCCATATGCGGTATTTTCCGGATTCATTGGTGACGTAGGCTGCTAGGCGCCCGTCAGGGCTCATGCTCAATTGGCTCACAATGGATCCCGATCTTCGTGTCCTGAGTTGGATGGTGTTGGTTGGTATTACACGTCCGACTGTATCGGCAGCAGCAAGCTCTGTGTAGTATTGGCTCCAGTTCTTCCCGAGGTCCTTAAGCGGAACACCCAAAACGTATAGAAACCCTTGGTCAATGTTCCGGTTGACACGCGTCATGTAAAGCAAGTTGGAAACAGCGCCAGCACCATACGTCTCTACGATGTAATTCCACAAAGATGCACCTGCAATTGATGCATCTTCACCTGAAAGGCTATTCAGGTTTTTGTATCGGCCTGATAAAATAGCATCACGAACTGCGCCGTCCAGATCGACATTCCAACCGCGGGAGGCATATAAAATCAATCCATTCAAATACCAATCGGGCAAATGAAGTAGCACAGAACTTTGTACGCGGTCTTTGATACTTCCACCGTACATCAGTTGCTGGATCATTACCTGTGTAAGTCCCGATCGGATTTGTTCCCGAAAGTGCCTGTAGTCGCCATCGAAATACAATAGCACTTTGGTGCCGATGATGCGCGTAAGTCCTCCCGTGTTGGTGTTTTGTTCTTCGCCCTCCAACCCGATATTACTCTGCTTCAAATCCGAAAGTCGGTTGTAAATGATGAACTGGAACCGTCCGTTTATGCGGTAATCGAACAGTTTTTCCAATTCCGCAATTTCGGTTTCAGCGGTTCGTCCAGTATATACCGCAAGCTCCTGCCCCCCTAGGTAGTAGTAGGTGTCGAAGGACTTAAAGCGGTAAAATGTCCACAGGAAATCGTTGTACTGCACCCTGTTTTTTCCGAAATTCATTTGCACGCCACGCGTGAATTGCGCCTCTGCTGGCTTTGTTGGGCAAAGCATACAGATGAATACGAAAAGCGGAATGATACGCCTGAATCGGATGGAATTACGCATCCTTGCGAAGGTAAGTATTTCAAAGCGCCTTTCCCGCATTGCTTTCCGTACCTTTGTAGCCACCCGTTTTATTGTATCTGCATGTCCAAAGACCTGACCCCCGCCCGCCGTTCTGAAATCCGGATTGCAGTCGAATTAAACGCCGAGAAGCAGCCCGTCGGTCTAGCGTGGCACGCCGAGGATGCCGGACTGGAAGGGGAGAAGAAAGCCCGTTCACTGATGTTTTCTGCATGGGATCCAGCTGAGAAAAGCACCATGCGGATCGATTTGTGGACCCACGAGATGACAGTCGAGGAAATGGACTTTTTTTTCTACGAAACCTTGGCTGGGATGGCCGAAACCTATGAGCGCTCGACAGCTGATGCTTCAATGGCAGACCGGATACGGCAGTTTGCCCGCGATTTCGGTCGTGAAAAAAAGGTCATCCGCTAATCAATCCTTTGCAGCTTAGATATGGGGTCCATGATTATTCGGAAAGCGGAGTTTGTTAAAAGTTCATCGCAGGTTGATCAGTTGCCGGCGCCGGCGATGCCAGAGCTTGCATTCATCGGACGATCAAATGTTGGTAAGTCATCTTTGATCAACTGTCTTGTGAACCGGAAAGAACTCGCCCACACTTCTTCACAGCCGGGAAAGACGCGTACAATCAACCACTACCTGATTGATTCTTCTTGGTATTTGGTCGATTTGCCTGGCTATGGTTTTGCCCGAGTTTCACGTTCCATACGCGAAGATTGGGAGCGGATGTTGAGCAAGTATCTTACAACCCGCGAAAATCTTCTCTGTGTGTTTGTTCTGATTGATGTCAGGATTCCTCCGCAACGCAGCGATTTATCGTTTTTACGTTCGTTGGGCGAACGGGGTATCCCGGTTGCTATTGTCTTTACGAAATCCGATAAACCCTCGCGTACCGAGGTGGCTTCAAATGTGGAAGCTTTCCGTGCTGCTATGTTGGAAAGTTGGGAGGAGACACCACCCTTCCTGATTACATCTGCCGAAACCGGTTCTGGTAAAGGAGAGTTGATGGACTATATCCAGTCAGTACTTTCCGTGTGGGGAACGGCTGAATGATCTGAAGGCTTTAGTTTCCTTTCTGATACGAGCTGATATGACGCTCTTTTTTTGAAAGGTAAATGTCAGCCAGTGTGACAAGAATCCCTGTTTCTTCCACATCTCCGAAATGCGGATTGCTCGAAGTGCCGAAATTGCGCATCGTCGGACTCAAATTCATGTATGCATTCACCAACGGTGGAATGTTTTCGCCCAGTGCCCTTACGCGCTGGTTCAGTATGCGGTGCCCTTCTTTGTAGTCAAGATTCTTGATCTCGTTGAGGAAGGAGGTCATATCGTGTGTGATCGGTAAGGGGTAAAGAGGTACAACCAGATTCTCCTGGTCCGGAAAGTAATGATTCATGAAACTAAGAATCATGTCGCGTGCTTCAGCATTGTAATGCCTGTACATGGTTACTTTTCCGAAGAACCACTTCACATCCGGATGGTCAACGTGGATCGCGCCAAGACCATCCCACAAATTGTCCAGCGTGAATAGCCCTTTGCGGTTTTCAGGCCGGGGCTGGTATTTGGGTTGAACGAATGACCTGCCTAATTCGATGGTATGGGGCAGATAATTGTGGATGAAATCTTCTGAGAACCTGAAAATCTCTGCAGTAGCCAGGTCCGGATGACCATCGCTTCCCAACGTAGACTTTCCGCAATGGATATAGCGATACCCACCCATAATTTCCTGGTCCTCTGGACTCCAGACGATGAGTTGTTCATAGCAGGCTGGGTCGGTATCAAAGTGATCAAGATCGCAGTCGAGCCCTGTGCCTCCGCCAGCAGCACGGAAGGTGATTTCACGCAGCCTTCCGATTTCCTGTAGAACATGCGGTGAGTTGTGTGCATTGACACTATAAATGAAGTTCCCACCATTGTTCGTGCTACGCAGAAAGCGCTCAGTGGTCAATTCCGCAATGAGCAATTTTCTGTCGACAGGTGCGATAATCTCCCGGGCGATGGTCATGGTGTGAATGGGTCTTTGGGATTCTTGCCAGGCTCCAGGCTGTAAACGTGTTCCTTGACCCTCAAGGCCCATTCACGGTCAGACCTGGAGTTGTCGAATTGAATTGGTTCGAGAGGCGCACCGAAGGTCAGTGTGATGTTCTTTCCGTGTTGGTTGAACATTTCGTCCATAAGGTAAAGCATCTCAATGTTGGTGCGAATGCCCAGTCGGGATCTCCAGCGGGCAAGGTTATAGAAAAAATCCGAATTCCGGCCGGAGATGTGGACGGGGATAATCGGCTTTGAAAATCGTCTTGCTTTGGTGATGAAGCTTTTTTTCCATTCGAGGTCCATGATTTCACTGTGTTGTTTCCTCGACACAAGTCCTGCAGGGAAAATGAGGACTGCACCGTCACCTGCATATAGGCGATCGATTTCGGCAAGTGCTTCCTGTGTGTTCTTGCCGTGCTTGTTCACACCCACAAATAGTTCACTGAGATTTTTCAGATTCATCAGCACGTCGTTCACGATGAATGCCTGGTCTTTTCTGCGCAAGGCAACCGCCTGCATTAAAGCCAAGGCATCCAATCCGCCAATCGGATGATTTGCCGCGATGATGCAACCTCTGTTCGTGGGGATGTGATCGATTCCATTGCTGATGACACGCACGCCGAAATCATTAATGACGGCGTCAATGAACTCGAACGATTGCTTGTGACCATGGTTCCGGATGAACGTGTTGATGTGGTCTTCGTGTACGATCCGTTTGATGTATCGCAAAACGAATCCTGGTAGCCACCGCAGGATTTTCGGATTTTTTTTCGCGATGACCTGCTCGACATCAATAATACGCTCGTGTTCTGTTTGCATAGGTATTGCTGCCGAAAATAGCCGTTTGAAGTGAGGCTTTATAAAGTGCAAAGGGATGGGGCAGTGTGGGATGAAAATTTGCACAGCATTTCACTAAATATCTGACATTCAATGATTTAATTAAATTAGGTGTTTGCACCTATCCGGGGCTCGACGATCAATCACTACATCCACCACTTCAGTCAATTCCGCTTGATTTCAGCCATGGTGGAACCCGCGGTGTTTTGCACTCAATGCTGTTCATAACGAACTAATATTCTAATGATTATGATTCAATCTGATAGTATTTTTCGGCCCATGTGATTGATTTGGGCTAGTTATGTCAGGTCTGGCAATGCCCATGATGCAGGCCTGGAAAGTTTTTAACAAAGTGGGGGAAAGTGGGATGAAGTGGGAAAATCGAATTACTTTTACCACCGCAGCACAGGATTTGTGCAATGCGGAACATGACACAATTCCACGGAGAATTTGAATGCAAGCTTGACGCAAAGGGGCGTTTGAGTCTGCCATCGGCCTTGCGTAAGCAATTGGCTCCGGAAGCCGGTGAGCGGTTTATGCTCAACCGTGGTTTTGAGCAGTGTCTTGCACTGTTTCCGATGGATGAGTGGAAGAAGATCAGCGCTGTCATCAACGGCCTAAACATGTTCGTGGCCAAGAACCGTGAATTTGCCCGTTATTTTTTCAGGGGTGCAACTGAGCTTGAGTTGGACGGTGCGGGTCGTTTGTTGCTGCCAAAGCGACTGCTCGATTATGCGGGTATTGAAAAAGAAGCTGTGTTGTATGGCTGGTCCAATAAAATTGAAATCTGGTCGGTAGAACGGTACAACCAGTTGATTGGTGAGGAGCCCAAGGATTTCTCAGCACTGGCGGAGGAGGTTATGGGTAAGCTAAATATGGGAGGAGGCGCAGATGTATCATAAGCCGGTGTTGCTGCACGAGGCCATTAAGGGGTTGGATATCCGACCCGATGGAATTTATGTTGATGTGACTTTTGGTGGCGGTGGGCATTCAAGGGCAATACTTTCCCAGTTAGCAGATTCAGGACGATTGATTGCCTTCGATCAGGATCAGGATGCTCAGTCGAATGTTCCG
>Ga0315902_10008592_pt1 | contig 13817 bp, 13 predicted proteins | sample LakEriMetagenome_9_FD_203523 | JGI IMG/M metagenome (GOLD analysis project Ga0315902, IMG submission 203523) | Freshwater fungal communities from buoy surface, Lake Erie, Ohio, United States - Buoy 12 MA117 | ecosystem: Environmental > Aquatic > Freshwater > Lake > Lake biofilm | place: USA... | reverse complement strand
CACATTCCCGGCGCGCGGCATTTCGATATCGACGATATCGCCGACACAACCATCCCCCTGCCCCACATGCTGCCGCCGCCTGAGAAGTTTTCCTCGCGCGTCCGGCGGCTGGGACTTGGCGATGGCCACCGCATCATCTGCTACGACCAGAACGGGTTCCTAGCTTCCGCCCGCGCATGGTGGATGTTCCGCGCGATGGGCCACGCAGACGTCGCCGTACTGGATGGCGGCTTCAATACCTGGCGCGAGGCCGGCGGCGCCGTCGAAGACCTGCCGCCGCACTTCATGGCGGACCGGCACTTCACGGTCCGCCCGCGCCGCGACCTTGTCCGCAATCTCGATCAGATGAAGCAGACGGTAGGCGGCGGGGCAGCACAGGTGGTTGACGCCCGCTCCGGCCCGCGCTTCCGCGGCGAAGTCGAAGAGCCGCGCCCCGGCCTTCGCAAGGGGCACATGCCCGGCGCCTTGAACGTTTACTATGCCGACCTGATCGCCGCTGACGGGCGCCTCAAGCCGGAAGCAGAATTGCGGGCGGCGTTCGAGAAAGCCGGTGTCGACCTTTCCCGGCCTATCATCAACAGCTGCGGATCCGGCGTCACGGCCGCCATTGTCGCGCTCGCACAATCCATGGTCGGGCACGACGACGCTGCCGTCTATGACGGGTCGTGGGCCGAGTGGGCGCAGCCGGAGAGCGGCGGCGCGGTCGAGACGGGCTGAAACAATGGGCGAGGAAGGCAAGTCGGGACGGCCACGCGGCCTCGGCACGCGCCTCACCCACGCAGCACGCGATCGCAAGCTCACACTGGGCGGCGTCAATCCGGTCGTCCAGAAGGCGTCAACGGTCATCGTCGAAAGTGCATCAAAGCTGTTCGATCCCGGTGGCTGGACCTACGGGCGCCATGGCACGGCGACCCACGAAGCACTGAAACAGGCGCTCTGCGAGATCGAGGGCGCAGAGCATTGCGTGCTAGCGCCCTCCGGTCTGATGGCGTGCATCCTCCCCTTCCTGGCGTTTGCAGGCGCTGGCGGGCATGTGCTGGTGGGCGACAATGTCTATGGGCCGACGCGCCGGTTCGTTGATCGCATGCTGCCGCGCTGGGGCTGCGAGGCGACATACTTCGATCCACTGATCGGCGCAGGCGTCGCGAGGCTGATCAGGCCCGAGACGAAGCTGATCTTCGTCGAAAGCCCGGGCTCAATGACATTCGAGATTGCCGACGCACCGGCGATCGCCGCCGCAGCGCGCGCTGCCGGCGTCGTGTCCGTCATGGACAATACGTGGAGTGCGGGCGTCTTCCACAAGCCGCTGGCGCTGGGCTTTGACCTCTCCGTGCAGGCCAACACCAAATATGTCAGCGGCGGCGCAGACATCCTCAATGGCGCCATTCATCTCAACGATGAGAAGCTGCTTGTGCGGCTCAGGGAAACCGTCGCCGACCTCGGCGTAAACGTCGCGCCGGATGACGCCTATGCCCTGCTTCGCGGCGCCCGATCGCTGGCGATGCGCATGGATCATCACCAGGCATCTGCGCTCGAAGTCGCGCGCTGGCTGGAGAAACACCCCGCCATTGTCCGCGTGCTCCACCCCGCCCTGGAATCCGATCCCAATCACGCATTGTGGAAGCGCGACTTCACCGGAGCATCGGGACTGTTCAGCATCGTGCTGAACCCCATGCCCACGGCAAAGGTCCACGTCTTCCTCGATCCGCTCGACCTCTTCGGCCTCGGCTTTTCATATGGCGGGTTCGAGAGCCTGGTCATCCACTGCGACCCGCAACTCAAGCGCACGGCGTCATCGCCCGAACTCGGCGGCCCGCTGATCCGCCTGTCGATCGGGCTGGAAGAGCCGGCCGACCTCATCGCTGACCTTGAGCAGGCGCTCGCTCAGGTGTCCTGATAGTATTTTGCGTAGGCGCTGTAGTTCGCCGACGTGTAGGCGTGATGGCCCTTCTTGCGCAGGTCCACGAACGTCAGCACGACACCGGCGACGTTAGCGTGGAAATCCCGCAGGATCTTCATCGTGTCGCGCAGCGTATTGCGATGCGTCTTGCGCCAGCGCGTGGCGACGACGACCTGATCGACCTTGGAGACAACCACACGCGCCTCCGCCATCAGCAGGATCGGCCCGGTGTCGATGACGATCAGATCGTAACTCTGCTGCAGCAGCAGGAGCAGCGCGTCGAAGGCGCGGCTGCCAAACACATCGCGGGGCGTGTGCTTGCGATCCGACAGGGGCAGAATGTGAAGGCCGGTCTTGTCGTCCGTCTTGATCACATCGGCCAGGCTCGCCTCGCCGAAGAGGTATTCCAGAAGCCCCGCTTCTGCGGCCACGCCGGACGTTTCGGTCAACTGGCGCAAGCGGATATCGCCATCAATGACGATCGTGCGCGTGCCCGACATCGACGCCATCCGGCCGAGGCAGAACGTCATGCTCGTCTTGCCTTCGCTCGGCAGCGACGAGACAACCGCGACAGTCTTGGCCGCCTTGTCGATGTCCGCGAACATGATCGAGGCGCGCAGGTGGCGGAACGCCTCGGCAAAACCTGAGTGCGGTTTCTCGACAAGGTAATCACCGGGTTTCGCGCGTACCTGCGAAAAGGCAGTCGTGGGCGGCAGAAGCGGGATCTGGCCGATGTAGGGGACGCCCGCGACCTGCTCCACTTCCTCGGGCGAGGACATGTAGTTGTCGAGCAGCTCCAGCAGGAGACCGACCAGACCCGCAAGGGCGAGGCCCAGCATGAAACCCAGCATCAGGTTGAGATTGGTGTTGGGGAAACTCGGCCCGCCGGGCACAGGGGCGTAGCTGTCCACCACGGCGTCGGCCTCGGTGATGCCTTTCAGTTCGGCAGTTTCCTTGAAGCGACCGTTGAATTCCTCGAACAGCGTGCGCGTGGCGTTGGCGTCGCGCTCGAGCGCGGCCTGCTCGACGCCGGCGCGGTTGTTGGCGGTCAGCTCGCCCTTGGCGCGGCCGAGGCTGCCCTGAAGGCTGCTCACCCGCTCGCGCGCAATCAGCACTTCCTGGTCGAGCGAGGCGGCGATGCGTTGCAGTTCGGCGTTGATCTGCCGCTCGTTGTCCTGCTCCTCGGCGATCACGCGCTGATATTCGGGGTGCTTGATGTCGTAGCGGCGAACCACGTCCGACTTGCGCGCCGTGAGAGCGCTCTGGGCGGCGCGGAGATTGGCGATCGTGGCTGAATTCTGGGCTTCGGCAATCGTATCGATGCCGGCGCCCGCGCGCATCTGGCTGTTCATGTTGCGAAGCCGCGCGCTCTTGGTCGCGAACTCCGCTTGCGCTGCCGTAAGCTGCGCGTTGATTTCACGGATCGTCTGTTCGGTCAGCGTGTCGCCGCCCGTGCGCAGCAGGCCGGTGCTCGAACGGTGCGCCTCGACCTTGCTCTCCGCTTCGCGCAGTTCGTCGCGCAACTCGGCCACACGGGCGTCCAGCCATTCCTGGGCGCGGCGCGTGGCCGCGAATTTCGTGTCGAGCTGGTTGTCGAGATAGACATCGGCGAGCGTGTTGGCGATCGACGCTGCGGTTTTCGGATCGGCGCTGGTGGCGCTGATCTCGATGATGAAGGTGTTTCCGAGCCGGTTGACCCACACGGCGTTGCGAACCTTGCTGATCACGCCGTCAAGTTCGGCCCGCGCCGCGTCCTCGGGGTCGACCAGCGGCGCATCCGCGCTTGGCTCGCTCTTGCCGAACGGCAGCAGGCTTTTGATGAACGACTTGATGCCGGAGATCGTCTTGTCCCAGTCGCTCGGCACGGCCTTCGCGCCGTTGAACTCCGGGCTGTTAACGAGGTCGAGCTTCTTCACCAGCTTTTCGATCAGCGTACGGCTGCGCAGGATTTCCGCTTCGGTCTCGATGGCGCCGACATTGGCCGGCATTCCCGAAATGACCGCGCCGATATCGACCACATTCTGATCGCGCGAATTGATGATGACGCGCGAGGTTGCCGTATAGGCCGCCTTGAGCTGGAAGGTCTGGAACGCGACGACAGCAAAGGTCAGCGCGAACACGGCAAGCATGACGCCAAGCCGCCGCCGCACAGCGCGAACGATGCGCTGCACGGTAATGACATTCTCGCCCTCTCCACCCGGCGCTCCAGCCATTGGGGCGCTGCGCGGATAGCCGGGGGCTATCTCGATCGAAGAGAGCTTGTTCACACTGTACTCCAGTCCGGCCCGGTTTGACCCGGGCTTGCCGTTTCGGCGCAGTTCTCCCCTACGGGAAGAAGCGTACGCCTAAGCTCAGCACATTCTGGTCCAGATCGGGGCCGGCGCCTGTGCCGCTCGAATCCTGGGTCCGGCCTGAGTACATGGCTTCGAGATGGGCGTGCCGGTTCAGCTTCCACGCCGCGCCGAACCAGCCGGCGAGAGCTTCGTCCTCGCGGTCGATGGAGCCTTCAAACTTGTAGTTTTCCATGCGGACGCCGCCGAACAGCAGGACGTTGCGGTAGAGTTCGTGATCGACGCGGACGCCGTAGTTCGAGGTCACGGCAGTGGCCGATGCCGCGAGGCCCGGGTCGGTGGCGCCGCGGAATGCTGAGAATGTGACCGTGGTCAGCTGCGTCGGGAACCACTGCACGTTTGCGGCGACGCTGAGGCCGCTGATATCGCCAAAAGACGCTGCATCGCGCTCGTCATTGAAGCTGCCGACCGCGATCTCACCACGGAAGGGCGCAGCGAGTTCGAAGTTCACGCCAACATCGACCGTTGTGCGCGAGCCGTCACGGTTGGGGATGGACTGTGAATAGTCCAGTTCACTCCTGCGACCCTGCACGAACACCGCGACATCCGGTGAGATGGCGTAGGATGCGCGGGCGTTGATGTAGGTGTCTGTATTGTCGCGCTGCTGCTGAGTAACCTGATCGTACTCCTGCTCGCGAACGCCGACCGTCGTATCAAGCTGCACGCGATCCATGCGGTAACTGGCGCCGGCGAATACGCCGTAGCCATCAAACGCCGCCGGTTCAGCCGCGCCGTTAGAGCCCGCCAGATAGCGTTCCTCGGTGACGTGCTGGCTGTCGACGCCCGCCCGGAGCGCGAAGGTACGCGTAACGTCCAGCCGTCCGTTCAGGTAGACATTGTAGTCCGTCGACGTTTCGCTGTCGTTGTTCGAGAATTCCCGGTGATCCACCGAAGCGCCCATCGCCACTTGATGCGATGACCATGTCGTACGTGCATCGACCTGTGGCTGCACACGAATGATCAGGTCGTCATCGGGATTATTAGGTTCGGCAAAGACGTTGTCGTTGTAGGCGGCCGAGGCCCCGAGACTCGCATCGATCTCGAAAACGCCCGTGCGCACAGGCAGCGGGTCGAACTCGGGCTGGGAACGCTCGGTCACAGCCGTGTAGCGGCCACGCGCGAACGGATTGTCACCTTCCTGGGCGAAGGCGCCGGGCGCCATGATCGCGACCAGCGCGGTGGAAACCATCAATGCCTTGAGACGGAGCTTCATGTGCATTCACCTTCTGGAAGCGCAGTTTCGCGATTCAGGTAGCAAGTTCGAGGCCGGGAGGAGTGTTGGTTCGCCCGGCGGTTGATTCAGGCGTTCGGCTTGCGGTCCTGCGGCCGGTTTGCGCTGCGATGGCACAGCTGATGGACGATGATGGGTCAGAAGAAGCGTTCCCGGATGCGGATGGTATCCCCCGGACGCACAACTGTCGTCGGCGTAAGCTCGACCTCGCGCTCGTTCGGGCTGTCCTTGCTCTTGACCATGATGCGGCCCTTGTCTGCGCGATAGGTGAAGTCCCCGGCGCTCGCGATGGCGTTCATCACGGTCAGCCCTGAAACGAAGGGATATTCGCCCGGTTTGTTCACTTCGCCGAGGATGTAGTAGGGGCGGCCTTTTACCAGCTCCGCCGTCACCTTGGGATCGCGCAGATAACCGTCCTTGAGGCGCGCCTCGATGCTCTGGCTTGCCTCGGTCAGCGTAAGGTTCCCGATAGGCGCCTGGCCGATCAGAGACATCGCAATCTCGCCTTCGCCATCGACAACGAAATTGCCCGAAAGGTCAGGCTCGCCATAGACGGTAACCTTGATCTCATCGCCGGCGCCGAGCCTGTAGCCGGTCATCCCCGCCGGCGCCGCGGCGACCGGACCGCCCTGAGCGGACCCGGATGCGCATGCCGATAAAAGCAACGCGCTGATGCCGACAAGCGTGGCCGCAAGGGTCTTCAAGTGATTCAACGCTGCGCCTCCTGATATCCGCGTTCGCCAGACTGCGGCTCCGCGGCCGGGCCAGTCGACAGGAACTCCACCGCATCATGCTCAAACCGGGCCGCGGTCAGCCGGCCGCTGAGATAGGCGCCCGTATCGACGCCGACACGTCTGGAATCCCGGTGAGGACGAGTAGCGGGGGTGTGGCCGTGCACCACCACGGCGCCGAGCGGACGCCTGTCGTTGAGGAACTCCTCGCGGATCCACAGCATGTCCTGTTCGGACTGCAGGCCCAGGTCCACGCCGGGGCGCACGCCCGCATGTACGAACATGTAGTCCCCGATCCGAACGTTCACCTTGAGGTTCATCAGGAAGGCGAGATGCGTGGGCGGCAGGACGTTGTTCAGCTGCTCCGAGGCGGCCGCCCATTCATCAAGCGATGTTCGCGAGCGTGGCGGCCGCACGCCATACGAGACCAGCGTCTCGGCGCCGCCAAACTCCGCCCAGCGCAGCCCGATGGCCGGTTCACCAAGGAACTGGAGCATGGCCGCTTCATGGTTCCCTTTGAGGAAATGCGTCTCGAATGGGGACACGAGGTCCCCCAGAAGGAGATCAATGACCTCCTTCGACTGGAAGCCGCGATCGATGTAGTCGCCGAGGAAGATCAGGATCGGCCTTCCCTTCGCCGGTTGCCGCATGGCGTCCTGGCGAATTGTCTGCAGAAGCGTCTCCAGCAGGTCGGCGCGGCCATGAATATCGCCCACCGCATAGATGCGGCGTCCTTCCGGAACAGTTGCAGGCGGACCGTCGAACGACACGACTTTCGCCCCGGCGTCGGCCGATTCAGCCGGTCCGAGCGCCGCCAGGAAACGGACGCAGCTGTCCCACGCCGACAGCGCCCAGTCGCGCGCAGCTTCCAGCCTTTCCCGCATTCGCAGGGGCCAAAACTTCAACCGGAACTCCCGAATATGCCCGCCGCCGGGGTTTGGCGGAACTCGCTGCCACGCAACAGGCGAGCCACGCCGTCCCGACTTCCAGTAAAACTCCAGGTATTAACTAGTGTGCCCACGGAACATTTCTACACCACGACAGGCGCGCAGCTTGCACCTGTCACCCTCATGACGCACGTCGCTTTCTTCGCGCAGGACGCTGCCGACGCCGCGGTGCGCCGCCGGGTGCAGGGATTCCGCGACGAGGGTCTCCGGGTAACCGGATTCAGCATGCGCCGCCGCGACAGGGTGGATGTCGACTGGGACAATGTGGATCTCGGCCGGACCTATGACGGCGCCTACCTGCAGCGGATCAAGTCGATCTCGCGCGGGGCGCGGCTGGCGGCGGAGCGGCGCGACCTGCTGGCTCAGGCCGACATCATCTACGCGCGCAATATCGACATGCTCGCGACTGCTTTCCAGGCGCGCCGGATCACAGGCCTCGATACGCCTGTGATCTACGAAGCGCTGGACGTCCATCGTCTGCTGACACGGAGGGACGTGGTCGGACTGGCGTTCCGCCGGCTCGAAGGCGTGTTGCTGGCGCAAACGAAGGCGCTGGTGGTGTCCTCCCCCGGCTTCCTCCGCAATCATTTCGAGCTGCATCATCACGGACGGTACAAACCGTTCCTCCTCGAAAACCGCCTCGCCGCCGGCGCGGATTATGGCCCGCGCCCGTCGCGCGCGCGCGCGCACACGGGGCCGCTGCAACTGGGCTGGCTTGGCATGCTGCGCTGCCGCCGCTCGCTTGACCTGCTCCTGAAAGTGGCGCGTGAGGCTGGGCCCAGCGTCCACATCCACCTCCACGGCGTTCCGGCTCTGACCGAAATCGCGGATTTCCACGCGCGGATCGCAGACGTCGCGAACCTCACCTTTCATGGCCGCTACCGCTCCCCGGAAGACCTTGCGAACATCTATGCCGGACTGGACGTCGTCTGGGCGGGCGACTTCATGGAAGCAGGCTTCAACTCCGCCTGGCTCCTGCCGAACCGCATCTACGAAGGGGGGTTTTATGGCGTGCCGGCGATCACCCCGGCGGGCACTCAAACCGCCAGCTGGATCAAGGCGCGGGGCGCTGGTTTCATCCTTCCCGAAAACCTCGCAACCACCCTGCCCGGGCTGATCCTCGGGCTGGCCGCAAACGGATCGCCCGTCGCCGTTCGTCGCAAGCGCCTGCTCGACCTGCCCGCCTCGACCTTTGTCGCTCCGCGCGGCGAACTGGCGAGCCTGATAAATCAGGCGCTGGGGCGACCCAGCACGCACGATTTCGCGAACATGGGCGGAACCTCCCCGTCGCAGGCCGCGGAATAGTGTTTGCCGGGCCCGCAAAAGCCGGCACGCTTGGCGCGAGACATCCCTTAAAAAGGCCCTAGATTGCCCGGCATGGGGAGACCTGACCTATGCCTGCACTGACCGCAGCGATCGCCAACCTCAAGGGCGGCGTCGGCAAATCGACGACGACCGTGATGCTGGCCGACGGGCTGGCCTACTACTACGGCATGAATGTGCTGGTCATCGACCTCGACCCGCAGGCGAACTCCAGCCAGATGCTCCTCACCGAGATGGGCGTGCAGGCCGCGTCCGATCAGGGCAAGGGCACGCACCACCTTCTGGCAAGCTTCATGGCCGGCAAGCCGCCTTCGGCTGCGCCCTACATCATGCCCAACGCCGTGACGCTGGAGGAGCTGCGCCTCGCGGAAGAAAACGATGAGCGGCTCGGCTGGATTTCCAGTCTGCCCTCTCACCCGCACCTGCGCCTGCGCGAACTCAGCCTCGAGGAAGAATGGTACGGCCGCGCCGGCACGCCGACCACGCTGGCCGATGCCCTGGCCGAGCACTATCGAAAGGCGTTCGAGCCCCTGCAGTCACTCTACGACATCATCCTGATCGACTGCCCGCCGCATCTGTCGCCGCTGGCGCGCGCGGGCCTTGCGCTCGCCGACGCCTACCTGACGCCGACCATCGCGGACTCGGTTTCCACCTGGGGCACCAAGCAGTTCTCCGACTGGGTCGGCAAGTTCATCGCGCCGGACCTGCCAAGCCGCAACTTCGTGCTGATCACACGTTTCCGAGACACCAAATATGCGCGACAGGTCGCATCTGACCTGCGCGAAATCTATCTCAAGGACCGCTGGTTCGGCCCCACTATCCCCGAATCCGTGCATGTCCTGAACGCGATGGATCGCGCAGCTCTCGACAGCTACAACACCATCCGCGGCAAGTACGCGGGCGTCACTGGCGACGTGCGTCGGCTAGCCGAGCGCTTTTCAGATTTCATGACTCAGCAGACGGGGGTCTCATGGCACAAGGTCCGGGACTGACGCCGGTCGAATACATAGACCGCTTCTTCGACGAACTTCGCGCCGAGGTTCGCGCCAACCCGGCGCTCGCGGCGCGTCTTGTGAAGGCGCTCGGCGGCAACGTGGTGTTCGAGGACGAGACGAAGGCAGACGTCGCTAACCCCTACGCCCTCGCCGCATCAGCAACGAAGGCGCAGTTCTATGCGGTGTTCGGCTCGATGAAGCTCGCCCAGCTCAAGAAGATGCTGCAGGATCACAATCTGGCGACCCGGATCGACATGAACGGCAAGTCCGCCGACCAGCTTGTCGCCATGATGTACGAGCGCGCCATGAACAAGGTCAGCGAGCGGCGCAGCTCATCATTCTGACGTGTGTGTGGGGTCGCCCTGTTAGATGTTCGGCCGTTGGTGTGATAAATCGGGGACGTCGGAAGCGTCGGTGGGACGGGAATTCCATCTACCGTACAGATCCGATCCCGGACAACTGGTATGAAGCGGAAGTCCGTTACGCCAGCGAGGAAATTCGATCTGAATCACGAGAGCCTTGAGCTTCTGGACGAGCCGGTCATCGATCTTGTCGCGGACAATGCGCAGCTGCGCGCGGCTCTGTTCAGCGCCGAACGGGCCGGCGCTCAGTCCGAAACAATCACGACAGAGCTGCAGCACCGCATCGGCAACCTTCTCGCTGTCGTCCAGGCCATGGCTCGCCAGACCTTCAGACATTCAGACCCCGTCCGCCTTGCGGAGTTCGGCGCGCGGATGAACGCGCTTGGCATGGCGCAAGCCATCCTGATCGAAGCGGAAACACGGGGCGCAACCCTTGCCGAAGTCGTCACGAGCGCTCTGGCGCCACACGGCGCGGATGGCGCAACCCGCGATCGGATCAAGGTTGCCGGACCCGAGATGAGGCTGGAAGGACGCCGCGCGCACGCCCTCACCCTTGCCCTGCATGAGCTCGCAACCAACGCGGCCAAGTACGGCGCGCTCTCAGTCGAACGCGGCTCGGTTGAAATCGAATGGCGCACCGAGGAAGGACAGCTCGATTTCGTCTGGCGCGAACGGGACGGACCGGCCTGCCCGTTGCCGGAACGAACAGGCTTTGGATCTTTCCTGATCACGCGAAACCTCGGGATCGCGTTCGGCGGCGCAGTCGACCTCGACTTCGACACGGCTGGCTTGATTTGCCGCCTGCGGGCGCCAGCACTCTGAATCGCAGCGCAGTCGTCGCTCTCCAACCGATCAGGCTGACATGTCCCTGCCCACGGCCTGCGTCGTCGGCTGGACCTGCATGGCCGTGGCTTCTGTCATGATCGTACTGAACGCCGCCGATGCCGAGACGTCGGATTGCGCTCGCTGCTTTCCGCTTTGACGCTCCAGAATACCGACCAGTTCGGCGCGTGCGCGATTGACCCGGCTTTTCACCGTGCCGATGGCGCAGCCGCAGATTGCCGCCGTATCCGCATAAGAAAGCCCCGCCGCCGTCACCAGAACGAGCGCTTGTCGCTGGTCAAACGACAACAACTGCATCGCGTTTCGTACATCGAGCAGTTCCTCGCGCACCGACGGATCGTCAGCGACAACCAGCGTGCTTTCGGCAACCCCGGGATCGAGCGGTACGCTTCGCCACGAGCGGCGCGCGCGTGAATAGTGCTCGTTGCGCAGGATCGTGAACAACCATGCCTTGAAGTTTGTGCCCGCCTGGTAGCTGCTGCGCGCCCGCCAGGCCTTGATCATCGTTTCTTGGGCGAGATCTTCCGCCTCCGGGCGGTGCGTGATGCTGAACGCAAAGGCGCGCAAATGGGGGATCAGGGCGACGAGCTGGGCCTTGAATGTTGCATCATCGACGGCGCCGCCACGCGCCTCTAGCTGAACATCGGCTGGGGCGCCCGATTCCGCTGCACCCGGTCCGCTTGCGCCAGAAGCTCCAGAAAGGCCTGTGGCGGCTCTTCGCTGACCATTGCCGCGTAAACCTGGCTCAGCGCCTTGCCGATGCGCTTCTGACGAAGCCGGGCATCCTGCAGGCTGTGCATCGGGCCGGGAGTGTATGACATGCAACGTCTTGCCTCGCGCGCGACAGGCGACTGCCGCGGAGTTACGGTAACGAATTGTCGTCAAAAGATCGGGCGCTTACCCCGCCAACTACCAATACGCGCAGCACGAGCCTTGGTTCCATCACCCACAAGGGTGCGAAACCGTGATCAGCGACGCCGGGGAACCAGAAGCTGCCGCAGCAGGCCGGCCGACCAGCTCATGTGCATCACGCCAGACGCCATGCCTGCCAACAGTCCGCATAACGACATCCGCTGCACCGCCACAACCAGCGACGCGCCCGCAAGTGCAGCGACGTAGCTCCCAGGCGCCAGAAGCGCCCACGGCGTAACCATCGCCATTGCAAGTCCGGCGAGGCAGCCGATCAGCGTGGCAGGCGGGATCAGCTGCCGCAGCTTCGGCTTCTCGCCATGCTTCAGCAGCGTGCGGGCGCGGCCGCGGCCATAGTTATAGTATTGCCGCGCCAGCGCGCCCACCGTTGCACGCGGCAGGTAAGTCAGCCGGATGTCGGCGTCCATGAAGATGCGGCCGCCCGCCTGCCGCAACCGCGTGTCGAACTCTGCATCCTCATTGTGCGAGAACGTCTCGTCATAGCCGCCCAGGTGGACAAAGGTCTTGAGGTCGAAAGCCGCGTGATGACCATGGTCGACGAATCCAGACGTCCGCCCGCCCCGATGCGCCGATCCGCCGGAGCCGAGGGGCGTATCGACGATCCAGGCATTGGCTTTCTGGAAGCAGGTTATGCCATCCGCATCCATCGGCACGACGACGGACGCCACGCCGCGCCTTGCAAGTGAGCCCGCCGCCTGCATCACATAGTTCGGTGGATAGATGGCGTGCGCATCGCACCTGACGAGGATTCGCCGGCCGATGCCGGCCCCTCGCGCCGCGGCGTTCACCGCCGCTGATTGCAGCCGCTTCGGATTATGCAGCAAGCGGAGATTGGGAAATTCCTCCTGCAGCATTTCCACCACGGCCCCCGTCCAGTCGCGGCTGCCGCCGTCGGCGACAATCATCTCGATCTGCTTCAACCGTTTGTCGCCTGTCATCAGCGAGCGCACGCACGCCTCGATATGCCGGCCTTCGTTGAGCGTCGGGATCACGACGACGACATCCTCGCCACGCGCCATGCACGTGTGCACTTGGCCAGCAAGCCCGCTCTTGCTTGCGGGCTGGTCAAGAACGAGCGTGGCGCCTGTATCAGCCACGTGCGGCTCCATAAAGTTCGATAGGCGCGCGCCCCAGGGCGGCTCCCAACACGCCGGCATGCAGGTGCGCGCGCACCACCGCGCGGCGCCAGCGCACCGGTGACCAGATCGTCAGGCCAGCCACCGCAAGGCAGCACGCAACCTTGGCAAGCGAGATCGCCCCCAGCGCTGTGCTCGCCTCCCCATCACGCAGGCGAAGCAGGCCGTATGTCTGCCCGGCCCGATAAGCCCGCGTCGTCAGCCAGTTCAGGTTCGCACGGCCAGGCGACACCGGCTCCACGACCACCGCCGCGGGCGTATAGGTCATCGCAACGCCGGCGCGGGCAAGCATCGTGAAGAAGGCCGTGTCTTCCCCGCCGCTGCGCCCGAAGGACGGATCGAACCTGAAGGCGCCAACAGCCGTGCGCTTCATCAGGACGTTACAGGTGTATCCGCCTTCGATCTTGCCGCGCCTCAGGGGGGCTGGCGTCGAGTGCATATCCGCTCGCCGCAACCAGCCCGGCGCATTTGCGTCGTAGGACGCGTTAACCTTGCCGAACACGACATCCGCTCGCGTCCGGTCCAGTTCAGAGAAAAGGCAGGCGAGCCAGTTTGGCCGCGCGACCTCATCGTCGTCGATGAACGCAACTAACGTCGCACGCGCCGCATTGAGGCAGGCATTGCGCGCGATCGAAATATTCCGGGCCGGCGCATGAAGGTAAACGCCCTCGAGTCCAAGGTCCGCGAACGCGCGCATCACTGTCTCGCGCGCGGATGGGATGTCATCATTGTCCGCTACAATCACCCGCAAGCGCGTTGCGGCCGGCAAGTCCTGGCTCGCCAGCGAAGCAAGCAGACGCGCGACCGAAGGACGTCGGAAGGTGCAAACGCACACATCCACATCGCGACCGGGCGCGTTGCGACCGGGCACATTGCGATCGCGCACAGAAATCATGGTTTCCGGGACCATGACCCGCAAGGTGCAAGCCATGCGCCATCACGAGGAAATGGCTTGCGCCTGAAACTACACTGACAAGCGCTTCGCTTTCCTGCGCTAGAGCGGGATCATTTCGCATTGAAGCGATATCCTGAGTTGGCGACGTAGTTGGCGCACTCTTCGGGCGAGAA
>Ga0315902_10008591_pt1 | contig 13817 bp, 10 predicted proteins | sample LakEriMetagenome_9_FD_203523 | JGI IMG/M metagenome (GOLD analysis project Ga0315902, IMG submission 203523) | Freshwater fungal communities from buoy surface, Lake Erie, Ohio, United States - Buoy 12 MA117 | ecosystem: Environmental > Aquatic > Freshwater > Lake > Lake biofilm | place: USA... | reverse complement strand
CCGATACGGTCTGCTACCTCATCGCCTCCGAGTTCGTCACCGGGGAAACCATCCGGGTGGATGGCGGACGCCATATCCAGTAGACTTTTCAGGCCCATGAAACTGTCCGTCATCATGCCTGCCTACAACGAGCAGGCCACCATCCGCCTCATCGTCGATCGCGTGCTGGCCGTTGACCTCGGACCCGTCGAAAAGGAAATCGTCATCGTCGACGATGGGTCGAAGGATGGCACGCGCGACATCCTGAAGACGATGGACGGGCAGCGCGGCGTGCGCGTGTTCATGCAGCCCTTCAATCAGGGCAAGGGTGCGGCCGTGTGGCGCGGCATGCAGGAATCGACCGGCGACATCGTCATCATCCAGGATGCCGATCTCGAGTACGACCCGGCCGAGTATCCGCAGCTCATCGCACCCATCCTCAACGGTCAGGCCGATGTGGTGTACGGATCGCGCTTCCTCGGCTCACCCCGCGGACACCGCGTGCTGTATTTCTGGCACTCGGTCGGCAACAAGCTGCTGACCATGCTGTCGAACATGTTCAGCGACCTGAATCTCACCGACATGGAGACCTGCTACAAGGTCTTTGTCCGTGACGTCGCGCTCAAGCTCGACATTCAGATGAAGGATTTCGGCATCGAGCCGGAGATCACCCAGAAGGTGGCGCGCATGCGCGCACGTGTGTACGAGGTGCCCATCTCGTATCACGGCCGCACGTATGAAGAGGGGAAGAAGATCGGCCTGAAGGATGCGTTCAAGGCCGTCTATACCATCCTGAAGTTCTGGCGCTGGACTCCGCCGGCGTCCCGCGCCTGACGCGCACGCCCCTGGCATAAGGGGCGTGCCATCATCAGCCGCGCCCCTTAGAGGGGCTCTGTGGCGGCCACCCCGGCGTGATACTCGGTGTACACAATCACCGGAATCGGCAGGTCGCCGAGGTGCTGTTCCACCAGCGGACGCACGTCCTTCCAGTCGAGACCGCCCACGCCCGTCGCCAGGCGCGGCAGCGCGATGCTCGTCAGCCCGAGCTTCTCGATCGAGTGGCGCAGGCGCTTGAGGCAGTGGTTCACATGCACCAGCGACGCACGCCCAGGGTGCGCCCCATGCTCGAAGCTGCCCTCCTGCGTCAGCAGGTTGATGATGCGCGCGCCGAACCCGCCCCATTCCCAGAGTTCACCCGACTTCGGATGGGCCTGGTGCGCATAGTGCCGGTAGTCGGTGAACATCACCGGCCACTTCTCGCGCAGTGCCAGCGCCAGGCCGCGGTCGAACGGATCGTTGGGAGAAATGCCGTGCGCAATCGCCTGCGCGCGGGTGAGAAGAATGTCGCCGGAGACTTCGTGAATCATGACGTCCGCCCTTCGCGGGAACGGCCACGGGCTGACTGCCCGTGGCCCTCCCGCAGGCACATCATACTTACGACAGGACCTTGATGACCACGCGGCGGTTCTGCGCGCGGCCGTCACGGGTGCGGTTCTCGGCGGCCGGCTTGCGCTCGCCGTAGCTGATGGTGCTCATCTTGTGCAGCGGAATCTGGTGCTGCTCATACAGGTAGCGCTTCACCGCCTCGGCACGCTGCAGGCCGAGTGCCTCGTTGTACTTCTCGTCGCCCACGTTGTCCGTGTGGCCCTCAATCTCGATCCACACGTTCTTGCGGTCGCCCTTCACGCGCGCCACCAGCTGGTCGATGGCCTGCTTGGCCCCGTCAGGCAGCTCGGCCGTGCCGAACTGGAACTTGCCGCTGTCCTCGCTGATCACCGTCTCGAGAATCAGCTTGCGGGTCTCGGCTTCGAGGGCGGCCGTCCTGGCCTCGGCCTGCTTGCCCACCGCCTGCGCCTGGCCGGCCGCAGCATCCGCTGCCTTCTGCGCATTGCCGGCCGCCGTGCCGGCCGCGGCCGCCTTGCCGTCGACCTCCGAGATCTTCTGCTCGTTCTGCTTGACGCGCTCCTGTGTCTCCTCGAGCGACTTGCCCATCGTGCCGACCTTCTCGTTCACGTCGCCGACCGACTCGCGCACAAACCCCTTGGTCGCACACGCCGGTGCCACCACCAGCGCCCCGAGCGCCACGGTCACTGCCATCAGCTGTCTACGCATACGCACCTCCGAATCCCCTGACCCCATCGGTGTGCCAGGCGTGCGGTCAGGGCCGCGACGCCTGGAAATATCCGCCACGCGCACGCACGGTATGCGTGGCCGTGGACGTACGAACCTCGATCGGATGCCACCCCGGCTCGTCGAGGGCATCGACCCCCAGCACATACTGGTGCCGGAGCTCGTCGACCATCTCCCGCGCCGCCCGTCGTGCCGCCAACGGGTCGCTGGCATAACGCAACGTGCCACCCGTCCAGCGCGCCAGGTCAGCGACACTGCCCACCGACGCCGGTGCCGCCCGGCCGGCCTGCGGCGTCGCCCGGTCAGACGCCGGGTCGTCAATCGGCAGCACCAGTGCAATCACATACACCGGCACGTCAATCGCCGAGGCCTGGCCCGACACCTCCGCCGGGGTATACCGGCTCGACGTATCGACCCCGTCGGTCAGCACCACCACCGCCCGGCGCGGATGCGTCCGCTGCGCCACCCGGTCGGCCGCCGCCGCAATCGCGTCGTGCAGCGACGTGGCCCCGAAGGGATCCATCTGCCCCAGCACACCATTCAGCGTGCGCACCTCGCGCGTGAACGGCGCCACCTCGTGCAGCCGGCTGTCGAAGGCCAGCAGCGCCGCCTCGTCCGTCCCCGGCTCGAGGGCGCCGAGCAGCGCCGTGGCCGCCAGACGCGCCGCCTGCAGCCGCGAGGCCACCTCCATGCTGCCGCTCACATCAAAGAGCACCGCCACACTCACCGGCGCCGGCTCCGACACAAACTGACGAATCGGACGCACCACGCCGCGGTCGCGCACCGAAAAATCGCCCGCCTCGAGCCCGGAGACCAGTCGCCCGCGGTCATCCCGGACCGTCACCCCGACCCGCACCAGCGCCGCCTCGCTCCGGAACAGCGGACCTGTCTGTGCCGACGGGGATACCCCGCTCCACAGGTGAAAGGCTCCGGCCAGAACGGCCACCCGACGGCGTGCCATACCGTTCGCAGTCCAAACTCTGTGCCAACCCCACAACATGCTGAAGGCCAACAGTTTACCGTGAAGGCGCAGGTGGCCTGCCCCCGGCATCGCCCACCGTTTCGTGTAGGAATTACACACTCGGAACGGCCATTCGTTCCCTGCTACCATGAGGCGTGGCTTCTTCAACTCCCATCCGCACGGCTCAGCGCGTCGACCGCTTCACCTACGCCATCCGCAACATCGTGGCCGAGGCCAGGAAGGTCGAAGCCGCCGGCACCCGCGTCCGCTACCTGAACATCGGCGACCCCAATCAGTTCGGCTTCCTGACGCCTCCGCATCTCATCGAAGCCGTGGCCAAGGCGATGCGCGACGGCCACAATGGATACACGGCCTCCGCCGGCATTCTGGAAGCCCGCGAGGCGGTCGCCAACGACTTCACCCGCCGCGGCGTGCCAACCGACCCGGACCGCGTGCTCATCACCTCGGGCACCTCCGAAGGCATCGAACTGGCCCTCACCGCCATCGTCGACGAGGGGGAAGAGGTGCTCGTGCCCTCGCCCACGTATCCCCTCTACACCGCGGTGCTCGCCAAGATCGGTGCCACCCCGGTCTACTACCGCACCGACCACACCAACGGCTGGCTGCCCGACCTCGACGATATCCGCCGCGCCATCACCCCGAAGACCCGCGCCCTCGTCGTCATCGATCCCAACAACCCCACCGGCGCCATCTATCCCGACGAGGTGCGCCGCGCTCTCATCGAGATCGCCGATGCCCACGGGTTGGTGATTCTGGCCGACGAGGTCTACGGTGACATGGCCTACGACGGGCCCGTGCCGCCGATGGCGCTGCTCGACCAGGACGCTCCCATCATTTCCTACTCGAGCCTCTCGAAGGCCTACCTGGCCCCCGGCTGGCGCGCTGGCTGGATGGCCGTTGGCCGGTCACCCCGACTCGACGGGGCGCTGGCGGCCATCAAGAAGCTGGCTGATGGCCGGCTCTGCAGCCCCGGGCCCATGCAGTACGCGGTCATCGCCGCCCTCAATGGCGACCGCTCGCATCAGGACACCTTCCGCCACGAGCTCCGCATGCGGGCCGAGCTCACCGCCACCCGGCTCAACCAGATTCCCGGCATGTCGTGCGTCGCGCCCCGCGGGGCGTTCTATGCCATGCCCAAGGTCACGCTGCCCCCGGGCAAGACCGATCGCGACTATGTCCTGGCGCTGCTGCGCGCCACGGGCATTCTCGTGGTCTACGGGTCAGGCTTCGGCACGAAGCCCGAAGACGGCTTCTTCCGCGTCGTGTTCCTCGCCTCGATGCAGGAGCTCGGAGAGATCTACGACGCGATGGCTGCCTTCCGCTTCACCGAATGAACCAGTCCGCGCGCGACACGCGCCTGCCGGCGATTGTCGTCGGCTACACCGTGGTCGCCCTGGGCATGACCTGGCCGCTAGCCCTGGGGCTCGGCCGCGACGTGCCCGGCGACCTCGGCGACGCCCTGCTCAACATGTGGATTCTGGCCTGGGGCATCGATGCGCTGCCGGGCCTGCTGACCGGATCGCTGTCCTGGACCGCCTTCTGGAATGCCCCCATGTTCCATCCCGAACCGCTCGCGCTCGCCCTGTCCGAGCACCTGCTCGCCCAGGTACTCCAGGGAGCGCCCGTCTACTGGCTCACGGGCAACATCGTCCTCACCTACAACCTGCTGTTCCTGTCGACCTACATCCTGTCGGCCGTCGGCACGTATCTGCTGGTGCGCGATCTCACCGGCGACTGGCGCGCCGGGCTCATCAGTGGCCTCGCCTTCGGATTCCTGCCCTACCGCGTCGCGCAGATCTCTCACCTGCAGGTGCTCAGCACGCAGTGGATGCCTCTGGCCCTCTGGGGCCTGCACCGCTTCATCCATCACGGATCGCGACGCGCGCTCGTCGGCGGCACCGCCTCGCTGGTAATGCTGCACTGGTCGTGCGGGTACTACATCCTGTTTTTCGCCCCGTGCGTCGCCGCCTTCTGCCTCCACGAGCTGTGGCGCGCCGGATACATCCGCCACGTGCAGCGATGGGTCGGCCTCATCGCCGCCGGTGCGGTGTCACTGGCGCTTACGCTGCCGGTGCTGCTGCCCTATCTCGATGTCAGGGCCACCTACGGATTCCAGCGGGGACGGGAAGAGATTCTCAGCTTCTCGGCCAACCTGTGGGCGCTGGCCACGGGCAGCCAGGCCCTGACCGTCTGGGGCTCGGTCATGCAGGCGATGCCGGTACCCGAAGGCGAAGGCTTCCTGGGGCTCACCATCACGGCGCTCGCCCTGGTCGGCCTGCTCCACGCCACCTGGCAGAGCCGCGCCGGGCAGCCCGATCCGCAGCCCTGGTGGCGCACGCTGCTCGGCGGCACCGCCCTGATCTGGACGGGCGTGAATGCCGCCCTGTTTGCCGGAACGCTGGCCGCCGGCCGGGTGGTCTTCACCCTCGGACCATTTCTCGTGCGGGCCACGAGCAGCGGGCGGCTGCTGTTGCGGGCCACCCTGGGACTGCTGGTGGCCGCCGCCATCGCTCCACCCGTACGCGGGCGCCTGAGGCGCCTCGCCATGAGCCCCGCCGTCGGCGCCCTCGTGCTGTGCCTGTTCTGCCTGTGGATGGCCATGGGCCCGCGACCCATGGCAGGCGTGTTCCGTCTGTTCGACATGGGCCTCTACGGGGTCTTCTACGACCATGTGCCTGGGTTCGACGGGCTGCGCGTGCCCGCGCGCTACGTGATGGTGGCCGGACTCTTCCTGAGCGTGGCCGCCGGGGCGGGCGCGGCGGCCCTGCTGCGCGGACCGAAGACGGCGATGGTCATGGCCGTGGCCGTCGCGGGCGTGCTCGCCGACGGTGCCGCCGTGCCCCTCGACCGGAATCGCGCCTGGCGGGAACGCGAGGCCCAGCCCCCGGCCGAAGTACCCCCGGCCGCAGAGGCCCCGCCGGTCTACAGGTACCTCAGGGATTTGCCCGCCTCCGCGGTGGTCGCCGAATTTCCCTTTGGCGACAAGGCCTGGGAGCTGCGCTATCTGTATTTCGCGGCGCTGCATCGCCGCACGCTCGTGAACGGCTACAGCGGCTGGTTTCCGCCGGGCTATGTGCATCGGGTCGCCGCCTTGTCGCAGCTGCCCCTCGAACCCGACACCGCCTGGCAGGCACTCATAGAGGCCCGACCCACGCACGTCGTGCTGCATGGCCGATCGTTCGCCGACCCCGACCGGGCGGGTGTCATCGCCGCATGGCTTCTGGCACACGGCGCCACGTTCGACCGCGCATTCGGCGACGGCGACGTCATCTACACGATGCCCCCACCGCAGTGACCGGGCCGTCAGGCGTGCCGTATACTCGCGGCATGCGCCCGGATCCGCTCTCCTATCTCGGTGATGAACTGTCGGCCCTGAAGGCCCAGGGGCTCCACCGATCCCTCCGCATTCTCGAAGGCGAACCGCTGGCACATGCCACGTTCGACCATCAGTCCGTCGTCAACCTGTCGTCGAACAACTATCTCGGCCTGGCCACGCATCCGAGACTCAGGGCCGCGGCCATCGCGGCCATCGAGCGCTACGGGGTCGGCTCCGGGGCGGTGCGCACCATCGCCGGGACGATGGAGCTGCACATGGAGCTCGAGCGTCGGCTGGCGGCCTTCAAGCACGTCGAAGCCGTCGTGGTGTTCCAAAGCGGATTCACCGCCAACGCCGGCACGGTGTCGTCGGTGCTGGGCAAGGACGATTTCATCATTTCCGACGCGCTCAACCACGCGAGCATCATCGACGGCGCGCGCCTGAGCCGCGCCACCATCAAAGTGTTTCCGCACAAGGACGTCGATGCTGCGCGCCAGATCCTGCGGGACATCCCCGCCGGCCCTCGCAAGCTGGTCATCACCGACGGGGTCTTCAGCATGGACGGCGACCTCGGCCCGGTGCCTGAGCTCTGCGCTGTCGCCGAAGAGTACGGCGCCATCATGATGGTCGATGATGCGCACGCCAGCGGTGTCTTCGGCCGCCACGGATCAGGCACGGTCGATCACTTCCAGTGCCATGGCCGCGTTGACATCCAGGTGGGCACGCTGTCGAAGGCCATCGGCGTGCTCGGGGGCTACGTCGCCGGCTCGCGCACGCTCATCGACTTCCTCTACCACCGCGCACGGCCGTTCCTGTTCTCGACCTCGCATCCTCCGGCCGTGGCCGCCGCCTGCATCGCCGCGCTCGACATTCTCGAGACGGAACCCGAGTGGATCGAGCGGCTCTGGAGCAACACCCGCTTCATCAAGGACGGGCTGCGCCAGCTCGGCTTCAACACCGGGCACAGCGAAAGCCCCATCACGCCGGTCATCGTGGGCGAGGCCTCGAAGGCCATGGCCATGTCCGACCGGCTGTTCGCCCGCGGCGTGTTCGCGCAGGGCATCGGGTTTCCCACCGTGGCGCGCGATCAGGCGCGGCTGCGGGTGATGCCCATGGCCACGCACACCCGCGACGATCTCCAATATGCCCTCGACATGTTCGGTGTCGTGGGTCGCGAGCTGGGCGTCATCTAGCAGCCAGGACGGGACGTGCGGCCGGGCTCGTGCGTCCTTCCTGCCATGCGATGGTGCCTCGCTGTTGCACTGACGCTGTGGCTGGCCCGTGACGCGGTGGCGGGGCAGGAGCGTCTGGCGGCTGACGAACCGTCGGTGCAGGCCTTCCTCACGCAGCTCGAATCGCTGGTGCTGCAGCCGTCGCCGCCCGGGTGGCGGAGCCTGGTGTCTGAGGTCACCGACGGGGAGGTACTGGGTGACCGCCTGATGCAGCTGACGCCGCCCGGGGCCACCCGCGTCGTGGCCCGCGAGCGCGACCACCAGCCGCTCGGCGGGGCCCTGCCCGGTGACGGCTATCAGCTGGTCATCGACATCTTTGTGGAATCGGATGACGGCCGCCGCGGCCAAATCCTGACCTGGGCGCTCGACATCCGGCGGCCGCGGGGCGACGACGACCCGCAGCCCTGGCGCATCGTCACTGTCGAGCAGGTGGGGCTGGTCGACGGGCTGTTTCAGCTGGCGCTCGACGAGTCGTCTGCGTTTCTGGTCGAAGACTTCTCGGTGCAGGGCGTCGACCTCGAGCTGCGGCTGAAGAAGGGCCATGTCATGGTGGTGCCCACGCCCGAGGGCATCACCGGCCTCGTGCTGATGGGCGAGGGCACCATGCGGTTTACGCCGGCCCCGAAGCACGAGCAGGGCCAGCTGCGCATCTTCAGCGGTGCACCGGCGTTGGAGTCGGCCTTCACCCTCGCATTCGTGCGGCTCCATCCGCTGGCCGCAGAGGCGCTGCAGCGCCAGCTCGAACCCGGACGCCAGATCGCTGTGCAGGCCCTGCGCCGGCGCGCACACGACGTGTTCAGCGAGGAGGTAGGCAAGTCATACAGCCTCGACCTCAGCGATCTGAGCCAGGCGACCTGGTCACTGCTGCCCCAGCCCGGGGACATGGTCGCCGAGGTGCGCACCAGCCGGCATGGACGCCTGACCTATGCGCGCACGCGGGCCGAATCCGAAGACGTCACGTTGTTCCAGCGCGATCGCGAGCGCACGGTGGCACAGTATGCGTCGCCCGAGCAGCTCGAACGGCGTGGCCGCTTCTATGACGAATCCGAGTTCGCCGAAGTCGACCTCACCGACATCCAGCTCGAGACCGCGTTCGACCCTGAACGCGAGTGGCTGGAAGGCCGGGCGCGGCTGCGGCTGACGACACGGGCCCCTGGGATGACGAGCCTGCGGCTGAAGCTGGCCGACACGCTGACGGTCACCGACGTGCACAGCCCCGAGCTGGGGCGGCTGCTGTTCCTGCGGGTGCGCGACCAGCAGTCCATCGTGGTGAACCTGCCAGCGACGCTGCCATCCGGTACCGCAATGACACTCGACATGGCCTACCGGGGTGTCCTCAGGCGACAGACCCTGCACGACGAATCGGCCGCCGTCACACAGGGCGGTGGCGGCGGGGGCCAAGGAGGTGGTCGATCGCCCGAGAAACCACTCGGCGACCTGATGCTGCAGCGACCGGAACGCTACTGGATGTTCAGTAATCGTGCCCTCTGGTATCCGCAGACGCCGGTGTCCGACTACGCCACCGCGACGATGCACGTCAGCGTGCCTGCCGGTTACCAGGTCGTCGGCAGCGGCCGTCAGCCGCTCGGATCACCGGAATCGATGCCCCCGGCCACCCCTCGCCAGCCGGGAATCAGTCGATACACCTTCGAAGCCCTTCAGCCGGTGCGCTATCTGAGCGTGGCGGTGTCGACGCTGGTCCGCACTGATGCGGCCACCGTCGTGCTCGATGGAGTGCGCGATATTGGTCAAAAACCAGAACATTTTCTCTTGCAGGGGCTTCCACCACGGAACACCCTTGACGTCACGGTGGATGCCACACCCCAGCTGCAGTCACGTGGCCGGGCCATCATGAACGACGTGGCGGATGTCGTCCAGTACTACTCCTCGATATTTGGCGATATGCCCTACGAATCGGTCTCGCTGGGCCTCCTCGAGGATGCGCTCCCCGGGGGGCATGCTCCCGGATATGCGGTGCTCATCAGTTATGCGCCGCCCATGGCTCCGGTGACCTGGCGGACCGACCCGGCGACGTTCACGTCGTTTCCCGAGTTCTTTCTGGCCCACGAGCTCGCCCATCAGTGGTTCGGGCAGGCGGTGGGTTGGAAAAACTACCACGAGCAGTGGTTAAGCGAGGGAATGGCACAATATCTTGCTGGCCTCTTCGCACGCGAGCGCCACGGCGACCGCGTCTTCGGCGATGTGGTGGCCCAGTGGCAGCGAACGAGCCTCGCGGCTTCGGGCGAAGGCCCTATCTATCTTGGCTATCGCCTCGGCCACCTGCGCCGTGAGCCCCGCGTCTTCAGGGCCCTGGTCTACAACAAGGGTGCCGCCGTGCTGCACATGCTCAGGCACTGGATTGGGGACGAGGCGTTCTTCCGGGGATGGCGCGACTTCTATCTGGGCCATCGATACAGGAAGGCGGGCAGCGATGACCTGCGGCGGGCATTCGAGGCCGCCAGCGGCGTCGACCTGGCCCGGTTCTTCGAGCGGTGGGTGTACGACGACCTCGTGCCCGACGTCGAGTACGCCGTGTCTCATGCGCCTCAGGCCGTCACCCTCCGGTTCGAGCAGCGCTCACCGGTCACGGACGTGCCGGTCACCGTGCACCTGCGGCTGCCCGGCGGAGAGACGAAGGTGCACCTCGTGCGGCTCGACCAGGCCCGGCAGGAGGTCACCCTGCCAGCGCCCGGCCCCGTGCGCGAGGTCAGGGTGAATCCCGACCGGATGGCACTGGCACGCTTCTCACCCATGCGCACCCCGGCGCGCTAGCCACAATCCGCCCCCTGCACGGCGCGGAGGCTGCGGTATCATTTACGCGTGGAAACCGTCACTCTCACGATCGATGGACGTCAGGTTTCGGTGCCGAAGGGCACCACGGTGCTGCAGGCGGCCATCCAGGCCGGCATTCAGGTGCCGTATTACTGCTACCACCCCGGCCTCGGCATCGACGCCTCGTGCCGCGTCTGCCTGGTGAAGATCGAGAAGTTTCCCAAGCTGCAGACATCCTGTTCGACGCCGGTGGCCGAGGGCATGGTGGTCCACACCAACGACCGCGAAGCCGTCGAGGGCCGGGCGGGCGTGTTCGAGTTCCTGCTCATCAATCACCCGCTCGACTGCCCGGTCTGCGACAAGGGCGGCGAGTGTCCGCTGCAGGATTTCTCCTACAAGTTCGGCAACACCGAGAGCCGCATGGACTTCCCGCGGCGCACCTTCGACGGCGAGGGCGTGAAGGCCGACGTCGACTTCGGGCCGACGCTCATGCTCAACCGCAACCGCTGCATCATGTGCACGCGGTGCGAGCGCTTCATGCGCGAAGTGGACGGCGACGCGCAGATCGGCGTCATCAACCGCGGCAACGGCAGCGAGATCGCGACGTTCAACGACGAGGGCATCCACTCGCTGCTCTCGGGCAACCTCATGGACGTCTGCCCGGTCGGGGCCATCACCACCAAGCAGTACCGCTTCCGCTCGCGCCCGTGGGACAACCCCCACGCTGTCGACACCATCTGCACCGGATGCTCGAAGGGCTGCAGCACCACCGGCTGGCTCAAGGCCAAGCCCGAGTGGGCCAAGGGCGCCCGCCTCATCCGCATGACGCCGCGCTACAACCCCCAGGTCAACGACTACTGGATGTGCGACATCGGGCGCTTCACCTTCGGCTGGGTCGAGGGCGACACGCGCCTCCGCCGTCCCGAGGTGCGCACCCGCGACGGCGCCCTGCAGCACGTCACCTGGAAAAATGCCCTCGCCCGCGTCCGCGACGTCATGGCTGCCGCGGCCCGCGCCGGTCAGGGCGCCGTGCAGTTCCTCACCTCGGCGCACGCCTCGGTCGAAGAGCTCTTCCTGCTGAAGCGCCTCGCCGCCGAAACACCGGGCGCCGGCAGCCTGCATGTCACCTACACGCGCAGCGAAAAGGTGCAGCCGGCCACCACCCGCTTCCACATCCCTGCCACCGACGCCCCCAACCTCAACGGCGCTGCCGACCTCGGCCTGCGCATCGGGGCCGGACTGTCGGGCGATGCCGACCTGTCGGCGCTCAAGGCCGCCGTGGATGCAGGCTCCGTCTCGCTCGTCTACATCGTCGACCTCGGACCTGATGGCTCGATGGGCGACATGCAGTGGCTCATCGACGCCCGCACCGCCGGCCGCGTCGGCACCCTCGTCTACGAGGGCGTCGTCACCACCGCCCTCGCGGGGGTCGCCGACATCATCCTGCCCGGCTCCGCCTGGGTCGAAAAGGATGCCACCTACACCAACGACCAGGGCCACGTGCAGGCCAGCTCGAAGGCCATCACGCCTCCCGGGGAAGCCGTCGACGACTGGCAGATCCTGACATCGGTGGGTGCCGCGCTGGGGCTCGACTTCACCTACACCTCGTCGCAGCAGGTGCGCGCCGCTGTGGCCGCCTCGCTCGCCAGCCTGCCGGCCTACGCCTCGCTCGCCGACACCACGTTCAACCGTCCGGTCACCGCCGAGCACTGGCTCCAGTCCAGCAATCCGATGGAACGCATGAAGTGGCAGGACCTCTTCCAGGACCTGCCGCCCGTCAAGGGACACAACGTGCAGATGGAGAACCAGCCACCCGCAACGGTCATTCCGCTGCGGCTGGTCACAGAAGAAGTCGCGCGCGCCTCGGAGTAGGCGCGCGGCGGCTCACCCGTCCTGATGCATCGCCGCGCAAGCAAGGCCCTGCTGCTGCTCGTGGTTCTGGTCGTCTCGGCCGGAGCCGTCTGGCGTGCCACCGTCAATGAACAGCGACGGGGTCAGGAGCGGCGTGCCGCGCAGCTGCTCGACGGGCAGACCGCCGAGCTCATCTTCGCGCTCAGCGAGTTCCGTTCCGGGCTCTACGCCCTGGTCGCTCCCCAGCAGAGTGCCGCCTTCTGGACAGACCACCTCTCCGCGCAGCTCGACGTGCTCGACGGCGAACTGGCCGCGCTCGAGCCGCCCGCAGCCGACAACTTTGCGCCGCTGACCGAGGCCCGCGCCACGTTCGACCGCGTCCGCGCCGACGTCAGGCAAATCATCAGCCTCGTCGCTTCCGGCGAACCCACCGCGGCCAGCCGGCGCCTCTTCGGCCCCACGCGCGAGGACATCCAGCGCCTGATGCTGCAGCTGTCAGACGCCCGCCAGTCGATGGCACGTGCCGCCTCCTCGCGCGAGGGCGGCATGGCGCACGAGCAGTCGCTCATCGCCGGTGGACTCATCTGCGTCTGGCTCACGGCGCTGCTGGTACTCGTCATGGCTGGCACCGGTGCTGCAGCAGTGTCGGCAGACGTCGCACCAGCCGAAGACCGCGACGCCTCCGCCGGCGCCGGAGCGTCGGCCGGTGAGGCCGCGCCCTCCGCCCCGCCCCACAACCCCGCCCGCGAACAACAGCAGATCGAGGGCCTCGCCGCCTTCTGCGACGAAGCCGCCCACGTGCGCAGCGCCAGCGAGTTGCAGCCCCTGCTGGCACGCGCCGCCGGTGTCCTGTCGGCACGGGTGCTGGTCGTGTGGCTCCGCGATGCCAGCGCCTCCGCCCTCGTGCCGGCCCTCGCGCACGGCTACGAGGTCGAGCAGCTCGCCCGCCGCGGCCCCCTGGCCATCGACGCGCAGACCATGACGTCGACGGCCTTCCGCACCTCAACCGCCAGCGTCAGCACCTCGACCGCCGCACAGCCCCGCGCGCTCGCCGTACCGCTCATCACCATCGAGGGCACCACCGGCGTGCTGGCCGCGGAACTGACCGACGGCGCCAGCACCGAACGGCTGCTCCCCATCGCGCGTATCATCGCCACGCAGTTCGCCGCACTCTGCCCCTCGTCTGCCACCGACACGGCGCCGCAGACCCCCACCGAGACCCCGGCCCCCTGAATGTGACGCATGGACAAGCGCGACATCCTTGAGCGCGCCGCCGCCGAGCGCGTCAAGTTCCTCCGGCTGCAGTTCACCGACATCCTGGGCGTCATCAAGAACGTCGAGGTGCCCGACCGGCAGTTCGCCGACGCCCTCGACGGGCGCATCATGTTCGACGGCTCGTCCATCGAAGGATTCGTGCGGATTGAAGAGTCCGACATGTATCTCTCGCCGGACCTCGACACGTTCCAGGTATTCCCGTCCACCGACCCCGGCGGCGCCCGCGTCGGCAGGCTCATCTGCGACATCTCGAACCCGGATGGCTCGCCCTTCGCCGGCT
>Ga0315902_10008590_pt1 | contig 13818 bp, 12 predicted proteins | sample LakEriMetagenome_9_FD_203523 | JGI IMG/M metagenome (GOLD analysis project Ga0315902, IMG submission 203523) | Freshwater fungal communities from buoy surface, Lake Erie, Ohio, United States - Buoy 12 MA117 | ecosystem: Environmental > Aquatic > Freshwater > Lake > Lake biofilm | place: USA... | reverse complement strand
GATGTTGCGCAGGTATTACTTAGAAACGTGAAGCGCTAAGCATTATTCGCGTTACTGCATAACCGGCAATCAAACCGCCGAGATGTGCGCGCCAATCGACTCCGCCAATGGTGAAGCCGAGCACAAAGTTGAGCCCGATGATTACAAGGGTGCTCTTAACTTCTGCGCCGATTCTCTTACTGATAACAGCCCATGCACCAAAAAGTCCGAATACAGCACCCGATGCGCCAATGGAGTATCCGTTATAGCCCAAGAACATCGCTGATGCGATGGATCCACCAATGAGAGATACGAAGAAGATTATGAGGAACTTAGAGCGGCCAAGGAAAGTTTCAATCGGCGTTCCAAGTGAGTGAAGTGCGAGCATATTGAATGCAAGGTGAATTGGAATTGTGCTCGAGTTATCGTGGACAAGTGCCACTGTTACTAGTCGATACCACTCGTTTGTTGACTTTAAGAGCTCGATTCCATAGAGCCCAAATGTTCCGATTAGCCCTGAATCGTAAAGTTCATATAAATAGAAAGCACAAATAATTGTGATGATTGTGAGAACGGAAGAACGTTGCTTCATGGAGAGAAGCTAATTAAGCGATAGTGACGCTATTGATTACAACAGGTGTCACAGGCTTATCTTGCGCACCTGTTGGTGTTGAACCAATCTTGTCTACAACAGCTTGTGATGCTGCATCTTTAACTTCACCGAAGATTGTGTGCTTTCGGTTGAGCCATGTTGTTGGTGCAACAGTGATAAAGAACTGTGAACCATTTGTACCAGGGCCTGAGTTAGCCATTGCAAGGATGTATGGGCGATCGAATTGAAGTTCGCCATGGAATTCATCTGCGAATTGATATCCCGGTCCGCCGAATCCCTGACCTAGTGGGTCTCCACCTTGAAGCATGAATCCACTGATGACGCGGTGAAAGATTGTTCCGTCATAAAGATTCTCATTTGATTTCTTGCCTGTGCGTGGATCTGTCCACTCCTTTGCACCTGTTGCAAGACCAACAAAATTTTCTACAGTCTTTGGTGCGTGATTAGGAAAGAGTTCAATGACGATATCGCCGAGAGTTGTATGAAGCGTTGCTGTATTTGACACGTGGAGACCAGGGGAATCGAACCCCTAACCCCCGCCTTGCAAAGGCGGTGCTCTACCAATTGAGCTAGGTCCCCGTATTAGAACGGGTGGGCCCAGGTGGACTTGAACCACCGACCTCTTCCTTATCAGGGAAGCGCTCTAACCAGGCTGAGCTATGGGCCCGCAAGACGTACTTTCGTGCGTTTCGCAGAAGCGCTAGGTTACTTGAATTTCATCAAGTAGCCAAAACGGCCTCCATAACTACAGGCGTGAACCCTACTACTTTTGCGGAGAAATCTCATCTTCGCTGTTGCGGGTCACAGATAAGAGGGTCGCACCTTCATCAAGGTTGACCAGGCGAACACCCATGGAGTCGCGTCCTGTTTGGCGCACCTCTGCAGCTGGGGTTCGCATAACAGTTCCAGCAGATGTAATTGCAAGGATCTCATCTGCATCTTCAAGAACGAGTGCTGAGACAAGTGTTCCGCGAGAATCTTCATCAATCTTTGCAGCTTTAATTCCGATTCCGCCGCGACCTTGTAAGCGATACTCATCGATAGGTGTCTTCTTTCCATAACCACCATCAGTTGCAGTAAAGACAAATGCACCTTGTGAAGATTGCGAATCAACGCGAGCCATTGTGAGAAGTTCATCGCCATCGCGGAACTTCATTCCAATAACACCAGATGTTGATCGGCCCATAGGTCGGAGTGATCCATCATCAGTTGTAAATCGCAGCGACATCGCTTTCTTGGAGACGAGAAGAAGTTCGTCGCCGTTACGGGCAAGGGATGCTGAGACAACTTCATCGCCAGGCTTAAGTGAGATTGCAATAAGACCACCTGTGCGTGGTGAGTCGTACTCAGTAAGTGGAGTCTTCTTTACAAGCCCGCCCCTAGTTGCAAGAACTAGGAACGGTGCTGCGTTGTAATCCTTAAATGAAAGTACTTGCGCAATTTGCTCGTCTGGTTTAAATGCCATCAAATTTGCAACATGCTGTCCGCGAGCATCGCGACCTGCATCTGGAAGCTCGTGCACCTTGGCGCGATAGACGCGGCCTTGGTTTGTGAAGAATAAGAGCCAGTCGTGGGTTGAGGCGACGAAGAAGTGGTCGACTACGTCATCTTGCTTCAGCGCTGCGCCCTTTACTCCGCGGCCTCCGCGACGCTGAGATTTATAGAGATCGGCAGTTGTGCGCTTTGAATATCCACCACGCGTAATCGTTACAACAACATCGTTATCTGGGATCAAATCTTCTGCAGAGAAATCACCTTCGCTAGCAACAAGCTGTGTACGACGTTCGTCCCCGTACTTTGCGACCAAATCAGTAAGCTCTGTCTTGATAATTTCACGTTGCTTAGCCTCTGATGCCAAGATCGCATTAAGTTCGATGATGTCCGCCATCAAGCCGTCATATTCATCATTGATCTTTTGGCGTTCCAACGCTGCAATACGGCGCAACTGCATATCGAGAATTGCATTTGCCTGAATCTCATCGACATCAAGTAGCTTCATCAAACCTGTACGTGCCTCTTCAGGTGTCTTAGATGCGCGGATAAGAGCGATTACTGCATCAAGTGCGTCGAGCGCCTTGAGGTAACCCTTCAAGATATGAGCGCGCTTCTCTTTCTCGACAAGACGGAACCTGGTGCGACGGACAACAACTTCTACCTGGTGCTCGATGTAGTACTTGATAAATTCATCGAGGCGCAGAGTGCGAGGTACACCGTCGACAAGCGCCAACATATTTGCGCCAAAGGTATCTTGCAGTTGTGTCTGCTTATAAAGATTGTTAAGGATGACCTTAGGGATAGCAGAGCTTTGAAGAACAATGACGAGGCGTTGACCAAGACGTTCGTTACCTTCATCGCGAACATCTGCGATGCCCTTAATCTTTCCATCTTTAACTAGCTCTGCAATCTTGAGAGCTAAATTATCTGGGTTAACTTGATACGGAAGTTCAGTGACAACTAAGCATGTGCGCTTATTGATCTCTTCAACATTTACAACTGCACGCATCGTGACCGAGCCACGACCTGTGCGGTAAGCATCTTCGATTCCACCGCGACCGACTATAAGCGCCTTTGTTGGGAAATCTGGGCCTTTAACAATTGTCAGTAAGTGATTGAGAAGATCTGGCGCCGGCATATCTGGATGCTCAAGTGAGTAAATAACTGCTTCACCGATTTCGCGAAGGTTATGCGGAGGAATATTTGTCGCCATACCCACTGCAATACCTGCAGAACCATTTACAAGAAGGTTTGGAAAGCGCGATGGAAGTACATCTGGCTCTTGTGATCGGCCGTCATAGTTGGGAGAGAAGTTGACGGTATCTTCATCAATATCGCGCATCATCTCCATTGCAAGTGGCGCTAAACGAGCTTCTGTATAACGCATCGCTGCAGCTGGATCATTTCCAGGTGAACCAAAGTTTCCATTTCCATCAACAAGTGGATAACGAAGTGACCATGACTGCGCTAAACGAACAACAGTGTCATAAATCGCGGTGTCACCATGTGGGTGGTAATTACCCATGACATCACCGACGATGCGTGAAGATTTGTAGTAACCCTTATCTGGGCGATAGCCAGCGTCATACATCGCATATAAAACGCGGCGGTGAACAGGTTTTAAACCATCGCGAACATCTGGAAGTGCGCGGCCAACAATGACTGACATTGCATAGTCGAGATAGCTTCGCGCCATTTCAACTTGGAGGTCAACTTTCTCAATGCGATCGAAAGTGACTTCCTCGCCAGTGAAATCATCTGGTGTGTTCTTATCTTTAGCCATCAGATATCCAAGAACCTAACATCCTTAGCGTTGCGCTGAATAAATGCGCGACGCTTTTCAACATCTTCGCCCATAAGTACGGAGAAGAGATCGTCGGCTGCTGCTGCATCTTCAAGAGTTACCTGAATTAAGACTCGGTGTTCTGGATCCATCGTTGTATCCCAAAGCTCTTTAGCAGGCATCTCACCTAAGCCCTTAAATCGCTGGATTCCATCTTCCTTTGGAAGACGCTTTCCTGCATCGAGACCAATCTTGATCATGCCATCGCGTTCTCTATCACTAAATGCGTATTCGACGGGATCTTTGCCGCCCCACTTCAATTTATAAAGTGGTGGCTGAGCAAGATAGACAAAACCGTTCTCAATCAGCGGGCGCATAAAGCGGAATAGAAGCGTTAGTAAAAGTGTTCGGATATGTTGTCCATCGACATCAGCATCTGCCATCAAGATAATCTTGTGATAGCGAAGTTTTTCGATATCGAAATCATCGTGAACGCCAGTACCAAGTGCAGTAATAAGTGCTTGTACTTCATTGTTCTGCAAGACGCGATCGATGCGCGCCTTTTCAACGTTAAGAATCTTTCCACGAATAGGCAGAACTGCTTGGTTTCGTGAGTCGCGGCCGCCCTTTGTTGAACCGCCCGCAGAGTCGCCCTCAACAATGTAGAGCTCACACTTTGAAGGATCGGTCCACTGACAATCTGCAAGCTTTCCTGGCATTCCACGACCTTCAAGAAGTCCCTTGCGGTTACGTGCGAGGTCGCGTGCCTTACGTGCAGCAACGCGTGCAGATGCTGCATCAATTGATTTACGAATGATGTCTTTACCCTCTTGAGGATTCTGTTCAAACCATTGCGTGAGGTGTTCATTAACAACTTTTTGTGTAAATGACTTTGCTTCCGTATTTCCAAGCTTTGTCTTGGTCTGGCCTTCAAATTGTGGCTCGCCTAATTTGATTGAGACGATTGCTGTAAGGCCTTCGCGGACATCATCACCAGTCAGGCGATCTTCCTTCTTGCGAATCAGGCCTTGCTCTTCGGCAAACTTATTGACTACTGATGTAAGGGCGGTACGGAAACCTTCTTCGTGGGTTCCACCTTCGTGGGTATGAATCGTATTTGCGAATGTATAGACGGATTCGGAGAAGCCGTTATTCCACTGCATTGAGACCTCGAGGGAAAGGCGGGCTTTCTTATCTTCAGCTCCAATAGCGATAACTGATTTATGGAGTTCGCCGCGAGTTGAATTGAGGTGCTTTACAAAGTCGGTGATTCCACCTTGGTATTGGTAACGAACGGTGAGTTGTTCGCCCTTCTCATCAACATGGCCAGCACGTAAATCTGTGAGCGAGAGAATCAAACCGCGATTAAGAAATGCCATTTCGCGGAAACGTGTTGAGAGAACTTCAAATGAGAAATCTGTAGTTTCAAAGATATCTTCTGACGGCCAGAATTGAATTGTTGTTCCGGTCTCTGTTGTTGCTTCACCCTTTGCAACAGGCGCTTGCGGAACACCTAAACGATAATCTTGTGTCCAGATAAATCCATCGCGAGCAACACGTGCTGCAAGCTTTGTTGAAAGCGCATTTACAACTGAAGATCCAACGCCGTGAAGACCGCCAGATACTGAATACCCACCATCGCCAAATTTTCCACCTGCGTGAAGAACTGTAAGTACAACTTCAAGAGCGGGCTTCTTCTCAATCGGATGAATATCAACTGGAATTCCGCGGCCGTTATCAATCACTTGTAGCGAGCCATCAGGCATCAAGCTGACTTTAATCTCGGTGCAATAACCTGCGAGCGCTTCATCAACTGCGTTATCTACGATTTCATAAACAAGATGGTGCAGGCCGCGTTCGCCTGTAGAGCCGATATACATACCTGGGCGCTTACGGACAGCTTCGAGGCCCTCAAGAACGGTGATCGAGGAGGCGTCATATCCGCCTTGCACCGATTTATCAGCCTTCTTCTCAGACAAAGTAGGTACTCCTTCAAATCGCCTTAAATGGGCTGTAGGGCGGTTTTTCTCCAACAGCAGAGCTAAATCCTATCGCTAAATCCGAAGTGAAATACCGGCGAGAAGCCTTGGGAGTGGGATATACCGCCCGTTTATCGCTCGGGTGAGGGTTCCTACTAAATAGGCGATCTTTATCCGGGGAAAATCGGGATATCCACACCTTTTATCCACACTGTGCGTGGAGTTACAGCGCTGTAATTCAGCGTAGATCCAAGAGGGTTAATTCGCTGTTGGCCCCAAAGACTCCATCGCCTTAAGCGTTGCAATGCGCTCTTGAATCGGTGGATGAGTACTAAATAATTTAGAGACCGTTTGGCCATCTAGTGGTGATTCAATCCAGATATGGGCAACAGCATTTGATTTCTGACGCACAACAGTTGTATCTGATGCCAGAACTTCGAGCGCTTTACGTAGCCCTGCAGGATTGCGCGTAAAGGAAACAGCAGTTGCATCAGCAAGTGCTTCACGCTTACGTGAAATTGCTGATTTCAAGAGCATCGCAGCTATTGGAGCCAGCATCAGAACAACCAGTGAAACAACGAGAGCTAGTGGATTTTGATTTTCGCGCTCGCGACGTCCACCAAAGAACATCATCCGAGTTAAGAAATCACTCAAGATTGCAATCGCACCTGCAGTCGATGCTGCAACAGCTGAGACCAATGTGTCGCGATTAGCAACGTGTGACAACTCGTGGGCGATAACACCTTGAAGTTCATCGCGATCCATTACCTCAAGCATTCTGGTTGTAAATGCAATCAACGCATGCTCAGGGTTTCGCCCTGTTGCAAATGCGTTTGGAGCAGTATCTTCAACGATTGCCACCTTCGGCATTGGAAGACCGCTTGCGATAACAACTTCTTCAATGACATTAAATAGCTCTGGCGCATCTTCGCGGGTAATGAGTTTTGCACCGGTCATTGTGAGAACTAATTTGTCAGAGCCGTAATAGGAGCCCCAAACACCGACTAGCGAAATTCCAACAGCAATCGGAACGATTGCAGATGTTGTACCTGCACCGAAATAAGTCAGGGCAGAGTAAGCAACGAGCCAAGTAAGGACTCCCATTGATGCAAGGAGAAAGTAGGTCTTACCTTTATTGGCAGATTGCAGCGCTCTGAAATTATATTCAGCCATAAGTTACTTTAGAACTTAACGTTAGGAACGTCGCGATCTGCAGGGTTTTCAACCTCATAAAATTCGCGTGCGTCAACTTTTGCAAAGCCGGCAAAGAAGTTTGTAGGAATAGTTTTAACCGCTGTGTTAAGCGAGCGCACAGTGTCGTTGTAGAACTGACGTGCGAATGAAACTTTATTCTCAGTTGTCGAGAGCTCTTCTTGTAGCGAGAGAAAGTTTGAAGATGCTTTGAGATCTGGGTAAGCCTCAGCAACTGCAAGCAAGCCCTTTAGTGCATTTGTAAGAGCTCCATCAGCTGCTGCAACATCTGCAACAGTTGTTGCACTTGTCGCTTTGGCTCGCGCTGTTACTACTGCATCAAATGTGCTCTGCTCATGCTTTGCATAACCTTTAACGGTCTCAACTAAGTTAGGAATCAAATCTGCGCGGCGCTTGAGTTGCACTTCAATCTGTGCGAATGCTTCATCGACAGTGATGTTCAGGCGCACAAGGCGGTTGTATTGGGCGATGGCAAAGATGACGAGAAGAACGATTGCGCCGATAATGATGAATTCCATAATTGATTTAACCTATCTATTCCGAGGTATATTCCCAGATAAGAGGGCTATCTGGGAACTACTTGATCTTGCTCTGGTGGAAATTCATAAAGGAGCGGCTCGGGGTAGGCCCGCGCTGTCCTTGGTAACGTGATGCGTAGATTGCTGAACCGTATGGGTGCTCAGCAGGTGATGAGAGTTTAATCAGGCAGAGCTGACCGATTTTCATGCCTGGGAATAACTTCACCGGCAAGTTCGCTACATTTGAAAGCTCAAGAGTGATGTGACCTGAGAATCCTGGATCGATGAATCCTGCTGTTGAGTGTGTCAGTAGGCCAAGGCGCCCCAGTGATGACTTTCCTTCAAGGCGACCTGCAATATCGTCTGGAAGGGTGATGATTTCGTAGGTGCTTGCGAGCACGAATTCGCCTGGGTGCAAGATAAATGCCTCGCCATCCTCGGCGATTACCTCACGAGTGAGCTCTGCCTGCTCGATCGATGGATCGATTACTGAGTACTTATGGTTCTCAAAGACTCGGAAGAATTTATCGAGGCGGACATCAACCGATGAAGGTTGGATCATCGCCTCTTCAAAAGGCTCAACGGCGACGCGGCCAGCGGTTATTTCGGAGCGGATATCGCGATCACTTAGAAGCACGGCGCGAGCCTACCTGCGCAGGGGCGAAAAAAAGACCTTCGGCGCGCTTGCGTAAGTTACTGGCGGGTAGCACCATTACGCCATGAGCCATTACAACGCCAACCTCCGTGACATCGAATTCTGCCTCTTCGACCTTCTAGGTCGCGAGAAAGTTCTCGGTACCTCTATCTACTCCGACCTTGATCGCGACACAGCGATGGGGATGTTGGAAGAGATGAAACGTCTTACCGAAAATGATCTTGCCGCATCTTTCGTTGAAGGCGATCGCATCGGTACCGATTTCAATAAGGCAACAGGAGATATCAAACTTCCTGAAAGTTTTAAGAAATCGTATAAAGCATATGTCGATGGCGAATGGTGGCGTCTTGATGCACCGGTAGAACTTGGGGGAATGCGAATTCCTGCATCAGTGCGCTGGGCAATTGCTGAGATGGTTCTCGGTTCAAATCCTGCAATTCATATTTATGCATCCGGTTATGCATTTGCACACGTTGCTCATGTTTTAGGTACAGATGTTCAGAAGAAGATGGCGAAGCACATGATTGATCGCCACTGGGGCGCAACGATGCAATTGACAGAACCTGATGCAGGTTCTGATGTCGGAGCAGGTCGCACAAAAGCTGTTGAGCAACCTGATGGAACCTGGCATATCACCGGCACGAAGCGTTATATCACCTCAGGAGATGCAGATATCTACGACAACATCATGCACTTCACACTTGCACGTCGCGAAGGTGGCGGACCAGGAACAAAGGGTCTCTCACTCTTCCTTATTCCAAAGTTTATGTTTGATCTTGAAACTGGTGAACTCGGAAAGCGTAACGGCGTCTATGTCACAGGTGTAGAGAGCAAGATGGGTCTGAACGTCTCAGCTACCTGCGAAGTAAATCTCGGTGAGAAAGAACCTGCAGTTGGATATCTGCTCGGCGATGTTCATCAAGGTATTGCACAGATGTTTAAGATCATTGAATTTGCTCGCATGATGGTTGGAACAAAAGCGATTGCAACTCTCTCAGCTGGATATCTGCAAGCGCTGAGCTATGCAAAGGTGCGCGTACAAGGTGGCGACCTAAAAGTTATGAACGATAAGGCAAGCCCTCGCGTCACGATTATTCATCACCCTGATGTGCGTCGTTCGCTGATGGTGCAGAAGGCTTATTCCGAAGGTATGAGAGCCCTGGTTCTCTACACCGCATCAATTCAAGATGAGATCGAGCTCGCTCGCGAAGCAGGCGATACCGAGAAGTTAGAGACGATGGAGGCTCTCAATGATCTCTTGCTTCCTGTAGTTAAGGGATTTGGTTCAGAGAAGTCATGGACACTTCTTGGCACAGAGTCACTGCAAACCTTTGGCGGCGCAGGATTTACTCAAGATTGGCCACTTGAACAATATGTTCGCGATGCAAAGATCGATACCTTGTATGAAGGTACAACTGCAATTCAAGGTCTCGACTTCTTCTTCCGTAAGGTTGTTAAAGATGGCGGACGCGCACTTGGACTACTTGGAAAAGAGATTCAAGCATTTGCTGAGACTGGCGGAGTGCATGCAGCAGAGAAGCAAGCCCTACTTAAGGCGCTTGCAGATCTCAATGGAATTATCGGAGTTCTCGTTGGCCATGCAATGGCTTCACAAGAGAAAGCTGATGAGATTTACAAGGTTGGTTTGAGCACATCTCGCGCTCTGATGGCTGTTGGTGATGTCATCATCACTTGGCTACTTCTTCGCCAAGCAGATATTGCAGCTGAGAAGCTCGCTGCAGGCGCTGGAAAAGATTCTGATTTCTACACAGGAAAGATTGCATCAGCGAAGTTCTTCGTTGCCACAGTTCTTCCTCACATCACTGCAGATCGCAAGATTGTAGAAGCAACTGATTCAACGATTATGGAGATTCCTGAATCTGCTTTCTAAGTTAATAAGGTAAACTCACCTGATGCTCTCAAAACATCGCGGTGAGTTTTTTCTTATTTTGGGTGCATTTATATTTGCGCTAAGTGGAATCGTTGTCATTGTCGTACTAAAACATCTACCGGCATTTCGGCTTGCTGAGTTTCGATCAGTTACCGCCGTTGTAATTCTCGGAACTTATGTCTTACTCACTAAGCCAGAGCTCATAAAAATAGTCCGCTCCGAAATTCCTAAGTTGGGAATGTATGGAGTTATTGGTTTTGCCATGGTCAACTTCGGGTATTTGTTAGGAATCCAGCGCGGGGTACCAATTGCACTCGTTTTGATTATCGAATTTACCGCACCAATCTGGATAGTTCTCTGGATCAAGTTTGTCCGCAGGGGATTTGTTGCTCGTGATATGTGGATTGCAATTGCTCTCTCCCTGCTGGGATTAATCCTGGTTTCAAAGGCGTGGAATGGCTTTACCTTTGATCTCATTGGAATCGCAGGCGCGACAGGAAGCGCCTTCGCACTCGCCGCCTACTTCCTTATGAGCGAGAAAATCGGTACAACTCGTCAGCCGATTGCAATGCTTATCTTTGGAATGGGCTTCGCATCTATTTTCTGGCTTGTGGTTCTTCCACCTTGGAACTTCCCATTTGAAGTATTCACAATGAAGATGGACCTCGGTGGCATTGCCGCTGGCATATTGGTTCCAGGTTGGGTGATGATGGCAGCGGCTGCAATCATCGGGACTGTTGTTCCTTATCTCTGCGTGCTTACAGGTATGCGACTTCTTACTGCATCAACAAGTAGTGTGATTGGAATGCTTGAGCCGGTACTGGCAGGTGCCTTTGCATGGGTCTGGTTTGGTCAGAGTTGGGATGCAATTCAACTCTTCGGAGCAGTTGTTGTGCTCTTTGGAATTTATCTCGCTGATCGTGCTAAAACTGTAGCCTCCAAATAAGTTAAAGAGGGTCTACTCGTTCCAACCGCCATCGCCAGGTGCTGATGGCTGAATATCTGTAGATGCTGCAGTTGACTGTGTGAAGTCGCGACCTGCACCAACATTTGGAGCCATATCGAAGAAGCGTGCAAAGTGAAGTTGTGCAGAGACGGTAATTGTTCGCGTTGGTCCGTTACGGTGCTTTGCAACGATGAAATCTGCTTCGCCTGAACGGTTCTGTGAATCGTACATATCATCGCGGTGCAACAAGATAACTACGTCTGCATCTTGTTCGATAGAACCTGATTCACGTAGGTCAGAGAGCATCGGGCGCTTATCTGTACGTTGTTCAGGGCCACGGTTGAGCTGAGAGATAGCGATTACCGGCACATTGAGCTCTTTCGCCATCAACTTAAGGTGACGTGAGAATTCAGAGACTTCTTGCTGACGATTTTCAACGCGCTTACCTGATGACATCAACTGCAAGTAGTCGATAACAACCAACTTGAGATCGTGGCGCTGCTTAAGGCGGCGGGCCTTTGCGCGGATCTCCATCATTGAAAGATTTGGTGAATCATCGATAAAGAGTGGCGCATCTGAAATCTCGCCCATACGACGTGCCAGCTTCGACCATTCATCATCGCTGAGTTGTCCTGAACGGATACTGTTTAGACCAACGCGGGCCTCGGCAGACAACATACGCATTGTGATTTCAGATTTCGACATTTCGAGAGAGAAGATAACCGCTGTCTGGTTCTCGTGAATTGCAGCATGTCGCGCAATATCGAGACCGAGCGTTGATTTACCAACTGCAGGACGTGCAGCGATGATAACCATATTTCCTGGATGGAAACCGTGTGTGAGTTGATCGAGATCGCGGAAACCTGATTTAACTCCTTCGATACCAATACCTTTAGATATCGCTTCAATCTCATCGAGCGCTTGTGGCAAGAGAGTATTAAGTTGTACATAATCTTCTGAAGAGCGGCGTTCGGTAACTGCATAGACTTCTGCTTGCGCTGCATCTACTGCATCATCGACTTCGCCATTTTGGTCGTATCCAAGTTGAACAATCTTTGTACCTGCTTCAACAAGTCGGCGCATAATTGCATGTTCGAGAACAATCTTTGCGTAGTAGCCCGCGTTAGCTGCTGTTGGAACAGATGAGATAAGTGTGTGGAGATATGGCGCGCCACCTGCACGTGCAATGTCGCCGCGCTTTGTAAGTTCTGCTGCAACAGTGACTGCATCTGCGGGTTCGCCGCGACCATAGAGATCGAGAATTGCATCGTAAATTAATTCGTGTGCAGGGCGATAGAAATCGCGTTCGCGTAATACTTCTACAACATCTGCAATTGCATCTTTAGATAAGAGCATTCCACCGAGAACAGATTGTTCTGCTTGTAGATCTTGAGGTGGTGTTCGCTCGAACTCTGCGCCAACGGTGTTGTACTGCCCGTTACGTTGGGAGTTGCTAGGTAACTCTGCGATGCTCACGAGCGGTACTTTCCTCTACACCACTGACAAAAGCGAAGAAGGCTGGGGATGAATATGTGGATAAACCCCTGATTCGTGTGTAAAAGACTGTGGAGAAGATGTGGGTAAGACCGCTAAACGGTGGATATGACTGTAATTGAGCGCAGATAGGTGTGGAGGAAAGTAATTGGGAAGTTCTCACCAATTGAGATTTAGCTAGCTGGCAAGAAGAAAGCCCGCCGCAGTTAAGCGACGGGCCTCCTTCTTTAAGAAATTAAGCAGAGACGACTGTGAGATTTACAGTTGCGACAACGTTGTGTGCAAGTGAGACCTTTACAGTGTGTGTGCCTGTCTTCTTGATGTGACCTGAAGTCTTGAGGTTATGGCGATCGATATCGACTGAGGTTGCAGATTTGATTGCAGCTGCGATGTCCTTATCGGTTACTGAACCAAAGAGGCGACCAGCTGTGCCGGTCTTTACCTTGATAGTAACTGTCGCCTTTTCAAGAGTTGTCTTGATCTCTTTAGCGTGATCGAGATCGCGGACCTCGCGTGCAGCACGTGCACGGCGGATGCCTTCGATCTGCTTCTCGCCACCAAGTGACCATGCGATTGCAACGCCACGTGGCAATAGGAAGTTACGTGCGAAGCCATCTTTGACTGTTACGACATCGCCAGCGTTTCCGAGCTTATTTACTTCACGAGTAAGAATGAGTTTCATAGTTCAGTTCTCCTTATCGTGCTGATGATGTGTAAGGCAGTAGAGCAACTTCACGGCTGTTCTTGACAGCTGTTGCTACTGCGCGCTGATGTTGTGTGCATGCACCTGTTACTCGGCGAGCGCGGATCTTGCCGCGATCTGAGATGTACTTGCGAAGGGTCGCAATATCTTTGTAATCGATATATGTGACCTTGTCGCGACAGAAGCTGCATGGCTTCTTCTTGAACTTCTTATTAAGGGCAGCAGCTTTTGCGCCCTTATTCTTTGGCTCGCGTAGAGCCTTATTATTTCTTGCTCCCATTGTGGTGCTCCTTTTCGGGCCCTTCTCGATAATTTCTTAGCGAGAAGGAATGGATTGTCGGTTAGTTAATTACTTTTTAAAATGGTGGTTCGTCGGTAGTAGATGTTCCCCATCCACCACCGGCTGATGAAGTCGTTGCAGCAGCCCAAGGATCATCGCCAAATGAATCTGCAGCAGCTGGTGCTGCAGCTCCACCGCTTCCGCCAGCACGCTGTGTGCGTGTGACTTTAGCTGTCGCGTTGCGAAGTGATGGACCTACTTCATCAACTTC
>Ga0315902_10008588_pt1 | contig 13819 bp, 11 predicted proteins | sample LakEriMetagenome_9_FD_203523 | JGI IMG/M metagenome (GOLD analysis project Ga0315902, IMG submission 203523) | Freshwater fungal communities from buoy surface, Lake Erie, Ohio, United States - Buoy 12 MA117 | ecosystem: Environmental > Aquatic > Freshwater > Lake > Lake biofilm | place: USA... | reverse complement strand
GCAGAGTTGATTCGGGGGGGAGGGGCGCCTACTGTTCAAGATGGCACCCTCTTCTCGCCCTTCGCGCATCCGCGACGACGTCGCCCTCACCTTTGACGACGTCCTGCTCGCCCCCCGCCACTCCCTCACCCATCCGCGTGAGGTGAGCATTGCGTCCCGGTTTACCCGGGGGATCACGCTCAACGTCCCGCTGGCCTCGGCCGCGATGGACACCGTCACGGAGAGCGAGATGGCCATTGCCATGGCGCGCGCCGGGGCCATCGGGGTGCTGCACAAGAACATGTCCATCGATCGGCAGGCCGCCGAGGTGGACCGGGTGAAGCGCAGCGAAAGCGGGATGGTCCTCAATCCGATCACGCTGTCGCCATCGGCCTCGCTGAAGGAGGCCGTGGCGCTCATGATGCGCTTTCGGATCTCCGGTGTTCCCATCGTGGACGAGCGGGGCCAACTGGTCGGCATCCTGACCAATCGCGACCTGCAGTTCGAACGGAACCTGGACCGCCCGCTGCGCGAGGTCATGACCAGCACCGGCCTGGTGACGGCGCCGGCGGGGACCACGCTCGAGGAGGCGGAGCAGATTCTCGGGCGCCACCGGATCGAAAAGCTGCCGGTGGTGGACGCCGAGGGGCGCCTGAAGGGCCTGATCACCACCAAGGACATCCACAAGCGGCGGCAGTACCCGGACGCGAACAAGGATCATCTGGGGCGTCTGCGCGTGGCGGCGGCCTTGGGCGCCGGTGGGGATTACCTCGACCGGGCCCGGGCGCTGGTGCAGGCGGGCGTGGATGTCCTCATCATCGACACGGCGCACGGTCACAGCGACGGCGTGCTGCAGGCGACGGCCCGTGTGCGTGAGGCGTTCCCGGAGGTGCAACTGGTGGCCGGGAATGTGGCCACCACCGCCGGGGCGGCGGCGCTCGTGGCGCGCGGGGTGGACGCGGTCAAGGTGGGGGTAGGCCCCGGGTCGATCTGCACGACGCGCGTGGTCACTGGAGTTGGCGTGCCGCAGCTGACGGCCGTGATGGACGCGGTGGCTGGTGCCGGGGACATTCCGGTCATCGCCGATGGTGGCGTCAAGTACTCCGGGGACATCGTGAAGGCGCTGGCGGCGGGTGCGTCGAGCGTGATGATGGGCTCGATGCTCGCCGGGACGGAGGAAAGCCCCGGGGAGACGTTCCTGCTCGAGGGGCGCCGGTTCAAGATGATCCGGGGCATGGGCTCGTTGTCGGCCATGCAGGACGGATCGGCCGATCGGTACTTCCAGGAGGGCGAGATGTCCCCGCGCAAGCTCGTCCCCGAGGGGATCGAAGGGCGCGTGCCGTACAAGGGCCCGGTCGGCGATGTGCTCTTCCAGATGATCGGCGGGCTGCGCAGCGGCATGGGCTATGTGGGCTGCGCGTCGATCGAGGCGCTGCGTACCGAGGCGGAGTTCGTCCGGATCACCACGGCCGGCCTCCGGGAATCGCACCCCCACGACGTCACGATCACACGGGAAGCCCCGAACTACTCGCACTGACCGCGCCGACCAGCCGGCGGGACTGCCCGCGCGGTCCAGAGGGGGAGCGGTCCTCCGGTCCGAGCGGGGCGGTTCCCCGGGGGACGACCGGCCACCGGGCATCCGCAGCGCGTCCGTGGTCCGCGCCGTATTGTTCCCCTCGCCATCTCTCTGTCGCGTCGGCCCTCCTGCGGCGACGCGCCCCTCCAGACCTCCACCACCGTCCCATGGGAATCTGGTCCAAGAAATCGATCACGGCCCTGCGCGCCGAAGCCGCCAGCACCGAGGGCGGCCTCAAGCGCACCCTGGGTGCCCTCAACCTGACGATGCTGGGCATCGGCGCGATCATCGGCGCCGGCATCTTCGTATTGACGGGGACCGCGGCCGCGAACTTCGCCGGCCCCGGCGTGTCGCTCTCCTTCGTGCTGGCCGGCCTGGCCTGCCTCTTCGCGGGGCTCTGCTATGCGGAGTTCGCGTCGATGATCCCGATCGCCGGCTCGGCGTACACCTACAGCTACGCGACGATGGGTGAAGGCATCGCGTGGTTCATCGGCTGGAACCTCATCCTCGAGTATCTGTTTGCGGCCTCCACGGTCGCGGTCGGTTGGTCCGGGTACTTCAGCGCCATGCTGAACTCGGCCGGTCTGCACATCCCGGCGGCCTTTGCCTCGGCGCCGCTCACGGTCGTCAACGGCCATGAGGTGGTGCGGGCCTTCACCTGCGTCACCCCCGAGACGGGCGCCACGCTCATCGACGCCGCCACCAATGCGGCCTTCACGGCGCGGGACGCGTGCACGGCGGCCGGTGGGAGTGTGGTCAATGGCCTGATCAACCTGCCGGCGGTGCTGCTCATCGTCGCGCTCACGGCGCTCCTGGTGCGCGGCGTGCAGGAATCGGCGACGCTCAACAACATCATCGTCGCGATCAAGATGACGATCGTGCTGCTGGTGATCGGCTTCGGCTTCTTCTACATCAACAAGGACAACTGGACGCCGTTCATTCCGGAGATGGTGACCAATCCGGACGGGAGCACGAAGTACGGCATGGCCGGTGTGCTCCGCGCGGCGCCCGTGGTGTTCTTCGCGTACATCGGCTTCGACGCCGTCTCGACGGCCGCGCAGGAAGCGAAGAATCCGCAGCGTGACCTGCCGATCGGCATGATCGCCTCGTTGCTGATCTGCACGGTGCTGTACATCGCGATGTCGCTCGTCATGACGGGGCTGGCCCCCTACACGTCGCTCGGGGTGGCGCACCCGGTGTCGGCGGCACTCGAGGCGGTTCCGCAGCTCAAGTGGCTCGAGAATCTGGTGAACATCGGCGCCGTGGCGGGTCTGTCGTCGGTGGTGCTCGTGATGCTCATGGGCCAGCCGCGCATCTTCTACACGATGTCGCGCGACGGTCTCCTCCCGCCGATCTTCTCGCGGGTGCATCCGAAGTACCAGACCCCGTCGGCGTCCTCGTGGATCGTCGGCATCATCGCGCTGATCATCGCCGGATTCTTCCCGCTCGGCCTCCTCGGCGAACTGGTCTCGGGCGGCACGCTCGCGGCCTTCGCCACGGTGTGCATCGGCGTGTGGGTGCTGCGCAACCGCTCGCCGGAACTCGAGCGCCCCTTCCGGACGCCCCTCGTGCCGCTGGTCCCGTTTCTTGGCGCCGGCGCCACGCTGTACATGATGTACCAGCTCCCGGGGCTCACCTGGGCGCTGCTGGGCATCTGGACGGCCATCGGCATGACGACGTATTTCGTGTACGGCCTGCGGAACTCGAAGATCGGCAAGCAGGAAAGCGGCCGGTGACGATCTCCGGGGCGGCCGAGGCGCCGCTTGACGGCGTCCTCGGCCCCTCGGCGGCGCGCCGAGCCGCCATTGAACGGTGGTTCGGTGCGCTGCGTCCCGGCATGACCGTGGCGCTCTCCACGCATATCAACGCCGATGGCGATGGGTGCGGATCGGAGACGGCCTTGGCCCGGTTGCTCGCGCAGCGGGAGATCCGGGTCCGGATCGTCAATCCGACCCCGTGGCCGTCGATGTACAATTTTCTCCTTGGCCCCGAAATCGAGGAGCGATCGGCGGATGGGCCGGCAGCCCTCGACGACATTGATGCCCTGGTCGTCGTGGACATCAACGACATCCGGCGCCTTGGCCACCTCGCCGACCGGGTGCGCCTCCTGACGGTCCCCACCTCGGTGATCGATCATCACGTGCCGGGCGATGAACCGGCCGGAACGCTGCAGATCGCCGATACCGCCGCCTGTGCCACCGGTGAATTGGTCTACGATGTGGCGACCACCTTGGGGCTGACCATCACGCCGGCCATCGCCGAAGGGCTCTACGCGGCGATCCTCACGGACACGGGGAGCTTCCGGTACAGCAACACCTCGCCGCGGGCACATGCCGTGGCGGCTGCCTTGCTGGCGGCCGGCGTCGATCCGGAAGTGATGTATCGGCGCATCTACGCCCAGGTGAGTGTGGGGAAGCTCCACCTGCTGCGTGAAGCGCTCGGCACGCTGGTCTCCGAACCCGACGTGGGATTGTCCTATGTGTCGGTGGCTGCGGGGGCGTTGGAGCGGTACGGGGTGAACACGGAGGACCTCGACGGGCTCGTGGAGCATCCCCGATCGATCGCGAACACCCGCATGGCGCTCTTCTTCCGCGATCTTGGGCACGGGCGCGTGAAGGTCAGCCTCCGCAGTACCGGCGCCGTGGATGTCCAGCGTTTCGCCAAGCGGTACGGTGGCGGCGGGCACGCGAAGGCCTCGGGGGCGATGCTCACCGGATCGCTGGAGGTCGTCCGCGACGAGATGGTGACAGCGGCGCGCGCCTATCTCCGCGACGGACAGGGAGACTGACCCCTCTCGCGGGCCTGAGGGCGGCCACCACCTGGGTGCGCTCTCCAATGTGGGCGGCGTAGAAGGTGCCATCAGACCCGAGAGCCACCGCGGTAAAGAGAGCTGGCAACCGGCGACTGTGCAGATATCGTCCGCTCGACGCTTCGTAGTAGTCGAGCACCCGTCGGTTGGGTGATTGGACCGGGGTGGCCACCACCAGCACCGTGTCCCCCCGTTGCATGACGTCGGCGGCCACCGGTTGGGTGGACGCGATCTCCGCGCCTTCGACGATGACGTGGGAGGCCGTCCGTTCCAGGATCCGCCTCGCCTGCCGGATGCGGGGTAGGGCACCAGACTCGGCGTACCGGTGAACGCGCGGACGACCGGCGGTCGGCCCCGCGAGGGCCCATTCGCCGCCGAAGATCGGGGCCACGGCGCACCGGCCGTCTCGCCCGGCCGGACCCATGTGATGTTCATGGGCGAAGTCCGGATGGTCCGGACGTGCAGCGTGCCACGGAATGAGCCCCTCGAGACCGGAGGTGACCGGTCGCCCGGCCGTATCCACCGTGGCCAGCGTGGACCCGCTGCGGCGATAGCTCAACAGCACGCGCGGCCCGCGGGGAATGCAGGCTCCGGCGAGGCGGGCGGCGTCGGGTACCCCGAAGTCCCAGACCGGGGTCCCTTCCAGGGAGAAGGCCGTCAGGCGGGCCGCGGCCTGGTCGAGAATGGCAAACCCGTCCGGGGTCCCGATGAGCAGACTCGGCCGCTTGAACTCTCCCGGCCCGGTTCCTCGCGCCGGGATCCGCCGGAGCGGACGGCCGGAGGCACCATCGAGCAGGTGGATCTCCCGCGTCCCGGCGTCGAGGACCACCACGCGGCCGGCAACCGCCACGAGTTGGCGCGGTTCGATGAATGTCTCCGATCGCGGGTCGCTGCCGGCGACCCACCGGTACTCCCACGTGGAGTCCGGGGCAAAGCGGCGTGGTTGAGGCTGGGTTGACAGCACATGAGCGAATGCGGTGGCGAGCGGGATGGCGAGCAGCAGGGGCATCAGAGATCCTCCCGATAGGTGAGCCCTTCGACAATGCGGCGCAGGCCGGCGACTTCCCGTGCCGTCCGGGGGCTTTGGCTGACCAGGCGAATGCGCCCGTCATGATCCGCAGCCAGCAGGAGCGGGGTGGTGTGATGGCCCAGCCGCGCGAGATCGCGCACGACGCCGGGCGGGACCGGACGGAGTGGGCTCGCCCGGGTCCAGGCAGGCAACCGGGCGCGAATTTCGCTGCTGTCCGATGGCGGCCCCTGATACCAGATGACCGCCAGGGCGAGGTGCGCCTCGACGCTGGGCAAGTGCAGGAGATGCACGAGCCGCAGGTTGCCGCTGCAATCGGCCAGCTGCAGGACGATGGCCGCCTGCACGCGCGCGCCCGGACCGCGCGCGGAGGCCACCGAGGCCAGGGCCTCGGGGAGCCCGGACCGCCACCGAGGGGAGAGCGAGGCACCAACGAGGCCAAGGCTGGTGACGGCCCCAAGACCGAGTGTCCACCGGAGCATTCCGGGCATGCGCGATCTCCCGGCCTAGTCGCAGGTCCAGGCCGGATCCGATGCGGAGCATCGGGGCGCCGTCGCCGATTCCACGGGCAGCGGCCCGAAATCCCGGTCCTTGTAGATGGGGATGGAGCCGATCACGGTGCAGTTGGACGTCTTGAAATGGAAGCCGAAGTTCCGCGAGAACATGTTGAGGTTGATCTCGATGTCGTATTCGCACTTGGTGATCGGCTTGTTGCCGCAATGCGCGAGCACGCCGGCGCCGCAGGGGGTGGGGCCCAGTTCCTCATCGGTGAGGTCGTCGGCCCAGGCGGTGGCAGCCGAGAAGGTGACGGCCGTGGCCAGGACGACCAGGACACTGGCGCCGAGTCGATTCAGATGACGCATGGCAGAACTCCGCCGCCTGAGGCGGCTGTGGGGGAGAATCGTCACCGCCGGTTCCCGTGCGGAACCGGGTGACGGGCGCACGGTAGCACCCCTCGTGTCGCCCGTCGGTACCGAAACGCCGCCCGTCGGGCCATTCCACCGCCGATCCAAGGCTCCTACCTTTCGCGGCGCAGCTGTTCACTCTCTCCCTCTCGAAGAATCCGCATGGCTTCCCTCATGGAGCGGATCACCGGCGTGCTGACCGGTATCCGTAACCCGCGTACCGGCCTCGCCGTGCTCGACGCCGAACAGATCCGCGACGTGGCGACCACGGTGGACGGCAAGGTGCGGTTGACGCTGCTGCTGGCCCCCGAGGATGACGCGGCGCTCGTCCGGGACGTGCGGCAGGCGCTCGAGCGTCTGGAGGGGGTCTCCGATGTGCGCATTGACGTCCGTGATCCGGCCCAGTCCGAACCGACCTCGGCGCGTCGCGCCACCACCCCGTCTCCCGCTGCTGCCATGTCGTCTGCTCCTCAGGTCCCCGCCCGCGGCGGGTCGGGGCGCGCCCTCCCGGTGATGGAGGCCGCGCCTGCGCCCAAGGCCCCGCCGCGCGTCCCCGATCCGGTCGCCTATCCCAATCTCGGGCGGCTCATCGCCATCTCGTCCGGCAAGGGGGGCGTCGGCAAGAGTACGGTCGCCGTGAATCTCGCCATTGCCCTGGCTCGTGCGGGCAAGCGCGTAGGGATCATGGATGCCGACATCTACGGCCCGAATCTCCCGCTCATGCTGGGCGTGGATGCGGCGCCCGCCGTGCGCGATGACAAGATCATCCCGCTCGAGGCGCATGGCGTGAAGGTGATCTCCCTCGGCTTCCTCATCGAGAAGGAGCAGCCGGCCATCTGGCGCGGACCGATCGTGATGAAGATCATCACCCAGTTTCTGCGTGACGTGCAGTGGGGCCAGCTCGACTACCTGTTCGTCGACATGCCGCCCGGCACTGGTGATGCACAGCTGTCGCTCGTGCAGGCCACGCCGGTGCATGGGGCCGTCATCGTCACCACGCCGCAGCAGGTCGCCGTGGGTGACGCACTCCGAGGTGTGAAGATGTTCGAACGGACGAGCGTGCCGGTGCTCGGCATCGTCGAGAACATGTCGTACTTCGAGAATCCGGAGACCGGGACACCGATCGCCCTGTTCGGCAGTGGTGGCGGCCAGCGCCTCGCGACGGAATGCGATCTGCCGTTGCTGGGTCAGGTACCGATCGATCCCCGCATTCAGGAAGGGGGCGATACCGGTCGTCCCATTGTGGCTGCCGAGCCGGCCAGTCGGGCCGCCCAGGCGCTGGCGGGGATCGCACAGCGTGTGATGGAACGGCTTGACGCCCGACACGGCTGAGACGTTGACGGCTCCGGCAGAGGGGCGCCCGGCGGGCGCGCCTCCCGGGGCCGCGCCTGCGGCACTCGTCGCGGCCCCGCTGGGCGTAACCATCCGGCGGGTCGCCGTCCCGGCGGTCATCGCGAATCTGCTGATGACCGCCTTTCATACCATCGACACGTTCTGGATCGGCCGATCGCTCGGTGCCGAGGCACTCGCGGCGGTGACCGCGTCGGTCTTCTGGGTGTGGTTGGTGATTTCCATCGGTGAGCTGGTCTCCATCGGGCTCGACGCCATCGCGGCGCGGCGCCATGGAGAGCATCGCCCGGAGGAGGCGGCCCGCGCCGTTGCCGACGGGATCCTGCTCGCTCTCGCGCTTGGGGCCGGCGTCGCCCTGACGACCCCGTTCATCCTGCATGGCCTCTTCCGCCTGCTGGGCACGCCGGAAGCCGTCGGGGCCATCGGCGAGGCGTATCTCGGGACCTATCTGCTCGGTATGCCGCTCGTGTTCGGCTTCTTCGCCGTGGACGCGGCGTTCCGGGCGAAGGGTGACACACGCACCCCCCTGCTCATGCTTGCCGGTGCCACGCTGCTCGGGCTGCTGCTCGATCCTCTGCTCATCCGAGGCGGTGGCCCCGTGCCGGCGCTCGGCGTGCGCGGCGCGGCCCTGGCGACCTTGGTGCCGCGCGGTTTGGCTTTCCTCGTGGGTCTCGCGCTGCTGCGACGGGATGGTCTGGTGGCCTGGGCTCGGCCACGAAGGCGGGTCCTCGGACAGATCGTGCGGGTCGGTGCGCCAGCGGCGGCGACCGGTGTGGCCTTCAGTGCCATCTACGTTCTGCTGACACGCATCACGACCCGATTCGGGACGCCGGCGCTCGCTGCCCTCGGTCTCGGATTCCGCATCGAGAGCGTCGTGTACGTGGTGAGCGTGGGGATGGGCGCAGCCGTGGCCGCCATCGTCGGCCAGAGCCTCGGCGCCGGGCAGCCGCAGCGGGCAACACGGGCCGGATGGATCGCGACTCTGCTGGTCACAGGGGTCGGCGCGCTGACGGCTGGCCTTTGCCTGCTGGTCCCCGATCAGCTGGCCGGGATCTTCTCGACCGATCCGGCGGTGGTGGCGGAGGCGTCCCGCTATCTGCGCATTTCCGCTTTCTCGCAGCTCTTCCTGGGCGCCGAGGTGGTGCTGGAAAGCGCGATGGGTGGGGCCGGATGGACCATGATCCCGATGGTCGGGAGCACCGCCATCACGGCCCTCCGCCTGCCGCTCGGGGCGTGGGCGGCTACCGAGTGGGGCCCGACGGGGCTCTGGTGGGTGTTGGCGGGCACTGCGGCCGCTCGCGGCGTGCTGATGGCGCTCCTCTGGTGGTGGGGCGCCTGGCGCAGGGTACGCCTCTAACGGGCGTTCATCAGGTACCGATCGAAGTGTTGCACCAGCTTGCCCAGCAGGTACCGCGCATGGTCTGGTCGAGCGGTCCACCCGTGTGTTGCTGATGGCGCCACCACGAGGTCGAAATCCTTGCCCTGCCGCATGAGTTCCTCTGCGAGGTCGGCCGTGGTCTTGAATGGCACCACGTCGTCCATCAGCCCGTGGATGAGCATCAGGTGGTCCTGCAGTCCCGCTGCATACTGCAGCGCGCCGCGGCGGAAGGCCTCGGGGTGCGTCTGCGGTCGCCGGGTGATGGCCACGTCGTCGCTGCCGTAGAAGCGCGGGTCGGTCGCCGCAGCGCCTGCGACGCCCGCGCGAAACAGGCCAGGGCGACGGAAGAGGGCGTAGACCGTGATGAGCCCACCGTAGGATGAACCGAAAATTCCGGATCGCGTCGTGTCGGCCCAGGGCTGCGATCCGAGCCACCGCTTCGTCGCCGCGAGATCAGCGAGATCCCGCCCGCCCCACTCGAACAGGAAGGCCTCGCGAAAGGCCCGCCCGTACCCGGTGCTCCCGCGGACATCGACCTGAATGACGGCATACCCGCGCTGCACGAGAAGCTGCTGGAGCAGCGCGTACGTGCCTCCCCACCGGTTGCGCACGGTATTCGAATAGACGGGACCGAAGATCACCGGGACCCGCTCGCCGCGCTTGGCTGCCTCCGGCAGCCAGACCTTGGCGTGCAGGGAGTCGGTCCCGGGCACATCGCCGGCGCTGGCCAGTCGGAGATACCGGGGGGGAGCCAATCGGGTGGCACTCCACGCGGGCCCACCAGGAGGCGTGATCACGCGCTCGAGGCCGCCACGCATGGCCACCACTACGAGATGTGGTGGGGTGACGTCGTCGCTGACGAGGCTCGCGGCCGTTCGGCCATCAGGCGAAATCCAGATGCGGTGCGTCCCTGCCCGTCGGGTGACCTGCACCGGCTGGCCGCCACGCGGCCGCATCCAAAGATGGCGCTCCGCCACGATCGGTGACGCGGCGATCCACGCCACCCCGCCATCGGGGAGGGCGATGGCCTCGCCCTGTACATCACTCCCGGCGGGCGTCAGCGGCACCGGCGTTGTGTCGGGGAGCGCCAGCGCGGCCACGCGATAGCGATCGTCCCGGTCGGTGGTGAGCAACAGCGTGCGCCCATCACGCGACCAGGTCGACCCGTGCTCCGTGTAGATGCGCGTGTCTCGGCGGTCCTGATAGACCAGGCGCGGCGCCTCGCCCGGCCGTACCACGTGGACCCATCGCTGCGTGGCATCGTCCGTTTCCCGATCCACGAGCAGGTCGCCTCGCGACGACCAGGCAATGTTCAGGATCTGGACGGCGGTGGGATCATCGAACGGCAGGACCGTCAGCGCACCGTCTGCCACGCGCACCAGTGCCACCTGACGCGATTCGTTCGCATCCCCGGGATACGATCGACGGAGGACATTGATCTGCGTCTCGGCGCCCACGTAGTACGGAACCGGGACCGTTCGCACGGCGCGACGGTCTACCAGATGTACGACGAGTGATTGGCCGTCCGGCGCCCAGGCGAACGAGGGAGCGGCCGTGCCCCACGTGCCGGGGCCGATTTCCCGATCCGGTCGCGCGTAGGTCCCGAGTGGGACGGCGGCGATGGACGGCACGGCGACCGAGGTCAGGCGCCTCGGTGATGCGCCCGGTGTCGCCACGGGGACCATCCAGAGATCACCATCGCGCAGATACGCCGCCCGATCGCCAGCGGGGGAGAGCGCCAGATCATGCGCCGCGCTGGTGACGAGGGCCAGCGTGTCCGCCTGCGAGGTGGCCACCTCGATTCGAAGCAGGGCCGCGCCACGCAGGACCACCAGATGTTGGCTGTTGGGCGACCAGGTGATTTCCCGGACGCTTTCCCCGCCGGCACCGGGTGGAAGCAACGGTCGTCTGGCGCTTCCGTCGGCCGCTGCGATCCAGACGGTGCGAACGCCGGCTCCGCGCGTGCTGTCCCAGGCAAAGGCGAGGCGCCGGCTGTCCGGCGACCAGGCCAGCGCCGAAGGCACGCTCCCCGTGATGGCCCCGCTGGAGGCCACCTGCTCCAGCGTGAGCGGTTGAGCCATGATCGGCGCCGCGCCTGCCGTCAGCAGGCCAAGGGTCAACGCGAGGCGTACAGGTGCCAAGGATGGGTTCGGGTACATGAGGCTAAACATGCACCGCAGGCTCTCCGATCAGGCTCTCCGATCAGGCTGACGGGCGGTCGTCGCTGCGGTCGATTGTGCGTTTGACCGTGGCCACGACGCCGGGCAGTGGCGTCGGCGTGGCCCAGGATACGGGCTGAACTTCCACGGGCCGCGCGGCGGAGTCAGCCGGCCGCCACGCCGCCGGGCCGAAGCCGCCAACCCGGATGTTCACCGCGGAGAAGCCGATGCGGGAGCGCACGACCGCGCCGAGCCCCACCGTCAGGAGGGCCCAACTCACGGAGGCCACGGCAAGCCGGGCCAGCAACCCGGCGATCGGGATCGGGCCGGCCAGCAGGGCGCCAAGCCAGAGCAGTGTCAGCAGCAGCAGGCCGACCGTGAGGCCACGAACCCCGGCAGCGCGCTCCGACCCCCCCCCGCGACCGACGAGCGCGCGGCCCAGCATGAGGGTGACACCGAGTCCACCCAGCGTGATGGCGCCAATCACCGCCAGGGCCCACGCCAGGGCCACGAGCGGCATGAGCAGAATGCCGATGATCGTCAACGCGCAGGCGAGGAGGAGGAGCAGCAGGAGCGGCACAGCGGCGAACTGGACAACGACTCCGATCCAGAAGCTGCCGGTCACGCTGCGGGCCGCCTCACGCGCCACCGCCAACAGCGGGGCCTCGGAGGTGATCAGCACCAGCAAGCCGATGAGGAGCCCCACACTGAAGATGCCGGCCACCCCGAACAGCGCTGCCGCCGTGGTTGCCATCTCGGTCACCGGGCGTCCCGCACGCGTCCGGCCAGACGCCAGAGCACGAGGACGCTGAGCCCCGCCGCGAGGACCGTGCTCCCCACGGCCGCCCTGAGGAGCGAGGGGGAGGAGGTCACGGCCAGTGCACTCCCCGTGGGACCGGCGATCAGCCGGACCAGATCGCTCCCGATGCCGAGAAGATGGGTCCGGACATCGGTCAATCCGACCGCTGCCAGCAGGACCGCCATGTCGGCGCGGGCCAGGAGCCAGAGCGACCCGGCCGTGGTACCGGCACCGGCCACGGTCACGCCAACTCCGGCGGCGATGCGCCCCGCGACGGTGGTCGGGAGCCACGGGCTCACGGTCCGGGAGAGGGCGGCATGCCACGGCTCGAAGACGTGGACCTCCGCCATCACCCGATCGGCGAATGCGCTGCTCGGGATCAGGTCGTCCAGCGATTCGAGAGCCACGACCAACTGCTGGGCGTCCGCCAAGGCACGCTGGCAGGCTGGACACGTGGCGACATGGTCGGCCACCTGCGCGCGCGCGGGGCCCTCCTCGCCGTCGAGGAAGCGCTCGAGATCGTCCGGGGTCAGGTGGTCGAATGGCACAAGGGGTCCTGGGAGCCCATACGCGGGTGGAAGGTCCGGAGTTTCAGCGGTGGGCAGGAGTCAGTCCCGGAGCGGCTCGAGGGCCGTTCGCAGGGCGTGTCGGGCCCGGTGGATGTAGGTCTTCACGGTCCCCAGTGGCAGGTCGAGCGTGGTGGCGATCTCCTCGTAGGACCGACCCTCGACATGACGCAGGAGAATGCACGCCCGGTATTCCGGGCGGAGGCGGCCGATGGCCCGTTCGATGGCCTGACCGAGCTCCTTCGCCTCCATCTCCTCGAGGGGGCTCTCCTGCGGCGCCTCGGGATCGAGCACCGAGGCCTCGATGGCCTCGACCGAGGTCGCATGCGGGTTCCCGTCCAGGCTGACCGTCTCGATCCGCCGTCGACGCAAATGGTCGATGGCCACGTTGTTGGCGATCTTGAACAACCAGCTCGAGAACTTGAAGTCCGGACTGTAGCGGTCGACGTGGTTCAGAACCTTCACGAAGGTGTCCTGCGCGAGATCCTCGGCCACCTCCCGGTCGCGCACCATGCGGTAGACCAGGGCGAACACCGGCCGCTCATAGCGGCGCACCAGTTCCCGGAATGCCGCCTCACGCCCCCGCTGTGCCAGGCGGACGACATCGGCGTCGGGAAGGAGCCGCAATTCGTCGGATGAAGGCATGCGCGGGGGAGGGCGCGGGCTAAAGGGCGGTGTCGGCATCGGGAACCTAGCCATGCCGCTTGATTGCGTCACCCCGGCCCTCGACCTTTCGGCATGCCCGACACCTTTCGCGCCCCGGCTGGCGCCGTTGACCCCGTGGCCGTGGCGGCCGACGCCGCGCAGGGCGCCGGCAAGCGGGCGTATGTGCAGCAGATGTTTTCCGACATCGCGCCGCGCTACGACCTCTTGAATCACGTGCTGTCGCTTAACGTGGATCGTGGCTGGCGCCGGCGGGCGTTGCGCGCCCTCAACTGGTCGGCACACCCGGGAGCGACCTTCCTGGACCTGTGCGCCGGCACGCTGGATGTGGGTGCCCTGCTGGTGCGGCAGTCCGGCTTCTCGGGGCACGTCGTGGGGGCCGACTTCGCCGTCCCCATGCTCCAGCATGGCCACGGGAAGGCCAGCCGGTCCATCCTCTCCCCCGTGGGGGCCGACGCCCTCTGTCTCCCGTTCGCCGATGGCTCGCTGGCCGGTGCCATCGTGGCCTTCGGTATCCGGAATGTGGCCGATCTCGATGCGGGGCTGCGCGAGGTCCGTCGGGTGCTGCGGCCGGGGGGGCGTTTCGTCATTCTCGAATTCTCCACTCC
>Ga0315902_10008587_pt1 | contig 13819 bp, 8 predicted proteins | sample LakEriMetagenome_9_FD_203523 | JGI IMG/M metagenome (GOLD analysis project Ga0315902, IMG submission 203523) | Freshwater fungal communities from buoy surface, Lake Erie, Ohio, United States - Buoy 12 MA117 | ecosystem: Environmental > Aquatic > Freshwater > Lake > Lake biofilm | place: USA... | reverse complement strand
ACTCATAAATTCTATATAATTGGAGATAAATTAGAATTACTGATTAAATTATTTAACTATAAAATTATGGATATTATATGTCATTATACAAAATACGGACAAGATTTTCTAGATAGAGATGCCTTTAGTTATATACCAGATATTAGAAAATTAAAAAAAGATATCAGTGAAAGACAATTCTATGATTTAGTTAAATTAGATGAAGATGAAATAAAATTATTTTACAGTGAATAAATATTTTAGTCAAAATAAATAATTTTTATAAAAAAATTAAAATAAATAATTTTTAATAAAAAATTATTTATCATGTATTTGTTTGATAATTTTATATAAATCTGCTATAGGCATAATATAATTTTTGTAAAAATTATCACACATATCCAGACTGATTAGATGTGCTTCATCTATTGTTTTATCTGCGATCAAATATATAATATAAAACTGTTTATGATTATTACCAGGTCTATCTAATCTTCCCTTCATCTGTGGTAGTTTATCTCCTTCTGGTGGTCTAGTAATAATAGTATTATATTTTATCAGATCATTCAATCCAAATGTCCCTTCTGCATAAGAAACTACCACATGTTTTTTTGACTTATCTGGATATCTAGAAATATTATGACCCTCTAAAACAAGAATATCGGCTTCAGATTTACTCTTAGTATAAATCAATGCTTTTTGATCTTTATCTAATTCATTAATTATATCCAAAAAACAATAGATATAATTAAATTTATCGTGTAATAATTTTTGTAACTTGATATATATCTTTTCTATATCTAAATTAGATCTATATATCTGATCATATTCTTTTCTTAACTCTGGATCCAAATCATATCTGTATATTTTTGTATTCCACTTTTTACTATCACATCTGATATTACACACTATATTTTCTGATAAGATCAGATCTAAATATTCTCTAGTTTCTGGTATATTACTATTCAATATCTTTAACATATAATATAATTTATCAAATCTTGATCTAAAAAAAGTAGCACTCATCATAATTACTCCATATTTAGAACATAAAACTTGTTTCCAAGCTTCTTCTGTTTGTAATGCATCTTTATTTTGAACAGATAAACATTCATCAATTATACATAATATCCATGAATTATATACTGGATGATCACGCATCCGTCCTAAACTAGTAATAATTATGCTATTTTTTTTAATTATTCCAGATAATTTTCCGGATTGATCTTGTAAAATAATATCTAGATTCATCGTATGTTTTTGTATTTCATCAATCCATGTATTATATAGATTAACTGTAGGTAGCAATACTAATATGCCATTGTAATTATCATCACATTTATTTATTAAAGCACATGCAATATATAATGCTGTTAAAGTCTTACCAGATCCAACATTAGATGCATCGCCAAACCCCCTTTTATGATGTTTAATAAATCCATTCAAAATAAAATTAGCTGATTTTTGTTGATGATTCCATAGAGTAGTCTTGATCATAGGATAACTAATTACATCATTATCATTTTCTTGTTTATTATTAATATGGGCTAGTTTCCTAATGATATCGATCATATTCATATACTCTGGATTATTCTTGTTTATATTATATTTGAATAAATTCACGTTTTTAACAACTCGAGGATACAACATTGATAACATATTGAATATTCTTATAAATGTACCTTCATACAGATAATTTATAGATTGATCGAGTTTTTTACCTAATCTATCTACAGGACCGATTATTACTATATCATTATAATTATTATACAGTTTAGTTAGAACATTTTTGAATAATCTAGTATAATCTTTATCTTGTAATAATAAATGCCATCTATATGTTTGATAATCATGATTATCGGATCTTATCTTAGATACTTGTAATAACATATCTAGATTATATTCCGATTTATTTTCAAGATACAAAGCATATTTAACTAGTTTTTCTAAATTTTTAGGTAAATTTATATCGATCAAAATAGGATATCTTTTTAGAAAACTAGAAGAATCAAATAATTTTATCTTATTATTATTTACAAAAAATTCATAATTATCTTGATCTAACTTATTTATATATAATACGACTTGATCACTCGAAAAATTCCAATAACATCCTTCTGGTGGATTAATATTTCGTATATCAAATACTCCGCCAGATTGATTTTTAATAAAATTTATATAATTGTCGATGTGAGTATAATATATCTTGTTTTTATTAGTAATATATTCATTTTTATATTTAACTCGAAAAGGCATATTTATATCTCCACTCACTGATGTATTATATTTGTTAGTCCGGCCAAAAAGCAAAATAAATCCTAATCTAGATTGATAATCTGTTAATTCTTGTTCTTCGCGTATTTTTTGATTATACTTCCTAGTATATAATTTTTTATCAACAATTATTTTTTTATTATCATGTATTTTATTTAGTGTTTCTAACATACTTGATTTTTCTTCATCTAATACAGTAGATTCATATGACCTAATATTCCAACTTGAAGAATAAGTCCAGATAAATTTTGATATAGCTTTAGTACTATGTTTATCTAGATCATATGGTAGAAAATCTAAAGCTGCTTGCATCTGTAATATTATTCCTGGATAACAATGATGATCATTAGATGCATTTATACACCATATATTATCTTGTAAATTATTATACGATAATATTTTCATAACATCCAATTCTTTTAGTTTATTTAGTTTATAGCCTGTTGATAACAGATCAATAGATTTATCCAATAAAATTTTGTCCCCTGACATCATTGGTAGATTCAAGAGTGCGATTTTAAGATAATCATGATTATTATTTAGTTTTAGTTTATTATTAATTTTTCCGGATCTCCAGTTCCAAATATTTTTATCTTGATAAATTATTAATAATCCAGTATATATAATCTTATTTATAATTTGCTCGTTAAACAAAAAATCCGGATTATAATGAGCTATCATTGAATAAATTAGTAAATCTTGCATCGAAAAATATCTATTATCCAAACTATCTAAATATGGTGATGAATCTTCTAAAACGGTGATTAACAACCTCCAAAATAACTGTTTAGATGCACTACATTTGATATAATTTAATTCTGGTAGATTATAAGGTTTTGATCGACTTAACTTTTTCATACTATCATATAATACTTTTGAACATGTTCTACCTCTTCTAATTGATTTTTGTAATCTAGAAACTAATACTCCAACTGATACATCTGTTTTAACATAATTATCTTGAATAATAATTTTTTTAAGATTACAAGCTATTACAAAATTATTTATATACAAGACATCATAACCTTCAAGATCATAATGATCGAGTATAATCTCTGTAGAAAAATTATCATTGATCTTTAAGATAAATTCATATTTTTTATTATCTATTATTTTAGTCCATTTATCTTCTTTTACAATCATCATACTATAAGTTACACAGTAAGTTACTGGAGGTTTGTTTTGTCTCCAGTCTAGTTTATCAATTTCTTTATGTAGGATATCTGCATTATCAAAACATCGTCCTATCCAACTTTCCGGTACTACAGATCCACTCGTATTACAACCAATATTAACAATTTCTATCGGATATTTTATATAATCAGATCTAATAGTTTTTAGTCTATCAATAATTTCATGATCTAGTTCAATATCTAACTTATTATTAGTAATCTCATGTATTATTTCCATTTCATTTATAACCAGATAATATTCTAATATATTATAGATTATACCAACACCATATTTGATACATTCTTCTTGTAAAAACAAGACTGCTATAGCTTTTTGTATATCACCTTCTTTAATAAATTTAATAGCTTTATTTACTCTATAATCAACAAATAAAGGTTTAATATCTTTTAAAGCTCTAATACAAAAATGATGATATTCTCCACTACGTTCTATTATCGCACATTGTCCTTTTTTTAGTCCATAATTAGCGATATTTACGATCATCTTTTTAGTATTAGCATTTATCCGCGCTTGATATGATTTTTTCATGATTAATCATTATATTATAATTATTAATAATTGGTATAAAAATATACACTACTAAAATCAATTTTTTTGTATTATAATATTATATGTCATATCCTAACTCAGTACCTCTTGATAAATTATCTTGGACAAATTTAACTTATTTAACAAACTCATATGCATCTAAAATATCTGATGTTGATTTTGATTTAAATACAGGCAAACCACTAAATAATATGAGTCGTACAAACAATATAGATAAGTTTTTCGCTACAATAAATAATTCATTGAAAGAGAGAAATAATATATCTAACAATTTTGTTTTTCAGTATCCTCAAGTAACTGATGTATCTGCAGGTAGAGATATTGTAGTAAGTGACGAGGTATCAATTGATGCTGTTTTTATATCTGAAGGCGCTGCTATGAAAAATATGTTTGGATATTATTTTTACTATATTGATGATGATGGCAATAAGATACTATTGGATAACGATGGTCAAGTAAAAGAAGGTGATCATTATTATAAACCAACTATAATATTTCCTAACGTCACATGTGAGCCGGATGATCGTAATACTTTACAACAAGGCGATACACGACGATTAAAAGGTAATCTACCTAACGGTAATTTTTCAAATATTTGTGTTGGATTTTTCTTAGTCTGTTTTGGATGGTATGCCCATATTACGAATACAGATATTAATGATAGAAGAATACTATATAGTACTATAGAATTTAACACACAACAAGCGAATAATAGTCAATATGATTTTGTAAATAATTATATTTATTCTGTATTTGCAAAATCAGTTAATGAGGCAGGCGATGAATTATTATTTGTTGCATTCGAAGATATTTTATACGGGACACCAGATGATTTAGATTATAATGATGCAGTTATCGGATTTCAAATATCTGATATAACTAAAATAACTAATTATAACGATTTTACGAATGTAATAAATGACAACAGTGAACCGGTTGTTCATAATAATATAATAAAAACTAATCAAAATAGTGAGTATGTAACTTTTCCTAGCAGTGAATATAACTTTCAATCAAAAAGTAACTATATTTTCGAAAGACATCTAAATTATAGTAATTCAACAGATCGGGATAATTATTACGACTGTTTAAAAAACATGCGATTAAACTATCTACTTGATATTGATAAGGTTGATGAAGACAGACTACATAAAATTATAGTTAAACATCTTTTTAGGAGTAACGACATTTCAGGCAATAGAGTGTCTGGTGTTGTAACTCTTAGTTTGATGGATATTAGATTTAACAATGATATTTTTGATAATGTAAATAAATTTTCTAATTTATATCTAAAAAATAAAAAAGATGGTGATGATGGTAATTATTATGAATCTTACAGATTATATAAAGACGGTGATCATGATACTGAATTAGATTTAATTAAATTAAAAGACGAGATTGATCGTCCGAGAGAAGATAATGATTATGATAATGGTAAAAATCCAAATAATTCAAAAAATTCTAATCTAAGAATCACTGGATCAGGTAATATGGACACTTATTATAATGATACATGTAGTTTTCCGATAGATCATCCTGCAATCTATCAAGCATACAAAAGTGTATCTAAAAATAACGTTGGTCTGACCATTAATATTAAGATGGACGATCATCCTACTGGATATATGTTAAATAAAAAATACTTCTTCAGATATGCTTGTTTTATTGTTGATAATGATAAACATATAGTTGTTGATCTAGGTAATTTAGATATTTATCAAGAAGTTAGTGGTAAATTAAATAAAATTACTGATATAGCTTCTTTAAACAACACATACAACGGATATATTAATGTCAGTGATGTTAGTTCTAGTTCTAGTGTGATTAAAAAACTAGTAACTGTATTTAGCAAGAAAAATAATGCTAGTTATAGATTAATCACAATAAAAAATAATCAAGTATTCTATTGTATCAGACTAGCAAATGTTAAGAATAATCCGACTATGTTATATTATGATTCATCCTATAATGTTAATTGGGCTAACTCTGTAAATAATCTTTCTGGTTCTTATTTTATCAAGAAAAAGTTTTTCGTTCTTAATTCTTTTACTGGTTCTGATATTGTTACTAAAAGTAATGGTGAAACACATGGCAATGATCATGATGATTAAATATATTATTTTTAATAAAAAACAATATATAATAAAATATGTATGCATATGTATCAGAGTATATTGGAGGATTAGGTAATCAGATTTTTCAATTTATGAATTTAATGTATGTATGTAAAAAGTATAATCGAACTCCTGTTTTTATATCTCAATCAAGAACACCTGGTTATTGCACATCACCTACTTATAATCACAATCTATTTAAATTAATTGAATTATCTCAAGATGAGATAAATAATCGTCCATCTCCTTTAATAATTACTTCTATAGAACAGTTTATAGAATTAGAATATCCAGATAACATACCAACCGATTTAGATATCTGTTTAACCGGACTCCGTATTAATATTAGAAACTTTAAAGATATTATACCGGATGCATATGGATACTTAAATATTCCACCTAACATAACTAGAAAAGATAATGTATGTTTAGTGGCTTTTAGATCTTATATTTATGAAAATCGACCAGACTGGCAAGTACAACAAGATTATTATAAAAATGCATTCAAAATAATGATCGATAAAATTCCTGATGTTTATTTTTATGTTTTTACAGATGATAGTAGTTATGCATTAAATATCTTAAACTTAAATAACATAAAAAATTATCAGTTATTTGAAGGAGCACGAGATGGATATACTGAGATCAATCATTTTTTTAAGACTTTTGAATGTAATCACAGTATTATGATAGAATCAACTTTTAATTTGTGGTCAATGATTTTGAATCAAAACCCTAATCATATGATATGTCTCCCTAATAATATAGTATGGATACACAGATTAAATATTTTTGATATTGTTGGAGAGATTATTAGATGCTGATAATATTTTTGTAGATAAATTTTTATAGTTATAATTATAAAAATTTATATAATTATCAGGATCAAAACTATTTACATATTTATCATAATATTCTTGATAATTATCTAATATATCTTTTATCTTGTCTAGTATTTCGTGATATTCTACAAATATAATATGTCTATAATAACTGAGATGTTCATATAACGGACCTCTTTCACATACGACTAATATTTTATTTTGTAATGCAGGTAAAATTCTTAATTCTTCTATAGTATGATGATGATCTGTCTGTCTGATATTAATCATAATCTTTGTTTTTAGATATTCATGTTGTAATAAATTATAATCAAAACAGTTAGTTAGATTTTTATGATTATAATTAGTCTTTGATAGATGATCTAGTAATTTTTTTCTTCTAGGTTCGTGGATATTTATAAAACTAGTTAAAATATCTATACTCTTCTCTTCTTTATTATCTACTCTCTTATACAAACTAGGAGAAACATGCACTAATTTATCTGATAACTCTGGATATAATCCAGAGTTTGTAATATTTATAATATTTGGCATACTATAATTAATCACTATATCGTAATTTGTATGATCTAGATTAATTCTAACTAGATAAAAATCTTTTGTATTTTCTATTTCGATAACTCCTTTCTTACAATCATTAGATAACCCCCGACCACCAGATATAACTAGACTATGTTCATAATCAATAATTATATTTATGATTTTGTTGGTGTTGTTAAACTTAAATTCTGTATAATTTGTATTTAATCGATCAATATTTATATTTAAATTTAGATCCGGATTTTGTTCAAGAAAATCTTTAATAATATTCAATATATACATATAATAATCTTGAATTATCTCATTGTCAGTATTGTATCTAACATATGAATTATTGATCTTTAGTATGCGACTCATATAAAATTATTATAATATAATATAACTATATAAAAAATGCAGAATTATATAGTTGCTTTTTGGGACAATGGTTTAGGAGAGAGAGGTACTAGTGTAAATATGTATAATTATGCTCTTTATAATGAAAAGATTTTAAAAAACAGATCAATTATATTATACAACAATAATCATTATTCTAACAGACTTGATGTGATTAAAACTTTTCAAAAAAAATTTGTAGTGATTGGAGTTGATCAATGGTCGGATGTAGATCCTATTTTAGAAGATCATTCAGTTGATGTGTTATATGTGACTAAAGCCGGTGATAATGAAGGTCAATATAGTACTAGAGTAAAAACTATTATTCATTGTGTGTTTAATTGTAACTCACCACACGGTGATCTATACACTTGTATATCCGGTCATGTATCAACAGATCATGAAAAATATCCAGTTTTACCGTATATAGTAGATTTACCTGATCACGATCGTAATATGCGTAAAGAGTTAAATATACCGGATGATGCAGTTGTATTTGGTCGGCATGGTGGATTTATGCAGTTTGATATAAAATATGTATTGAAGTATGTTCAAGATATAGCCGATAAATATCCTAATATTTATTTTCTTTTTGTTAATACTCATCAGTTTTGCCCTTCTAAGAAAAATATTATATTTTTACCGGCTATAATTGATTTGAATGAAAAAGTAAGATTCATTAATACATGTGACGCGATGTTATGGGCCAGACACGGTGGGGAGACTTTTGGATTATCTATAGCTGAGTTTTCTATTAGGAATAAACCAGTATTCGCGACAGGTGATTTAGATATATGTTGTGGTGCTATTGCTCACGTAGGATTTCTAAAAGATAATGCATACTGGTATGATGAAACAAATTTATATGATATGTTGGTTAATTTTGATCCAGTTAGTGCTAGAAAGAAAGACTGGAATATGTATAGAGATTATACTCCCGAAAAAGTAATGAATATTTTTCAAAATATGCTTCAAAAATTAAAAAAATTAGAATAAAAAATTTTATTATTATAAATTTTTTTATATTCTTGTATCAGATTTCCAGATAACATATTTAGTCGAATCACGGATGACTAAATTTCTATCATCTAATAAAACAAATTCATATGGTGCTTTTCCTATATTTTTAGTGTTAGACTGCCATAATATATCTTTCGTATTGGTTAATACTAAATTACCACTAGGCATTAAAGTTAATTTTGATGCATATTTACCGGATATTTTCCATATTATCTGTATAGGGTTATTAGTTGGATTTAATGTTACTGTGTTGTTAGTATTAAAATTCAAGGCATATTTACCATTCAATGATACTAATTTACTTCCGATATTCAAAACATTGTTAGTAGTACTGTCTGATGCAAGATAATTATAATAAGTCTCTGGCATACTCTCTGGCATACTCTCTGGCATACTCTCTGGATTAGTTTCTGGAGTATTTACCGGTGCATATTCTTCTGCAGTATTATTAACAGGTGGTTCATTTATCTCAGGTGCAGTAAGAGCCGTATTAGATGACCACATTATATTTAAATTAGCGTCATAGATAACTAAATTTCTATCATTTTGTAATACTAATTTATATGGACCAGTTTGGTTGTTTATATTTCTGTTATTGACACTAGTCCATATATTTTTAGTTTTATTACCATCAACAAAATTAATCTCTAGATATCCAGTATTTTCTAATGTTACTCGATTACTTCTAGTATTCATGGTTTTAGACGACCATATACTAACTGGAGTTCCAGATGGACTAGTTAAATCATATAAAACTAGATTACCGTTCATTTGAAAGAGTAACTTGTACAAATTATTCGGAGATAATATATAATCTCCTCGACGCATAGAATTATTGATAGAACCAGAGATTAAATAAAATTTATTATTCACCGGATCATTCACAGATACAGGTATATCATTTTCAGTATTCTCGGGTTCATATTCTAGTGTTGGTGGTTGATTATCTTCAATTGTATCTGTCGGATTAGATGTTGGATTAGATGATGGATTAGGAGATTGATCAGGATATACAATATAATAAGGATCAGAACCAGTATAAGGGATAGTTTCTGGATTATTAATATTTTCTTGTGTAGGTGGCATTGATTGTAAATAATTTGCAAAATTTAACATTCCGGCATATATAGTTCCATATACACTAGATACAGAACACAAAGAACAAATAGTACAAAATAATGACATTAATATAAATCCGATTAAAACATTACTGACTGAAGATCCACCCATTTATTATATTACTGTATAATATAATATTTTTATCGATCCTAGTAATAAGTTTATTTCGTATTGGATTTCCATATGATATTTTGATCAGAATCACGAATAACTAGAATACCATCATCCTGTAACATTAATTTATATGGAGCTTTACCTAAATTTTTAGTATTAGTTTGCCATACAAGTTCCAACCTCATTGGATCATTCGTCCAACCATAAAATTCTAAATTACCATCAGGTGTTATAGATAATCTATCTGGTATTACATTCGGGAATGATAAAGATTGTAATATATTTTGAATATTACCAGTTGGGTGTATTCTTAATACTGATGTTGTAAAATCACTAGATTGTTGATTATAATAATAAATACCCAAAGTATATAGTCCATTCGGTGAAACTAGACTATTATAATAAAGTAATTTACTAGTATCTGGAGAGCTTGAATCCAGTAAATCAAGAATAGTATATTTCTTATCTGATGGTATTGGCATTTGTCTAACTTCTGGTTCTAATTCTTGTTCTAATTCTTGTTCTAATTCATGTATAACTTCCGGCATAACTTCCGGATTATTTATAACAGGTGCATTTTCTTCGGCTATATTATTAACTGGTGGATTATTCATCTCAGGTGCAGACAAAGCAGTATTAGACGACCATACAATATTTGAATTAGCATCATAGATAACTAAATTTCTATCATTTTGTAATACTAAATTATATGGTCCTGATGAGTTATTAGTATTTTTATTAGAACTAGACCATATATTTTTATTATCTATACCATTTATGCGATTAATCTCTAGAATACCGTTAGAATTCAATATTACTATATTACTCCTAGTATTCATAGTTTTCGTCGACCATACACTAATAGGAGTTCCAGATGGACTAGTTAAATCATATAATACAAGATCACCATCTTTTTTAAAAACTAATTGATACATCATGTTAGGAGATAACATGTAATTACCTAGACTTATTAAATTATTACTGGATCCAGATACTAATTTATATATATTATTATTTGATGTTAGTTGATCATATATAGGCTCAGTTGTCTCAGTCATATTTATACTCTCTGGTTTTTCTGGTTTTACTGGTTTTACTGGTTTTTGTTGAAAATAATTTACTATACTAGTTCTCTCGAAATACATATAACAAAACGAAAAAATTACACATAAAAAAAATAACAATATAAATCCGATGATAAAATTTTTATTTATATTCATATATTTATTAATTAAAAAAAATTGATATTTCAATTATCTATTAGGTCTTTATTATTATATAATAAATTAGTTTAGTATTCACACTAGAACACTAGTTTATTAGTTAATCATGTCTACATACTCTACAAGATTTTATCGTAATATTTTTCAGATCAAGATAAATCTAGGATATGAAAAAAAATCAAAGATAACTAAAATAAGTTTGATATTTTTTGATACTAGGAGTAACATTGCTCTAGTAACTAAAAATCAGTTCAATCAGTTAGACATGATTCATACTAATATTCAAAAGTTTGATAATCTAGCTATAGCTATTTCTAGAGTGTGTGATAAGATAATTGATCCGGTTATCTTAGAAAAATCAACAAGATTATATGATGAATATACTTTTAACTTGATTTATATTATAGATGTGGATGATTTTGATAATTCTAAGATTTTCAACTATTACTCACATAACGAAGAATTAATCTGGATTAATTCTGATCAATTGTATAATTTATACTTAATTAAAGACACTAAAGATCGCTATAGACATCTCGATAATAAGTTACATTTTAATTTAATTTATACGGAGTTATATGCGATGAAGAAAAAACGCACACCAATGGATTTTAAGATAGCAAGATTTAATCAACCTATCTTTTGTTATACTTGTGTAAAAGATGATAAATATGATGAATATAAAAAATATACTAATTATAAATGGATTGGCGCTAAAAGAGATCGAAAAGAGTTATGTATGTACTGCAAAAAAACTGATAAGAGTTGTCGCCAGTTAATTAAATGCGATGGATGTAATGAGTATATCGAACTTTTTACATGTATTCAAACAGTATATACATGGTGCTCGATATGCAATGATTATAACTCGTGTGTTGATATAGAAAAATGCAAAAAATGTTTATCTTACTATTTTAGTTCAATGCATCATAGAGATAAAGAGCAACTGCAATCTTTTCATTACTGCTACTATTGTAAATAGTAAGTAATTAAAAAATACTAATATAAATATATATTAGTATTTTAATGAACCCGAATATAAACATGAATTATGTCAAATCGTGCAAAGCTACATTATACATTAAAAACAAAAAAATAACTAATACAGAGTTATTGAACTTTCATAATTCTCTTGTATGCCAGGATAGTCTTAAGGTTCTCTTAAATAACATAACTCTATTAGATAACCAAATAGGATTAACAAAATTCAACAATGTTATTCGGATAGAAGAAAATCCGAATGAAATCCATGATCTAGATCAAGATAATTATTTATGTCGGATCATAAGAAAATCAACAAATCCAAAAAAAATAAAAGAATATCCTGAGTACTTTTTAAACATTATAGGGGATGAATCAAAAAATAGAGAGATATTATTCTTAAAACAAAATCGAGGTGATAATTTTTATATGAGTTCTGATAAATTTATAATACTACCAGATATATCGAGTAAAGATGATCTATTTACTTACAAATATATAGATGAATGGAATAGAATAAAAAAATCATGTGAATTAAATTTTGATTTGATATGTGATTTTTTAGCTAATATCCAGTTTGTATTATTTATTAAAGACACTAAATATCAGGAGATATTTGATTTTAACAAGGATAATATTAAAATATTATATGATATAAAACAATTCATAAAAGATTTTTACGCTACAAAGTTTTTCGATAATAAATATTTATTACAAGATCATCAGATCTCGATATTTGTAAATTCAGACACTAAATATAATTTCATTGTTTTTAATTTTATAGTATATCTACCAGAAAGGTATAACAGGTATATATCTTATATAGATCTTTATCGGCAATTTAAACTTGATAATATAATTCATATGATTAAAAACGGTGATGATCTATACTATTTTACTCGAGTAAATAAAAAAGATACAACAAATCCAGATATAGATTGTTCTAGTGATATCTCTTTAATGAATAAGGAAGGTGGATATTTATCTACGCTAAATAAGTTATTTGGAAAAGATATTAAAATATTTAAAGTATTAAATCGGAAACATTTTGGTAATGATCAACATCAATATTGTTCAACATATAGTTTGGTACAAGTAAATGATAGTTATTACGAGGTATCTATTAAATCTATAACATACGAGATACTAAAGAACAATCAACCAAAATACAGGACTTTTATTAGATTATTTAATCAAGAGTTGAATGATATAATAACTAATTATAGTGATATTAAACACATAAAATATGATAATATCACTTATGTTTTTGAAGAACTGCCAGCAGTTGTAGATATTTATACAAAAAAATTAGATAATATAAATTTTAGATATCCTGATATATTTGTAACAGAAACATCTGATATATATCATCGTTATATTCTACCAGAATCATTAAAAAGGGTAAATGATATCCATCAACATTTATTATTACATCTTTTATGGAAGTCCGAGTTTAGGAGAATATGTAGAGAACAAAATATAAAAAATACAGTAG
>Ga0315902_10008585_pt1 | contig 13819 bp, 15 predicted proteins | sample LakEriMetagenome_9_FD_203523 | JGI IMG/M metagenome (GOLD analysis project Ga0315902, IMG submission 203523) | Freshwater fungal communities from buoy surface, Lake Erie, Ohio, United States - Buoy 12 MA117 | ecosystem: Environmental > Aquatic > Freshwater > Lake > Lake biofilm | place: USA... | reverse complement strand
GAGGCGCCGGAAGTTGCACCACCCGAGACGATCGACCACACCCGACCAAGAGAAGTAGCAGCAGCAAGCAAAATCGCATAGGTCACCCCCGTGAGGGTTGTACCCGTCCGGGTGTCACTTTGGGCAATGTCAGTGCCCGCTTAGCGATCAGCCGGACTCCGAAGACTCCTTCGCGCGTCGGCATCCCTCCACGATCAGCGACCGCCAGGGCTGGAGCGGATGTAACCACGCAAGAGCCCCGGTCAGCACCGCCTGAGTCGCTGCTGCGATCGTGACACCCCAGCCGAATTGCGACGCGTTCTCCGCCAACGCCTGCTCCAGATCGTCGGTTATGTCGAGACACTTCCGCCACCCAAGAGCGTTCATCCGTCTTTGGATCTTTCGGCAAGGGCAATTCGTCGGAGGGTGGATTCCGAAATGCTTCTTGATGAGGAAGTAGACTTCATCCCCAGGCCTGTCGAGCTTCTTCGAGGGCTGATACTCGCGACCCTGCAATCGAATCACCTGGACCAGTGAACGATCATTGCGGACCGTGGTATGAGCACAGCAGGCGAATTCGGTTATCGGATCCGCGCTCCTATGGATTGAGTTGCAGCGAGGGCAGGTGGATTCGATCATGCGTAAATGAAACTCAACTTAGCGACTTGGGCTCTAGTCCATCCAACTGGAATGGTAACGGTTGTCGGTGTCGTTCCCTCACAACAATCTTCATGGTAGAAGTCGCATCCAGATGGCTCAGTCTCGGCAGGGTTGCCGGTAGAACATGCTGCGACCGGGCATTCGGTGAAATCAAAGACGATATCCGGGACATTGCCGGTACCGTCCAGGATGTAATCACCGGCACCCGGCAAGATGTAGTAATCGTAGTTCGTCAGTTCTTGGCAGGTGTACTCACCGATATCTTCTGGTGGCTGATTCTCGTTTTGCCCAGCGCCATCGCCGCCAATCTGAGCATAGTTGACGCGACCCAAGATGAACTCACGGCACCCATCGACGCACGAATTCTCCGTCGGCACTTGCGGTTGCCTGATATTGCATTGGTTCTCCGATCCGATCTCTGTCATCATGAAATCAAATGGCATTCCAGGATGGCCGTAGGTCGTCGCACTTTCTCGCAATGCGAGAGCATAGGCGATCCAGTCACCAAAACTATTTGCAACCTCCCATGCCCGACTCGTTGCATTGATGATCCAGCACGTCGAATTGGATGCTCGAGCTGTTGCCCAGTCTTCATCCGAATCAACGATCACTCCGCGCCGTCCGTCGATGTCAACGGTCGTTCCGGTGCATGGCGTAATCATCGCGTCACAGTTGTCTTGCCAACTTCCATCGGCTTTCATTAGAGAATCAAAACAATACGTCGACGTTGTGATTTCAACCCAATTCGGAGTATCCAGCGAGCAATTAAAGTACCTGGAATCTTTCAGGCCACCGGATCCGATGGTCGCAGTTTCGCACCAAAACTTCCCGAATACCTGATCGGGTGCAATCCCGGAAACGGCCTCGTCGCAATCCTCTGCCGCGATCTCGCACATTTCATCGCGAGGGCAGTTGTCGTTGTAGTAGCCAGTGATGCTCAATTCGACTTTGTGCTGAACATCAGCGTAAAGCGTTTTCGAAACTTTCCATTTCGGGGCATTGTGTCCCGGTCCGCTGCTGAAACTGAGATAGGCGACGAACTCGTACCACGTCTTGATCTTGATCGATGCCGTCACGTCGTGAATCTTGAACGTCGAAATGTAATACTCCGTCGGCTGGCACGTGTAATCGTCTTGCTCGTATGATGATCCGCAAGCGATGCAATCGCCAGGAGTTACAGGGTTTGGGCCATTAAACGGCACAAACATCGGACCGACTCCCCCACCTTCGCCGCCTCCGCCAGTGGTTGGCGATGGGTCGCAGCAGGCCTCATTGTAGATCCAGTCTGGGTCACCTTCGACCGCGCCACCGGTCGCGAACGGCTTCCAGCAATCACCATTCCTTCCATCCCATGCGGTCACCGCAGAGTAGTCCAGCAGATCCCAAACAACCGGCTCAGTGCAATGACGCAACAGAACCGCACAGCCGACCATCTCCGCAATGCTCTGTCCGATCGGCCACGAAATAACGTCGTCTCCAATCGTCAGGACGATGCTTTCGATCACGTCGTCGCAATCGAGGCACACCCGATCCCCGCAGCACAAACATCCCGCCGCGTGTTTGTTAGGCACCGCAATCCTCCCAATCGATGATCCAATCTTCTTGGTACAGTTCTTTCTTCGCTTGGATCCAGGCTAGCGGGCTGATCGCTTCCGTGCTGATATTCTTGACCGCATAGGTGTCTCCGGTTGCCGTCAGAACGCCTGCGATGATCTCGTAGGCTTCGACGTTCCCGGTTCCGACGTTCGATCCAACCCGGCCAGTGATCCCGGAGCTACTAACCTTGCCGATGATGACCAACTGCGCAGGTGGCGGCGCAGTCGAGCCGGACGGACGGACCAGCCACGCCTGCCGACTAACAGCATCATAGCTTTCCGTGGGATCCTGGGTAATGACGGTAAAAGCATTGCCGGTGTCATCCATCTCCCATGCCCCGGATTTCGGCCCGACCGTTTCACCAATCACCAAGGCCCCAGCCGTTCCGCATAGAGCGAGGCAAGGAAACGACAGGGTGCAACGTCCATAGGCACCATCGGGAACCGGAGTCTCGAGATTGAACACGCACCGCCCGGCATTCTGATCGATCGCATCCTGAGAAGTCGCCTTGCGGATCTTGAACACCATATCGCCATCGCGATCGGTCGCCGCTCTGCGATCACTGGTACCGGCCACTGCAACCGTAATCATACACGCGAACGGAGGAACGGTCTCGCCGGTATCGTTGAGGAATGCGAAGGTCCGCAGCTTGGTCTCAAACATTCTTGTCCCTCTCGGCGTTACGTTGCGTGGCAATGATGCGCCGAAGGTCGCGCGATGCCGAATCCTGCAACTGCTGCACTACCTTCTCCCGATAGGTCGTTCGATCCTCCGGTCGCTCGGTTTGCCACTCTAGCGCTGTCTTGCAAAGACCATTCGCCGCCTTGCTGAGCGTGACAGACCGGACCGCGCCATCAACGTTATAATCGAAGACGAGGCCCTTGAACTCAATAGAGCAAGATTGCGGGTCTACGTACTGCCGAAGCTCTTGCTGGCAATAGTACATCGCCTGGTCTTCGAATTTTTTGAAGTCAGTTTTGACTTCGCCGGCCGCGCTCAAGGCGAACTCATACTCAAGATCGGGCGCGTCTACGGTCTTGACCAGCCCAGGCACACCGGATGCGATTCGATACCAATACTGCTGCCGCAGCGGTTGGCGCTTCTGAACATCGCGCAGAACGAACGAGGTCCGCAACCACAGCCACGGTTCCTCTCGCGTCGTTACCCCGTTGGCGTCTCTGTTCAGGTAGATGACCGGCTCGTCGAACTTGACGATCCCGGTGTTCTGATCGATTGTGAACCGCCGGCCATCCTTCGGTCCGCGAGTGATCGCCGCGTCATATCCGCCGCCATAGATCAGCCACGGAGTCAGGTTCTCTACGTAATTGTTCGGCAGCAGTTGGCGCGCGTTCTCCGCAATCGATGCGGGCTTGGTGCTGTTGTTCTTTGCCCCCTGCTTGCGATCGTAGAAGTACCCCAACACCATCGCAGGCTTGCGATCGGGGCGCTTCGCGTCGGAGAAGTCAGTCAGTGAGACCTGAGCGTTGTCGAGCGGGAGGAGCCGGGTTCGATCGTTCAGCGTGAAGACCTCATCGACGTACTTTGATGGACTGTAGCCAGACCCAGCCGAAGCGCGTTCGACGGCTTTCAGCAGTTGCGCGAACTGGGACTTGCCAGGGATCTCTTCGTCGTCCTCGACGATCCGGAAGGTCCGCCAGATGCACTGTCGCGCTAGATCCCTTTGGTCCGCATCGACTCCTAGAAACGACTCCGGATCTTCATTGAGCCAACCGCCAGCCGGCTTGTAGCTCAGCTCGTCGATCGGCTTGACGTAGTCGCCGCCGAATGGAGTGTACCCAACTGCCTCCAGCCGAAGGTCGCGCTGAAACCGGATCGGAGCACCTTGGACGCAAATCCACTCAGGAACCACCGGAGGCTCAGTCGTGAAGGTCGCCTCGATCGCTCTCGGATCATTCGTTGGCGCCTGGATGCCTTCACCGATCCGGACGATCCGCGATCGATCATCCCAACCCAAGACGATCTGCAGTCCAACCGAATCGAGCAACTGGGTCAGCGCGTTCGTTGCCAACTCGCCCTGCCATGAAATCGGAGGAGTGATCTCCGGCACGAGCGAGACATCGACGCCGACTTCGCCAATCGCCTCCAGGCAATCCCCGACCATCTCGCGGAGGGTTCGCCGAACTCCGTTCTGTACGTTGAATGCCCCGAATACCGTCCCATAGTGCCACCGCCAGCGCCGGTCCTGCAATGACACCTCCCGCATCTTCGCAGGCCCAGGAGGGACCACGGATCGAATCACGCGACAGTCAGATAGTCGGAGGTAGCCCGAGCCGTAAAACACATCCAGGACGCCGAATTGAGCGACTGGCGCCCCAAGGATGAACCGCAGGGTAACCAGCCCTGGCTGGACGCCGGCCGATCGACCGATCGAGCATTGCCCGTCCGCCGCGAATCCGTTCCATCGAAAGATCCCCTGCAAGTCCATCGGCCAGCCCTCAAGATAGATCGACCACTTCGCCGATAGACGCCTGCACCGACACGTCCGGCCAGCGCCGCCGGAACGTCACGATCCGCCCGAGGATCGCGTCGCCCGCCTGCTCGCCTTCGCCCAAGTCCAATACGTAACAGATGGAGTCCTGACCGTCTGGGTTGTTACGGTTGCGAAATCGCATCGGAGGGATCGACGCAAGCCAGCTCATCGTCAGCGCGTGTTCCAGTTCCATCTGCGACTGAACCGCATCGATGGCCGGACCGTTCCACCATGCCAAAACCGTAAGACGTTGCATCGCTGCTCCAAAGGTCTCGCGCGAGACCTTACGAAATCGTTACACCGAAACCCAGGTCCAGGGTCACGTCAGCGAGCCGCGCGCCGACCAGGACAACGCCGGTCGTCCAGGTGATCTTGTCGAGCGGATCAAGGATTGATCCTCCCGCGTGAATGTCCGCCGCCGCGATCGTCTTAGTGGATGCGACGCGCCCGAAGTCGCAAGTCCCGCCGGGTTCAGCGGTCAGCTTAGTCGAGATGCCGCCGGAGGACTCCCAGTTGATCCGCGCCCTCGATCCGACCTTGACCGTCGGAGTCGCACTGGCGAGCCGGGTAGTCACCGTCGCCCCATCGCGAGCCGTTAGCGTCGTGGCGTTCGATTCGAGAATCAGCTCCCCGCCCATGCAAGTGATGGTTGCCACCGTCACCCGGGAAGAGACCGAGACCGATGGACGCACGCGCGCCCCAGGTCGCTCGATGATGTTCAGCGCCGACACCGCGGCGCTCGATGGATCATCTAACAGGATCGATCCGCCGTAGACGTTGACCACGGAGGAGGAGTCCAGCCCAAAGAGTTGAATCGGGAACCCTTCCAGCGTGTTAGCCGGCGATGCAAAGACCGTAACCGTCCCCGTCCCGTCGTTTAGGTCGATCAGGATCCGGCCCGCCCCAACCCCCGGACCGTCGCCAATGTTTACGGTCAGAGTTCCGGAGCCATCGCCCAGCGTCAGGAACCGCGTCCGATATTCTGGGTAGCCGGCTGCGTTCGTTGGAGGCAGTCCGATCGCCCCGGTGTAGCTCGCCTTGATCGTCAGGCTGGCGTAGTTCGTCGTGTCCGTCAAACCATAGAGTACCGCGACGGATGAGTCTTCGAGCACGAGGTCATCGGCCGCGCTCGGTAGCGTGCCGCCGGACCAGTTCGCCGCGAGGTTCCAGAAGTTCGGACCGCTCGCCGCGGTGATTTCGGTGACCGTTGCCGTGCCGCTGGACGCGCTCGCCGTGATCGTGTGAGGCACGCCACCGGCCCGCGCCGTCAATTGCAAGCCGACGAGTACCGTCGACTCGATCCGCTGCGCCGCGATGAGTTCCTGATGCTCCGGTTCGCTGGAGGCATTCCACGCCGCGATCAGACCATCGATGATCGTCGCGAGGCTGGAGGTCGTCGAGACGTAGGAAACGGTCTTGCCGTTGATCGTCACGTTGTAGGTATGGGATCCGGTCGCGCTCCAAGTCACCCTCGTCACCTGTGCCACGCTTGCCGCCCGTCCGGTCCAGGTCTTCGTCGCCATCAAACCCTCCGATGCGGGACGCCCCGCAACTCTTGGTGCCACTCAAACTCGTAGGTCCAACTGATCTCGTACTCAGTATCGATCCGGCCAAGTACGCGCGGACTCGATCGCTCGATCCGTGGCTTGCGCATCAGTGCGAAAGGCCAAATCGGAGGAGGAGGCTCAGGGTAGCCAAACAGCCCGACGGCTCGCCCGCTCTGAGTATACTGCCAGGGCGTGTTCTGCGTGCCGACCTGCCGCTCTGGGAAGTTGACCGACCCGCCCGCATAGACGTACTCAAGGCCCCCAGGCCCCTCCGTGAGCGATTCCGAGAACTCCAGAAGGCCATCCGAGCTACCCAGCCGCTCCGCTTCGTAAACGATCCGGTAACCCATGCCCGTAGCGAAGACGTCGTTAGCTTGGTTCGGAAGGCTAGAATCGATAATGTATGGCCCGAGGAGGCAGTTCAACCGAAGCAACTGCATGACCGTCGGAGTGTCGGTGTCGTCCTCAAGGAACACCAAGTCGAGGTCGGCTTGGTAGATCCTCTGCCTCCGCAGGATCTCGGCCGTCATCTGTGACTGAGTGGCATTGGTCCCCTGGAGGACGATCCGCCCGGAGATGTCCCATCGCTCGCGCAACTTCGCGACACGTTTGGTCACATCGTAGACCGGCGAATAGGTGATCGATGCGACGGCTTCGTTCTGCGGAAGCGTATTCGGTCCGACTCGTAATCTCATCCTCCGTTCGCCCTCCGTTGGATCCGCGCTTCGATGTCCTGAGTTGCTTTCATCAAGTCAGCAACGGCCACTCCGAGTTCATTGAACTTCTTTCCGTACTGATCGCGGATCTTGTCGTTGATTGCAGTCGCTGCCTTCTCAGTGTCCATAGTAACTTGCACCACCCAATCAGCAGCATCGTCTATGTTGATATTGATACGTTGGCGCATTTCATCCAGCGCGTTGACTCGTTGCCGCGATGCGGCTCTGATTCCGAGTCGATCAAAGCCTGCTGCCTCAGCACGCCTAATAGCTTGCAACTCAATTTCTGCGTCGATCTCTTCGGAAAGGCCCCGCAATCGAGTAAGCTCCTGCGCGCTCAACTGTTGTCCTGCCGCAAGCCGTTCCCGCAGCATAACAATCTCGCGCTGATTCGCTTCATCCATCAATCCGAACCGGACCGCTGCGGACTGTGTTGCCGCTTCTTCTGCCGCGATCTTTTGCTCAATAATTGAAAGGGATTCTTTATTTGCTTCTAGCACCTGCTGCGCAGTCTGCAACTCCTGATCCCCAAGCCTCTGCGTTAGCGATAGCTCTTGCTCTCGCAAGGACAGTATCCGAGCCGCTGCGGTTTCATTACCGCTGAATGCCGCGTTTTGCAGGCCCGTGATTTCCTTAGCTATCGATGCGAGCTGTTCTTGATCGTCGAGGCCAGTCCGTGATAGATCCCAGGTCTTAGCGGTCACTTCGTATTGCGCCCGCATCCGATCGGTCAGCGTCTGTTGAATGTCGGCCCTCTGCCGTTCGTATTCGGCGATCTGCTGAACCTTGATCTGCTGCTGAGTCAACTGCTTGTCTAGCACTTGACCTTGACCCCTCACCGTCGAGATGTTGCCTCCTGTCATTAGCTGCGCGAAAGGATTGTAGGACGAACTGCCGATTCCCTCAAACGTGCTACCGGGTGTCGCACCTCCACCAATGCCCGTCCCGAACAACCCCCTCTGAGGTGTCTTGGCAGCTTCCTTGAGCATCTGAAACGCCGACGTCACACCGAAGGCAGCGCCACCGAGAGCAGCGAGTCCCGCCGCCGCTGTTCCGGCAGCACCCGCCCCGACGCTAGCGACGCCAACGCCGGCTAGTCCGCCTGCCAGCACGTTCGCGCCTCGCATCATCGCCGCCCCGCCACGCGCCGCCATCCCGCCAAGTCCGGTGAGTTGTGCCGCACCCTCGACCGATGAAATGGTCGCCCCCTTGAGCCGTGCCGCGTTCAGCGCCTCCTGAGCCGCAGTAGCCGCGATGGTCGCTGTATTGAACAGCCGCATCGCCTTCTCCATGCCCAGGAATAACTTAGTACCGCCGACCGTTAGATCGATGGTCCCTTGCATCGCGAGAAGCGAGTCTTGCACCTTCTGCAATTCGGTCTCGCCGGTCAGCCCGAAGAACACCATGCCGCGAGCCAACTTCATAACCGACTCGGAGGTCTCCGCGAACGATTGCAACAACTCGCGACCCGCGCCGTTGGCCTGATCGATTCGCCGTTGGTAATCGCTTAACGAACGGGCTTGCTGTTGTTCGGATTGCTTTGCGACGCGCTGAGTCTCTCGCGCCTTTTCCTGCTCCGCCTTGACGAATGCCCGGTTGTTCAATTCCGCGATCCGACTGTTCTCGCGCGATTGTGCCGCCGCCTGACGCTGACGGTCCGCCTGTTCTCGCGCGAGCCGCTTCTGTTCGTTCGCCTCAGCAGTTCGCAGCGCCTTCGACTCCGACGCTGCCTGACGCTGACTCGCTGCCTCTTGCTGCGATAGCTGCCGCTTGTTATCGGCTACGCTCTTGTCGGTCTCTTTGATTACCTGCGCCGCGTTCTTTTGTGCCGCGACGAGTTCGGCGAGACTTTGCGGACTCGCTGCGCCGGCCTGCCGCTCCTCTGCCACCTTGTTCAGCGCCTGCTCGAGCTGTTGCGCCGACGCGATCCGCTTTGCGTCCAACTGCTGATCGAGTGCGAACCCCGCGCGCTTGAGAGCCTCAAGGTCCCGGGCGTGCTTGTTCTGGAGGTTCCATAAAGTGTCGGCTCCCTTCAACTGTTGATCAATCGCCTTTTGCGCGAGCGACTGCGACGGGCCATCGCTGACGGACTTCTGAGCGCGAGCGATCGACTGACCGAAGTCGCGGATCACCTGCTGAGCCGCAGGGTCCGCTTTGGCGGTTAGGAGAAATTCGACTTCGCGCATCGCGTCACTTCCTCATGGTCACGAGTGCCAAGATCAGCTCATCCTGCGATCGCTTGTCGATCCTCGCCTGTTGCTCCGACAGAGCCGCTATCGCCCCGGACAGGAATGGATCGGCCCTCTCTGCGTCCGTCAGGTGCCCCGACTGCCAGAGACGCACCACCGCCTCCTCGCCCGCCCCCAGGTCGGGATTGTCACGCCAATGACCTTTGGGACACTCGACCGAACACTCACACGGAGTCAGCCCCGGACGAACGACCGGCAAGCCTACCCGGTCGACCATCACTTTTCCGGTTTCCTCGTCGAACATCCAGCGCCGGCAGTCGGAACACTTGCGAAATGCGACCTTCGGATGGAGCGTGCGATTCCGCACCGCCGTCAGGATTTTCCCAGGATCTCGTCCCCGGTCTTCGGCTGCTCTAACGTGTCGGATGCCTTCTCGCCCCGCATGATATAGTACATATCGAAGAGTAGGGCTTTCTTGAGGCAGAGGAGGATCTCTTTGGAGAAGGGCAGCTCCTCGCTCCAGTTCGTCAGGTGCGACGCGACGATCTCGACGACCAGCTTGTAGCCGCGTTGTGGATCCGCGAAGATCGCGTTCTTTACTTGTGCCGCGTACCGCTCGGCATCAGCACCGAGGATCGGACGGAACGCGAACCACAGGTGCCCGTGGATGCCCTCCTTCTCCGCGATGTATGCCGTCTGCTCAACTCCGTCGCGGATGATGTTCTGTCGCCAATCGCTGACCTGTCGTTCCATTGCTCACTCCAAACAAAAAAGGGGGAACCGAAGCTCCCCCCTATCGTACCCGACTGCCTGCCGTGGGCAACTGATTACGCCTTCCACATTCTCAGTTGTGCGTCTGATGCCGCAGGGCTGCTCATCGTCGAGGTTCGATACGCCTCGAGCTGCACGGGGAAGGTAATCCGGCCGCTCGCGGGAATCGTTGGTGCCGCGTTCGGGATCTTCGCGTTGCCAAAGGCAAAGGTGTAGGTCGTAGTTCCATCACTGATCGCAAGCGATGCCGCAGCGCCAGCGAGCGCCGCCCGATACAGCGCGAGATTGTCCGAGTTGAAGACGCAATCCAGCTCCAGGGTCACCGCGAGGTCTTGCGCCTCAAAGTCGACCGGAGTGATCGCGTTCTGAAAATTCTGATCGTCGACCACGTTATCGATCAGCAGTCGGAAGGACTTGATTTTGTACGCAGTCGAATTGTAGGTGAACGTCGCATCCGAGAACAGAAAAGAACTCTCGCAAGTGTAAGCCGTCGCCGGCCACGAGGAGCTGTAGACGGTCTCCGCTTTGCCGGTGCAACTAAGATTCCAATTGACATACTGTTGCTCGCTTCCGCTGACTTCCAGGGTTGTCGGCCACACTTCATAGAGGTATTTTGCCGCCACCTTGTCGACGGCAGCGTAGAACTTGGTCAGGGCTTCGGCGGGTAGCCACGGATCGCCAGAGGTTCCGGTGCCAGCCGATCCGCCGACCGACCCGACGACGCGCCCTAGAATCCAGTCGATCTCCGTCGGACCGAAGTAGCCAGAGATGGATCCGGCAGAGGTGTCAGTGGCAATCCTCGCGCGACAGCTTCGGCGCTGGCGACTACCGCGATGGCCGTCCTCGCGGAGGAATGTCCGCGACCCGGCCAGCGAACACTCGCGGAAGGATACCGCGACAGCATTGGTCGAAAGGGCAGAATTGTCCGCGACGACGACGCGGGAGACGGAACTTTGGCTCATCGGTTGGTCCTCCGTCTCTCAATCATCCCTGTCGGCAATCACTTTACAGGAGCCCACCCCTGCCGTCCGATTATCCCGTCGATCCTCATTAAGTAGTCCTCACCCGGTGTCGGGTGCCGCGTCGCAGGCTCCACGACGCCTCCGCCTAGGATCGACAGCGCTTCCTCTGCTGATCCGGCCGCGATCCAAATCGACAGGCCTCGATTGGTTCCCCAGTACCATCCGTCGATGATGGCTTTGGTTGCAGATTCTGCAACTCCTTCAAAGGTCTCGCGCGAGACCTTTGGAACAGTCGGGTCTTTCTTGCTCATGGTGCGGGTACTCCGAGTTGGGAAGTGTCACGCGGGAGATAGGTGACGTAGACCGTCACGACCACCGCCGAAACATCATAGCCGGCGTTGAACGGTTCGTCGGGAAACTGCGGCCCCTGTTGTGCGTCGACCCGCTGAAAGGTCATCGCATCATCGCTGGAAAGCGCGGTGGTCAGTTGGCGCAGCGGATAGGGCGCGTGTCCGTGGGCCTTGTTCTTGAAGATCGCCATCACCCTTTCGGATACAGCAAGGTGGTTTTCCAGCCCGTCGGTCAGGTCGCTATCCTTCGGCTCGATAAACACGACGACGCACTGTAGCCCGATTTCTTCGCGACGGTTCTCGAAGACCGGATCCGTCCGCGATCCAGGGACCACGAAAAGCCCCGGCTCCCACCTCATTCCGCGGTTATAGGCTTTCTTCTGGATCTTGAGATTGAACCCATCGAAATCGGCGTCCGCCGCGAGTGTGTCGTGGATCGCGTTCAAGACTTCCCAGTGGCGACTCATCAGCGTCATAGTCGTATCCTGCATCCATCGGATGAAACAACTGGATCCCGTTCTCAAACCGCCACGCCATCACCCGGACTTTCTCAAGGCTCCCTGGTCGCGCGTGCGTCGGATGGCCTTTCTTTCTCGGTGTCGGTGGCTCGTCTGGTTCCGGCTGATTGTCGCCGGTAACAGCGATACCCTCCGAAGGTCCGAACAGTTCGTCGAGATTAACCCCCCACCAAGAACTCAAAACATAGATCCTCAAACGGCTCGCGGATGCTTTCCAGGTTCTCCTCGTGAACGTAGTAGAACTCGCGGGCTGGGATGCGACTAGTCCCGAACTGTTGGTATTTCGCGTAGGGGATCGTCACACCTAGCCGAAGGTCACGCGGTCCAATGGTCTCAGTCTGCCCCTCTGCGCCCCGTGTGGTCGATGCTCGGAGCATCTTGCCGGAGAGGATCAAGAGCGGATGCGGCCCGTATCGCGCGACAGTCGCCGGCGCGTGAGGAGGCCACACTTGCGAGGAGCTGTTTCGAGTCCGGATGAAATTGTCCGCGATCGCGTCATGGATCCTTGGCACGATCTGATTGAAGACCCGATCGAGCGGCGCGGACTCCATCGCATCGGCGAAGTCGCCGAATACCTTCACCGCGTCCTCAGCCTTGAACCGCTTCGGGATCATCGGACCGCCTTCGCGGATCGCCTGCACAGGCACCGCCACTGGGAATAGTCGACCGTCCGCTTGACCGACTTGATGATCCAGTCGACCTCGACCTTGAGAATATCCGACGGCAATGGCTGGATCGGATCCGTCCCGTCGTTCAGCGTCTCCGCCCAGACGACGAAGACCATATCGTCCACGTCGTAGCCGACCGATGTCGCCGCCGCGACGATCTTCTCATCGTGGCTTGGATTGCACCGCAAGACCTTGACGCCTCCGCCCGGTGCCGTTGGTGTGGCTCCGTCGAACTCGCGGTCAGGTCCAAACTCAAAGCCGGCATCCTCGACGCCGTCGATCCATTGCCAATCGTCCTCGAAGTCGACCGACAGCTTGTGCTCGAAGTCGACAGGCGACGGGATCGGTGTGATGCTCGCCGTCCCTTCGTAATCGAGGAACGGCCCATAGAGAACACCATCGGCCACCTCGCCAGGATCAGGGATCCAGGTGACAGGACCGACGAACGAATAGGGGACGATCCGGATCGCCATCAGCTTACCCTCGTTCTCGCGCCGCTAGTGTAATTGTAAGTCACGGTCGCTAAGGTCGTGGTCCCGTTGGTGTCTTTGAAGACCAGGGTAGCGGTCCCGTTGCCGTTGTCGGTCACCTGCACCGATCCGGTAGCACCGCTTGCCGCGAGCTTCTGCAATACCAAAGCCGCCGCCAACTGATTATCGAGATTAGCCGTCGCAAGCCCCATCGCCGCGCGGATCGTCGTTGCCGCCGCTGGGTCGGTCCATACCGCTCCGGGATTGACAGCCGCAGTGATTGCGTCGAGCTGCGTATCGAGGTCTGCCGCCGCGAGTCCAACTGCCGCGCGAATCGCCGCAGCGTATCCGGCGCTGACCCAGACACCGACGCCGATCTCCGTGACCGCGCTAGACGATAGTGCGTTGTCGTCGATGGCACTCGCTGCGAAGTGTGTACTGGCGATTACTGCCGGTTGGAGTTCGTGGATGTCCGACGCGACGTGATTGGATCCCGTCACCTGTACCGTTCTCTGGTTGTAGTTTGCGGCGATCAAAACGCCATCGAGGTAGCCGGCCCGGGTCGAAGTCCAGTGGGTCGCAAGTGCCGCTCCGTCGGTCCCCCGCATGTCGGTGTTGGTGGTCGTCGTGTCGACAAGAACAACCCGCGAAACGTGGCCGGATGGGTTGATTCCAAGGCTTGCGAAGTTGGCCGGAAACGTGACGCCAGAAATCGAGCCAACGGAACCAGTGACGTTCCCGCCGACGTTTCCAGTGACGCTGCCAACCGATCCTAAAAGATTGCCAGTGATGTTGCCAGTGATCCCAACAGCCCAAGAGGTGACAAGCGACAATCCATCGGATGCCAGCTTGTAACTGAGCTTGTCGCCGACAACTTCCGCGATGGATCGCATCCGGCCATC
>Ga0315902_10008583_pt1 | contig 13821 bp, 6 predicted proteins | sample LakEriMetagenome_9_FD_203523 | JGI IMG/M metagenome (GOLD analysis project Ga0315902, IMG submission 203523) | Freshwater fungal communities from buoy surface, Lake Erie, Ohio, United States - Buoy 12 MA117 | ecosystem: Environmental > Aquatic > Freshwater > Lake > Lake biofilm | place: USA... | reverse complement strand
AACCTTTTCTATATGGAGATCTAAACTCAGGGTTTATAGAACTACCAAGTTGTATTATTTCACAATCTGTTGTTCCTGCTAAATGTAACAACCCTGAATCCATTGTAATAAAACACATAGATTTATTAATGAGATGCCAAGTTTGAGATAGTGGGGTTTGATTCATTAAATTTAAACCTAAATCAATTGGAAAATTAAATACAGGTTTATCTACATTGGACCCACCAAGTTCGGATGAATCTTTACCTACCGATACAACGGCAATACCTTTTTGATTTAAAAGTTTTGTGAGTAGTTGCCATTTTTTTGCGTCCCATGTTCTTGAGTTCCAATTTTGAACGGGGTGAATTAAAACATATTTTTCGGGTAAACCATCAATTGGTTGATATTGATGAGGTATATAATCTAATTCCATTTCATCTTTGGTTAACATAAACCCAAGATTAATTGCATGGAATTGTCTAATATCCATTACATTATGTTTGTAACAAACACCATTTGGGTGATAACCAATATTAAATGAGTTAAAGATCTCGTATTCTTTTTTCTGTTCTTCAGATATAATATTGGAAACCTCATCATAAACAACATTGACATATGGGTTGTTTGAAAATAGATATGGGTGATGAGTTATAACTGAAATTTTTTGATTATAACTATTAAAAAGCTTTCTAAGAGTGGGGGTTACTGCTAAGGTATCACCTAATGCCCTGCAACCTAAAACATCTAAACATACTTTCTTCATAAATTAATTATAAAGAATTTAACTTAAAAATAAATAAGTTATGGTGTCATCATTGAGGGATTTGGGGCTGTCCATTCTGATGTTGATAAAATCACCAAAATTTCATCATAAGTGTATGGACCTTCTTTTGTTGTTAAGTTAGACACACACTCAGGTATTATTCCATCCCATTTAACAAATGTCTTTGTTTGGTCTACCGATTTTCTAACGGTATCAATCGATGTTTCTAAAACCTGAGTAAAATCAATCTTATTTAATTCAGATATATTAAATATCATAAAGTTTCTATTATCGTATTCTTGTAGTTGATTCATAATTTTTAATTATCATATCCATAAATTATCCCATTATCTATAATTTTCCATACCGAGTGAAAATTAGATGTTGGTTTTTCCATAAGTAGTTGATCTATATAAATCCACCAAGAATTAAGTTGTTGTTCAGTTAAGGTAGAAGAACACAGTTTTCTATATTCAATACCATATGGTTGTTCTTGATTTAAATCAAATGAAGTTAAATTAGTATTAAAATTAATTTTTTGTTCGTCTGTTGTTTTAAAAGTTATTTGTCTCATTTTACCATTATCATATAGTGTTGGGTCCCCCCATATGTTAATCCATTTGACGTGTATGTATTAAAATCATAAACGCCTCCGGTTGTTGTTTCTCCTCCACACCAAGGACCTGAGTAATAAAAATTAGCACCACAATAAACAGTAGTCATTCCGCCCCATCCTCCTCCATACCCCGCAAAACCACAACAATCTCTCATATAGTAAATATTATTATTTGTGCCTGTTGTTGTATATCCAACCGCCCCTTGCATACCTGGATAATCCGTTGTACCGTAAACCGCAGTATTACTTTTTATTGTGGAATTAGTGTATGATTGTTGAGTATCGGAACCAAAAAATGTTGAGTAGTTTATAGAAGATACTTTATAAATAAACGGACCCCAGCTATTATCGGCATTTGTTCTTTGATTACCAAATATAAATGATGTAAATGTTGCATTACCATCCCATATTTCACCCCATCCTAATTGATACGCCTTAGAAAAATCATTTATATTACCTACCGTACCACCTTTCCAACCCCAGTTTTCACCACCTAAGTTTACTGATGGAGCACTTCTAGCAATTAGCGTCCACCCTCCACCATCAGTTGTCATATCACAATGAACTTGATATGGTGATGAGGTCGGTCCACCAGGATAAACCCAATACAATCCGTCATATCCCGCAAGTTGGGGGAATGTATCGATAATGTCTTTACAAGTTTTACAAGTATTGAAAAATGTTGGTCCACTATTTCTTAATGTTTGTGTGATTTCAGATTGAGTTAAAACTCTATTATATAAAGCCCATCTAAATATACTACCTTTCCATTGATTATCCCCTCTACCCAAATATTGCGTACCACCATTAGTATCGTAATAAGGAGTTGAGGATGCTTGTGTTCCTGAAGCTACTCCATCATGATAATATGTTCCTCCTCCGTTTACAGAAGTAAAGATGCCCAAGTGATATCTAGTAGTTGATACCGTTACTAAACTAGAAAACCCTGCACTATAATTTGAACTGTAGTGATAGTAAAGTTGGGTTGGGTTATTGGTTGATCCGTAAAGATAAAAATTAAAGGTTCTTCCCGCTCCTGCAACACCAATCATACATCTAAATTGACTATTAAAATCGGTTAAAGCGTCTATTTTATACCAAACGGCAAGTGTTATACCGTTAGACCAAGTAATATTGTTAAAGTTATTTGAATCCCCTATTGATATTAAATCGTCACTACCATCAAAAGTAAATGTCCCTGTGGCACTATTCCAACCCGTACCATTAGACAAAGTCCCATTCCCAACACCACCACTATTCATTAATGGGTAAAGTGTGGATCCATTTTTAGGGTATGATGAAACACAACTACTGTCAACTAAATATACTAATCCGTTGGTAATAACTGCATCATAATCTTTATCTAATAAGAATTTATCCGATTGTCCCGCATAATAATTTAAACATTCATTTGCCGTGGTATAGTTTGTTCCAGCAATTTTATTAGTTAAATCTATTAATTGAGTGTCGTTTGATGGGGTATATATTGATGGTCCATTGTTTGTTTTATTTAAATAGATTGTATACCCACCCCTCACAGGAGTAATACCATTCCAATAACCCGTAGTACTTGTAGGTCCTTTTGGAACATCTCCCGTACCAATCCAAAAGTTACCCTTTTTAAGGGCTAAAGTTTCGGCACTCACATTATATTTTATTAAATTTGGCATTTAATCTTTATTTTATAAATACTTTAACTTTTAAACTTGGTTGTTATTTTTAATGGTATGGAAAAGATTAAATTATTATACCTTACACCCCACTTATCAACAGGGGGGATGCCTCAGTTTGTATTAAAAAGAATTCAATTATTACAAAACTTTAAAGATAAAGTTGAAATATTCTTGGTTGAATATTCTCAATTTAGTAACACATACGTAGTACAACGAAATCAAATAATTGATCTTTTAGGTGAAGATCATTTTTTTACTCTTGGTGGTACCGATGAGGTTAATAGAAAATATGAATTAATTAATATTATTAAAAACAATAATATTGATATTATTCATTCGGAAGAAATGTTGGATGGATTTGAGTCGTTTAATAAAATTCCAATTGATTTATTAAATCAAATTTATTCAAATGATAGAACTTGGAGAATTATTGAAACGTGTCATAACATTTGGTTTAATCCCCCATCAGATAAAAAATTACATCCAGACGCATATTGTCTTGTTACACCATATCATATGGAAGTTTCTTTTAAGAATGTTGATCCAATTAAATATCTATGGTTATACCCTTATGAAAATAAAGTAAAACCTATTTTAGAAGAAAATGAAATTTACGGAGATTTTAAACAACTTCCTCTTATACATAAAATAAAATTAAGAGATGAACTTGGTTTAGATATGTTTAAAACACACGTATTAAATGTGGGGTTGTGGACAAGTGGTAAAAATCAAAACGAAGGGGTTGAGGTTGCGAGAACTTTGGTAGAATCAAATCCTAATATTGAATTCCACTTTATTGGAAATCAGGCCCCAAACTTTGAAAATTATTGGGGTCCAATCATAGAAAATCTTCCATCAAATGTTAAAGTATGGGGAGAAAGAAATGATGTTGATAAATTTATGCAAGCTTGTGATGTTTTAATGTTTAATTCAACTTGGGAATGTAATCCATTGGTTATCAGAGAAGCGATTAATTATGGTATGAAAATATTAACAAGAAATTTACCACAATATATGGGAATGTTTGATTCGTTTATTACCCCAATTGATGGAGATAATAATAATATATCAAAACAATTAGTGGATTTAATATCAGATAACAAAACATATGATATACCAAATGATGAGAATTTTGGGGAAAATTTATTTCAAATTTATAACTCAACTAAATCATTACCTATAAGGCAACAAGATCCAATTAAAAACGATTATATTTTTACACAACACTATGTGTGTCAACCATTTTTTGAAATAAAAGGACAAAGCGAAAATAAGTTTGATATAAAAATGTATGATGGTAATGATAAATTAGTTTATAGTACCACAGTACCGATTAATAGTTGGGTTAAATTAAATAGAGGGTATTACACAGATTGGAAAACAAAGGTTTGGGAAAATGGTGAATTAATTTATGATAATGTAATTAATTTAGAGGGTAAAAGAGTTTATATATCATTTGGATCTAAATCGTTGGGAGATACTATGGCTTGGATGCCATATGTTGAAGAATTTAGAAAAAAACATAATTGTACGTTAATTGTGTCAACATTTATGAATTTCTTATTTAAAGATCAATACCCTGATATTGAATTTGTAGAGCCCGGAAATGTTGTGATGAATATTCATGCTCAATACAGATTGGGTTGGTTCTATAAAGAAGATGGTTCGGTGGATTATGATATGACACCTAATGATTATAAAAAACAACCATTACAAAAAACGGCAACAGATATCTTGGGTCTTGAATATACGGAGATTAGACCAAAACTTAAATTACCAAATGTATCAAAAAAGAAAAAAGTTGGAATTGGTTTCCACTCAACAGCACAATCAAAGTATTGGAATAACCCCGATGGTTGGCAAAAAGTTGTTGATTACCTTAACAGTTTGGGTTATGAATGTATGATCTACTCCAAAGAAGGTGATGGGTATATGAATAACAATTATCCTAAAGGTGTAACAATATATGAAGGTGGTAATTTACAAGAAGTAATTGATGATCTTGTAACTTGCAAATTTTTCATTGGTTTAGGATCAGGACTGTCTTGGTTGGCTTGGGCTTGTAAATTACCTGTTGTTTTAATATCAGGGTTTAGTGAGAAGTGGGCTGAAACAAAATTAGATACATACCGAGTTATAAACGAGAACGTATGTCACGGATGTTTTAATTCAGAAAGATTAGATGCCGGAGATTGGAACTGGTGCCCACTACATAAAAATACCGACAGAATGTTTGAGTGTACCAAAAGAATAAGTTCAGATATGGTTGTTAAAGAAATAAATAAAATAATATATAAAGAAGAAACCATGGAAAAAATTGAAGATAAGATATTTGATTGGGGAGGAAGAAGTGAATGGTATGTTAAACAAGCTGAAGAAGAAATATTTGAAGGTAATACTTATGAAAGATTTTTTGAGGTTGAGGAAGGTGATGTTGTTGTTGATTTAGGGGCATCTTTGGGTCCATTCACATATAAAATATTACCAAAAAACCCAAAACAATGTTATGTGGTTGAACCAATAAGTCATCAAATTGATATTTTAAAAAAGAATGTTGGTCAAGAAAACGTAAAAATCATTCAAGGTGCGATCACAGATAAAAAGAAAATTAAAATTACTTGGGACGATATGACTGAAAGTGTTCCAACGTTTACGTTCAAAGAATTCTTGGAAGAAAATAATATAAGTAAAATTGATTTTTTAAAGTGTGATTGTGAAGGTGGTGAATACGACGTGTTTCAACCAACTAATATTAAATTCCTTAAAACAATTCCAAAGATTGTCACAGAATTTCACTTGAGAGATGATGAAAGTTTTAATAAATGTAAGTTTAAATGGTTTAGAGATAATATTCTACCTCAATTTGATAACATACAAGTTTACTCAGTAGATGGTGTTGATATAAAATGGGATTTATGGAATGATCACTTTATAGAATATTATAATGAAATAATAATTTACATGGATAACAGAAAATAAAAAAACCCTCACTTAACGGTGGGGGTTTTTTATGTCTTTTAATTTGTTATTAACAATCTGCACTAAAAATAAGTGAGGATCCATCCCAATAATAACATCCTGAAGCATCAACATAGTAACCTTGAGCAGAAGGTGTTGTACAATCTTTATCGTCAAATATTCCAAATGCACCCTCCAAACGACAAGCGGCGCCAACACATATGTGAAGGTAAACTTGTCTTACATCATTACATTGACAAGCAGTTACACAGTCATCTTGACTATAACATAATTCCACAAGACAACAATCAAGTGCACATGGAGAAGGTGTTGGTGTCATTGTTGGTGTTGGTGTTGGTGTTGGACTTACTCCCCCACCTGATGAAGGTGTTGGTGTTGGTGTTTTAGTTGGATCCGGAGTAATAGGTGGAGTATTAGGTGGTGTTGACGTAGGTGTTGGAGTTGTGGTTGGAGTATTAGTTGGTGTATTTGGAGGTGTTCTTGTTGGTGTTGCAGTATTAGTTGGTGTATTTGGAGGTGTTCTTGTTGGTGTTACTGTTCTTGTTGGTGTCATTGTTTGAGTTGGAACAGGGCTACCACCTGGAGTTCTTGTTGGAGTTACAGTTGGAGTTGGAGAACAAAAATCAATGTCATCCATTTTACTTGCATTTGCCTTAAGTATATCGTCTACTTTACTGATATTTGCACATAAAACGTCATTAACTTTACTTACTGTTGGCATATTAAATAAATTATACTAACTCAATCCAATCTTGTGAAGGATTAAAATAAATTTCATCTGCGGCGATAGCGTATCCAACAACTCTAACTATATCTGCTGATCCGGTTGGTTGTGTTGAGGTTAATGCTCCTGGTGTTGTTGATAAATAAACAGGTGATCCAACAGTAAATGACCAACTCGTGTTTTTCATATAACCTCTAATCATAACACCAATTTCAAATCCATCACTACTAACAGCAATCCCTAAAAGGTTTCTTGAGTTTGCAGCAAAATCCGCATCTGTAAGAATCCATGTTGTTGATGAACTCAAATAATACACTGAACCTCTTGTTGACGTACCAGTTACTATTGAAATCGCCTCACCGTACCAATCACCATTATTAACCAATCTATTTATTGGGTTAGTATTTAAAATGTATGTACCAGAACCTGATGTAACTGAAAGTTGAGTACTAATCGTAACACTACCATTAACATTTAATAAAGACCCATTAAAAGTTAAGTTAGGTTCTGAGTTTGCAGAGTTTGCAGTCCCGTTAGCGGTTAATACATTATTATCGGTTGTTGGTGATATAGTAGAGAATCCTGTACCTGAAGTACCATTTGTACCAGAAGTACCGTTAGTTCCCGATGTTCCGTTGGCTCCCGATGTACCATTTGTTCCTGAAGTTCCGTTTGTACCATTTGTTCCTGAGGTTCCATTTGTACCATTAGTTCCTGAAGTTCCATTGGCTCCGCTGGTTCCATTAGTTCCCGAAGTACCATTTGTTCCATTAGTTCCTGAAGTTCCGTTGGCTCCCGATGTACCATTTGTTCCTGAGGTTCCATTAGTACCATTAGTTCCTGAAGTTCCGTTCGTACCATTTGTACCTGATGTTCCATTGGTTCCGTTGGTTCCCGAAGTACCTGACGCACCGCTTACACCGCTAGTTCCATTAGTTCCTGAAGTACCATTTGTTCCATTAGTTCCGCTAGTACCATTTGTACCGTTGGTTCCGTTAGTACCTGATGTTCCATTAGTGCCGTTTGTTCCTGAAGTTCCATTTACACCTGAAGTACCATTTGTACCACTAGTTCCATTAGTCCCATTTGTCCCCGAAGTTCCATTTACTCCACTAGTACCATTAGTTCCCGATGTTCCATTTGCTCCGCTGGTTCCGTTAGTTCCTGAGGTTCCATTCGTACCATTAGTTCCCGATGTTCCATTTGCTCCGCTAGTACCATTAGTTCCTGATGTTCCATTCGTACCATTCGTTCCTGATGTACCGTTTGCACCGCTAGTACCATTTGTTCCTGAAGTTCCATTCGTACCGTTTGTTCCTGAAGTTCCGTTTGCACCGCTAGTACCATTTGTTCCTGAAGTTCCATTCGTACCGTTTGTTCCTGAAGTTCCGTTTGCACCGCTAGTACCATTTGTACCTGAGGTTCCATTAGTACCGTTTGTTCCTGAAGTTCCGTTTGCACCGCTAGTACCATTTGTACCTGAGGTTCCATTAGTACCGTTAGTACCTGAAGTTCCGTTGGCTCCCGATGTACCATTTGTTCCTGAAGTTCCATTCGTACCGTTTGTTCCTGAAGTTCCGTTGGCTCCCGATGTACCATTTGTTCCTGAAGTTCCATTAGTTCCGCTAGTCCCATTCGTACCATTAGTACCTGATGTTCCGTTGGTTCCATTAGTCCCTGATGTTCCGTTGGCTCCGCTCGTACCATTAGTTCCACTTGAACCATTTGTTCCGTTAGTACCTGATGTCCCATTAGTTCCAGATGTACCATTAGTTCCGTTTGTGCCTGATGTTCCATTTGTACCATTAGTACCTGAGGTTCCATTTACACCACTTGTTCCATTTGTACCTGAAGTTCCATTTGTTCCGTTTGTACCAGAAGTCCCATTAGTACCATTTGTCCCACTAGTTCCATTAGTACCGCTAGTGCCGTTAGTTCCATTTGTTCCGTTAGTTCCGTTGGTACCTGAAGTTCCATTTGTCCCGTTAGTTCCGTTAGTACCATTTGTACCTGAAGTTCCGTTGGTTCCACTAGTTCCATTTGTACCGTTTGTGCCACTTGAACCATTCGTACCATTAGTTCCGCTTGTGCCATTTGTACCATTTGTTCCTGAAGTTCCATTCGTCCCTGAAGTACCATTAGTACCATTCGTTCCACTTGTACCATTAGTACCTGAAGTTCCATTCGTTCCGCTAGTTCCATTCGTACCATTTGTACCTGATGTACCATTAGTTCCTGAAGTTCCGTTAGTACCACTGGTGCCATTTGTTCCATTTGTACCTGAAGTTCCGTTGGTTCCACTAGTTCCATTTGTACCATTAGTTCCTGATGTTCCGTTTGTACCTGAAGTCCCGTTTGTTCCGTTAGTACCACTTGAACCATTTGTTCCATTAGTCCCTGATGTTCCGTTGGTACCATTTGTTCCTGAAGTTCCATTAGTACCATTTGTTCCGTTTGTACCATTAGTTCCTGAAGTTCCATTAGTTCCTGATGTTCCGTTAGTACCTGACGTTCCATTTGTTCCGTTAGTACCACTCGAACCATTCGTCCCATTAGTTCCCGATGTACCATTCGTTCCGCTAGTTCCATTAGTACCATTGGTTCCTGATGTACCGTTAGTCCCACTTGTTCCATTAGTACCGTTTGTACCTGATGTGCCGTTTGTTCCATTTGTCCCCGATGTTCCATTTGTACCGCTAGTACCATTCGTACCTGACGTTCCATTTGTACCATTTGTTCCGCTTGTACCATTAGTACCTGATGTACCGTTTGTTCCACTAGTTCCGTTTGTACCATTTGTTCCACTTGTACCATTAGTTCCTGACGTTCCATTCGTCCCACTAGTTCCATTTGTACCGTTAGTTCCTGAAGTACCGTTAGTTCCTGAAGTACCATTTGTTCCTGATGTTCCGTTAGTCCCATTTGTTCCCGAAGTTCCATTAGTACCTGATGTACCATTTGTACCGCTAGTTCCATTAGTACCATTAGTCCCTGAAGTTCCATTTGTTCCCGATGATCCATTAGTACCATTTGTACCTGATGTTCCGTTTGTTCCCGATGTCCCATTAGTTCCGTTAGTCCCATTTGTTCCGCTAGTACCATTTGTTCCATTCGTTCCACTTGTACCATTAGTTCCTGAAGTCCCATTTGTACCATTAGTTCCGTTGGTTCCTGACGTTCCATTTGTTCCATTCGTACCGCTAGTCCCGTTGGTTCCTGATGTTCCATTAGTGCCAGATGTTCCGTTAGTACCATTTGTACCACTAGTACCATTTGTTCCATTAGTTCCCGATGTACCATTTGTACCTGAGGTTCCGTTAGTTCCATTCGTACCGCTAGTTCCATTAGTACCATTAGTACCCGAAGTTCCATTTGTTCCGCTAGTCCCATTAGTACCGTTTGTTCCCGATGTTCCATTAGTGCCAGAAGTTCCATTCGTACCTGATGTACCGTTTGTACCTGAAGTACCATTTGTTCCGTTTGTACCACTAGTTCCATTAGTTCCGTTAGTTCCATTTGTACCCGACGTACCATTTGTTCCTGAAGTACCGTTGGTACCACTTGAACCATTTGTTCCATTAGTCCCTGATGTACCGTTTGTTCCATTTGTACCGTTAGTTCCCGAAGTTCCATTAGTCCCTGATGTACCATTCGTTCCATTGGTTCCACTTGTACCATTTGTTCCTGACGTTCCATTAGTTCCTGAAGTTCCGTTTGTACCTGAGGTTCCATTTGTTCCGTTCGTTCCTGAAGTACCATTTGTCCCTGAAGTACCATTTGTTCCATTTGTACCTGAGGTTCCGTTCGTACCTGAAGTACCGTTTGTTCCATTGGTCCCGCTCGTACCATTGGTTCCTGAAGTTCCATTCGTACCGTTAGTTCCATTAGTCCCTGATGTACCGTTTGTTCCATTTGTACCGTTAGTTCCTGATGTACCATTTGTTCCACTTGTACCATTAGTTCCTGACGTTCCATTCGTCCCACTAGTTCCATTTGTACCGTTAGTTCCTGAAGTACCGTTAGTTCCTGAAGTACCATTTGTTCCTGATGTTCCGTTAGTCCCATTTGTTCCCGAAGTTCCATTAGTACCTGATGTACCATTTGTACCGCTAGTTCCATTAGTACCATTAGTCCCTGAAGTTCCATTTGTTCCCGATGATCCATTAGTACCATTTGTACCTGATGTTCCGTTTGTTCCCGATGTCCCATTAGTTCCGTTAGTCCCATTTGTTCCGCTAGTACCATTTGTTCCATTCGTTCCACTTGTACCATTAGTTCCTGAAGTCCCATTTGTACCATTAGTTCCGTTGGTTCCTGACGTTCCATTTGTTCCATTCGTACCGCTAGTCCCGTTGGTTCCTGATGTTCCATTAGTGCCAGATGTTCCGTTAGTACCATTTGTACCACTAGTACCATTTGTTCCATTAGTTCCCGATGTACCATTTGTACCTGAGGTTCCGTTAGTTCCATTCGTACCGCTAGTTCCATTAGTACCATTAGTACCCGAAGTTCCATTTGTTCCGCTAGTCCCATTAGTACCGTTTGTTCCCGATGTTCCATTAGTGCCAGAAGTTCCATTCGTACCTGATGTACCGTTTGTACCTGAAGTACCATTTGTTCCGTTTGTACCACTAGTTCCATTAGTTCCGTTAGTTCCATTTGTACCCGACGTACCATTTGTTCCTGAAGTACCGTTGGTACCACTTGAACCATTTGTTCCATTAGTCCCTGATGTACCGTTTGTTCCATTTGTACCGTTAGTTCCCGAAGTTCCATTAGTCCCTGATGTACCATTCGTTCCATTGGTTCCACTTGTACCATTTGTTCCTGACGTTCCATTAGTTCCTGAAGTTCCGTTTGTACCTGAGGTTCCATTTGTTCCGTTCGTTCCTGAAGTACCATTTGTCCCTGAAGTACCATTTGTTCCATTTGTACCTGAGGTTCCGTTCGTACCTGAAGTACCGTTTGTTCCATTGGTCCCGCTCGTACCATTGGTTCCTGAAGTTCCATTCGTACCGTTAGTTCCATTAGTCCCTGATGTACCGTTTGTTCCATTTGTACCGTTAGTTCCTGATGTACCATTTGTACCGCTAGTTCCATTTGTACCCGATGTTCCATTAGTTCCATTTGTCCCGTTAGTTCCCGATGTTCCATTTGTACCTGATGTTCCATTAGTTCCATTAGTACCATTCGTTCCACTTGAACCATTTGTTCCATTAGTTCCCGACGTACCGTTAGTTCCTGAAGTTCCATTGGTTCCATTGGTTCCGTTCGTTCCTGAAGTACCATTTGTACCGTTAGTTCCATTTGTTCCATTAGTCCCTGATGTTCCATTTGTCCCGTTAGTTCCGTTAGTACCATTTGTACCTGAGGTTCCATTTGTTCCGTTCGTTCCTGAAGTACCATTGGTTCCATTGGTTCCGTTCGTTCCTGAAGTACCATTTGTACCATTAGTACCGTTAGTTCCATTTGTTCCTGAAGTACCATTTGTTCCGTTCGTACCATTGGTTCCTGATGTCCCGTTTGTACCTGAGGTTCCGTTTGTTCCATTTGTACCAGAAGTTCCATTTGTACCATTGGTTCCTGATGATCCATTAGTTCCATTAGTACCTGAAGTTCCATTCGTTCCGCTAGTTCCATTAGTACCTGAAGTCCCATTAGTTCCATTAGTTCCTGATGTCCCATTTGTTCCATTAGTTCCATTAGTACCCGAAGTCCCATTTGTTCCTGAAGTTCCATTTGTCCCATTGGTTCCTGATGTCCCATTAGTTCCATTAGTACCCGAAGTCCCATTTGTTCCTGAAGATCCATTCGTACCGTTGGTACCACTTGAACCGTTTGTTCCGTCAGTTCCTGAAGTACCATTGGTACCTGAAGTCCCGTTTGTACCATTTGTACCTGAAGTTCCATTAGTTCCATTAGTTCCTGATGTTCCGTTGGTTCCATTAGTTCCTGATGTTCCGTTGGTTCCGTTTGTCCCATTTGTACCATTGGTTCCTGAAGTTCCATTAGTACCTGACGTTCCATTGGTACCGTTTGTTCCGTTAGTACCACTAGTTCCGTTTGTACCCGACGTTCCATTCGTTCCATTTGTACCGTTAGTACCATTTGTTCCACTTGTACCATTGGTTCCTGAAGTTCCATTTGTACCATTGGTTCCTGAAGTGCCATTTGTTCCACTAGTTCCATCCGTTCCGTTAGTTCCATTTGTACCTGAAGTACCATTGGTTCCATTGGTTCCTGAAGTACCATTCGTTCCGTTAGTTCCATTCGTTCCGTTAGTTCCGCTAGTACCGTTGGTACCACTTGAACCATTTGTTCCCGACGTACCGTTAGTTCCTGAAGTTCCATTAGTCCCGCTCGTACCGTTAGTTCCATTTGTACCTGAAGTACCATTGGTTCCATTCGTTCCTGAAGTACCATTCGTTCCTGAAGTTCCATTAGTCCCGCTCGTACCGTTGGTTCCATTTGTACCGCTAGTACCATTTGTTCCTGATGTCCCATTAGTGCCATTAGTTCCACTTGAACCATTTGTTCCGTTAGTTCCTGATGTTCCGTTTGTTCCTGATGTGCCATTAGTACCGTTTGTACCTGATGTTCCGTTTGTACCATTAGTTCCTGAAGTTCCATTCGTACCGTTAGTTCCATTTGTTCCGCTAGTACCATTGGTTCCGTTAGTTCCCGATGTACCATTAGTTCCATTTGTACCGTTTGTACCCGAAGTTCCATTAGTGCCTGACGTTCCATTGGTTCCGTTTGTTCCATTAGTACCTGAAGTTCCATTAGTACCATTTGTACCTGACGTTCCGTCGGCACCACTTGTTTGATAGAACGTATTTCCATTTGAATCAACAACAACAAATCTTGTTAAACTTGATCCACTTGTTATTCCTGTAATAGTTAAATTTGTTGTTGTGGTTCTACCTGAACCATCAAAAGATATTTTGTTAACACCAGCAGCATTTTGAATTTGGAATACCGCATCAGCATCAGAAGCACTTCCTCGTCTAAATGTTACCCCATCCAAAATTGAATTTGTAATAATCTCAGGGTCCGCTGAGTTATTATATGCTTGTTGTAAGTT
>Ga0315902_10008582_pt1 | contig 13822 bp, 6 predicted proteins | sample LakEriMetagenome_9_FD_203523 | JGI IMG/M metagenome (GOLD analysis project Ga0315902, IMG submission 203523) | Freshwater fungal communities from buoy surface, Lake Erie, Ohio, United States - Buoy 12 MA117 | ecosystem: Environmental > Aquatic > Freshwater > Lake > Lake biofilm | place: USA... | reverse complement strand
AAGATTCTGGGCCAGTGCACCAGGAACTCTGGGCAACGGTTTAACCAAGTCGCAGCTGTTGGACAATCTGCGTGGTCTGTGCGTCAATGTCTTGGAACCCATTAAACGTCGTTTCCCACAGATGTATCTGACCAGCTGTCTGAGATTTGGTACCAAGGAAGCACAACACGGCGAGGGATTGGCAGCAGACATGCAGTTTGGTGGCGGACTGGCTGCACCGCAGTTGTATGATGCTGCGTTGTGGATTCGCGACAACGTAGCCTATGATCAATTGTTGTTGGAATATGGTACCTTCGGTGGTGTATTCCAGGGCTGGGTACACTGCAGTTTTAATCCCCGGGGCAATCGAGGCGTAGAAGGGCGTAACGGTTATCCCAAGGTAGCAACCTTCATGGATCACAACATTGCACGCGGAGCTGACGGTAAACAGAAACTCTATTTGTGCGATTTAAGTCGATGAAATCAGAATTCATACTCATGGTCAACGGCGAACTGCGCAGCTATGAGCGCTGGGAAGACATACCTGAAAAATTTGATCATGTCATTAAATTTAAACCATACTTACCCGAACCACCACATACTGCGGAACAGCATGCGGAAATTGAAAACTGGATGCCCAGATTTCAGGAACTCATGCAGCGTGAACGCAGTCAACAATAACAGGACACAACATGCCAGCTGCTGCTAGAATTGGTGACGCCGATCTTGTACATTGTTCATTGCCGCATCGAGCCGAGGGATCGCCCACGGTGTTTGTCAATGGCATTGCCTGGAGTCGTCAGGGCGATAACAATGATCCACATTTATTTCCCGGTGCTGTTTGTCCTAATCATCAGGCGTCCATAGCCGTGGGTTCTACCACGGTGTTCATCAACGGCAAGGGTGCGGGTCGCATCGGCGACGCCATAACGGCCTGTACTGCGGTGGCAGAAGGTTCACCTAATGTGTTCTGCGGAGGATAAATAATAAAATGGCACGAGGATCTCGACAATATTCTGACCTAGATGCGGCATTTACATTGACGCCGCGTAGTCGCGATGTGGCTAACAAGACTGACGACAATGCCATACGCGGAGCTCTGCGCAATCTGATTCACACCAAGCATTATGAACGACCCTTTGCTCCGGAACTTGGGTGTCAGATACACAATCTGTTATTTGAGCCCAACGATTTTTTCAGCAGAAACATAGCAGAACGCATCATACGCGATGCCATAACCAAGTTTGAACCCCGCGTAGAATTGATTGAAGTTTCAGTATACAGCACCGATGCCAATGAGTTGTTCATACAAATAGAATACAAGATACGCAACACCAATCAGCCCGGTGTCTTTACAACAACATTTACCCGAGTACGATAATGGCCAACGTCAGAGTAACCGAACTAGATTTTGATACCATCAAATCAAATCTTAAAGAATTTTTAAGATCCCAGAGCGCCTTTACTGACTATGATTTCGATGCCAGCAACCTGAGCGTGCTGCTGGATCTGTTGGCCTACAACACGCACTATAATGCCATATTGGCCAACATGGTGAGCAATGAAATGTTCATTGACACTGCGGTCAAACGAGCCAGTGTGGTGAGCCTGGCCAAACAATTAGGCTATACTCCGCGCAGCGTACGCAGTGCCGAAGCTCTCATAGACATTACCCTGCAGAATGTACCCAATACACCGAACTTTGTAACTCTGGAACGCTACAAACTGTTCAATACTGTGGTGGATGGAACCACGCTGACATTCTACAATGTCGATTCCTATGTTGCCACACCTTTGGATGGTGTGTATAATTTTGAAAATGTCAAGATATATCAGGGTCGGCAGTTAGAATATTTCTACACCATAGGTGCCAACAACACGCCGGCCAATAAATTTGTTATACCCAATCAGGGTGTTGATACACGCACCATCCAGGTTGCAGTACAGTATTCTGGCACCAGCAGTTACAGCGAAAGCTACAGCACAGTGGACAACATAGTAGGCGTTGGACCCACATCTACGGTGTATTTCCTGCAGGAAAACACCGAAGGTTTTTATGAAATTTATTTTGGTGACGATGTTGTTGGTCGCAATCTAGATGCTGGCGACATTGTGCGTATTTCCTATATTGTCAGCGATGGAGCTACCGGCAATGTAGCCGGCAACATTGCCTTGAATTGGACCACCACCACCATAGCCGGAGAAAATACCGTAGACCGCAGCGTCAGCACGGTGAGCAAACCCGTGGGTGGCAGTGATCGTGAAACTGCCGACGACATCAGATTCAATGCCATATCAGCTTTTACATCGCAGAACCGCGCGGTAACAGATCTGGACTACATCAACTTGGTGCTAAGACAGGTGCCGGCAGCGCGCAGCGTAAATGTCTGGGGCGGTGAGAAAAACGTGCCGCCAGAGTACGGCATTGTGTATGTCAGCATTGCCCCCAAGACTGGTTATGTGCTGACCGACGACGAAAAGACGCGCATCATACGCGATATTCTGCAGCCGCACAGTCTGGTGACCATGCGTCATGCCTTTGTGGATCCAATCTATACCTATATTTCATTTGACGTAACCCTGCGTTATACCACAGCCGGAACCAATCGCAGTGCACAACAGATCAGTACATTGGTCAATGATAAAATCAATAGTTTTGTCGAAGCCAATCTGCGTCAGTTCACCAAGGTGTTCTATGAATCACAGCTGCATGAACAGATCATGGATGTAGATGACAGCCTACTGAGCGTCAACATCATCAAGCGTCTGCAGAAACGCATAACTGCCAATCTTGATGATGTAACTTTTTCTGGTACGTTACAGTATCCAGTAAAAATTGTTCCAGGCAGCATACGCAGTACTCGCTTTGTAACCTCCAAGGAAAGTGTCATATATACTGTGGAGCTCCGCGATTTACCCAACACCATGCCGCCGAGCCAGTCTGGTGTAGGAACTCTGCAGTTAATCAACATGTCAGACAACAGCACGATCTACGACAACATCGGATCAGTGAATTATGCCACCGGAGCAGTTTCAATCACCAACATGGAAATTGTAGGCTATGTTGGAGGACTAAACAACGTAAGAATTAGCATTGAACAGCAAGAAGACGATGACGATATCCGCCCAACCTACAACGAGGTATTGTTGTTAGACGACTCCAGTGCAAACTCTGTGGCCAACCTAGACAATGGTATTGTTATTGACACCATAGGAATCAATACATGACTCTAGACAAAAGAATTTCGGATCTGCTGCCAACGCAGGTACCTGACTACGTACAGGAATTTTATCCGCTGTTTGTCATCTTTGTTACCAAATATTTTGAATGGTTGGAACAGACCGGCAACCCACAGGAAATAATCCAGAACATACAGCTGGATGTGGACATCGACACCACAGCCACCAGTCTGGCCACAAAATTCATGGCCATGTATGCACCAGACTTGCCGCAGACTTCGGAGCTGGATCGCAGCATACTGGTGAAACATTTCCGAGATTTCTATGTAAGCAAGGGCAGCGAAGAAAGTTATCGATATTTTTTCCGTGCATTTTTCAATGACGAAATTGCCATTACTCTGCCTGGCGATCGACTGTTTAAATCATCCAATGCCGATTGGTATGTAGAAAAGACGCTGCGAGTCAATGCAGTAACTGGCAACCCCAGACTCATGGAGTCCGCGGAAATCATCGGCACTAGCAGCAACGCTACTGCCATAGTCGAAGAAGTTGTAAACAGCTACGGAGGCTGGGACATACGTCTGCAGAATCGCAGCGTAGTTGGAGAATTTCATAGTTCAGAAACCATTACTGCCATACACTATGATCATGTAGAAAACACCAGCAGTCAGATCACAGTCTTAAACACCAAGCCTCTGCAGATCTTGCCGGGGCGCCAGCGTGGCAATGACAGTCTGCTGAGCGCAGATCAGATCATACAGGACAGCTTTTATTGGCAAAAATTTAGCTATGTTGTGCGTACTCGCATCGATCTGAGTCGTTGGCAAGACGCTGTGCTGGAACAACTGCATCCTTCGGGTCGCAATCTGTTCGGTGAACTCATTGTAGACAACAGCACCAGCATGACCGTGAGTTCGGTGACGCAGTTTTCACAGTCCAACGCCATAGAATCCGAAGTACGTCTGTTTACTTCGTCTACAAGTTTTTATTTGGTGCCGGGTGTTACCTGGGATCGCCTGGCCAATGGTAGAACCGGCACCAGTGCTACGGTTACTGCGGAATCTGTGGTCTATGATGCTAGTTATACCTATGCCGGAGAAAATGTTACCTTTGCTCTGCAGGGCATCACCGACGCCGGCGAAGTTCTGGAAGAAACCATAACCTATACCAGCATTACTGGAACTGTGAGCGTCAATGTAACCACCAGCGTAACAACTACTAGTCGAGACATTGTAAGCTACAGCATGCCAGTGACCAGCATTACCGGTACCATCAGTGCCAGCACTGCGGATGTTAGTTCTACAATTACTCTTACCGGTGTATCAACACTGTTTACCGCAGAGATTGAACCCACCAATGTCTGGCGACGTGTTACGGGTCAGGATGCAGGTCTAAATCCCATCTACGAATACAACACCTCGGTGCTCACCATACGTCAATTGGCCGTAACTGGCACAGCAACCTTGGTCGCACAGACACCGGTGGCACCAGATTATCTCTTGTACGTCAGTGGCATTGGAACACGCTTCAGATCTGATCTGTTGGTGAACACAGAAACCACTGCTCCTATTGTGGAGGCAGGGCAGCCCGAACCTTTGCTGTATCTAGACAATTACATACTTAGTGGTGACATCACCTTCACCAGCGGCAGCACCAGCGTAGTGGGTGTGAATTCTCAGTTCTCAGAGATTAGTCAGCTGTCAACATCTACATTGACTGTAATCAAACCCCTGCAGGGTCTGTTTACTCAGGTCAGTTCAGTGCCGGGTCTGGCTACTGCTTTCTATGAAATCAGTCCTAGCCAGGCAGGTCTAATAACATCAATTTCTGGCACCACCCTGTCTTTCAGCGCAACCACCAGCAATGCGTCGTCGGTAAACACTGCAGCTCAATCAGCGTTTGGCACAGATCGTGCCTGGCGCATCGACATACCCACACCGTTTCCTGTGCAGCTTTTGACAACATCTACCAACACGCTCTATGTACATGCCAGTGGATTCATAGCCAGCGACACCAGCGCGCCATCGCACTATTCATCGGTATCAACTTTTCAAACATTTAGACCATTTACCGGACCCTATGTTGGTGTGTATCCAAATTATTTAAACAATCTGGCATCGGTGCACTGGGGGACTCAGGGGTCTGCACCCAATCGTTATTTCACCATACACTACAATGGTAGTTACAGTCGCAGTGCTCTAAGCCCCAATCCAACACTCTATTTTTATACTAGCATGACTCTGCGGGGTGCGGCCGGTGCGGCGGGCGGTGGTACTCTGGGAGCAGCCAAGTCTCGCACCAGCGGCGTCACCACCAATGGATACTATGAAATCACCATGCCCTGGGGCGTGTACTTTGGCGGTACGTCGTACAGTAAAATCTACGTATCACACAACAGTCGTGTGGCTTTTGGAAACTGGATAGCCTATGACAGTTCGCAGACCATAACTCGCAATGGTTACATATATGGCATCATACCACATCTGGATCTGTGCAACTATGCCAACATAGCTGGATCTTATAACGACTCTATTTACTACAATGTTACATCGGTGAGCGCAGTATATTATAATACCTTTGGTACAGCGCCTGAACGCACATTTGTTGTGCGTTTTGAAGGCGATCATCAGAGCGGAGCCTTGGTGCGGGTAATCTGGGAACTAGAATTTCAAGAAAGTTACCCCGGTGATATTAACATAAATTTTGGACATCCTGCGCAGACCACAGCCAATACCTACCCAAACCTAGGCAGCATCGGTGTTAGTACAATTCAGTGGGGTGAGGCCAACGCCGGCGGTGGGTGGACTGCCAGCTACAGTGGCCTGTATACTCAGCATGCTGACTATGTATTCGACAGCAGTGGTGCCTCAATTATTGCACCAGTTACTTCGAATATGGTGCAGACCGATGGCGGAGCCAATACCACGTTCAGTATTGGTAATTTAGATGTGCAGACCGATAATCCACGGGGTGCAATGAAATGGGAAATGAGTTTTCCAGAAAACAGTGCCAGCCCCACCATACTGCGCACTGGTTTGATAAGAAAACGACTGGGTACTCTTGCAGCATATACACCCACCACCTTCCCTACTCCAAGCTTTAAAATATATGGCAGCAGTGCCGGCACAAGTTATAATCCAAGCTGGGAATGGAGCGAAGCACCAGTAACTTCGGCTCCGTCTTCGTTGGTTTGGCACAATCCAGCAACGGTTGTAGATAGTTCAACTGCCACAGTACAATTTACAAAAATTCCGCCAAATTCTCAGCTGGATGCGCCCATACCACACACCAGTGGTCTGGTGTTGCTGCGCGCACATACCCAGTGGCGTACATCATCTATCGTGGCCACGGCCAGCAGTGTCAGTACATTCCTAGAACTAGGCGTCAACAGCAGCAATTATCCTGCGGGTGGATTTGTGCCTGGATCCCTGGCCTGCGATACCAGCACAGGTCTGCTGGCCAGATTTCCACAGGATGGCTACAATGCCACGGCCAACAACACCAATCCCAATCCCTGCATACCCATAGGATCTCGGCCGGCCAACTATGTCTACAGTAGGACTTATGTGTCAAAGGGGGCCTACTATACCTATAATACAACGTCGACTGCGGGGCTGTTGTTTGCCTATGGCAGCAGTGCCAGCACACACAGCAGATTTGTGCAGAGTGTGCCTACCTTTGGCAGAACTCATACCACTAGCATAAGATTTTTAGTAGGCACAGGCAACACCACCGATCCCAACACCAACAGTCCCTACTACAGTCAATTGAATCAAGCAACCTCGGGTCAGGATCTGGAACTTTGGTATCAGACCGGCGATGATCCACAGCCACCCACCAACGGTGTCAGTCCCAGCACACTGGGCTGGACTCGTCAACAGGTTTTATTCACCGGAGGCAGCAGCACTGGCTTTACTGCGGGTGGTGTGGTTTCCACCAAAACTGCTACAATAACCACGGCATCCGATACATCGCTGAGCTGGCTAATCTGGCAGAAAAGTTTCACCGGCACCGGCACCACCAGCAACACCAGTCTCAGCAATTATCTGCTGACCTACTGGGCCGTGTCGTCAACCATGACCGCTACGGGCAGCAACAGCAGCAACACGGCGCTGTATTTTGCTGGCAATCGTCTGCAGGTAGGCAGTGGCAGCGTGGTGCGCATACCCAATCGCACCACCAAGGCTGGCGCAACAGTGCTGGAGGATTTCTATGTTGCAGAAAATCCCAGACTACGTTCCGTCAATGGCGATGCCTATCTGGTGCTGCGACCAGTAGCCACGGTGACGTCGGTGCCCTATGTTGCCAGCATCAACAACTGGTTTACCAGCGCGGTCACCAGCTATGGAATCTACAATGTAGCTTTGTCCAACATACCAGTGTACCTGGTGGAAACACGCACCATCAACAACATTGCCAATGAAACCACGCTTACTGTAACCACAGCCTGGAGCAGCACCAGCAATCGAAGCTGGGCTACGCAGGCCAGCGGCTACAGTACCCGAGTGTTTGCCATCAACAGCGTGGCCTCGGATACTGGTCTGAGTCTGCGCGCACTGGCTCAGGCAAGTTCGCGCTATCTACCACCGGTGGTTTCACTAACCACGGCCAGTACCCTGCTGGCCGATCGTAGATTCAGCGTGGTCAGCATTGCCAACGACACCACCATTACTGTGAGCGGCGGTGGTGTCTACACCAACATAACCGACAAAACTGCGACCTTTGCACGTCGTGAAACCGGCATCGAAGGCTACACAATAACTGGTTTTCACAATGGCAGCAATTTAACAGCCAACACCACCTGGGTTAGCTCGGGGCTGCCCGGTACGGATTATCTGGGCAACAACTACGGTACAGACCTGAGTCGTCTTACTGTGACCATAGGCAACAGCAGCTTTACTGTGGTGCGGGTGGTAAACAACACCACCATACTGGTCACTGGCAGCGCAATTACATCGAACTTCTGGGATACCAGCATGGTGTCGCGTTTCCCTGCAGCCAGCAGTCAGATCATCATTACAGGCACTGGCACCAAATTCTTGGCATCGTCGGTAACAACCACGGGCGCCACTGCCGTCACCACCACCACCGAAGAAGTCACTGAGTATGACAATGACGACCGTCGTACTGGTTACTTGTCCATCAATGGTCAGGTATTCAGCATTGTTGACATATCATCGGATACAGTGCTGGTGGCCAGTGGCAACGCTGTTACTGCGGCAATTTCCGGAGCCGCCGGCGAAGCGTTTCGACGAGTGCGTACGGGTGCCACAGGACGTCAGCTGGTCAATCCTGGCGGTGCCAGTTTTGATAAGTTTGGTGCCAACATCACCAACGACGATACCCTGGTGGTGCAGGATCCCAATGTGGACTTTGCACTGGTGCGCGAATTATATCATACTACTTCGGTGTTGGCGCTGGGATCCAGTACACTGATTCTCAACACCAGCATCAGTCTCAGCACAGGCAGCAGCGTAATATTATTGGTGACCTGGATCAAGGATCTGAACATTGATGTCAGCACAGAAACCTACAATGCACTCAACATCACTGCATCGTCCACCGGCACGTTTATTGCGAATTTCAGCGATGAAATACAGCGCAACCATCGTGACATTGCTGTGGGTCGCAGTCTGATGTATTCTAAATCTGTGTATCTGACCAGCAGCAACAGCATCACCAGCACCAATGTAGTGGCGCATGGCGACACCACGGGAACCGCAGTATGGAACTGGACGCCCAGCAACATAGCTCGTCCTGGTACCTACAGCAGATTTTCTGCTGTGCTGAGCAGCAGTTCGGCAACCAGCATGACCATCTATGTCAAGGTCGCCGGCGACGTCAGCAGTACCTGGAATACAGGTAGTCTGGACTTTTTAAATATTACGGTGATAGGCGCGACTTAAACCGATAAATAAACTAGTACAATTCAAGGATTTAACATGGCCATAGTAACCAGCAAATTTCGCGTAGCCGCAGCCAGTGGATTCGCCACTAGATTTGCCACGGACAGCATCTACATGGTGCTGGGACGCCCACAGAGCTGGGACAACGCACTGAGTGCAAACTTTATAGCACAGAGCGGTCAGACCACCAGCGATACTGCGCCGCCCACACCCACAGACAACTATCTAAACGAGCACAACGTCTGGCGCGATGCCATGGCTGCTGTGCGGGTAACTGCGGGCGATATACGACTCTGTACTGTGAGAAACACCTGGATCAGCGGTACACGCTATGACATGTATCGCCACGACATCGGCCCAAATCAGAGCACAGCCACGGGTAAGTACAATCTCAGCGAAAGCAACATGATTGTCTACAACACTGGCAACAGTTCGGTGTACAAGTGTTTGTACAACGGCAGCAACGCTGCCTATACTACAGGCATTGTCAGCACCAACGCGCCAACTTCTACGAGCTTTACTCCGCAGACTACGGCCGACGGCTATATCTGGAAGTTCATGTACACCATTACTGCAGGTGACGCAGATTTCGTTACTGCCAACTACATACCAGTACCCACCAACACCAGTTCGGTGAGCAATCGTCTGGGCATAGATGTTATACTGGTCACCAATGGCGGAAGCTATGGTAGCAATCCTTCGGTGATTGTCTATGGCGATGGTACCGGAGTAACTGCTACTGCCACCACCAGCGCAGGTGCCATCACCAAGGTCACCGTAACCAATGCCGGCGAAGGATACACCTGGGCCAAGATTGTGTTCAGTGCCACCACCATAACAACAAACGCCAGTGCCATAGCCATCATTGCACCCGCTGGCGGACATGCCAGCAACCTGGCATCAGAATGCAACGCACACAACGTCATGATTGTGGGATCGGCACAGAGCTATCAGGGCAGCGACATACCAGTGAATCAGGATTTCCGCACTGTAGGCTTGGTAAAAAATCCCGTGGTGTATCAAACATCGTCGGCGGCCTTCACCACTACTACGGTAAGTGTGGCCGATACTGTGCGCATTGCTCGCACACTAGTGATGACCAGCTCAGCTACAACGGCACCGGCCAACGACATTGTGCTGAGCAACACCACTGGTGCCAGTGTACTGGCAGTTTTTCAGAGTTCCACCACCACCAATCTGCAGTTTATTCAACCCATAGCTTCAGACACCAGTGTGATCAGTTCCACTGAATTGGCACGCATTGATAGCTCCACTACACTGCGTCTCAAGCAGTTCAGCGCAGGTCAGGTCATTACTGGCACAGGCTACAGCGAAGCCATCAGCAGCGTAACCAGCATTGCACCTGAACTACAACACTACAGCGGTGAGTTGTTGTATCTGGATTATCGTGCACCCGTAACACGTAATTTAAATCAAAACGAGAAAATAAATATCGTCGTTAATTTCTAAGACGCAAAGGTAAAACATGGATTTCAATCAGGCACCGTATTTCGACGACTTCGATGAAGACAAACAGTACTACAAGGTACTGTTCAAGCCCGGTGTAGCTGTTCAGACGCGTGAGCTCAACCAGCTGCAAACCATACTGCAGAATCAGGTCACCAAATTTGGTAATCACGTATTCAAAGACGGCAGCATGGTCATTCCTGGCCAGGTCAACTACAACGACAAGGTAAGCTATGTCAAGCTGGCCAGCACCAATCTGCTGGGCGAAGACCTAGGTTTCTTAGAAGATCAAATTTTGACCAGCAACGTCAACGAAGAAGCCGCAGTCGAAGCCACGGTAATTAAAGCCATACCTGCCACAGACGCTGGCGATCCCATAACCCTGATTGTGGTTTATACACGGGGGTATCAGGACACCGCAGGCAACGATTTCAGAACATTCACCGCAGGCGCCACACTGTATGTCAAAGGCAACATTAGCTACAGTGTAACTGCACAGGGTGGCGACAACATTACTGGACCCAGTGCCGTGGCCGCGCAACAACCCGGCGTGTATTATCTCGGCGGTTATTTTGTCACAGTACCCAAGACAGTTGTGGTGGTGCAAAAATATGTCACCAGCACCGCAGTAATAAATGCCAAGATTGGTATTGTCTACACCGAAGAAATTGTTACCTATGAAGACGATAACACGCTGTTGGACAATGCTGCAGGAACAACCAACGTAGCCGCTCCGGGTGCGGATCGCTATAAAATCAACACTGACTTTGTGATGCTGGGACTGGAAGAAAGTCAGGAAAATTTCTTTGAACTGATTCGCATTGAATCTGGTGTACTGCAGCAGATCATCAATGCTTCGCAGTACAACATCTTGGAAGAAGCTCTGGCCGAACGTACCTATGATGAAAGTGGAAACTATGTAGTCAAAGATTTTAGTTTTGAAGTACGTGAAAGTCGCAACAACGATCGCGGCACCTGGTTGCCCAACACTGGATATCTGGTCAACGACTACATTGTTGCCTACAGCGGTACTACTGCGCGCTATTTTACCTGTGTTCAGTCTGGTATCACCGCCGGTGGCACTGAACCAGCACTGCTGCAACTTGTGGACGAATCACAGAGCGTAGTCGATGGATCGGTGCGCTGGAGATATTCAAAACGTGATCAGCTGGTAAACAACCGCGGATACTATGACGTAGGCACCAGCGTGACTTCGCTGGGCAACAGCAGTCAGTTAGTTTTGTCTTTTGGTCCGGGCCGTGCCTATATTCGTGGATTCAAAGTAGACAAATTGGCTGCTACCACGCTCAACATCAACAAGTCTCGGGAAACAGCCACGGAAAATAATCGCATCATTGCCACCAACATCGGTAACTATGCCTTTTTTGATCCCAATGAAACACTGGGCATGGTGGATGTCAGCACCGGGCCCGAAGTGGAATTCTATGATCGCATCATTGGCGACAACACCGTGCCCCTGGGTTATGGTAACAAGGTCGGTGTTGGAAGACTCTTGTATGTAGACAACGGAGTACAGGGTACCTTCCGCATAGGTTTTGACAACATACGCATGAACCTAGGCAAGGTCTTTGAGCGCGATGCCAACATGATGATTGTTCCTGATCCAGCTGGAACGTTGCTAAACAAATCATATCAACACTCTGGACTGGTGCGTTACTTTGGTCCGGCCAGTGGCACCAGCGGCTATGTACAGCTCAGCGGTGCAGTGCAGGTACTGCCCAATCTTAGTTCGGCCAACGATCCCAATAATCAGCTCAATGGCTATGGCGCAGAAGGCAGTACATTGTATTTTGGACAGGGTGGTAATCGCAGCGCGCTTTGGCAAAGTTGGAACAACAACACCAGCACCAACACCAGCTACAATACAATAACCGGATTTGCCTACAATGCCAGCACAGGATTTACTGCCTGGGCCTTTGCCAGCGCCACCATGGTTCTGCGCGGCGTAAATACTGCATTTACCAAGGAGTTGCTGATTGGTGAAACTGTGACCATACAGACCAGCAGCAACACAGTCAGCAGTTGGATCGTAACTGCGATCGCCAATGACACCACAGCCACTATTTCTGGTGGGCCAGTATTCAATCAATACACCACCACAGGCTGGAGCTCTTTCCATGGTGGTACCATAAACAGTACGGAAACCACCGGTGTGCTGCGGTCCGGTGGTACCAGTGCGGGAACCTATACAAGTTCCGCTTTGAGTGGATTTACCATAACAGCGGTTGCTCCGTTTAGTGCCAACAACGGATCGTATGTATACAATATTGCTAAAACCTCTGGTGTGGGTGCTTATGGCAATTTTAGTTCACAGCTGAGCATTGGCAGCATCATTGCTTTCTGTGCGATAGATACCGGTATTCCCTGGACTGGTAACGCACTCGCTGCCGGTGTTACTGGTCAACCCTATGCGCAGTTTGTTGAATCCACAGTCTGTCCAATCAATGGCTATACCTTTAGTTCGGCATCCACCAGCTATGGCCTGCGTACTCAGCAATGGACCTATCAAAATGCCGGTGGTACGTCTAGCGTGGCCGGCAACATAAGTTCCTACCTGGTCATTGGTTGGGGTGATGTCAGTGTCAACAACAACGGCTTGACGATAGTAGGCCCAGCCCTTGTTGGAACTTTGGCTACAGCGTACGCCGCGTCTGGTATAGTGGTGTTGCTGCGCGGTACTGATAGTAATCCCGTAAAATCTGGCAGCATTGCGGGATCGCCGGCAGCCATTACAAGAACTGCCAGATCCGATGTTAGCACCAGTGCTTATGTCAGAGTCACAGCCGGTACGTTGTTTGGCATTGGCACCAGCAATGCTGTGAATACTCCGTCAAGACTGCAGACTGAAACACGAAACAATCAGCAGATTTATTTGGATACTGCTACACAGAACAATGCCACTACAATACAGCGCATCTCCACAGAAAATCGTGCACTGTTGTCTTTTTCAGCCACCAGCGCAGCAACCAATCTTACAGCCTGGACCAGTCAGAGTTTGATCAATGGATCTACCAGCACACTGCTGGGAGTTACATATGGTACCTGGTACAGTGGTGTGGCTGCTAGTTTTGCCAGCGAAGTATTTGATAGTTTTGCTCTGGGCATCAATACTCGACGTCTGTCGGGTCTGTACAAGCTACAAGACTACAACGGCAGTACTGGTACTGCGACAGTGCATACTGCGCTGCGCATCACTGGCGATAGCACTGCTAAATTTACACAGGAATTGCGTGAAAATGATCTGGTAAAAATCAACGATAATCGAATTT
>Ga0315902_10008581_pt1 | contig 13823 bp, 25 predicted proteins | sample LakEriMetagenome_9_FD_203523 | JGI IMG/M metagenome (GOLD analysis project Ga0315902, IMG submission 203523) | Freshwater fungal communities from buoy surface, Lake Erie, Ohio, United States - Buoy 12 MA117 | ecosystem: Environmental > Aquatic > Freshwater > Lake > Lake biofilm | place: USA... | reverse complement strand
ATGCAGGTGTTGATATAATTGCTCAGGCTTTTACTCTCCTTGGCTTCTTTATTGCTTGGCTAACTTTGACAGGATCGGCAAGAGATATTGTTGGTCTTGCAGTATTAATCACAACAATTATTTGGTTAATATCAATACCGCTTAGAAAGGAGGACTAAAGATGGCAACTAAAAAAGTAGTAGAGGCTCCTAAAAAAGAGCATCCACAAAAAGCATTAACAAATATATTAATGCGAATAGTGGCAGTATTTGCAGCGTCTGGTCTATCGGTACTTGGTGCTGGAGCAGTCGTTGGAATTGACACAATACAAGCAGTAATGCTTGCTGGTCTATTGGGTGTAGCCAGTGTTATTGAAAGACTCGCAAGAGCCTTTCTTGATGATGGTAAACTAACCCTATCAGAAATAAATGATGCGTTCAAAACGGTAGATAAAAAGGCTAATTAGTCATTTTTAGGCCTACTTGACGGCCCCTTCAGAAGGTGGTATACTTTAATACACCTATCCTGAAGGGGCTTTTTCATGACCTGTATTGCTGCATTAAAACACGAAGGCAAAGTTTATATGGCTGGAGATCGTGGTGCGTCAGATGACAACATTATTCTGGCTCTTGAAGCACCCAAGGTTTGGAAAATAGGTCCCTATCTTATTGGATATGCTGGTGGATTAGATGGAGAAAGAATTCGCTATAACTTTAAACCAACAGCCCCAAACATTAAAGACACAGATAAGTTTATGCAGACTAAATTTATTAAAGAACTTAGAGAATTTTACAATGAGTTTTGGGTGGACACCAGCAAAGACGGAGACTTAGGATTAATTATTGGAATTCGTGGCGAGATATACGAACACAGTGCTGTAGATATGTCATTATCTAAATATACATTACCATATATGGCTATGGGCTCTGGATCGGAGTATGCCTACGGAGTTTTATTTGCAACAGATAAACAAAAAAATGCAAGAAATAGAGTTTTGCAAGCAGTAAATGCAGCAATAAAATTTAGCACATCCTGCACTGGCCCAGTTGACATTGTAACCGCTTAACGGTATACTTAGTATATGATCGAAGAACAAGATTACGACGAGTTTTCCATATGGTTAAACAATGGAATTGAGCGGGGATGGATAACAGAACCGTTCTGCAATACACACGAAGGAGATCCCTACATGACTGATGAAGAGCAGCAGGAATGGGAAGATGGCGGAGATCCATGTCAATTAGTAGTAAAAATAAAAGAATAAACAAACAACAACAAAGGATAAATAAATGAAAAAGACACTAATAGCAATACTATCAGCACTACTTTTAGTTACTGTAATTCAGCCTTCACAGGCAAATGATCAAAAGGTTTTGGCAATTATTGATAGCGCCATTAACTCTAATAATTTCCCTCAAATTATTCATGAGGTTTGTTTTACAACAGTAAAGTCAAAGGTTGTATCTCAAAATATGTCATGCCCAAATGGTGAATTGTTTATGGAGGGCAAGGGCGCAGCGTCTGCCCCATGGCCAACATCTGTTAATAATGCAACATATCATGGCGACAGCATGGTTAAATCTGCACTTACAGTAGATCCTAACATTAAGATTGTATTTATTAGGTTCAATGATGTTACAAGCATTGGAAATTCAAGGGGAGATGTTAGAGCACTAACAGCAGCAATTGATTGGGTATCAAAGAATGCATCTAAATATAGCATTGATGCTTTATCAATTAGCCAGTCTTCGGTTTCTGCTGACAACCTATCACGATGCACAACAGATACACAAACAATAAATGCTGTATCATCATTAAATGCAAACAATGTTCCAGTGTTTGTTGCAACAGGAAATGATCGTAGACAAGATGTTGTAGGCTTTCCTTCATGTGTTAATGGAGTTATTGGGGTGGGGGCTTTGGCTACTGCAACTCAACTTGAAGCAGCAACCAACCGAGGTCCTGGGTTAGATATGGTCGCTATGTCTGGAGTAAAAATCACTAAATATAATGGTTCTCCAGCAGTTGCATATGGATCATCCGTTGCTACTGCAGTTGCATCAGCCTCATATGTAAGCAAAAATACATTAAAATCATTTGGAGAGTACCTATCGTCTCTTTCAAAAATTTTGATTGGGTCATCGTCTTACATTCGTAGTTAATTATAGGTCCTGGGCATGACTTAAAACTGCCCTTAAAACACCATTAAAAATGTGTTATAATATAGACATGAAATCAATCTATGACATCCAGTTATCTTCTGCGGAAGGTACTCCAAATCACCTACAGCAATATAAGGGCAAAGTTACAATAGTTGCCAATACTACAGTTGGTTGCGGTAATGCAAATCAACTAGAAGTTCTGCAAATGCTTCAAGATAAGTACAACAACGAAGAGTTTGAAATCATTGCTGTCCCAACAAATGACTACTGTGGTCCAGGAGTTACTAAGGGCAAGTGGTCACAAGGAATTACCTGTGGCTTAGATTCAAAGGCTTATGGAGAAGAGATTTATAATACAACATTTAAGTATTCAGAGATGGTTTCTTCTGTTCCACATGAGTTGTTGAATGAGGTTTTAGGTAATGGTCTTACAACTGGAACTAATGGATTGGGTCAACCAACACTACCACCACATGAGTTGTATGCAGAGATTTCATCTCAGATGGAAAAATTGAGATCCATGAGAGACTCTCTAGAAGATGGTAATGTTAACGGAAAGTTTAAGTCCCCATGGCTAAACATTGGATTCTATGATGGTGTACAAATGGGCGGAAACTACGAAAAATATTTAATAGACAAAGATGGATATGTCATGAAGCATTTCACATGCACAGTTCTAAATTATGACATTGAAAAAACTCTTAAAGATGCAATGATTGCAGAAGGAAAAGAGCCTAAGATGGGTGAAGACAGATCTCCTGAAATCTTTGAAGAAGAGTTTAACTTTGTTTGCTCTGAAATTGAAAAAGCAATAGCAGGAGCAAGATCTCCTTTAAACCCAGAGTTAGCAAAAATATAAATATTATAGTCCTTGACAGGCACAGTATAGTCTGATATAATATAGTTGTGCTATATTAACAAGGAGGAAGCATATGTCCGTAAAAGGAAGTTTAGAAGCAATCATTGAGGTTGCAAAAAAAGAAGTTGGAACCATTGAAGGTCCAAAAGATAATGAAACAAAGTATGGAAAATGGACAGGTGCAAACTTTTTGCCTTGGTGCCAATCATTTGTTTCTTGGTGTGCATTTACTGCAGGCCTAGATCCAAAGAAATACCCAAAGACTGCAGCAACAATTGCAGCATCAGATTGGTTTAAGAAAAATAATCGTTGGGCAGATGCTCGTAACGACGATCCAACTCCAGGAGACTGGATTTATTTTGATTTCCCAGACGATGGCGTTAACAGAATTTCTCATGTTGGTCTTTGTGTAAAAAATAATGGAGATGGAACAATTCAGGTTATTGAAGGAAACACTTCAGGCACTGCAAAAGGCGATCAAAGAAATGGCGGTATGTGCGTAGAAAAGACTCGTGCATATGTAAAAAATAATAAAAAGAAATTGGTTAATGCTGTTGTTGGTTGGGGTCGTCCAGTGTATGCTGGAGAAGAGAATCTTCCACTTCTTAGCAAGGTTGGATCTTCTGATGTACCAACATCACATGATGCTGCTCCAAAGAAAAAGAAAAAGAAGTCAGCAGGTGGCGGAGGAAAGCCACAGGTGGCACTATAATGGAGTCAAGAAGAAAGTCATTGCTAAAGACTATAAGTTGGCCATTCGTACATTTTACTTTTGTTTCTGGAATAATTTATTTCGTTTTAAAGTACTATACTGGAGAGGCAGAGTGGGAGTATGTTGGTCTTTACGGACTTTCATATCTAACACTAGAAATGACTTTCTTCTACCTTCATGAAAGAATCTGGGCTAAGTTTGGAAAGAAGGTAAAGTAATGAGAATTAAGATTATTAAGTTTGTAGTAAAGGCTTTAGGCTATGAGTGGTCTGGAGATGAACTCAAACTACCTGTTTGGCAAGTAAAGGCTAAGACAAAGAAAAAGTAATGCCATCATATGAATATGATTGTATGTCTTGTGCTACAAGATATATAAAGGTTAGATCTATGTCCGATGAGGACCCAGGGTACAAATGTGAAACTTGCAATAAAGACTTAGTTCGTGTATACTCTAATATAGGAGTCACATTTAATGGCTCTGGGTTCTATAAAACTGACAATAGAAGGGTATAATATGTTTAGTATGTTACAGTCAAAGGAAGAAGAAAAAACTTGGACTCTTGGTCCACAGGATCGCTGCGACAAGTGTGGTGCTGAGGCACTAGTAAAAGTTTCTGGAATTTCTGGAGAGTTATTTTTCTGCGGACACCATTATAATAAAATTATGGACAACGCTGTTGGCTATGATAGCATGATGAAATTTGCCATTTCCATTGTTGACGAGCGAGAAAAAATAAATTAAAAAATGAGACTGCACTATATGTTGAGAGATCAACATTGTAATGTTGAAGAATTAAGAGATCTTTCTTATAGACTAGAGGACGCTGGTTATGAATCAGTTCTACTAACATTTCATTCTAGTCAAGCAGATTATTTTATAAAATCTGCTGCTGCAATTGTTCCAGGGCATAAACTAAAATATATGATAGCGCTAAGGCCATATCATGTAAGCCCTCAGTATTGTTCGATGATGACAATGGCATACAATGAAATAGATCAAGGCAGACTTGTTTTTAATTGGGTTGCTGGAGATTTTCATAACAGAAGTGATGAGCCAGACATAGAGTTTGATATTTTTGGAAAATCAGATTTAACAGATACAATAAAAAAAAGAACTACCTTTTTGAGAGATTTTGTAAAAATGTATAAAATGTATTGTCCCATATCAGTAATGCCACCCATGGTATTTAGTGGTTTTTCTGATTACACATTGGACACAGCAAAAATGTTTAGTGGAACATCTTTGTGTATGATAGACACATATAGAGAAAATTTAAACAAGTTTGATGGAATTAAAAATAGAATGGTTTCTGCTTTTGTTACTATAATAGAATCAGAAAAAGAGATCGAAGAATTTAAAAAAATAACTATACCACTTAACCCAAGACATATGAATTTTTCAATAATTGGAAACTATGAAACAGTTAAAGAGCAAATACTTAATCTTAAAGATGAAAAAATAACTGACTTGCTAGTAGTAACTGAAGTAACACATATGGACGAATCTTGGAACAAAGAGAATGATGTAATAGTTAACAAACTTATTAAAGAAATAAATAGTGAAATTAAACAACATGTTAGTTAATAATAAAGAATACGCTGGAATATTGTTTGTACATATACCAAAAACTGCTGGATCCTCTATTTCTAAAATACTATATGACAATAACTTAGATAACTGGAACAGAGCATGGCCAAGACATCATGACCCATATTCATATTTAAAGATGGCAAATACAATAGATCAAAGCGTTTTTTCTTTCTCAGTTGTTAGAAATCCATATGCAAGAACATATAGTTGCTATAGGCAATACAACAAGACCAATAAAACAGAAATATCTTTTAAAGATTATCTAGAAAATATATTAAAAAGTATAATATCACCAACAACTCCACTGCTTCATTACCCCCAGTCTTTTTACGTTACTGAAAATAATGAGATACAAGTTAATAAAATATATAAGTTTGAAAATCTAAAAGAACTTGAATCTGATTTTAACTGGAAGTTGGGTAGATATAATCTCGGTAATTATGCTGTAGAATCATACCTAAACGACTACACTAGTGATATAATAGATATAGTTAAAACACTATACAAGGCTGATTTTGACTTGTTTAAATATAGCACAAACTTTGATGATTGGATGAAACTGTAAATGAGAAAAACTGGCGAAGATTTTAATTTTAAAAAGCATGCAACTTATGGTGTTGAAGCAATAAAAAATCATATTTCAAATTTTTCTAGCGAGTGGCTATTAGACACATCAAGACAAGATAACTATGATGTTCATAAAGATACAGTTTCATATTTTGTTTATAGGGCTAACCTTCTTTGGAAAGAGGGCGACTCATTTTATGTAAAAAAAGAATCAGATGATGAAAAACTAGTTGGTCTACTTGAGCCCATTATAAAAGATTTAGAAAATATTCATAACGGAGTTAGAGGAATGGTTTTATTAATTAAATTGAAAGCAAAAGAAGATATAGCAATACACTTTGACTCTGGAGATTATCTTATGTTTTCTAGACGAAACCACATCCCAATAATAACTTCAGACAATGTATTTTTTGGGGTAGGAAATGAAAAGATAAGTATGCAGGCTGGAGAGTGTTGGGAGATTAACAATTCAAGACCACATCTTGTAGAAAATAATAGTGAAATAGATAGAGTTCATTTGCTCATTGACATAATGCCAAATGAAGAATTGGAGACAAGATGATTATACAAATTATTGGGCTGCCTGGTTCTGGCAAGACAGCGCTTGCACAGGCACTAAAAGAAAGAATTAATGCTATTCATCTTAATGCAGATGAGGTAAGATCTACAGTTAATTCAGATCTTTCTTTTACTCCAGCCGATAGAATTGAGCAAGCAAGGCGCATGGGAGAAATGGCAAGACTAATTGCTAAACAGAATGTTGCTCCAGTAATTGTAGATTTTGTTTGCCCTAACGATGAGACTAGAAGTGCATTTGGTTTTGCTGACATCATTGTATGGGTCGACAGAATAAAAGAAGGCAGATTTGAGGACACTAATAAACTTTGGAAAGATCCTATAAACTTTCATATCAGAATTCTTGAAGGATATACTATAGAGCAAGAAGTAGACACAATACTACAGGCCTGTAGTTTGTTTGATTGGTCTGCTCCTACTACTCTGCAACTTGGCAGATATCAACCTTGGCATGAGGGTCATCAGGCTCTTAAAAACGAGGCACACAAAAGAACTGATCAAGTATTAGTTGGTGTAAGAAATACTTATAAGACATCTGAAAAAGATCCACTAATGTATGATGAAGTGGCAGGGTATATCAAACAAGACAATCCTTTTAAAAATACATTAATTCTAAGATTACCAAACATTACCAACATTGTTTATGGCCGTGATGTCGGGTATAAAATTGAACAAGTAGATTTGGGGGCGGAGATTCATGCTATATCGGCTACGCAAAAGCGTAAAGAAATGGGCATCTAAAGTCTGGAAGTTTATTTCTGATGGTCCAAATAATATGGAGTGGCCTTCATGAACGCAACAAAATCTAGATCTGCTATTAAAGCAATTACATGGAGAATGGTTGGAACTGCGGATACATTTGTCATATCTTGGTTTATTACTAAAAAGCCAGTGGTTGCTGCAAGTATAGCAAGTTTAGAAGTTATCACTAAGACTATTCTTTATTATTTTCATGAGCGTGGATGGAATAAAATACAATGGGGTAGGAAATAGTGTATACGCAAGAAATGGCTCGTGCTTTTAGATCTTTAAATCATTTTTGCCCTAAAGGATTTAAACTAACTATTATAGATAATGATAATTTTATTACTATTAAAGCCTCTGAAAAAGACTTTATGGCATTGGGAGACCAAGATAAACGTCATGCTGTAGAATATATGGTAAGGGCAAAGAAAGCCCTTGAAGATAACGGAGCAATCGTATTGTTGGTTCGTGAAGGTGGCGAAGAATAATGTCTAAAAGTGTAGTCGTTGTTGGTGGCGGTACTGCTGGATGGCTTACAGCACTTAAAGCACAACGATCTTATCCTAATTTAAATATAACAGTAATAGAGTCATCTGATATAGGAATTTTAGGAGCAGGGGAAGGTTCTACTCCGTACCTTGTTGATTTTTTTGATCATCTAAATATATCATTGTCAGACTTAATACAAAACTGTGATGCAACTATAAAAAACGGAATTAAGTTTACAAATTGGAATAACGATGGAGACTTTTACTATCATGGGTTTTCTACAAGAGATAGAAATTTGGGACTTGATCCTATGTCTGACATGTTTCTTTCTAATAGTTCTTTGATGTTGGCAAGTATATCACTAAATGATAATCTAAAAGAAATAGATTTTACAGAAAAAATTTCAGAAAAAAATAAAGTGCCTTTTATTTTAGAAGACAAAAAAATAGACTTTGGTTTTGTTGCTAAAAAAAATCCTATACTTGATTATAAAAAAGTAGGTCAGGTATCTATACACTTTAATGCTACAAAATTAGCAAATAGATTAAAAGAAATAGGATTAGAAAGAGGCATTAAACTAATTGATGGAACAATAAAAAATGTTTCATTAGATAGCAATAATAATGTAAGTAGTCTAACTTTAGATAATAATGAAAACATTTTATGTGATTTTGTTTTTGATTGTAGTGGATTCCATAGGCTTATTATTGGAAAAGTTTACAATGCTAAGTGGAAGAGTTATAAAGACTTTCTTCCAGTAGACTCAGCAGTTCCATTTTTTATCGAGATGACAGATAAGATCCCCCCATATACAGAGGCAATTGCAATGAAGTATGGTTGGATGTGGAAGATACCACTCCAAACAAGATTTGGATGTGGTTATGTATATGATTCATCTCTCATATCTGAAGAAGATGCTGTTAAAGAGATAGAAGAATTTTTAGGATATGAGCCAACCTACCCAAGAAAAGATAAGGGTGGATTTAAGTTTAGTGCTGGATGCTACGAAGAACCGTGGATCAATAACTGCGTAGCAATAGGATTAGCAGCAAATTTTGTTGAACCACTAGAGGCTACATCTATTTGGGTAAGCATTGTAGGATTAACAAGATTGTTTAATAACCCATTATGGATTTTTGAAAACTCTCAATCAATCAGAGACGAGTATAATAATCACATAGTAGATATGAATAATTCTATTTCTGATTTTATATATTTTCACTATATGACTTTAAGAGATGATACAGAGTTTTGGAAAAAATTTTCATATGAAAATGCGCCCAAAACTCTACAAGAAAAAATTAATAAATGGCAATATAGGATGCCTAATGTTTTTGATTCAGATCCATTCTGGACATCTTATAGTTGGATTTTTTTAGGGTCTGCACATAACACAATTAATAAAAACATTGCCAAAGTTTATTTAGAAAACTCATCAGATTATGGCAAAGGTCTAGAAATGCATGAGTATTATAGAAATTATCAAAATTATAAAATAGCAGAGTGTTCTGATCATAGGGAATTTTTGGAGGGATTAAATGAATTTTAAATCAGAGTGGTATCTTGCACTCAAGACTATGTTCCATAAAGAATATTGGAATAAACCAAACACTGTTGAATTTTTTGCTTTTATGACAAAAATATGTATTATATTTCCAGGCCTTCTGTTTGGCAAGCAATGGTGGTGGCTGTACATATTTGCGTTGGTGTCAAGCCTTGCGCTGACTTGGTCATCAACAGTAAAGACTTTGCCTACAATTATTTGGTTTAATATCCTATGGACAATTCTTGCCACAACTGCTATAATTAAATATTGGATATAGAAAGGTTACACAATGCAAACATTTTTACCACAATCAGATTACCATGTTTCTGCTGCCATATTAGATAGTAAGCGTCTTAATAAACAAATTCTTGAGTGTTATCAGATATTAAATGTATTGTCTGGCAAGTCTCCCACAGGTGGCTGGCGTAATCATCCAGCAGTTCTTATGTGGAAAGGTTTTGAGCGAGGGCTATGGTCTTATGTACAAGCCATGATTGCCGAAGCAAAGTCTCGTGGTATTAAGACTGAAAACAATGAAGCAAATCTTAACAAACTTAAAGGCATGTGTTGGGATGATTGGGGCAATACTATGCCAGAATATTTTCAGGACGAAAGCAAGTTGTTGCGTATTGTAACTACTCATCGTGCAAATCTATTTAAGAAAGATCCATTATTATATGCGCCGTTTCAATATGCAGTTACAAGTTTTAACAATGTACCATGCTGTCCTGAACGCAAAGAACCCTGTAAATATTATTGGCCAACACATGAGGTAAAAAATGCTTGAGTTTATAATTTTTTTAGTTGTATTTATTGCCTTAACATCTTTGTCTGTATTTATATTTAGATTAAAAAATCTTAATATGCAATTAATTATTGCACTAAATGAAGCAATCAGGGACATTGAGCGGTTAAGTCAAAGACCAGACGAAGGACTTGTTGAAAAAGAACATCTTCTATCTTTCATAAATGAAACACGTGACATCGCATATAAATATATAGAAGAGGTTCACCTAGCATTACTAGAATATAAAGATTCTATAGAATATGATTTAGAAAATCCTAATGATTTATCTATCCAAAGATTTAGAAAAGCATTTAACAAGTTGCAAGAAATATACCCAAAAGATATCCCAAATGATTAATGCAAGAGGAATACCAACATGCCAATGCCCAGAATGCGGGTGCGTATACTTCAATGCAGTAGTTCAATTTGATCCAACAGACTATGAGATAGGCTTATATTTTTTGGACGGTACATGTAAAGAGTGTGGAACGCTGGTAACATTACCAACACCACTAGACAAAATAAAGGAAAATGAACTATGAAAGAGATTATATTTTCAGTTTTAACAGGTTTTGGGTGTGGAGTAGTATTTGCAGCATTTAAACTACCAGTTCCAGCGCCACCAGTGTTTGCTGGAGTTGCTGGTATAATTGGATTATGGCTAGGTTACGATGCCATAACTAAGTTCATATCCTAGGAGGAAAAAAATGGACGCAAAAATGAAAGCAATGCTTGCATCATATGCTCGTTCTGTAGTTGGTGCTGCATCTGCTCTTTATGTATCTGGAGTAACAGATCCAAAAGATCTTTGGGCAGCACTCGTTGGTGCTCTTATTCCAGTAGCAGCAAGAGCAGTTAATCCAAACGACAAGGCTTTTGGTAGAATGCCAAAAGTAAAAGATATCGAGAGTGCACTTAAGAATGTTAAGGCTCCAGTAAAGAAGGCTTCTAAAAAGAAGTCTGGTGGTGGCGGAACTCCGCAACAGATGCTCTAATATCATTATGATAAAATGGGGATGTTCTAACAGACATCCCTGTTTTATTTTAAGGAGATAAATTGATAATACTTGGAATTAATGAAACATCACACGACGCATCAGTATCTTTAATAAAAAACGGAGATATACTTTTTGCAGGACATGCTGAAAGATATACTAAGAATAAGAACGATTGGTATATTAATAATGATTTGCTTGGTGATGCATTAAAATATGGTTTTCCAGATCAAATTGCTTACTATGAAAAACCATTACTTAAAGCATCAAGGCTTTTATTAAAAGGTGGTTTTGGTGACTGGAAGCCAAAATATATGGTTGACAATATGTTTGGCAAAAGAGTACCAACAAAATATTTTAGCCATCATCGCTCTCATGCTGCTGCAGGTTACTACACAAGTTCTTTTAATGATGCTGTTATAGTAGTTCTTGATGCAATTGGAGAATATAACACTTCTACTATTTGGGTTGGCGAAGGATCTAAAATAAAACAAGTATATAAAAATAATTATCCTTTTAGTTTTGGTTTGTTTTATTCAGCATTCACTAAGTTGCTTGGACTCACACCAAATCAAGAAGAATATATTATGATGGGCATGGCAGCCTATGGAGATTGGACAAGATATTATCTTAAAGTAAAAGAATATTTTCCAGATATAAATAAACAAAAATATAATTTTCATCAAGGAATAAATGATTGGAATGAACATATTGGACACCGTGAGCAATTTGATATTGCTGCTGCTGTTCAAAAGGTATACGAAGAAAGATTAGTTAATTTTATGGCCATGGCGCAAAAACTTACAGGTAAGCGTAACCTTGTTTTTATGGGTGGTTGTGCCCTTAACTGTGCAGCCAATACGATGCTTTGGAGAATGTTTGATAATGTTTGGATTATGCCTAACCCAGGTGATGCTGGATCGTCGCTTGGAGCGGCTGCAGCAGCCTATGGAAGCCATATAAATTGGCAGCATCCGTATCTTGGCCATGACCTTGGCGGAGAATATCCAGTGGGAGCCATAATTACAGAATTAATAAGAAATAAAATTGCTGCGGTAGCAACAGGAAGGGCTGAATACGGTCCAAGAGCGTTGGGAAACAGAAGTATTCTTGCAGATCCACGAGATCCTACTATCAAAGATAAAGTTAATCTTATTAAAAAAAGAGAATCGTTTAGGCCTTTTGCTCCAGTAGTTATGGAAGAGCATGCAAGTAAATGGTTTGATATGAGTTTTACAAGTCCATACATGCAATATGCAGTTAAATGTTTACAGCCAGACAAGATACCTGCCGTAGTTCATAAGGATGGTACCTCAAGAGTTCAGACAGTAAATAAAGAACAACACCCAGGATTATATAATGTATTATCAAATTGGTATGTTATGACAGGTGTTCCAATATTATTAAATACAAGTTTAAATATAAAAGGACAACCTTTATTGAATGATAAAAAAGATATAAAATTATGGGAGGACACTTACAATGCAAAAGTCATACATTAAAAAAATAGAAGCAGCAACAAAAGATATAAATTTTTGGACTCAAAAAACTTTATCAAATACAAATGGTGATTTTAAAAAATTGTATCCAGAAAATGAGTGGCATGAATATAATGAAAATTTTTTTAGAAGTGATAAATTTACTAAATATCATAATGGAAAACATATACTTTTTATGGGGTGTTCAGAAACCCAAGGACAAGGAGATAGTTTAGAAAATGCTTGGGCTTATATTCTTTATAAAAAAATAAATCAAGATGAAAAGTTAAGTGGATACTTTAATATTGCCGTACCAGGTCAAGGGATAGCATCACAAATTTTAATACTTTTAGAATATATTGATAATTTTGGAAAACCAGATGAAGTATTTTTATTGATGCCAGAAACATCAAGAGTTATATGTAGTTTTGAAAATCATCTGGGTATGCTAACGATGATACTAGATGAAAAAAAATATTCAGATTCAGATTTCATGAATGCTCATATTTATGCTATTATCTTGTTAAGATTTCTTGAGTCTTTTTGTATTAACCTAAACATAAAATTTTTATGGTCAACATGGTGGGAATATGAAGAAAATATTTTTATAGATTATAAATTTGATAATTATTTTTCCTTAAATATGAAAAATATTGATCATATTATATTAAAAAAGTATGAACAATATAGTGATCCAACAAGAAGCGTAACAGAAAATTTAACAAAAGCCGATGGGCATAAAGGATTAGTAATACATAAGTATTGGGCAGATATGTTTTATGAAAGAAGGCAAAATGAAAAAAATAATTAATAAAATTAAACTAATATTATTTTTAAAATTTAGAAAAAAAATAATAAAAAAAGATAAATATATCTATTAATATGCTATAATATATAGGTACCTGCCCAAAGGGGGGTACTTAAAATGACTCGCTTAACAAGGAGGAAAAATGGTAAGTACATGGTCATTGGATCTTTTTAAGGATCCTTTTTTTATTGGTTTCAACAGAGAGTTGGACCGCTTCTATAACATCCATCGTGAGGCAACTCGTCAATCCTATCCACCATATGATGTGGTAAAGATCGATGAGGACACTTACAAATTATCTTTGGCTATTGCTGGTTTCAGCAAGAACGAAGTTGAGGTTTCTGTGGATAATGGAAGTTTAATTGTCAAGGGTGAGAAAACCGAAGAGGGTACAGAGAATGTACTTCATAAGGGTATCGCAACTCGCAAATTCACACGCACCTTTGCTCTTGGAGAGTATATGGAGGTAGATCGTGCTGAAATGGCAGACGGTATTCTTAGCGTCTTTGTGGAAAGAAACATCCCCGAAG
>Ga0315902_10008580_pt1 | contig 13823 bp, 9 predicted proteins | sample LakEriMetagenome_9_FD_203523 | JGI IMG/M metagenome (GOLD analysis project Ga0315902, IMG submission 203523) | Freshwater fungal communities from buoy surface, Lake Erie, Ohio, United States - Buoy 12 MA117 | ecosystem: Environmental > Aquatic > Freshwater > Lake > Lake biofilm | place: USA... | reverse complement strand
GGCTGCGCCTCGCCGCGCACGGCGGCCACCGCGCCCGCCTCCGGCAGACGGATCTTGAGGCGTCCCTCCTCGTTGAAGGTCGAGGACAGCATGAAGAAGATGACGATCATCAGCACGACATCGATGAGCGAGACCAGGTTGATCTCGGGCTCCTCGACGCGGCGCGGACGCAGGTTCATGACGCGGCCTTGGCCCTGCCGCGCACCGGCGGACGCGGGCCCGCGGTCTCCACCGCATCGGCCAGCGCGATCGCCTGCTTCTCCATCTCGACCACGAGACCGTCGACGCGACCTCGCAGGTAACGGTAGGCGACGAGCGCCGGGATCGCGACCAGCAGACCCGCGGCGGTGGTGATCAGCGCCTCGCTGATGCCGCCCGAGAGCATGCGCGGGTCGCCGATGGCGCCTTCGTTGATGGCGTTGAACGCGCTCATGATGCCGGTGACGGTTCCGAGCAGACCCAGCAGAGGCGCGATGGCGGCGATGGTGCCGAGCGTGTTGAGGAAGCGCTCGAGCTCATGCACGACATGGCGCCCGGTGTCCTCGAGACGCTCCATCATCTGGTCGCGCGATTGGTGACGGCTCTTCAAGCCCGCGGCGAGCACCCGGCCGAGCGGCGAGTTGCGCTGCAGCGTATCGAGCACCTCGCTCGTCACCTGGTTGGCCTGCACCAGCTGCCAGACCTTGTCGAGCAGGCCCTCCGGCAGGACCCGATGGGTCTGCAGGGACCAGAGACGCTCGACCGTGATCGCCACGGCGATGACCGAACACAACAGGATCGGCCACATCACCGGGCCGCCGGCCCGCACTATCTCCCACATCGCTGCTCGAACCTCACCGCGACCGCCCGTCACCGGGCTCTCGGATGATAACCGAGCGGGGGTGGGCCCGGTGAGGCGTCCACGGGGCCCCAACCGTCGGTCAGACCGCTGCGGTAGCGCAGCACGCGGGGTGGCAGGCCGGCACGCAGTTCGACCGCCAGCGCGCCCTCCCGCGCTGTCGCATGGACCCGCTCGGTCGGCAGATGCCAGGCCGCGGCGATGGCGCTGCGCCGACGCGCCGGGACCTCGCGCGCCGAGACCAACAACCAGCGCGCGCCCACCGCCGCCGTGAACCCGGGGGCGAGCGCGACCAGCGAACCACGGCGCGGTGCGAGTGCGAGGTCGGCGCGCAACGGTGCCGCGCTCGCGAGCAGCGCCGCACCCTCCTGCGCATCGAGCCGCTCGGCGATGAGCAGCTGCGGCCCGCTTGGCGGACCGATCCGCAGCACGCAGGACCCCTCCGGCGGACGCGCCGGTCGAAGTTCCACCTCGATGCCGTCCCATGACCAGCGTTCCGCGTGCGCGCACGGCATGAACGGCGCCGGAGCGTCCGGCCATGCACCGCCGAACCTTCCCGCCACGACCTCGACCACCGCGAGGATCTCGGCGGCGCCCGCCGCCCGACCGCCTTCCGCGGAGCTCGACACCAGCAGATCGAGGCGTCGCAGACCGGACTCGCGCAGCAGCGGCAGCACGCGCGACCGGGTACCGGCGGCTTGCCCGAGATAAGTGGTCGCGGTGTCGACCAACAGCGCGTGCCGGCGCGTCCGCACCAGCACCGCGGCGCCATCACCCGCATCGAGCACCACGATCCGCGCTTCGCCCTGCGCCGGCGCATCCGCGCGGGGCAGCACGCCCGCGACGACCAAGGCCCACGGCAGGAACGCGCAGAGACCAGCCGCTCGCCAGACGGACGGCACCGGCAACAACCATAGCGGGACGGTGAGCGCGGCGAGCGCGATCCACCACGGGTCGGCATGCAGCGTCAGCGCGGCGCCCGGCCAGTCCGCAGCGGCCTGCAGCAAGGGCCAGCCGATGTCGTGCACACGCTCGGCGATCCGCCACGCGGGTGCCCACAGCATGCCGAGCAGCACCAGCGGCACCAGCACGAAGGAGATCACGGGGATCGCGACGAAGTTGACGATGAACCCCGCCAGCGACACCGATGAGAACCAGGCGAGCGTCAACGGCGCTAGCGCGACGCCGACCCGCGCCTGCGTCCATGCGAGCTCCTGCAACGCGCTGCGCCGCGGCGCGGCATGCTCGAGATCGCCGAGCAGCAGCACACCCATCGCCGTGAACGACAACCAGAAGCCCGAGGAGAGCGGCGCCAGCGGGTCGATGACGAGCACCGCGAGCAGTGCGGCGCCCAGCACCTCGACCGTCGAACGCTCACGGCCCGACAAACGCATCGCCCACCACACCGCCAGCATCACCACCGTGCGCTGCGTCGGGATGCCGAAGCCGGCGAGCAGCGCATAGCCGAGCGCCGCGCCGATGCCGACCGACGCAGCCCAGGGTTCGCGCGCGATCGGCGGTGCCCGCCATGCCGCAAGCACGCGCCACAGCCGCCGGGCGAGGCCCGCTGCGAGCCAGGCGAACAGCGTCACATGCATGCCGGAGATGGCGACGAGATGCGTGGTGCCGGTGACCGAGAACACGCGCCATTGCTCGCGGGTCATCGCACCCGTGGCGCCGACCGCGAGCCCCGCGAACAGCGCCGCCGCATCGCGGTCCTCGACGGTGGCGCGGATGGCGCGCGCGATCCGTTCCCGCAGGACATCGAGCGATGGCGGTGCAGGCGCGAGCCGTTCGTTGAGCGCCGCCTTCACCACGACCGCACGGCCGTGGATGCGACCGCGCAGGGCCTCAGGCGCAGGGTCGAAGCCGCCTGGGTTGCGCGCTCCGACGAGATGGTCGACCCGCATCAAGAGACGCCACCGCTCGCCGACCCGGGGCAGCGGACGCGGCGCGCCACGCCATGACACGCGCAGGCGCAACGACCGCCGTAGCGCCTGTGGCGCTTCGATGTCGGCCAGCGCGTCGAACTCGACGGTGCCGCCCTGCAGTTCCGGCAACGACTCGATGCGCAGCACGGCGATCACGCGCTCGCCGTCGAGATGGGCCGGCCAGCGGCGCGCATGTTGGTCCCAAAGATGTGCCGCCGCCGCACCGGCGCCGAGCAGTGCACATAGCGCGAGCCCCCAGACCGCGCGCCTGCGCAGCACGGGCAGCAGCAGCCCCGCCCCCAGCCAAAGCGGCGCCAGCACCGCGCAGACCGTCGCCAGCACACCGGCGGCAACGCCGTCCGCTGCCGCAGGGCCGGCGAGCGCAGCACAGACACCGACCAGCGCCGCGTATCCCGCGGTCCTTTGCGCCGTCCGCACCGACACCTCGCCCTCCGCTCGTCCGGAAGGCTGCAGGTCTACCGGGGACGCCGCGCTGCGGCAACGCGCGAATCAGCGCTGTTCGTGGAGTTTCCCGTCGCTCAGCACGAGCACGCGGTCGAGCCTGGCGGCGAGCCGCTCGTCATGCGTCACGATGATGAGGCTGGTGCCGCGTTCGCGGTTGAGTTCCAGCATCAGCTCGAAGACCTGGGCCGCATTGCGGCCATCGAGGTTGCCGGTCGGCTCGTCGGCGAACACCAGCAATGGTTCGGTGACGAGCGCACGCGCGACGGCAGCGCGCTGGCGCTCACCGCCCGACAGTTCGTGGGGCTTGTGGCCGAGGCGCGCGGCGAGTCCGACCCGATCGAGCACCGCCGTCGCGCGGCGCTCGGCCTCGGCGGTGGCCATCCGTCGCACCAGCAACGGCATGGCGACGTTCTCGAGCGCAGTGAACTCCGGCAGCAGGTGGTGGAACTGGTAGACGAACCCCATGGTGCGGTTGCGCAGCTCGCCCCGCTCGCGCTCGCCGAGCGCATGGATGTCGCGGCCCTCGATGCGCACCGTGCCGGCGCTCGGACGGTCGAGCCCGCCCAGGATCTGCAGCAGCGTGGTCTTGCCTGAGCCCGAAGCCCCGACGATGGCGATGCGCTCACCGCGGGAGACGCGCAGCGCGAGCCCGTCGAGCACCCGCAGCGTCGAGGCGCCCTCACGGAAATCACGCACCACGCCCTCGGCCTCGAGCACGGGCACGGATGTGGTGGCGGGGTCGGCGGCTGTAGGGGCGGTGTCAGTCATGTCGCAGGGCCTCGGCAGGAAGGGTACGCGCCGCGCGCCACGCCGGATAGAGCGTGGCGATCGCGCACATCACGAACGCCGCCCCGCAGACACGCGCGACATCGCCCCACTCCACGGCGGCGGGCAGGTCGGCCATGAAATACACGCTGGGGTCGAGGAACCGCGTGCCGAGCAGGCGTTCGAGCCCGTGCACCAGCGACTCGACGTTGCGCGCGAGCAGCACGCCGAGCGCCGCACCGCCGAGCGTGCCGGCGAGACCTATAAGCGTGCCCTGCAGCGCGAACGCTCCCATGATGCCGCGGGGTGCCGCGCCGAGCGTACGCAGCAGCGCGATGTCGCCCTGCTTGTCCTTGACGATCATGACGAGCGTCGCGACCAGGTTGAAGGCCGCCACGGCGACGATCATGAGCAGGATCACGAACATCAGGCCCTTGGTGACCTCGATGGACTCGAAGAAGCTCGCGTGCATGCGCGTCCAGTCGCTGACGAAGTACCCGCCGCCGAGGCCGAGCGCGAGCTCGCGCACCGCCTGCGGCGCGCGCAGCGGGTCGGCGAGCGCGAGGCGCAGCCCCGTGACCTCGTCGCCCATGCGGTAGATGCGCGCCGCGTCCTCGATGTTGAGCAGTGCGAGGCCGCGGTCGAACTCGTGCATCCCGGAGCTGAAGGTGCCGATGACGGTGACCCTGCGCATGCGCGGCACCACGCCCTCGGGCGTCACGCTGCCTTCGGGCGCGATCAGCACCAGCGTGTCGCCCTGCGCGGCGCCGAGCTCGGCCGCGAGCGTCGCACCGAGGATGATCCGCCAGCTGCCCGGCTGCAGGTCCTCGAGGCGCGCACCGGTCAGCCGTTGCCCGAGACCGGTGGCCTGCGCCTCGAGCACGGGATCGATGCCGCGTACGGCGGTGCCGAGCACGCGCTGACCGCGCGCGAGCATGCCCTGCGATTCGACGAAGGGTACGGCGTGCATCACGCCCGGCTGGCGCAGCGCCGAAGCACGCGCCGCGCGCCAGTCCGTGATCGAGCCCTCGAGGCCGGTCAGCGTCGCATGCGAGGTGACGGCGAGCATGCGCGAGCGCAGCTCACGCTCGAAGCCGTTCATCACCGACAGCACCACGATCAGGACCGCGACGCCGAGCGCGAGACCGAGCACGGAGATCGCCGCCACGAAGGACACGAAGCCGCGCCGGTGGGTCGAGCGCAGATAGCGCGTGCCGACCAGCCATTCCCAGCGCTTGCCCGCGGTGCCCGTGGTGTCCATGCTCACCGCGTCACTCGTAGCGCAGCGCCTCGGCGGGCGCGACCCGCGAGGCCCGCCATGCGGGATAGAGGGTGGCGAGCGCCGTGACGAGCAGCGCCGCCGCCGACACGGTCCAGACATTGGACCACCGCAGCTCCGACGGGATGCGCGAGATGACGAACACCTCCGGGTCCATGATGCGGAAGCCGAACAGACGCTCGAGGAAGGCGACCGCCTCGGTGGCGTTGAGCGCGAGCAGCACGCCGAGCCCCACGCCGAGCAGCACCCCGCCCCAACCGATGGCGAGCCCCTGCACCAGGAACACGCCCATCACGCCGCGCGGCGAGGCGCCGAGCGTGCGCAGGATGGCGATGTCGGTGCGCTTGTCGGTGACCACCATCACCAGCATCGCCACGATGTTGAACGCCGCCACGCCCACGATCAGCAGCAGGATCAGCGTCATCATGGTCTTCTCTATGCGCACCGCGCGGAAGAAGCTGGCGTGGTCCTGCGTCCAGTCGCGGACGGTGAGCGATGCCGGCAACACCGCGGCGGCGGCGCGCGCACCTGCCGGCGCCTGCATGGCGTCGGCGTAGCGCAGATTGAGGCCGAAGGCGCGCGGGTCGCCGCCGGCCAACGCGAACACCTCCTCGATGTCGCCGAGCGCCAGCGAGCCGTCATGCTCGGGATGCCCGACCTCGAAGATGCCCGCGACGCGGAACTCGCGCAGCCGGGGCACCGGTGTGCCGCCGGCATCGACGCCGGGCACCAGCAAGGTGATGCGATCGCCCACTCCCGCATCGAGCCAGGCGGCGACGCCGCTGCCGAGCACCAAGGCGCCCGCCCCGGCCTGCAGATCGGTGAGACGCCCTGCGCGCAACGCTCGCGCAGCCTCGGAGACACGGGGCTCGAGACCGGGGTCGATGCCGCGCAGCTGCAAGGGCCGCGTCTCGGGCCCACGCAAGGCCAGCACCTGCAGTTCAGCGTAGGGCGCGACGCCGGTGACCCCGGGCTGGCCCGCGAGCGCCGTCATCGTCGTCCGCCACAGGGCAGGGTCGCGCGCGGCTGCCGCCGCGGCATCGCCCGACGCCGTCACCACCCGCGCATGGGCGGCGAGCGCCAGCAGCCGCTCGCGGGAGACGCCCTCGAAACCGTTCATGACCGACAACACCACGATGAGCGCCGCCACGCCCACACAGACCCCGGCGAGGGACACCCAGGTGATGAACGAGACGAAGAATTTGCGCGTCCGGGAGCGCACATAGCGCAGCCCCACGAACAGCGGCAGCGGCTGGAACATGGCCCGCCGGATTAAACCACATCGCGCCCCTTGCCTCATGGCCGGGGGGCTGTAAGCTTGCGCGCCCATGACGCGGCTACTCCGGCCATCGATCCCCACAGCCGGGCGCCCGTCGGTGCGCTGGACCGGCCTGCGTGGCAGCGCCGCATCGCTCGCGCTCGCCGAGGCGGCGCAGGACGATCAGCGCCCTTGGATCGTCATCGAACCCGACAACCGCAGCCTCGACCGCCGCCGCGCCGAACTCGCGTTCTTCGCACCGCAGGGCCTGCCGGTGCTGACGCTGCCCGACTGGGAAGTGCTGCCCTGGGACCAGTTCTCGCCGCTGCCCGACATCATCTCCGAGCGACTGAAGACCTTGGCCGGGCTCCCCGACCTGCGCCGCGGCATCGTCCTCGTCACGATCGATACGCTGCTGCAGCGGCTGCCCCCGCGCAGCTGGGTCGCGGCGCGCAGCTTCTCTTTGGCGGCGGGCGATACGCTCGCGCTCGAGGCCTTCCGGCTGCGCCTCGTCGAGTCCGGCTATGCGTCCGTGTCGCAGGTCGCCGCGCCGGGCGAGTTCGCGGTGCGCGGCTCGCTGCTCGATGTGTTCCCGATGGGCGTCGAGGCGCCGTTGCGCATCGACCTCTTCGACGACCGCATCGAAGCCATCCGCCGCTTCGATCCGCAGACGCAACGCTCCCTCGAGACGATGGCCGAGCTGCGCTTGCTGCCGGCGCGTGAACTGCCGCTCGATGCAGACGCGGTGCGCGCCTTCCGACGCCGCTGGCGCACCCGTTTCGAAGGCGATCCGACCCGTAGCCCGCTCTACCGCGGCGTCAGCGAGGGCCTCGCACCGGCCGGCATCGAGAGCTGGCTGCCGCTCTTCTTCGATGCGACCGACACCTTCTTCGACTACCTGCCGAACGAGGCGGTGATGCTCGACCTCACGCCCGACCGTGCGCAGGCCTTGGAGCGCGCGTGGGCCGCGCTGCGCGAGCGGCATGACAACCTGTCGGGCGACATCGAACGGCCGCTGCTCACGCCCGAGGAGCTGTTCGTGGAACCCGCCTCGATCGACAGCGCCTTCGCGGGTCATCCGCGCGTCGAGGTGGATGCGTTCCGCGAGGTGGGCGACACGGCCACGATCGACCCCGCGGTCTTCGAGTTCCGCGTCGGATTGCCGCGGCCTCTGCAGCTCGATGCCCGCGCCGAGCAGCCGCTTGCGCCGCTGCAGAGCTACCTCCAGGAGTTCGACGGCCGGGTGCTGCTCGCCGCCGACTCGCCGGGCCGACGCGAAGTGCTGTCGGAACTGCTGCGCGGCGCCAAGCTGCGGGCGACACCCTGCGACAGCTGGTCGGCGTTCGTCGCCTCGGACGCCCGGCTCGCGTTGACGGTAGCACCGGATCTCGAAGGTCTCGCCCTGCTCGAGCCGCCGCTCGCGGTGCTGTCGGAATCACAGCTCTTCGGCACGCGGGCCCGGCAGGAGCGGCGACGGCGCAAGGTCACCGCCGACCCCGGTGCGATCCTGCGCGACCTGCAGTCGCTCGCGACCGGCGCGCCGGTGGTGCACGAGGAGTACGGCGTCGGTCGTTATGTCGGTCTGCAGTCCATGGAGGTCGGCGGACAGCCCGGCGAGTTCCTGGTGCTGGAGTACGCCGGCGGCGACAAGCTCTATGTGCCGGTGCACTCGCTGCATCTGGTGTCGCGCTACACGGGTGGCGCCCCGGAGACCGCGCCGCTGCACAGGCTCGGCTCCGATCAATGGGCGCGCGCCCGGCGCAAAGCGGCCGAGAAGGTGCGCGATGTCGCCGCGGAGCTGCTCGACCTCTACGCGCGGCGCAGGGCCAAGCGCGGCCCGCGGCTCGAACGGCGCGAGCTCGAGTACCAGGCCTTCGCCAACGGCTTCCCGTTCGAGGAGACCGCCGACCAAGCCGAGGCCATCGAGCGCGTGATCGCCGACCTCGCCGCCGAGACGCCGATGGACCGCATCGTCTGCGGCGATGTCGGCTTCGGCAAGACCGAGGTCGCGATGCGCGCCGCCTTCGTCGCGGTGCAGGCCGGCAAACAGGTCGCGGTGCTGGTACCGACCACCCTGCTCGCCCAGCAGCACCACGCCAACTTCGCCGACCGCTTCGCCGACTGGCCGGTGCGCGTCGAGTCGCTGTCGCGCTTCCGCTCGGGCAAGGAGAGCGATGCCGTGCTCGCAGGCCTCGAAGCGGGCACGGTGGACATCGTCGTCGCCACCCATCGCCTGCTCCACGCCGGCGCGCGCTTCAAGGACCTCGGCCTCATCATCGTCGACGAGGAGCACCGTTTCGGCGTGCGCGACAAGGAGCGCCTCAAGGCGCTGCGCGCCGAGGTGCATGTGCTGACGCTGACCGCGACCCCGATCCCGCGCACGCTCAACATGGCGCTCGGCGGGCTGCGCGAGCTGTCGCTGATCGCCACGCCGCCGGCCGAGCGCCAGCCCATCAAGACCTTCGTGACGGAATGGAGCGACTCCACCGTCCGCGAGGCGATCCTGCGCGAGCTGCGGCGCGGCGGGCAGGTCTACTTCGTGCACAACGAGGTGCGCGACATCGAGAAGGTCGCCTCCGACCTCGCCAAGCTCGTCCCCGAGGCGCAGATCCGCGTCGGCCATGGCCAGATGCGCGAGCGTGAGCTCGAGAGCCTGATGGTCGACTTCTACCACCGCCGCTTCGACATCCTGGTCTGCACCACGATCATCGAGAGCGGCATCGATGTCCCGACCGCCAACACCATCGTCATCGACCGCGCTGACCGCTTCGGCCTCGCGCAGCTGCATCAGATGCGTGGCCGCGTCGGCCGCTCGCACCATCGCGCCTACGCCTACCTGCTCGTCCCCTCGCGAAAGGCGCTGGCGGGCGACGCGCTCAAGCGTCTCGAGGCGCTCGAGGCGCTCGAAGAGCTCGGCGCGGGCTTCGTGCTCGCCACCCACGACCTCGAGATCCGCGGCGCCGGCGAGCTCTTGGGCGAGGAACAGAGCGGCGAGATGGCCGAGGTGGGCCTCACGATGTACCTCGACCTGCTCGACCGCGCGGTGCGCGCGCTGCGCGAGGGCCGCGTCGCCGACCTCGACGCGCCGCTCGCCGCGCAGTCGGAGGTGGAACTGCGCGTCCCGGCGCTGCTGCCGGAGGACTATGTCGCCGATGTGTCGCTGCGGCTCGCGCTCTACAAGCGCATCGCGGCGGCGCCGGACGGCGCTGCGCTCGATGCCATGCTGACCGAGCTCACCGACCGCTTCGGCGATCCCCCGTCGGCGACCCTCAACCTGATGCGCATCGCACGCCTGCGCCTCGCCGCGCGTCGGCTCGGCGTCCGACGGCTCGATTTCGGCCCGCAGGGCGGCTATCTGCTCTTCGAGAAGGACAACCACATCGACCCGAAGGCGGTGATCGGTCTGCTGCAACGCAGCCCGCGCGAGCACCGTCTGGAAGGTCCGCTCAAGCTGCGGGTCACCCACGAGTTCGAGGACCCGGCCGAGCGCTTCGATTTCGTGGCCGCGCTGCTGCAGCGGCTCGGCGGCGCCCAAGCGGCGGTATGATGCGCGCATGAGCGTTCGCCCCGACATGGCGCCCCGACGCCTCCCCACCTTGGCCCTGGGGCTGATCACCCTGATGCTCGGCATCACGGCCGCCCCCGCGCAGTCGCCACCGGCCCGCCCGGCCGCCGCGCCCGCCACAACGCCTGCCGCAGCAGCGCCCGCCGCGGCGAGCGGCACCTATTCGGTCGAGGTCATCGTGTTCCGCAGCACCGGTGGCGGTGACGGCGGCACGGCTGCGCCCATGCGGGGCGGCTCCGACTCCTCCGGGACCACGCAGGTCGCGCGATACATCGGCCCCCTGCCCGGCTCGCGCATGCAGCTCGGCGGCGCCCGCGAGAAGCTCGCACGCGGCGGCTACCGGGTGTTGGCGCACACGGGTTGGGTGCAGACGGCAGGGTCTTGGGGTTCGCGCTCCGGATTACCGCTCGAGCGCCTCGGCATCCGCGTACCGGGCCTCTCCGGCAGCTTCATGCTCGAGCGCGGCTCGCTCCTGCACCTCGGCATGGACCTGCGCTATGCGGGCGACGGCGGCCCCGCGGCGCGCATCAACGAGATCCGGCGCGTCCGCTTCAACGAGCGCAACTATTACGACCACCCGAGCCTCGGCATCATCGCCGTGGTGACGCCGGGCGGCTGACGCGACGCCCGCCTCCCGGCGGCTCTAGGCGAGCCTGAGATCGGGCGGCGCCGCGCAGCGGGCCAGGGCCTGTTGGGCGGACTGCCAGCGCTCCGAGGCGCGCAGCTCCGCGGGTCCCGGATGGGCCTTGCCGCGCAGTCGGACCCGACGCAGCGCGGCGACCGGGTCCGGTGCCGCCTGCCACCCGTCCAACAAGGCCACCACGCTCGGTCGATGGTTGCAGACCGGCAGCACATCGCAGCCCGCCGCGAGCGCGCGCGTCGCGCGCTCGACGATGCCGCCCACGGCTGCGGCGCCCGCCATCGACAGGTCGTCCGCGAACACCACTCCCTGGAACCCGAGGTCGCCGCGCAGCACGCCGCGGATCCAGCGCTGCGAGGCGCTCGCAGGCACATCGTCGACCTCCGGATAGAGCACATGCGCGACCATCACGCCGGCAAGCCCGTTGGCGATCAGCAGGCGGTACGGTGCGATGTCCGGCCCGAGGTCGATGAGCGAGCGTCGGTCGACCGGCAGCGCATGGTGCGAGTCGGCGACCACGGCACCGTGACCCGGGAAATGTTTGGCGGTGGCCGCCATGCCGGCCGCCCGCATGCCGGACTGGTAGGCCACCGCGAGTTCAGCGACCACCTCCGGCCGCGGGTGGAAGGCGCGCTCACCGATCACCTCGCTCACCCCGTAGTCGAGGTCGACGCAGGGCGCGAACGACAGATCGACGCCGTGCGCTCGCAGCTCCGCCGCCATCAACCAACCCATCTCGCGGGCGAGCGCGAGCCCGGCCCGCGCGTCCGCGTCATGCTCGTGTCCGATGCGTCGCGCCGGCGGCAGACGCGAGAAGCCCTCGCGGAAACGCTGCACCCGGCCGCCCTCGTGGTCGACGCCCACAACCAACGCCGGCGAGCGCGCGGCGTGGATGTCGGAGACGAGCCGCGAGAGCTGCTCCGGGTCCGCGTAGTTGCGCGAAAAAAGGATCACGCTGCCCACCAGCGGGTGCTGCAGGATCTCGCGCTCTTCGGGCTGCAGCACCGTGCCCTCGAGGTCGACCATCAGGGGGCCGAGCGTCATGACGCGCGCTCCAGCACGGCCATGGATTCCACATGCGTCGTGTGCGGGAACATGTCGATCACGCCTGCGGCCTCCAGCCGATAGCCGTGCACATGGCACAGCGCCTCGAGGTCGCGCGCCAGCGTGCCCGGGTGGCAGGATACATAGACGATGCGCTGCGCGCCGAGCGCCGCGACCCGCGGCAGCACCTCGATGGCGCCCGCGCGCGGCGGATCGAGCAGCACCCGGTCGAAGCGACCTGCGAGCGCGGCCCCGCCGCCATCCGGCGCGGCGAGGTCGGCGACATGGAACGCGGCGTTGTCGATGCCATTGAGCCCTGCATTGTAGCGGGCGCGCGCGACCAGACCCGCATCGCCCTCGATGCCCACGACCTCCCGCACGCGGCGTGCGAGCGGCAAGGTGAAGTTGCCGAGCCCGCAGAACAGGTCGAGCACCCGGTGCTCGCCACCCACCTGCAGCTCGTCGAGAGCCTGCGACACCAGCCGACGGTTCACGGCCGCGTTGACCTGCACGAAGTCGGTGGGCCGGAACGCGAGCCGCACATCGTGCTCCGGCAGCGTGTAGTGGAGCCAGGGCTCGTCTTCGGCCCTTGCCGTCGCCCAAGAGTCATCCGGCGCGCGCAGCCACCGCACGCTGTCCATGCCCGCAGGCTGCAGATGGATGCGCAGACCGTGGGCGACGCCGAAGGCATGCAGCGCGGCGAGGTCCGCCGCACCCGGCGTCTCGAGCACGCGGAACACGAGCGCCGTGGCGTCCTCGCCGACCGCGACCTCGATCTGCGGGATGGCCTGTCGCGCGGCGAGCCCCGTCAGGAACTCCGACAGCGGCGTGATGAGGTCCCCGAGCGGCGGCGCGAGCACGGCGCAGGCATCGAGCGCCGCGACATAGGGCTTGGCGCGTTCGCGGAAGCCGACGAGCACGCGACCGCGCTTCGGTACGAATTTCGCGCCGAGCCGCGCCCGACGCCGATAGCCCGTCGTCGGTCCTGCGAGCGGCGTCAACCAGCGCGCGGGCTCCACGCGCCCGACGCGTGCCAGCGCCTCGGCGAGCTCGCGCTGTTTGGCGGCCAACTGCGCCGCCGGATCCATGTGCTGCAGCGCGCAGCCGCCGCACAGGCCGAAATGGGCGCAGGGCGGCGCGACGCGGTCCGGCGACGGACGCAGGACTTCGAGCAGCTCGCCCTCGTCGTATTGGCGGTGGCGACGCACGCGCCGGAAGCGGATCTGCTCGGCGGGCAAGGCGCCCGGCACGAAAGCCGTCTTGGCGCCGCGCAGCACACCCTCGCCGTCGTGGTTGAGCGCGGCGACCTCGCCCTCCTCGGGCGGTCCAGGTGGCATCGGACCGCGGCTCATATGCGAGGGCTCATGGGCGAGGTCTCATGCTGCGGCAGGACCCCAGGCGGCGAGGAACTCGGCGAGATGCGGCTCGGTGGAGCCCGCCAGCAACTCGCGCACCTTCGCATCCTCTGCAGCGAGCTCGGCGGCGTCGAGATGGCCGCGCATGTGCTGGAAGTGCAGGTACACGAGCCAGGTGTTGAGCACATCGGTCTCGCAGTACCGACGGATGCCCTCGAGATCGCCCGCCTGATAGGCGCCCCAGACCTTGTCGCCCGAAAATCCCAGCTTGCCCGGCAGACCGAGCAGATCCGCCATATCGCTGAGGCTCGCCTTGGCGCGCGGTTGGTGGGCCGACAGGACATCCATCAGATCGGTGTGCCGCTCGTGGAAGCGGCTCAGGTAGTTGTTCCAACGGAAGCTGCTGTCGCCCTGCCCGTTCTCCCAATAGCGCCGCGCCACCACGCCGTGCTTGAGCGCGCGGTAATGCAGCACCGGCAGGTCGAAACCGCCGCCGTTCCAGGACACGAGGTCGGGCGTGTAGCGGTCGATGCCGTCGAAGAAACGCCGCACCAGCTCACCCTCGCCCGAGTCGAGGTCGCCGAGGCTCCACACCTTGATGGTGTCGCCCTGCCGCAGCACGCAGGAGATCGCCACCACACGATGCTGCTCGTGCGGCAGGAAATCGCTGCCCGAGTACCGCC